>FZPS01000187.1_pt115 | contig 36733 bp, 37 predicted proteins | sample 1817821 | NCBI WGS metagenome assembly FZPS01 (sample SAMEA104158645, study PRJEB21678) | metagenome | place: Germany | collected 2015-04-21 | reverse complement strand
TTGGTCACTTATACAATATCAAAGATCGGGCTCCTTTTCACTTAATTAGTGAAAGATTGATTGGTTATTTTTAATTGATTTGATGCGGTTTATTCAGGTTTTATGATTGGGCTATGAATAATCTAGGATTTATTTTCGGAATAAACTTTGCCGCTTCTAATAAAATCTCTTCAATATCTGCCTTGATCGATCCGATAACCAATCCCTGCAACATGACTTCTTCAAAATAATCATCCTTTGCAGTCGCAAGATATCGTCTCCAATCATCCTTAGCAATTTGTTTTGCTAATTTACGAAGATGCGGCAGGCGAACACCTAAAATATTTGAAGCTGTCGGGTTAAGCTTTGTTGAAAACTTCTGATAATCAGGGTCAATTAAGCTAAAAATTTGTTGTCTCACTTGATCTTGCATCACGATCCTCCAATATAAACTTATTTCTGCCTCACACTATAATGATGCGAGACTAATCAGCATAGAACATCTCCGTATAAAATGGTTGATTACTTTCATTAAAATCAACACCTATGCCAAGCTTAGTAAAATCTTTGTAGAGAATATTTTCCCGATGGCCTGGCGAATTCATCAATCCTTGGTGAGCGAAAATACTACTAAATTGTCCATATGCTAGATTTTCTCCAGCAACAATGAATCTAATCCCGTCATTTATTAACCGATCGGAAAATGTCTCGTTTTGTAAGTTTGTATGATTAAAGAACTCATTTTCCGCCATATCTGTACTGTGCTTTCTCGCAGTCTCACGGACAGCCTCTTCCCACTCTAATACAGACAGCCCTTGTTTTACACGACTCGCATTTGTTAAATCAAATAATTGATACTCAAAGCCTTCTCTCAATGCTTCATTATGTGCCGAATAAAGTGCTTCTTTTGTTAACTCTAATTTCTGATCGATTAATTGTATCGCTGTCACCTGATCATCTGCTTGAATGTCATAAAATATCGTGACATAGCTACCATCAATCTGATAGATATCATATTCATTATCACTATCAACTTGATAAATAAATTGTCTATAATGAATCAGTTCTTCAGGTTCACCTAAAATATTGTTAACGGTAGTTTTTGAATCTCCTAGCTTAATCCCTAAAGTAGAGGAAATTAAGTCTTGGTTCGTGTATAGCCCTCTTACAATTTCATCATCATCAAACGCAATCATGATAAAATTTTGATAATTCTCATGATAAGTGAACCAAGCTAATCCATATTCATTCATGCTTTCTCTAACTGGATCACCATATATTTTAGCCACTTGTTCATAAGTATCACCTAATTCAACATTCCCAATTGAAAAGGTTTGGCTTTTGGGGGCTAAGAGCTCGATCTTTTCATCAGTTTCTTGTTCCGATCGATCATTTACGTGAGGCGCCAGAAGTTCAGGTGATGATAGATGACCACGCAGCTTTTTAAGATAATCATTTTTCTCTAGTAATTCCCCTGTATGCTCACTAATTGAGTCAATCAAATTATTTAAAGGAACAGGAAGGACTTCACGAATTGGCTCTTTCCATAGTGGGTATGTCCACCATAATATCAAAACTATGATTAACGAATAAAAGAATCGTTTCAAAAGATCATCCCTCCCAAATCATAAGCCTTCCCACGTTAGCTATCACAGTACTATCCATTATATAACTACATTTCATTCTTTTATTCATTTTAACATACTCAATTGAGTCAATTTCATAATACAAAAATCTAGTTAATAACACGAACAATTACAAATAAAAATACAATTTCATACGTAAATAAAGAAGCCTAATCAAGTGATTGGAACGGCAGGCGGCGACTCCATCGGGAACAATCGTGTCCGAAGATCCAGTGATAAAAGCTTGGAAAGCTTTTATCAATTAGCTGAGGCCGATCCCGCGGAAAGCATCCGCCTAGAGTGGAAATCACCGCGTCACCCGTAACCCAATTGTTCGTGTTTTATAGCCAATTAAGTCGTTATGAAATTCATTCAATTATTTCAGCTCATATATATTTTCCAGATTTTACGAACCATAAGGATTGACTGCGCATATACATAGTATTACAATGTATATAGGAATAAAATATATGAAGTTAGGTGATGAACTTGGTTGAAGGCGAAATGTTGAAAGGTGTGCTTAAGATCCTTGTTCTAAAACTAATAAGTAATGAAGATTTATATGGGTATGCCTTAGTGAAAAAGCTTACCCAACAGTCAGACGGGTTAGTTACAATCAAGGAAGGAACACTCTATCCAATTCTCCATAGCTTTGAACAATCAAAAGACGTAAGCAGCTACTGGCAGGAAAGTGAGACAGGGAGAAAACGAAAATATTATCAGATTACAGAGCAGGGGAAAGAAACTTTAAAAGAACTTATCACAAAGTGGCGTCAGCTTGAAACAGCGACAAATAACGTGCTGGGAGGCTAAACGATGAGAGCGTTAAAACAGTATGCTAAACATGTTGCTCGTTCCATTACTGATCCAATTGAACGTAAAGAAGCTAGGAATGAATTCTATAGTCACTTATTAGAATCATATGAAGAAATTCGTAAAACAAGCTCTAGTGATGAAGAAGCAATCGAGTTAGCCATTGAATATTTCGGCAATACACATGAAATGGCTAGTGACTTAAAAAAGGCACACATTAAGAGATTAAGTAACTCGTCTTTTGTTGTAATCCTTAGTTCAACATTGTTTTTACTAATCTTATTGTATGTCTTGTTGCTAATGGTTTTTAATTAAACTATGAGAGGAGTATGATTATGGATTTAGCAAAAAAATATTGGGTTCCTGTTGTTCTTTATTTAGTGGCATTTTTTATCCTTCCGCCGATAATGATCAGGCAAATTGACGATGGATTCGGGCTTGTGATTATTAATTTAATCTTTATTAATTCAATTACGGTGTTTTTCAGTACATGTTATGTAACATACAAGTTCGGTTTAGATTGGTTGCATTTGATCATGATGACACTACTGTTTCTAATCTCATGCTTTGTCGTTTGGAACTCTTCTGCGATAGGATATCTGATTCTTTATGCGATTGTTTATGGTTTTGCGTTATTAATCGGTTACTTTTTCCGCAAAATAATACCAAGCCATACCTAATTTATGAATGATAATAGATCAAAAAAGAACAAGGCGTTCAGTTTATACTGGATTCCTTGTTCTTTTATAGGCATCACTTCTCAACTTATTAGTTAACTAATCATTAAAATAAACTAAGCTGTTTTGGCGATAATCCGTCATAGTCAATGGCAAGCATTGCTTGTAATGTCTTCGCATTCCCAGCGGCATCTCCGCCTGAGTTATTATTGAACAGAATATAAACATCCTTCGATTGTTTGGCAATTTTAAAAACCCGATCACGCCATTCCGTTAATTCAGCTTGATTATATTTGTATAGATATCTAACTTCACGCCAATTGGTTTCTTTATCTTTTGGGCGATTCCAACCATATACATTCCGACCATGAAATCGAATTAAAGTTTTCTCTGTATTTGTCACTACTGGAACAATTGGAATTGAGCCATCTCCTACTTGTGGTTCATCTACAATTGTATGAATCCAATTATCTTGCTTCATCAAATCAATTGTTTGCTGATAATTTTCTGCACTGTACCATGAACGATTTCTAAATTCAAGCGCAATCGGGATACCTCTCATCCTCTGAACACAGTAACGTAAATATACGATATGGTCCAAAGTACAATTAAACCTTGGTGGAAATTGAAAGAGCACCATCCCTAATTTATTCGCCTCAATAAGTGGCTGAAGTGACATTTTAAACTGTTCAAACATCTCCGTCTTCGATTGATAAGGCTCGTTAGATTTCTTATGACCTGTCATGCCTTGATAAGCTTTCACGACAAAGCGAAAGATTTCTGGTGTATCTTTCACCCACTTTTCCATATTACGGATTGGTTGAATCGCATAGTATGACGCATCAAGCTCGACAATTGGAAAATGACTACTATATTCTAATAGACGCTGATGATTTTTAGTTTCTGCTGAGTAAAGTTCAGGATGATCACGCCATCCAGTAACACCTATGTAGATCAGTTAAACCACCTACTCACTTTACATTTTTTCTTATTTTACCAAACAAGATACACATTGTCAGGTTAATAATTTTTCATAATATTATTGATATTGATTAATAAGTAGAATTTTATAATTGATTAATTACTTTTGTATTTATGCGAAGTGTTTCACATTTAAGAAGTGTATAATAAATATATTTGGAGGTTTCTGATATGGGGAGAGTACAGGATAAAGTAGTTATTATAACAGGTGGCTCACAGGAGATTGGAGAGGCAATCGTTCATCGACTAGCTGAGGAAGGAGCTAAAGTTATTATTACCGACATTTCAGTCGATCCAGGTGAAAATTTAGCTAAAGAACTTGGCGAGAATACAACATTCATTAAGCACGATGTCTCAAATGTCGATGATTGGAAAAACGTTCTACACAAAGTTGATGAAAAGTATGGAAAAGTGGATGTTTTAGTCAATAATGCCGGTATTTCTATCTTAGGATCCGTAGATGAAATGTCTGAAGAAGATTACATGAAAAACATAAATGTTAATCAACATTCAGTATTTTATGGCATGAAGCTAGTTAAGCCGTTAATGGATAAAGCTGGTGTCGGATCTATTATCAACCTATCTTCGATTGCTGGTATTATTGGTAGTCAAGGCGGAACAGGTTATAATGGATCTAAATTTGCAGTCCGCGGAATGACTAAAACTGCTGCATTAGACTATGCAAAAGATAATATTCGAGTTAATTCGATTCATCCAGGCCTTATCGAAACTCCTATTTTGAGCGTTCTTTCTGATGAATACAGGGAAATTCTAAACAATTCTATTCCTATGGGACGTATAGGTAAACCTGAAGAAATTGCTAACTTAACCTTATTCTTAGCCTCTGACGAATCAACTTATTGTACAGGTGCTGAATTTGTTGCAGATGGTGGATTTACTGTCCAGTAATTTTTTAATACTTTTATTATGAGAAGTCGTGTAATAATCAACATTCGATTATTACATGGCTTTTTTTATTTATGAAAACTCATAATTTACGTCATCCTTTAAGCATGAGAAAACCATGAAAATACGAACGTTTTTATTAAATTAGGTAATTTTGTTCGTAATATCAAAAAATAATACTTCACAAATCTACGAAATTGATTTATACTTACTTTTGTATAAAAATAAAAAACTATTACTCGTATAATCGTGGTGATATGGACCACAAGTTTCTACCGGGCTACCGTAAATAGCCTGACTATGAGTGAAGATTAGCATTGTTGCTTCTATATTTTGAAGGAACTAGTTTCGGATTGCCGAATGTTATGATCACTTATTAGTTATGAAGTGGTCTATACATTCGGTTTTTTAGTTTTTTAGGAGGATATCAATTTGGAATCACTTAAGCAAGCCATTTTAGAGCGTGGAAAAGCATTATCTGATCAAGTATTAAAAGTAGATGCATTTCTAAATCATCAAATCGATCCACAATTAATGATTCAAGTAGGTCAAGAATTTGCCGATCGTTTTAAAAATGATCAGATTACCAAAATTTTGACAATTGAATCATCTGGAATTGCCCCAAGCTTTACAACAGCGGTCGAGCTTGATGTTCCACTCGTTTTTGCTCGAAAGAAGAAAGCTCTAACAATGAGTGACAACGTATTTGTAAGTCAAGTTTATTCATTTACTAAAAAAGAAAGTAATACCATAACGGTTTCAAAGAATTTCATTGAAGAAGGCGATTGTGTTCTAATCATTGATGACTTTTTAGCAAATGGACAAGCAGCACTCGGTTTAATCGACATCGTCAAACAAGCTCAAGCATCAGTAGCGGGTGTTGGGATTGTAATCGAGAAATCATTTCAACCTGGTAGAAAACAGATTGAAGAATTGGGTTATCGCGTTGAGTCACTTGCCCGAATTAAATCACTTGATACAGGTCAAATCAGTTTTATAGAAGAAAATTAATCAATCAAAACTAAGGAAAAGAGGCAAAATCATGTCAAAAAAAGCATTCCACTACCCTTTATATAAAAAAGAAGATACTGACGCATTTTTTGCTTTATTTCAAAATAATCTCGCAAACTTTGTCGTCATAACAGTTACTATGCTCGGAATGGGCTTCCCATCTAGCATTGTCTTTGGAAAAGTTATTCCCGGTTCAGCAATTGCTGTAATGGTTGGTAATTTATATTATGCTTATATGGCTAAAAGACTTGCGGTAAAAGAAAAAAGAACTGATGTCACAGCACTATCATACGGGATTAGTACCCCTGTAATGTTCGTCTTCTTATTTGGCGTTTTAGCTCCTGCACTTGCGATAACCAATGATCACGAACTTGCATGGAAAATTGCAGTAGCAGCAGCATTTTTAAGCGGAGCAGTTGAAGCATCAGTAAGTATTTTGGGAAATAAAGTGCGTAAGTTTTTACCACGTCCTGCTTTATTTGGCGCTCTTGCTGGAGTTGCCTTAACATTTGTTGCTGGTGAAATGCTATTTAACACTTTTGCAATCCCTGTTGTCGGTCTCGTTTCCTTAGCCATTATCCTTGTTGGCTTTATCGGTAAGTTAACTATGCCTTTTAAAATTCCTACATCACTTTTTGCTATTATTATTGGTACAATTCTTGCGTTTGTCATGGGCTATCAATCGCCAGATTCAATTGCTGAAGGACTTAAGCATGTTGGTTTTTATCCGATTCTCCCTTCTTTAGCTGCATTTCAAGGTATGGAGTATTTATTCGGTCCGTTAATTGGACTACTTGCTATATTAATTCCGATTACAATATATAACGCAATTGAAACAATGAATAATGTCGATGCAATGGAAGCAGTTGGAGATTCATATCATGTCGGTGAGTGTCAGGCAGTTGACGGTGTCGGTACTATGCTAGGTGCAATTTTTGGTGGATCATTCCCAACAACTGTTTATATTGCAACTGTTGGATCTAAGCAAATGGGGGCAGGTCGTGGTTATAGTATTCTTAATGCCATTGTCTTTGGTATTACTGCAGTTACTGGGGTTATCGCAGCATTAGCCGCAATCATTCCACTTGCAGCAATTGCACCAATTCTTGTATTCACAGGAATGTCATTAATCGTTTCATCATTCTCTTCAAATGATACGAAATACTATCCTGCCGTTGCTATTGCAATTTTGCCTTATCTAGCAAATTATATTATGACTCGTTTCAACAACAGTGCTGGAGAGGTTGTCGCTGGAATATCAGAAGGGATTGTCCCACTAGGAAATGGTGCGATGTTTACCGCTATTCTACTCGGTGCAATTACGGTTGCTATAATTGATAAAAACTTTAAACGAGCAAGCCTGTTTTCCATCATTGCAGCAATTTTATCATTCGTCGGCTTTATGCATGCACCTTCACTAGCTTTAAATGCTGCACCTGATTATACAATTGGTTATTCAATTATTGCGCTATTCTTTATCTATTGTGGCTATAAGGTAAAAGCATCAAATACGATCAGCCATGACAACTTAATAATTAAAAAGATTGCTAGTTAAATAAATCATATATTAATTCAGGAAGGGATAAACTCCTTCCTGATTTTTCACTTATATGTAAGTTTTTGGATTTTCGCTCAAAATAAAATGTCAACATCCTTAAATGTTTTTCCAATCAAAATAAAAACCACTACATTATTCTGTTTTATGCTGTGCACCCCTAAAGTTAAGTGTATTTATGTGAACTTGTGTGTATTTTCGCGAACTTGTGTGTATTTTCGAAAACTTGTGTGCATTTCCACGAACTTGTGTGTATTTTCGAAAACTTGTGTGCATTTCCGCGAACTTGTGTGTATTTTCGAAAACTTGTGTGCATTTCCACGAACTTGTGTGTATTTTCGAAAACTTGTGTGCATTTTGCGGAACTTGTGTGTATTTCTGAAAACTTGTGTGCATTTCCGCGAACTTGTGTGTATTTCTAAAAACTTGTGTGCATTTCAATGAACTTGTGTGTATTTTGCGGAACTTGTGTGTATTTTCGAAAACTTGTATGTATTTCTACAAACTTGAATGTGTTTTGTAAAAGGTGATAATAGAAATAGACAAATAAAAAATGGCTTTAAACGTTTTTTTGTTCATAGCCATTTTTTATACTTACTTGGTTAGTTATTTCCTAGCCTCTTTATCCACTATTGATTGAGTTTGATTTTCTTTATTGCCTGATGTCTATCCATATCCCTCAAAATTATTTCATCATTTTCATAGTAAGCGTATGAGCGACTGCCATCTTTAGGAATGGTCGTACTCCCTGGATTGAGTACAATAATTCCATCTTTCTTTTCAAGAACTTTTACATGGGTGTGTCCGGAAATAACTACATGACAGCCAAGCGCTTTTGCCTGTTCAATTCGTTCTTCCTCTGTTTCCTCATAGCCATGTACTAAGTAAAAACGATATCCATCAAAAGTAATCACATCCGATTTCTTCGACAGATCATGTTCAATTACCATCTGATCAACATCTGCATCACAGTTACCACGAATATAGCTAATATTATTTCGTGCTTTTAGCAACTCAGCTAATGCTTTAGGATTATAGCTTTCCGGAAGATCATTACGTGGTCCATGATAGAGTACATCACCAATATGAAGAATTTTTCCTGCATCTTTCAATTCTTCTAAAGCTTGAACCGTATCGTCTAACCCTCCGTGTGTATCACTAATCACACCTAATTTCATCCTTAATCACCTCAAAATTATTCTACTACATACCGCAAAAAATACAAAAGAGCTGTAGCCCTTGATAAACTGGACTTAAGCTCTTTGTGATTTACTCCCACTCAATCGTTGAAGGTGGCTTGCTTGTGACGTCATAAACGACGCGGTTAACATTCTGAACCTCACTTGTAATTCGTTGTGAGATTTTCTCTAATACGTCCCATGGGATTTGCGCCCAATTTGATGTCATACCATCTACTGAATGAACTGCACGAATACCGACCGTATGATCATATGTTCTTTTACCATTCTTAACTCCAACGCTTTGGATACCTGGTAGAACAGCAAAGTACTGCCAAATATGACGATCAAGGCCTGCAGCTGCAATTTCTTCACGTAAGATCGCATCTGCTTCTCGAACAATCTCTAGTTTCTCTTTTGTAACTTCACCAAGAACGCGAATACCTAAGCCCGGTCCTGGGAAAGGTTGACGCCAAACCATTGTTTCCGGAAGACCTAGCTCAATACCAACTGCACGAACTTCATCTTTAAATAAACTCTTTAATGGCTCAAGTAATTTAAATTGCATATCCTCTGGCAATCCACCAACGTTATGGTGTGACTTCACCATTTTCCCATCTTCTGTACCTGATTCGATAACATCAGAGTAAATTGTTCCTTGCGCAAGGAATTCAATATCTTTTAATTTTGCAGCTTCATCATCGAATACGTAAATAAATTCATTTCCGATTATTTTTCGTTTTTGTTCTGGATCAGATACACCAGCTAACTTATTTAAAAATCTTTCTTCAGCATCTACTCTAATAATATTCATATTAAAGCCATCTTTGAATGTTTTCATGACCAGATCGCCTTCATTTTTACGAAGTAGACCATGGTCAACAAAAATACATGTTAGTTGGTCACCAATCGCCTTATGAACAAGTCCAGCAACGACAGATGAATCGACACCGCCACTTAATGCAAGTAATACTTTCTTGTCGCCAACAGTTTGACGAATTTGCTCAATTTCCTTTTCAACAAAATAAGCAGCTGACCAATTAGCATCACACTGGCAAATTTCATGTAGGAATTTTTTCAAGATTGCTTGTCCATTTGTTGTCTCTTGTACTTCAGGATAGAACTGAATCGCAAAAATCGGCTTATCATGATGGCGAATGGCAACTACTTGTGAGTCATTTGTCGCTTCAATGGCAAAGCCTGGAGCAACCGTATCAATTTTATCACGTTTACTTAACCAAACCGTTTCCTTAGCAGGTGCTGTAGGGAATAGCTGTGCAGCTTCTGCAACATCTACTTCTACTTGCGCATATTCTTGCAGATCAGATTGTTCAATTTTACCTCCAAATAGCTCATTAAGTGCGTGCATGGGATAACCAATTGCTAATACAGGAATACCTAAATCAAAGATCCCTTCATTAATAGGCAAACGATCTGAATCAAAAACACTTTGTTGACCACCAGCCAACACGATTGCTTTCGGATTAATTTGCTTAATTTCATCAATTGTTAATCGATGGGAGTGTAGCTCACTGTACACACCTAAATCCCGGATTCCTCTAGTCAGCGCTTGACTATGTTGACTACCATAATCAAGAACTAAAATTAGTTCATTATCTGTTTTCACTCTTGCCAACCCCTCCGTCTAGCTAAAAATTTTAAGAAAACATTCATTAAGCCAAAACAAAAGCCTCTGTCAATAAAGACAGAGGCAGAATAATCTCCACTTATTCTGCCTCTATAGTCAGGAATTTTACGGATTCCCGGTAGAAACTCTCGGTCCTTATTACCGAGGATATACAGAGGTGCTAGGTTTAATAATGTTACTATTTTATCAATCGTCACTTTATCGGTCAAGTTATGACTCGCTTAATGAGTTGCTGGTAACAATCATACAAACTAGCCAAATCTGTCAATTGATATCCTTTACGATAAATCAGTTGAGCGTATTCATTTGTCAATTGTGTCATTAAATCCATCTGCAACACTTTATCAACTTCTTTTGCAAATTGATGGAGTGTTTGCTCTGGTTGTCGCTTTAGTTGCTTGAATCTTAATAACATCATTAAGCTACGGTATGCCTTTGTAAAATCAGCAGCTGATTCAAAAGGTCGATGATAGAAAAAGATCAGCCTTGTTAAAATTAGCTTCCACTTAACCATTCCCATTATCACTAAAATTAATGTCACAATAATGATAATAAATGATGGAGAAATTAATAAAGCTCTTGATGAGCTCGGTGGATCAATTTTATGATCAGGACTATCCTGATCACTGTCTAATTCATCTTCTTCCAATAACTCATGTTCCTCTTCTGTTGTTGGTCGATCTTGTTCGTCCAACTCGTCTACTTCAACTTGAGCATCGTCATGATCAGCAAACTCACTCCCACTAAAGCCAATCGTCGGTTCAAATGGTATCCATCCTATTTGCGGAAAATATACCTCAACCCATGAATGGGCATTACTATCTGTAATTTGATAACGATATAGGTCTTGATCTACTGTTGATAGATCTTCAACCATTGCACCACTTGTAAAGCCCTTAACCCATCTCGCTGGAATACCAACTGTTCTTAATAAGACGACCATTGCCGTTGAGAAGTTATCACAATAACCGTACTGTGTTTCAAATAAAAATTGATCAACATAATCTTGTTCTAGATCAGGGTAAGGTACATCCTCAATCTGATAACGGAAACGACCACTAGAAAAATAATTTTCAATCGCAACTGCTCGATCATAGCGTGACTCAATTCCCTCTACAATTTCTGATCCGAGCTGATAGACACGATCAGGTAGTGTATTTGGGAGTTGTAAGTATTGTGATGCAATTTTATGCGGAATCGCTCCATTTGCTGCTCTTAGTTGATCATCAGATACATTTGGATACGCATACGTGTGCTCAAACGGTTCATTATAGACTAATTGAAGATCTTGCTCCGCTAATTTAATTTTCCCTGTTATCGATTCATATTCCATCATATCAACATGCGGATGACTAATATCTGATACCCCATAAGGATAAACGACATTAGCAAAATTAATTTTGTCTGTATATTGAACCTTTGCATGAGTTAATTCATTTGTAGAGTTGAACGCGATCAATTCTAAGGCCCCAGCATCGTATGCTTGATATCGCATCGGATGATTCGCTTTCCACCCCTTCCCTGTATAAAAATCTTTCGATTCAATGCGCCAATAATGTTCAAGCGACGTTTCAGTATAAAGTATTGGCGTGTCGTCCATCTGAAATGTCCCGCCAAGTCGACTATCATCTTCACTATAACCGAATTTTCCACCTTGACTAGACTGATCACTACCCGTAATTTGCTCTCCTACTTTAACAATAAATGGGACAGGATCCGGCCAAATCGGACGTGACTTTGGTGCAAAATAACCGATTGCCAAGATCGTCACCATCGTCAATGTTAATGGTAATCCAACTCTAATCATCCATCTCGACAAATTTATTGTTAGTTGTTTTTCAGTGATCCGTTTTAAATACGTGTTAAGTGCAAGTATTAAAATACTCAGGATTGCTAGCCGAATAATCGCTTGATTGGCCTGATAATCTGTAAATGTATCCATTACAGTCACATACAAAACAGTTAGACCAATATAAACTAGTACTCGTTTCATTTGCACAAGCCAGAAATACAATAAATAACTGACTAACGCAATAATAATTAAGAAGATAATCGTTTGAAATAAGTCAGTAAATTGGTGCCAATTTCGAGCAACGATTGCAGCTGAATTAACCTGGATTTCACTTTCAATAAAATTTCGCCAAGCATCACCAAAAACCGGCTCTGGTAAGAATATCAGTTGAACAATCACAATTATAACAACTGCTTTTATCATTGCCGTTATCCAACTTGGTAGGTTAACGATCATAATGAAAAAGCAAAACACAGCGAAAATAATAAATAGATAGAGATAATCAAAGCCGACAATTTGATTTAAAGAATATACCCATTCAAAGAACATCGCTAAACCTAGAAAATAGATAATCGTAGACAAAACTTTAAAAGTTGTTGTTTCTTGCTTGTGGCTCATTAAATCGTCACCACCCCTCGCAGTTGCTTAAGTTCTACTTCAGACATCGAGTAGACATTTATTCGAGCATTCCTTAATTCTAATTCTAATCTTGCTTCATCACCCATTTTTCTATTTCGAGAACGTGTAACATATATAGTCAATTTTCTTTGTTGTGTAGATAGGAGCTTAAGTTGACGAACGATTTGATCTGTCAAACGATCAGTAAATACGACAAGAAACGTTCCTTTATCATAAGTGCTTTGATAACGATCAAATACTGATTGGACGATTGACTCTGTCGCACCTAGCTTTAACTGTGTAAAAAAGTCAGCTAAACTCTCATGACTGCTTCCATTTGACAAAGATACTGATTTGTCCCCTCCAAATAGACAATCTACGCGTAAGTTTTTTAGCTTCATTATTGATAAAAGCATTTGACATACGGATAAATTCCATTCGAACGCTGGGTGATTATTAAAACCAAACAACAAAATGGTACCATCACAATTAAATTCCTGATCAAAATCCTTAGTCATCAATGAATTTATTTTAGCTGTAGCCTTCCAGTGAATTGACGAAAGTCGATCTCCTGGCATATAAGGTCTAGCACCAGAAATAAGATTTGACCGATTTGCGTGCATTGTCGATACATGCTTATCGCCTAATTCTTGTCTATATGTACTAAAATCCAGCTGTACATTTATTTTTTTCGGTGTAACATAAAACGTTGTTTGAACAGGAAGCTCTACTGTCTTTTTAATAAAGCCAAATATATCTGAAACGGTAATCGAGACAAATTGCATCGTATGTATACCCCGAGGTAAGTTCGTTAATTGATACTGATAAGATAAATGCTTACGAAAATTAGGATATAAAAGATGTCGCTCATTCATATCACGCTTATTAAATTGACCTTGTGTTAATATCTCCGACCAATGGTATGGATTAAAGACATGACTCAACGATTTTGGCACAGTTTCTTCAATGATTAAGTATGAGATTGGAAATCGAAAGCGGCGCTTGAAATTTAGTGTAACTCGAATTGAATTTCCCGCTTCAATTTGTTCATCATTGAGAACGCGCTCAACTTGCCAATCCCTAATCGGGTAAAAGATAAAACAGAGAAAATATACTAAGAATGGAACAGATATATAGAATAGAAACCAGCTAGTAAAACCACCTTGAAACATTGCATAGCTAAAAAAGCTTATCGATAAAATCATGACGACCATTAACTTCGTCAGTAAATAGATTACTCGTCGCATTAATATATTTCCTTTCGAACAGGTACCTCAACTTGTCCCAAAATTGACTCAATAATTTGCTCTGGTGAGCTTCCATCATATTTAGCAGATTGCGTTAAGATTAGTCGATGCTTAAGTACAAATGGTGCTAAATATATAATATCGTCTGGAATACAATAATCGCGACCATTAATGTACGCATACGCTTTTGCCGCTTTCATCAGACCAATTGCCCCACGTGGACTTACGCCTAAATGAACTAGCGGATGTTCACGTGTCATTCGAACAATCTTGACAATAAATGCTTGGATTACCCGATCTAAATAAACTTGATTTACCTCTTCTTGCATCGTGACAATCGATTGGCGATCGACCACAGATGTCAGTGTTTCAATCGGATGAACCCCTCCTGTTAACTCTAACATCTCAACTTCTTCACTTTCAGTTGGATAGCCCATGTTTAATTTTAATAAAAACCGATCAATCTGAGCTTCTGGCAAAGGATATGTCCCTTCATACTCGATTGGATTTTGTGTAGCCATAACAAAAAACGGATGATCAATTACAATCGTTTGTCCATCTACCGTTACACTGTTCTCTTCCATTGCCTCTAATAAAGCAGATTGCGTTTTTGGAGAGGTACGATTGATCTCATCAGCTAGTATAATATCACCAACAATAGGACCTGGCTTATATTCGAATTGATGCTTTTGAGGATGATAAATTGACACACCTGTCACGTCAGACGGTAATAAATCAGGAGTAAATTGAATTCGACTAAAAGAGCAATTCATTGATTTAGCTAATGCACGAACTAGCATTGTTTTCCCTACCCCTGGAATATCCTCGAGTAAAACATGTCCTCGTGCTAATAATGCAGTTAAAGACAAAATAACCGTATCTTCTTTTCCGATTATGACTTTATTTATATTATTAAGTAATTTATTTATTTTCAGCTGATGATCATTCATATCAGAGAAAAACCTCCTTATTTGTCAACTATTTCTCTTATCTTCTATACTATAGATTTTATCTATAAAAATAAACATATAACAACAAGAAAAGACGTTTTCTAATGAAAACGTCTCTGTTTGTCCGACTAGCCGATTAACATTCGCGCTTTTGGATAACTATAGCGATCTTTTGTTGGTGGGCTACTGATTAAGAATAGGAATGAGAAAATGCCAATTCTTCCGATAAACATCATCATCATAATGACAATGCGCCCAATTACCGAAAGCTCTGAAGTAATGCCTAAGCTTAAGCCTGTCGTTCCAAAAGCAGAAAATACTTCAAAGGTAATTTCTAAAATTGAATGAGATTCCGTGATTGCTAAAATAAAGATTGAGATAAACGTAAGTGCAATAGCTGTTGTTAAGACAACAAATGACCGAATCGTATCTTGATGACTAATTTCTCTGCGGAATATTTTTATCGACTGTCTACCTTTTGCATAGTTATAGACAGCTAATAACATAACCGCAAAAGTCGTCGTTCTAATTCCACCGCCCGCACTACTTGGCGAAGCACCAATAAACATTAAAAACGCCATAATAATTAATGTTGCGGTAGAATAGTTTGCAATATCAATTGTAACTTGTCCCCCACTCCTTGTCGAAACCGATTGAAATAAGCTTGAAAATAAAGCCTGATACCATGGTTGATTAGCAAACACATGATTATTCTCTAATAGAAATATGACAATTGTACCAAAAATGAGTAAAATGAAGTAAGTTGACACAGTTAACTTCATAAATGTTGTAAAACGAAAATGACTATTTCCACTTTTTCTATTCTTAAGCCATTGTTGAAGCTCGATTAAGACAGGAAAACCGATCGCTCCTAATATCATCAAAATGATATGAACGAATTGAACGAAGTAATCATCAGCAAATAAAGCGAGTGACGTGCCTGTTATGTGGAACCCCGCATTCGTCGTCGCACTCACTGAGGCAAAATACCCTTGTAATAAAGCCTCTTGCCAAGTATCAAAATAATTGAGGTAATAAATACTTAGAACAATCATACCTACCAGTTCAATTGTCAAAATTGTCTTTAAAATCTTTTTTGTCAATCGAACAAGACCAGATAGCGTTGCTTGATTATGATCAACTGATATAAGTTGTCGCTCGCGAATGCCTATTTTCTTACCGATCAGCATATAGATAGCAGTTCCTAAAGTCATAATGCCAATACCACCGAGCTGAAAAATAAAAGACAGCACGAAATAACCTGCTGTATTGAATACTTCATCAATGGCAACAACAGATAGACCAGTTACACTAATCGCGCTAATTGAGGTAAATAGACCATCAAATACTGTCACCGACTGTCCTTCTCGCCAAAATATTGGCATGTTTAGTAGAGCAGTTGAAATGATGATCGCTAAAAAATAAAATAAAACAATTAACTTAACCGGTGATATGGCATGTTTATTATGCACTCGATAGATCAAGCTCATATAATTATCTCCCTTATCTTTACGATGTGTATTATTATATATTAGAGATTTCAAGAGAACAATTGATTTAGAGTGTTCCTCAATCACTTACAGTCTAAAACTTATTATTGATTATTTAAGGAGTGATATATTCAATGGTGACACAATTAAATGATGCATTTTTTAGAGAAGCACTTAATCATACAAATGTTGGTCTTATTATAACAGATCCGAACCAAGATCATCATCCGATTATATTTGCGAATAAAGGTTATGCTAATTTGACTGGTTATGAGATTGACGAAGTAATCGGAAAGAATGGTCGACTACTTCAAGGAGAAGAAACTGATCCTAAAGTAATCAATACCTTAAAGCAAGCAATTAAAGCAGAACAGTCAATTACAGTTGAAATTTATAATTACAAGAAAAACGGTGAGGGGTTTTGGAATAAGCTCACGATTGATCCAATGTGGGTTGATGGGAAATTGTATTACGTCGGTGTTCAAAAAGACATTACAGAGACAAAGCGAAAGGAAATGCTGTTACAAGAGGCACTAACTAAACTTGAGGAGCTATCAACGCCAATTGTGCCAATTGACGACCATATCGTTGCCTTGCCATTGATAGGGAAAATTAGCCAGAGACGCTTTAAATTATTGACAGATAAAATTTCAAACTTCCTATCTTTAAATAAAAATGATTACCTCATATTAGATTTATCAGGCCTACTTAGTATTGAACCAGAAGTTGTCGATTCATTTTTAAAACTGCAAGATCTCACTCAAATTATCGGCACACAATTAGTGATTACTGGTGTGAGACCTGATCTCGCATTAAAAGCACGTCATTTTACGAATCAACTCATCGGCTTAAAAACTTACTTAACGATTCAAGATGCCATTAAGGCCCTATCTTAAAAAAGAAAAGACTTTCATCAATTTTGTTCTGATGAAAGTCCCTTTTGTTAAAGTGATGATCCATATGATTATTTTACTTTAGATCATATTTTATTACTTTAAACCCACCACATATCAGCAGCTTTTTCTGAAATATTAATACTCTTTAAATTTTGAACAGCTTTCTTGAAGCCTTCTTCAACTGACATGATCGGATCCTCATGCTCAATACTAATAACATAATCATAACCATAAGTTCTTAATGCGCTAACAATGTCAGTCCAAACCTGCATACTATGACCATATCCAACTGAGCGGAACGTCCATGCACGTGTCTGAACATGATCGTACGGTTGCATATCAGTTAAACCATACATATTAACATTATCTTGGTCAATATACGTATCTTTAGCATGGAAGTGATGAATCGCGCCTGCTTTTCCTAAAATTTTAATTGCAGCTACAGGATCAATTCCTTGCCACCAAAGGTGACTTGGATCAAGGTTCGCTCCAATTGCCGGTCCAGTTGCTTCACGTAATTTTAACATCGTATACGGTGTATGAACGAGGAATCCTGCATGTAGCTCAATCCCAATCTTCACATTATTTTCTTCAGCTAGTTGGTTGATTTCTTTCCAGTAAGGAATGAGTTTTTCTTCCCATTGCCACTTCAAAATATCACTATATTCGTTTGGCCATGGTGTGACAGGCCAGTTTGGATATTTAGCATCCTCACTATCTCCTGCTGTACCTGAAAATGTGTTAACAACCGGAACACCCATAAGGCCAGCTAATTTAATTGTTTTACGTAAAACTTCATCTGATCTACGAGCATATTCTTTATCTGGTGAAATCGGGTTATCATGACAACTGAATGCACTGATCGTTAAACCACGTTCCTTAACTTTAGCTAAATACGCTTCACGTTCAGATTCACTAGCTAATAGTTGATCAAGCTTAGCGTGTGCATCACCTGGGTTACCCCCTGTCCCAATTTCAATTGCTTCTAGTCCTGCATCACTTACATAATCAAGCATTTCTTCAAATGATTTTTCTCCAAATAGAACTGTAAAAACACCTAATTTCATTGAAATATCCTCCTTTATGATTTTACTGTTTAATTTTTATTCTCTTGCCTGTCTCACTAGATTCTAAAGCTGCTAGAATAATATTTAATGATTTTAGTCCTTCCTCACCTGTGATGAGTGGATCACGATCTGCTTGAATTGATTCAATAAAGTGATCAATCACGTGAGAAGTCGTCTGTCCACCAGCGTCATTAGATTGAATTTGACCTAATTCATATTTAACAGTTTGTCCGTTTGTATAGCTTGCAATTAGACTATAATCTGGATCATCTTCAAGGCGTAGTGTTGCTTTTTCACCATAGATCACTGTTGAGTTGTCTTCACTTGAATTGTAAGCCCAGCTAGCAGTTAACGTTCCAATGATACCTGACTCACTTCTTAGTAAACAAACGGCATTATCATCAACGTCTGAGTCAGTCTTTGCGTTTCCTTCAACAATTGCTGCTACTTCAGTAAATTCTTCACCTAATATATAACGAATTAAGTCTGATTTATGGACGCCTAAATCACCCATTGCACCGATAAATGCTTGATCCTTTTTAAAGAACCAGCTTTCTTTACCATCAATACTCCATCCTTCTGGACCACCATGACCAAATGCTGTTCTAAAGCTATAAATCTTACCTAATTCTCCAGCTTCAATTAATTCTTTTGCTTTCTGGTGTGAAGCTACAAAGCGTTGGTTATGTGCGATCATTAATTTGCGATTATTTTCCTTTGCTGCCTTAATCATTGCTTCACCTTCTTCAGTTGATGTAGCCATAGGCTTTTCACAAAGAACGTGCGCTCCTGCTTCTAATGCAGCGATTGATACAGGTGCGTGTAGGTAGTTTGGTAAACAAACACTGACAATGTCAGGTTTAACTTGATCAAGTAATTCTTGATAATCTGTATATGCTTTTGCACCATATTGAGCTGCAGTTTCTTCTACTCGCTCAGGTACAACATCACAGACAGCCACAATCTCAACATGCGGATTTGCCTGATACTCCGGTAAATGACGCATTCTTGCAATACTTCCTACTCCGATAACAGCTACACGATACTTTTTCATGATAATGACTCCTTTTTCACGATATTTTCAAGTGGTTCAGCTTGGCCATATTGATGCTGAGGTCCTTTTGATGACGCAACCCAATTGACTGCGTTTTTAATCACTTTTTGAATATTTTCATTATGATATGTTGGATATGTTTCATGACCTGGTCGGAAATAGAAGATCTTTCCGTTTCCTCGTCGATACGTTACACCGCTTCTGAAGACTTCTCCACCTTCAAACCAACTAACAAAAATTAATTCATCTGGAACTGGCACATCAAAATGCTCACCATACATTTCTTCTTGTTCAAGTTCAAAATATGAATCAAGCCCAGATACAATTGGATGTGTCGAGTCAATTACCCATAAACGTTCACGTTCGCCGACTTCACGCCATTTTAAATCACAGCCAGTTCCCATTAGTTGCTTGAATATTTTTGAAAAATGACCAGAGTGTAAAACGATTAAGCCCATTCCATCTAAAACACGTTGGTGAACTTTATCAACAATTTCTTGTTTGACTTCATCGTGTGCAAGATGTCCCCACCAAATCAGGACGTCCGCTTCTTTGAGGACTTGATCTGTCAAGCCATGATCTGGTTCATCTAAAGTTGCTGTCGTTACTGTATGACCGGCATTACTTAAAAAATCAGCAATCGCACCATGAATGCCTTTCGGATAAATTTCAGCTACTTTAGGATTTAATTTTTCGTGACGATTCTCATTCCAAACGACTATATTCATGCTTAATCACTCTCTCTATTGAAATTGATTCTACGCTTTTCTTTGCCTGATTGATAAATCGCATTAATCATTTGTTGTGTCTTTAATGCTTCTTCTGCTGGTATATCTAATACTGCTTTTCCACTCAACGTATCATAGAAGTTATTAATCTGTTTAACATGACTTACGCCCCAATAACCCTTCACACCGTCTTCATAAGTAAATGTTTCTAATGGATTATCATCAGCAATAAACGTTTGGCCATTATTTAAAGTAACGGTTGCTTGGTCAGCAAGCATTTTAGCAATACCATTTTCACAATGTAACTCTATTTCAACTGGCGCATCATACGTATAATAGTTAATCGCGTGGAATGCTGTAACTACACCATTTTGATACGCGATAACACCTTCCGCCGCATCTTCAACCTCAATAATTTCATGTGCTCGATTACTAATTGAGGCATCAACATATTTTAAATCACTATCGACAAACCAGCGCATTAAATCTAATGTGTGAATGGCCTGGTCAATGACGACACCACCGCCTTCTTTATCCCAAGTTCCTTTCCAATCGCTTTGTAAGTAATACTGATCTGAACGATCCCAAGTTACCGAGAGCTTACCAGACTTAATTGCCCCTAATTCACCATTTTCAAGCATGCGTTTAATTAATCGTGAACCTGGATTGTATCGATTTTGGAAGATAACACCCAAAGTGACGCCTGCTTCCTTAGCAGCGTCAATCATATCAACAGCATCCTGATAATGAATTGCCATTGGCTTTTCAGTCATCACATGAATCTTATGCTTAGCCGCTTCAATCGTAACAGGTGCATGAAGATGATGCGGTAAACAAATATGAATCACATCTAGATTTTCCTGAGCAAACATTTCTAAATAGTCATAGTATGCTCGACATTGATATAGTTCAGCCTTTTGATCAGCACGATCCTTCTTTATATCACAAACTGCTACCAATTCTGCATCTTCACGTGCTACGACAGAAGCTGCATGCATTGGAAATACATTTCCGCAGCCAATAATTCCTACTCTTAATTGTGTCATTTGACCCACCCCTTATATTTACGCTTATAAATAAACAATTTGATTGATAGATTTTTTATACACTTATATAATAACGATATAACAACAAATTTTATATAGATGATTTTATAAAAACATATACTATTTTGCTAAAGGGGTTTTTAAAATGTGGATTGGTCACTGTGGTTTTTCTTATCACTTACAAGGATATGAAGAGACAAGAGAAACAGGTTATGACTCGTTTTTATTAAGACTACAGACGGAAGGATTTGCGAAATCAAAAATTGAAGATCAGCACTATCGTCTTGAATATGGCGACATCATTCTCGTCCCACCAGGAAGCTATTATCAGTTAGAAATAGATCCTAGTACTTCTAGTGGCGATTTCCACCTGTTTGCTAAAGGGAACTGGATTGAACAATGGTGGAATGAACTAAATCAGCCATTTCACGTAAAAATTAGTGAAGTTAAACAAATTACTACGCTATGGAACTTCCTTTCAACAGAAACGAGACGACCAAAAACAGAGCAAAACCAAGCGTTAATTAAGTACTTTTTCAAAATAATTTGCTTGTTAATTCAACAAGAAACGGTTGCTCGTTCAGCAATTGAACGTCCATATGTTGTTACTGAAATGATGCGTTATATTGAAGAACACGCGCTTGAAACATTTAAGATTGAGGATGTTGCCAAAAGTGTTGATTTAAGTGTCTCAAGATCTGTTCACCTTTTTAAAGAACATACAGGAAAAACGATGATTGAATATGCTCAAGACATACGCCTAACTGCCGCTCTAAACCAAATGAAATATACAAATCTAACACTCGATCATATTGCTGAAAACTGCGGTTTTGGTAATTACCCATATTTCCACCGTGTCTTTACGAAATTGTACGGCACACCCCCAGGTAAATACAGACAAACATTAAGATAACCATTTAGAACGATTAAAGGCCTGACTCAAATGTCGGGCCTTTATATTATTTCGCTACTTCACAGCGCCCTCAGCTACTCCTTCAATAATCTCTTTTTGGGCAAAGAAATATAGTATGATGACTGGGATTATCGCTAATGTCAAACCAGCTAGAGCTAAGTGCCATTGCTTTGTATATTGACCAAAGAAGAAGAACATCCTTAACGGAATAGTGGCATATCTTTGACTTAATACTAGGGATGGTAATAAGTAGTCATTCCATATCCAGATAACATTTAAGATCATGACTGTTACCGTAACTGGCTTTAACATTGGGAAAATAATTCGCCAGAAAATTTTCCAACGCGAAGCACCATCAATCATCGCTGCCTCATCTAGTGAAGCAGGGATCCCCTTGACTGCACCATGATAGAGAAATATTGATAAGCTCGACCCAAAGCCTAAGTACATATAAATTAAACCAGATGTATTTAACATATCTAACTGGCCAAAAATTGAAATGAGTGGAATCATAACTGATTGAAACGGAATTAACATCGCCGCAACAAACACTAAAAATATCACACCACTTAATCTGCTTTTATTTCTCGCTAGAGCGTAAGCCGCCATTGATGAAAAGACGATAATAATCAAGATGCTTATGAAAGTTACAATAAATGAGTTAGCTAATGAATTTAAAAAATCCAAATCATTAAACGCCTGGATAAAGTTATCAAACTGCCACTCACTTGGTAAGCTCAAAACACTTGAAAAAATATCAAACTTTGTCTTAAATGCATTTACTAGCATTAAATAAAATGGTGACAACCAAATTAGAGCTAAAGCCAAACTAGTTATCGTCAATATTATTTTTGTTCGAGGCTTATTGCTAGTCATTATAATTCCACCTCACGTTTCTTATTGAGATATACTTGTGTTAATGCCACAATAGCAACCAGAATAAAGAAGATAACTGCTTTTGCTTGTGCATAAGCCATATCATAACGACTAAAAGCGGTATTATAAATTTCCATAGCTAGCATTTCTGTTGATCCGTACGGTCCCCCATTAGTCAACGCTAAGTTTTGATCATAAAGTTTAAATGCATTTGACAAAGTTAAGAAAAGACTAACCGTAAATGCCGGAGCGACTAAAGGAAACTTAACTCGCCAAAAACGTTGAAATCCATTTGCACCATCGATTTCAGCAGCTTCAATTAGCTCCTGCGGTATTCCTTGTAAATATGAAATATAGATAATCATGATATATCCTGCGTATTGCCAAACATTTAAAATCACTAAGCCCCAAAAGCCAGTCTCAGCTGTTGATAACCATCCCTGTAGAAAATTAAGATTTAGAAGTTTTCCAACTGCATCAAACCCACTAATGAAGATAAACTGCCAAATAAAGCCCAAAATTAAACCACCAATTAAATTGGGCATAAAGAACACTGTTCTTAAGATATTACTTATTTTTAGTTTTTGTGTCACTAGAACAGCTAACGAAAGGCCAACCACATTAACAATGACAATTGAAGTCACTGCAAATTTAATTGTAAAGGTTAACGAATCAATAAATCGTTGATCACTGAATATTGCCAAGTAATTTTCCAGCCCTAAAAAAGTTGTTGCACTTAGTCCATTCCAGTCAGTAAAGGTATAAATAAAGCCATAGAGGAACGGCAAAAAGACTACAGTCGTTAAGGCGAATAAAGCTGGTGTAATAAAGAGCCAAAAAGAAAGATTTCGGTTATTCATTGACAAAGCCCCCTCGTAGCTACATCCAAGTTAGTTGTCTTTTATTTAATCGGATTTCACCATAGATTAGTAAAGCGACTAACGATCACCTATTGTCCTGTTAGTCGCTGATCATCCCGTTACTTCCTAGCATTCTCCCATTCTTGTTTCGATGTTGATAGCACTTCTTCCCATGTCACTTCACCAACTAAATATTTTTGGAATTCTGTTGCTAAGATGTCCTCATTCCAACCGACAGGAGTTGCCATAAACGTCCAGCCAATCGTTTTCTCATCTAATGAATATTGATACACTGTTTTCGATAATGGATCAGCTATCCGATCTGGATCGTAACCATCATAAGCAGGAATAAATTTAAACTTATCTAAGACAAAATCTTTTCCTTGATCTGATGTATACATCCAATCTAAGAAGTCTTTAGCCGCTTTAACTTGTTCATCTGATGCATTTTTATTAACAGCCCAATATTGCGGGACACCAACTGGTAAGTGATCTGAGAATTCACCATCAAAAGGCATTGGTATTAAACCAATTCCATTTTCAGCAAAATCTTTATCCATCTGTTCCACCGTTGGATAAATCCAGTTACCCTGTTGAATAACAGCAACCTTCCCTGTTGAAAATAGTTGCTCCACTTGCATTGAATAATCTAGACTGAGAACAGGTTGAACAGAATATTGACTTTGTAAATCTAGCATTTTCTTCATCTGATCACTATATGTGAAATTAATTGTTTCCGATTCAAACGCACCAATAATATCACTATTAAACTCAGGCGCAATGTAATGATTAGCTAAGTGATTTCCCATTACCCATAGTTCCGATGCCGGGAAGGCGACTACAGCTTCAAGGCCCAGTGCTTCTTTCTGCTCATCAATTTTTGCAAATGCAGCTTCTAATGCAGCAAAACTCGTTAACGTATTTGGATCAACACCTGCTTGATCAAAAATTTCTTTATTATAAATTAATCCATAACCTTCAAGTGCGAATGGTAATCCTAGGATTTCTTCACCATCTTCAATACCATTTAAAGTCCCATCCAGCGCTAAGGTAGCAGCCTGAGTATCAGATAAGTCGGCTAGATAATCCCGATACTCATTTAACTCTGTTGGCCCACCAATATTAAATATTACCGGTTCATTCCCAGAGGCCATTTCGGCTTTTAGTGAAGCAGCATAATCACTTCCTCCTCCAACAGTTTGGACTGATAAATTCACATGTTCATTTTCTTTCATATACAATTCTACTAATTCCTCAAATTGATCTTTAAATTCTACTTTAAACTGAAAAACATTAACATCTACTGAATCTTTAGAACTAGAAGATTGGTTATCAACTGAATCTGATGCACAACCCGACATTACTAAAACGAAGACTGCCAACAACGCTAAGATAAACCCAATTCTCTTACGCATAAAACCGCTCCTTTTTTAATGTTTTCTTCTATTTCACAAGTGCAATCGCTTGCATTGAATCCGTAATTTTAACATGATCTTAGTTAAGGTTATAGATTTTTACTAAAATCATGTTATTAAAAGGGGAAATTAAACAAACTACAGTACGAATGAAAGCGATTGCATCATACAGTTTTATCTTAACAATAGTGTCAATACTTTGCAATAGTTTTTGGAAAATTAAATAATTTAATAATTAACTTTTACTTTGAAAATGAATCAATTAATATAAACAAAACTGATTTTAACCCCAATAATAACAAGTATGAATTCGAGTTAACAACTCCCAAAACGGATAGTTCTAAAAGGGAAATACTTATCGATTCACTGGTACTTGATCTATTGAAATCATTAAAAATAAAACAGGATATAAGAAAAAACAAAAACAAACAATTTTATCAGGATCAAGATTTCGTCTTTACATGTGATGAAGGGTTTCCATATTCGATTCGGAAGTTCTCACAACGATTGCAAAGAATCATAAGACATATGGATAGTATGGAGAAACATATTACACCTCATTCCTTTAGACATACACACGCTTCACTGTTGATTGAAGCTAATGCAAACATGAAAGTAATTTCACACAGATTAGGACATGCTACAGTTGCAACAACTGATGAGATTTATGGACATTTAACACGCGGATTAGAAAAAAAGGACTCCCACCAATTCAGTGAATTGATGAAAGACCTTGTTCAATTTGATACTGTTCATGACCAAATTCATGACCAATAATTTATTTAAGACACTTTAAGCCTTGATATAACTGGACACATGAGAGGTTATTACATCATGCCCGGCATTCCGCCCATGCCACCCATGTCAGGTGCGCCAGCGTTTTCTTCTGGGATATCTGCAACAACCGCTTCAGTTGTTAAGAACATAGCTGCAACAGATGCTGCGTTTTGTAGAGCAGAACGAGTAACTTTAGTTGGGTCAACGATACCAGCTTCAATCATGTTTACCCACTCACCAGTAGCTGCGTTGAATCCAACACCAATTTCTTCTCCTTTTAGACGCTCAGCAACGATTGATCCTTCTAAACCAGCGTTAGTTGCAATTTGACGTACAGGCTCTTCTAGTGCACGTAGAACGATGCTTGCACCAGTTGCTTCGTCGCCTTCAAGCTCAATTCCAGCTACTTTTGAGTAAATGTTCATTAGTGCTGTACCACCACCAGAAACAATACCTTCTTCAACAGCTGCACGTGTTGAGTTTAAAGCATCTTCAATACGAAGCTTACGCTCTTTAAGTTCTGTTTCAGTTGCAGCACCTACTTTAACAACTGCAACACCACCAGATAACTTAGCTAAGCGCTCTTGTAATTTTTCTTTATCAAATTCAGATGTTGTTTCTTCGATTTGAGCACGGATTTGTTGTACACGTGCGGAAATTGTTTCAGGATTTCCTGCACCATCAACAATTGTTGTGTTTTCTTTTGTAACAACAACTTTAGCTGCGCGACCAAGTTGCTCAATTGATGAAGACTTAAGATCAAGACCTAGATCTTCAGTAATCACTTCTGCACCTGTAAGTGTCGCAATATCTTCAAGCATTGCCTTACGACGGTCACCGAATCCTGGTGCTTTTACAGCTACTGCATTAAATGTTCCACGAAGTTTGTTTACAACTAATGTTGCAAGTGCTTCACCTTCAACATCTTCAGCAATAATTAATAGTGGCTTGCTTTGTTGTACAACTTGCTCAAGTACTGGTAATACATCTTGAATGTTGTTAATTTTCTTATCTGTTACTAAAATATATGGATCTTCAAGCACTGCTTCCATCTTATCTTGGTCAGATACCATATATGGTGAAGTATATCCACGGTCAAATTGCATACCTTCTACTACTTCAAGTTCAGTGCTGAATCCTCTTGATTCTTCAACAGTAATTACACCATCATTACCAACGCGCTCCATTGCTTCAGCGATTAATTGACCTACTTCTTCGTCATTTGCTGAAATAGCTGCAACTTGAGCGATTGATTCTTTATCTTCAACTGTTTGTGAAATTTTTCTAAGCTCGTCTACTGCAACTTCAACTGCTTTTTCAATTCCACGGCGAACACCGACAGGGTTTGCTCCAGAAGCAACGTTTTTCAATCCTTCTTTAATCATTGCTTGCGCTAAAACTGTTGCTGTTGTCGTTCCGTCTCCTGCAACATCGTTAGTTTGTGAAGCTACTTCTGAAACAAGTTGTGCTCCCATATTTTCGAAACGATCTTGTAATTCGATTTCTTTAGCAATTGTAACACCATCGTTTGTAATTAATGGTGAACCAAAGCTTTTATCTAAAACAACGTTACGACCTTTTGGTCCTAATGTTACTTTTACAGCATTTGCTAATGTATCTACACCGCGAAGCATTGCTTGACGTGCATCTTCACTGAATTTAATGTTTTTTGCCATTGATAAATCCTCCTATTAACTAAGTATTTATTTAATCTGCTTTTAATTATCCAATTACAGCTAAAATATCATCTTCACGTAGAATTAAGTAATCTTTACCTTCATACTTTAATTCTGTACCTGCATATTTAGCAAAAATAACAAGGTTCCCTTCTTCTACTTCTGGAGTAATTTTGGAACCGTTATCTGCTACTCGACCAGAGCCAACTGAAACTACTCGGCCTTGTTGTGGCTTTTCCTTTGCTGTGTCAGGTAACACAATACCACTTGCTGTTTTTTCTTCTTCTTCTACAAGTTCAATAATGATACGATCTCCTAATGGTTTTAACATACTAAAAACCCTCCTCCATTGAATTAAATGTTATTTTAGCACTCGTCAACATTGAGTGCTAACACCACTATTATAATAATAAATTTATTTTCAATATGCAAGCAAAGTGATAATTTTTTTATTAATTAATTTTACTTATAACATGTTGGTGTTAATTGTCTAGTTATTTTGTGTTAGAATACGTATATTGGTGTTTTTGAAAGGAAGGCGTATATCTATGACTAAACGTTATTTAGGAATTATCTTTACTTATCTATTTGCCCAGTTATCTCCGGTACTTGTAGCAAAATTATTACTACCTTTTGACCTTGATGCAGATAGTCATAATCAGATTATAATGAACTGGCAGGTATTTATCTTTTTAGTTGCCGTATTTGTGTCAATTCTTCTATTGAATAAGAAAGATCAAATAAGTGATCAAAGTCGTTCTAGTGATACGATGACTTTTGTTTGGATTGTAATAGGATTCTTTATGGCACTATTTGGTCAAGCGCTAGGTAACTTACTGTATATGCTAATATTTGGGTCTGTTGAACAATCACAAAATACAGCTCAGATTATGGAAATTGCTCGTGCTTATCCGATCTTCATTATCATCGTAGCAATCGTCGGTCCGATTCTTGAAGAAATTATCTTTCGAAAAATTATCTTCGGTGAGCTCTATAAACGCTCAAACTTTTGGATTGCTGGGGTCATTTCTGGATTAATTTTCGCAGTTATACATAACGACTTTACCCACATTCACCATTACTTTATAATGGCTTTTGTGTTTGCATTTGTATATGTAAAATCAAAGCGAATTATTGTGCCGATAATGGCACACGTCTTGATGAATACATTTGTTGTCATTGTTCAACTGACATTACCACCAAATGTTATTGAACAAGTCAACTTTATTCAGATGTTTTTTATAGGAGGATAATCTAGTTATGCGTATTGTTTCACCATTAAGGGGGGCAATGTTTCATTTTATTATGGGAGCATTATTTATCTATTTTGCTTACCATTCTATTACTGAAACAGTTCTCGATCCTTTAACGCTATTTTTAAGCGTTCTAGCAACGCTAGAAGTAGGAATAGGGATTCGATTATTGCAATTTTATTTAAAAATTAAGCGAAATCAAAAAAAATAAACAACAAGCATAGGACTTGTTGTTTATTTCTTTTCAAGTGGATAATGTTCAACAAAATAAAGTAGTGATTGAAGCTCCACTGTTAAATCAATATGATGGACGCGAACATCTGCAGGAACTGTAAGTCGCGCAGGAGTAAAGTTCAATATTCCTTTTACGCCTACTTTAACTATTACGTCAGTAACACTTTGTGCTACATGTCCAGGAACAGTTAATATGGCTACGTCAATGTCGGATTCGGATAGTGATTGGTCTAACTTTTCAACATCTTCTACCATTACATGACCAACCTCTTTACCGATTAAATCAGGATTAGCATCATATGCTTTAGCAATTTTCGTATTATTGCTTTTTGAAAAATTGTAGTGTAAAAATGCAGTACCTAAGTTTCCGACCCCGATTAAAGCGACATTTGATTCATTGTCTTGATTTAATGTCTTACGGAAAAATTCTAATAAGTACTCAACGTTATAACCATAACCCTTTCTTCCTAAAGCACCGAAATAGGAAAAGTCTCGTCTAATTGTTGCCGAGTCAACTTTAACTGCTTCGCTTAATTCTTTAGATGATACTCTTGTTTTACCCTGTAGATGAAGATTATTAAGAAAACGATAGTATAACGGTAATCTTTTTGCCGTAGCTTGAGGGATATTGTTATTAATTTCCATTACTTAGACTCCTTCTTTAATAAAATCTTTGTTCACTGTTGATCATAGTCTCTATAATTAGTGTAACAAATTATTGATCGAAAGTCTTATAAAATTATTTTTTATTATTACATAGATTTTGCTTACTCTTTCAGCAAATGATACGATAAATTGAGATAGATGAGGTGAATTGCTATGATTTTATTACAAATTAACCAATTAGTAAAACGATTTGGTGCTGAAACTATTTTAAACAATATTAAGTTAGAAGTGAAAGTCAATGATAGAATTGCTATAGTTGGGCGAAACGGATCTGGTAAATCAACATTACTAAAAATTATCGCCGGTATGTTGCCCTATGATGAAGGTACGATTCATCGTTCAAAAGATGTCACGATGGGTTACTTAGATCAACATACGGGACTTGAAACAAAAGAGACAATCTGGAATGAGATGAAGAGTGTCTTTAATGAGTTAATTGAAGAAGAAAAAGCTTTACGTGAAATGGAAGCAAAAATGGGTGATCCTGATTTATTAAATGATCCATCACGTTACCAACAATTACTTAATCAATATGATAATAGACTACAAAGTTTTAAAGATAATGGCGGCTATCAATATGAATCTGACATAAAAACGATTTTAAATGGCTTAAATTTTGCAGATTTTGATTTTAATACGCCAATATATGAATTAAGTGGCGGGCAAAAGACTCGTCTTGCTTTAGCAAAGCTATTGTTATCTAAACCTGATTTATTAATATTAGACGAACCGACAAACCATTTAGATATTACTACATTATCATGGTTAGAGCAATTTTTACGTAGTTACCATGGTGCTATCGTCATTGTATCTCACGACCGTTATTTCCTTGATCATACAGTTGATATTATATATGAAATTGCACATCAACAGTCGAAAAAATATCACGGAAATTATACAAAATACTTAGAACAAAAAGCACTCGATTATGAGCGTGAATTTAAAGCATATGAAAAACAACAGTCTGAGATTCAGCGTATGGAAGAGTTTGTTCAGCGCAACTTGGTGAGAGCATCAACGACAAAAAGAGCACAAAGTAGACGTAAACAGCTGGAAAAAATGAATCGATTAGATAAGCCTAAAGGTGAAGAGGGACAGGCTTCATTTAGCTTTGATATAAAACAGCGCAGTGGTAATAATGTGTTAAAGGTAGAGAACTTATCATTTAGATATCCTAATGAGGAAAAAAATATTTTTTCTAACTTGAACTTTACTGTTAACCGCCAGGATCGTATTGCTCTAGTGGGTCCTAATGGTGTCGGTAAGACAACATTGTTAAAAACATTAATTTCAGAACATCAAGCAACTACTGGTTCATTAACTTTTGGGACCAATGTTGATGTAGGCTATTACGATCAGGAGCTTGCAAGGCTTGATTCACGAAAAACAGTACTGATGGAATTATGGGATGAGTTCCCGCACGTAAATGAACAAGAGATTCGGACTGTTTTAGGGAATTTCTTATTTTCTGGTGAAGACGTACTTAGCCCTGTCGCAACATTAAGTGGTGGAGAAAAAGCACGTCTAGCATTAGCAAAGCTGATGATGAAGCAATCTAATTTGCTTATTCTTGATGAGCCGACAAACCATCTAGACTTAACGAGTAAAGAAATCTTAGAAGCTGCACTAATTGATTTCCCTGGTACGATTATTTTTGTTTCTCACGATCGATACTTTATTAACGAGATTGCAACACATGTTTATGAATTAAGTCATGATGGCATAACAGTATACTTAGGTGATTATGATTACTATGTATCGAAAAAACAAGAACAAGAAGAAATAGAAGCATTAAATCAAAAAAAAGTTAACACAAAATCGGTAACACCTGAACCAAAGACTAATTACCATGAAGAAAAGCAGCGAAAGCAATTAGAACGCAAACGATTAAGACGGATCGAAGAAATTGAGATAGAAATTGAAGCATTAGAAGAAAAAATTGCTGAAAACGAGTTAGAGCTTGTCAAACCTGAAGTTTATCAGGATCATGAAAAAGCATTAGTACTAACTACCGCTAATCAAGAATTAACTGATAAGATTGAAGAGCTCATGCAAGAGTGGGAAGCTTTACATGAGCATTCAGAAATTTAATACTAAAAAAGAGATTATTTAAAGGTCATTATTCATTCATCACCTTCAAATAATCTCTCTTTATTTTACCCACAATTTCAGCCTTGGTAATTCAATACATTAACATAGTTATCAACACTATCCACAGGTTTTTCAATAGTTATCCACTGATTATGTGCACAGATTAGTTATTAATAGATCTGACTTCGAAAGAGTTATGCACATACCTGTAGATAACTTGTGTATAATTCATACCTACCGAGCACCATACATTTCTAAATCTAGGGCTGGATTTGCGTTCATTGACCAATCTGTTTTTAATCCTTTTTCATAATCAATCATTGCGGCAGCACCAATCATTGCTGCATTATCTGTACATAAAGCAAGTGGTGGGATTGATAATTTAATTAATTGATCATTGAATCTTTCTTTTAGTGCTGTTCTTAAACCTTGATTTGCTGCAACACCACCAGCAACAATCACATGTTTAACTTGATACTTTTCAGCTGCTCTATACGTTTTTTCAACTAGAACTTCCACAACACTTGCTTGAAAGCTCGCTGCAATATCTTTTCGATCTAATTCAATACCTTTTTGATTGGCATTATGAAGTGTGTTAATAACTGCTGACTTTAATCCACTAAAACTAAAATCAAATGAATCTTCTTCTAACCATGCTCTAGGGAAATTCAAATTATCTTCACCTAATTGGGCAAGGCGATCAATTTCGGGTCCACCTGGATACGGTAAATCCATTGTTCGCGCTACTTTATCATAGGCTTCACCAGCAGCATCATCTCTTGTCTCTCCAATCACTTCAAAGTGTCCATGTTCTTTCATTAAGATCAGCTCTGTATGTCCACCCGAGACGACTAAAGCTAGTAATGGGAATTGAAACTCCTCGACTAGACGGTTAGCATAAATATGACCAGCAATATGATGGACCCCTATCAATGGTTTATTATGAGTAAATGCCAGTGCTTTTGCTGTACTTACACCTACTAATAAAGCACCAACTAATCCTGGGCCTTCAGTTACAGCAATCGCATCAATTTCTTCTAAAGTTAACTCTGCTTGATTAAAAGTTTCTTCTAATACATAAGTCATTTGCTCAACATGATGTCTCGAGGCTATTTCGGGTACTACACCACCAAATCTTTTGTGACTTTCTATTTGGGACGCTACAACATTTGCTACTATCTCTGTTCCATTTTTAATAATGGCAGCAGCTGTCTCATCACAGCTTGTTTCGATTGCTAATATATACGTGTTTTTTTCTTGTTTCATAATCTCACCCACATTACAATAGCATCCTCATTATTATCTGTATAATAATTTTTTCGAATGCCTGCTTTTTCTAAACCAAATTTTTGATATAACCTTTGTGCCGTATAGTTTGAATATCTGACTTCTAAAGACAAATTTGTTGCTCCTCTTGTCATTGCATGGTTTAACATATATTGAAATAACATGGCACCATAGCCCTGTCCACGATATTGAGGATCAACTGCAATATTTGTAACTTGCGCTTCGTCCAGTACGAGCCAAAGACCACAAAATCCAATTAACTTATCATCTTTCTCAATTACAAAATAGTAAGCGAAATGATTTTCAAGTAATTCTTTTTTGTATAAACTTTTTGTCCAAACCGAGGTAAATGACTTTCTTTCAATTTCTTCGACTTGGTCTAGATCTTTGAGTTCCATTGGACGAATAACAATATCACTCATTTGATTGCTCCTTTTGACTTGCTAGCCAATTTGCTTCAGCTTCAACAAGTCGTAAATAACTTGGTACAAGCTCATGAACATTGTCTCCTTCTAAATCTGCCCCAAAAAGGGCTAATAAGCCGGCTCTGACAGTATTTAATCCTGCTGGAAGAAATACAGCCTGATCTTTTAATTCATTTGTAATCATTGATTGAAATGCTCCTAGATCAGGACTTAAAAAGATTATTGGTTGCTCTACTTTTTTTAACTGCTCGAGCCAATCCGTCATTAAGCAATTTTGATCTTGAATGACAGGTTCAATATGTTCATTATATAATCCTGTATAAACTAGGTCCCTTCTTGCATCAAAGAAAGGACAGATCAATGCGCCTCTATCTCTTGCTTGTAAAGATAATGCGGCTAAGCTAGAAACTCCGACAACCGGTATATTTAGCGACCACGCCATCGTTTTAGCTGTTGATAATCCGATCCTTATCCCTGTATACGACCCAGGCCCTTTACCAACGACAATTTTCGTTAAGTCTTGTGGCTTTACTTGAGCATCCTCTAATAATTGAACAATTGCTGGCATTAATCGCTTTGAATGTTGATTTTTGCTGCTTGTGCTATAGTCAGCAATTATCTTCCCATCTTGTGATAGCGCAATGGCTAATGTCTCACTCGATGTATCAATTGCTAATATTGTCATCTTACTAGCTCCTCACACACTTTTTCATAATATAAACCAATTGGATTAAGTTTAAATAATCGTGATTCTTCACCTAATCGCTCGATTGATATCTCTAACCTATCTTTAGGTAAAAACGAGTCAATAAATTGTGGCCACTCAACAACAGTAATCGCTTGGTCAAAGAAATAATCATCGAAGCCAATATCTTCTTCACTATCCTCTAGTCTATAGGCATCAATATGATGTAAAGGTATCTCCGCATGATAACTCTTAACTATCGTAAATGTCGGACTATTAATTGTCCGCTTAATACCTAGAGCTTCACCTAGTCCTTTTGTAAAGGTTGTTTTACCAACTCCTAGGTCACCAGTTAGCGTAATAACACTATTTGGCCGTAAAAGTTGAGCAAGTTTTCTTGCTAATGTTTTCGTTTCAATTTCAGACATAACTTTTATAGTTTGCATTTTATCACCTTAGTTTTTATGAACATATCCACTAGATTGTAACTTAATATATGTTTCATTTCTTTTAATCCAGACAGTTCCGCTATTTTTTCTTTCATCTTTAACTTCCCCTATTTTTACAATGGGGGTATTAGTTTGTTCTGCCGCATCACGAACTAAACGCCAATATTCAGGTGAGACAGCTCCAATCAATTCAAAGTCTTCTCCACCACTTAAACTATAATCCAACTGTTGAACTCGTGGAAATTGCTTTAATTCTTTAGATAATGGTAATTTTCCCTCATCAAGATAGATTGTTAATTTAGAGGCTTGAGCAAGTTCATTCGCTTCACTTGCAATTCCATCGCTAATGTCATTTAAAGCTAACCTTTCAATATCAGCTAATTGTGAGGCAAATTCAACTCTTGGTGTCGGCATACGGTGACGATTAATTAAATAGTCTGCACCAAAGTCTACCGATTGTTTATCAAGTAATATATTTAATCCAGCAGCAGCGTCACCTAATGTTCCTGTCACAAAAATAATATCACCTGGACGCATTAAATCACGATACCGTGCCTTTCCAGGTAAAACAGCACCATTTACTGTGACAGATAGTACAAGTTGTTCTCCTGTAACCGTATCGCCACCAATTAAGTCAACTTGATGCTTTTTAGCTAAGGTTTCTAACCCACGATAAATTTCTTGTAGATCGTAATTGGAATAGTTCTTTGGTACAACGATTGATACTAAATATGAAATTGGGTTTGCCCCCATCGCAGCCATATCGCTAAGATTAGCTGCCAAAGACCGATAACCAACATGAAAAGGTTTCATCGTTTCTTTTGAAAAATGAATGCCATCGACAAGCGTATCGACAGAGGTGACGATATCATGATATGGAAGACGAAAAACTGCCGCATCATCTCCAATACCTTTTATCGTAGTATTATTTCGATAATAAGATTGTTTTATTGAATTAATAAATTTAAATTCATTCACCCTGTTGGCCATCCTTTCATGAACTACTCCTATCATAGCAAAAAATAATCATAATAGAAATGATCGACAAACCTTGTAATCAAAAAAACTGTTTTTTCTATTTGGTGATAGAAAAAACAGTTTAAATATTCTTCATAAAATAAATGGCGGTCCGGACGGGACTCGAACCCGCGACCTCCTGCGTGACAGGCAGGCATTCTAACCAACTGAACTACCGGACCACTTAATATTAAATTAGATTACATTAAAATATGTAGAGCAAAATTTGGTTGCGGGGGCAGGATTTGAACCTACGGCCTCCGGGTTATGAGCCCGACGAGCTACCAGACTGCTCCACCCCGCGACAATAAAATATTTAATTAAATAGGTTGGCTTAGCGACGTCCTACTCTCGCAGGGAAGACCCAACTACCATCGGCGCTGAAGAGCTTAACTTCTGTGTTCGGTATGGGAACAGGTGTGACCTCTTCGCTATTGTCACTAAACCTACAGGTTATATACCCTGAAAACTAGATAAGAAATGCACCTGACAAGTGTCATCAAATTCAATGCTGAACAGTCGCTTTCGCTTTTTGTTTTAGTTAAGTCCTCGATCGATTAGTATTCGTCAGCTTCACACGTCACCATGCTTCCACCTCGAACCTATCTACCTCATCGTCTCTGAGGGATCTTACTCTAAAAGATGGGAAGTCTCATCTTGAGGGGGGCTTCATGCTTAGATGCTTTCAGCACTTATCCTTTCCATACGTAGCTACCCAGCTATGCTCCTGGCGGAACAACTGGTGCACCAGCGGTATGTCCATCCCGGTCCTCTCGTACTAAGGACAGCTCCTCTCAAACTTCCAAACGCCCACGACGGATAGGGACCGAACTGTCTCACGACGTTCT
>FZPS01000175.1_pt58 | contig 36770 bp, 38 predicted proteins | sample 1817821 | NCBI WGS metagenome assembly FZPS01 (sample SAMEA104158645, study PRJEB21678) | metagenome | place: Germany | collected 2015-04-21 | reverse complement strand
CCCTCAATCCGTTCACTGTAACGCTCATTCCCCTTTCTTTCACGGCCATAGTAGACCAAGACAAGGTATTCAACACTTGGCAACTGCAAGTAACAGCAGCGGATGCAAGTGGGTCAGCTACGTCCATCATCACCTACCGAGAAGACGCCGTTGTCTGCCCGCTAGACCTGACGCAATGGCCAGGTCAGGTAGTCGTGCAGAAGCACGATGTAGAGTTTAGGATCATTGGTGAACCCGTTGCTGTTGGCCAACAGATCACCATCAACTTTGTGATCAATTATTGTTTGATTGTGGCAAAAGAAGTCTTGCTCGAAGTCAATGGAGCGATACAGTTTTGTTAGCTCATCGTAACAGTCTTTCAGGTTGACGGAAAAGCACTTTCCATAAGGCTGGGGGGTGCTTTTTGCATGGGGAGAGGCCATGACACGGGTACAGCTCCCGCAGTTGGAGACACAATGGTCTCACGATGAGCCGCTCGGACTGTAGTCAATGCCGCGCGAAGCACGGACGCAATTTGCCTTTTTCTGCACCACAGAAGATAGTCGCGGAAGGGAGTGGCAAAATTAGGCAGAAGTATTCACAAATTGGATATAGGGACGCTTGGCAGCAAACGCTGTCGCCTTCTGTGGAGTGGCACGCAGGAGTTCAGCAGGAAGGTGCCAGATCCAAGCGGGTCCATAGAGCTCGGTCATTAAGGTAGCCAGCCTGCTGCTTATTAAGATAAGGGAGGGAGGGCCAATGAACTTGAAAAAACAGGGCTCGTCACAGACAAAATCGATCGTCAAAGCAACTTATCTTGTGTTTTCCGCAATCATCGTTTTCTGGACAGGTGTCTGGATAGCCAAGAGCAGTCTTGAGAGAAGCTGCGGCTGGCTGGCAACGAGTCAAGGCGCATTTTTATATTGGCTCACTGCGAAGATTATCCTCTGGATCATTCCCGCGCTCTGGCTGCTAAGGATTTCTGAGCGAACGGTACGTGACACTTTGAACCTAGCGAACTGGAAAGGATGGCTGGCCTGGGGAGGCGGTCTAGGGGTCTTGATCGCTCTAACCGGCATCGTGCCCAACTATCTTCAGGGCAATCCGCTGCTGCCAACCAAAATGAGCTTTCCCTTGTTGAATGTGATCATAATTGCTCCCACACTAGAGGAGTTCCTCATGAGAGGGGCCATTCTTGGCAATCTGCAGCGGCGATACTCCTTTCGGACAGCCAATATCATCACGTCCGTCATGTTTGTGGTCCTGCACATGCCCGGATGGTATTTCATGGGGGTTATGGTGGATAATCTGGTACAGCCAATTGGCGGGGCACTTTCGATTTTCCTGGTCAGTTTGGCCTTTGGGTATGCTGCACACAGATCCCGTTCCGTCATGGGCGGAGTCATCTCTCACTTTTTGAACAACCTGTTCTAAGGGCAGCGGAAAAGGCGACTAGTGGCGCTGATGTGCTGTGGAGCGGCGTGGGATTGCCCCGTTATGGGGAGGCAGCGGGTAAACGGCCAGAAGGACCATGGATTGGGTGGAAGTACAGGCCCAAGTCACATCCGGGCAGAGAGATGCTTTGCTACAGAGGAACCGGACTCTAGCGGGGAGGAACTTGACTACTTTTCAAGTCCGCTGCTTAAGGGATCTCCCCCGTGTTGCAGGCCAAAGTTCGGCGCCCTGGCGATGCAGTCACTCGCCTAAACGGTGACGAATTGGCCTGCATCTTTGTACAACACATCGGACCCAGTCCGGGCGGCTAGACGAGCATCTTCGAGCATGAGTGGAGGAAGGTGGAAGGAAGAATTCTGACTACGAATCAGAAGGTCATAGATTAGCATCCCGTCGGGAACGCCATACGTAAAGTAAGGCTGTAAAGTGATTTGCGGTCCTTTTGGTTATGGAAAAGCCACCTTGAAGGTGGCTTAAATTCTAGGGGTGAATCGCAATATGGGGTAAGGCTTGTTCGTTGAGATCTGGAAAATACGCAGTGGGACGCTCGCCGGTGAAGGTGCCCTTCTTGGCCACAACGACCATCTGGTAGTATAATGTCTGCGCCTCAGTGACTTCGGGGAGATAAGCCTCGTCGAGGTCAAGATAGAGGATATCTCCGTTTCCATTTTCGGTCCAAGGGGTGGAGCCGATCATGATTCCGTACTCCAAGAGATGGCTGTATTCTTCAGGCAGCGCCACAGTGAACTGGCCTAGCGACCCGCCACTATACACTTTGTCCGGTGCATTGATGGTAACGTCTATTGGCGTGAGTGATATCGTGACTGTCGTTATCTGTTCGCGGGGTGCATTGATCATCCGCTCCCCAATTTCAAAGACTCCTTGGCTGGCATGCATCGCCGTGACTCTGTATGCTGACTTGGCGGGGACCTCAACCGCGAGTTTTGCGATTTGTGAGTCGGGATCAATGGTGACATCTCTGTGAAGACTGTACACGATCTGTCCTTCAGGGTTGGTTTTCCAGATTCTAACCTTTGCATCTGTTGGAATCGTGTCGCCATTAGGGGTTCGCTTCAATGTAATATCCAGCATAGTCGGGCTGTCATCAAAATGGTAGCCGGCTGGGCCAAAGCAGCCCGTAAGCAGTAAAGAGGCCACTACAGCAATCAGTATGTAACCTTTACGCATTTGTATCACCTCATCCTATTTGTTGAATCAATTGTATCATAATCAGACTCGTTTTTCCAAATTATGCCCTAACCTGCAGCTTGGCTGACGATACTGTGGCCACCTGCGGCGCTGATTTCCATGCGATGGACAGACAAACATGCAAGACGTCCGTCTGGCTCAACTATTCCATAACCAATGATGACGGTGATCGTTCTGGCATCTTTAGAACTCCGAGTAGGATTACAGACAGAAAAAGCGTCCCGCAAAGTGAAGTTGTGGTGAGACTTCCTTTTTCGGGACACCGCTGATTGCATGGTAACTGCCAAAATCAGTTTCGTTCTGGCAGGAAAGGGATTGGAAAGTGCTCTGCTAATCTTCCTTACATGGCGTCATGGCTCGTGACTCGAAAATGAAGACATCACCAAGCGAACCATCATCGTAGATGGCCTGGGGGTGCGCCGGAAGGTAGATATGGTTTCCTCCGGTGTATTCATGGATGACCTTGTCCCAAAAATGCACCGAGTTCGTATTTTTTGGGTGTCTCTTGAGTTGCCATTTCCCGGGGAACATGTCAAAGACTTGATAAGCGGCGTACTTTCCTACGCCACGATGGCGATACTTGTACATCACGAAAAACTCCGCCAGCGAATAATCGATTTCTGTTTCGTCCGCTCGATAGTTGTTAACCATGGCAAATCCCGCTAGTTTCCCGTCGACCTTAATAAAGAAGGCCCATCGCTTCTCTTCTGTCCAGTAATGGTCCAGGTAGTCGTAACCGTACAAGCCTAGATGATTGACGTCTCTCAGGTCATATTGGGAGAATTCATAATCGTATTTTTCCAGTAGATTGCGGAGAATCTCCTTCTCACTGACACGAACGGGAGTTAGTTCAACGCTCATGCTCTGCCACCTTCCTTTTTCGCTACAGCACAGATGACTGTGCTATCCCCTTGATATTCTGCTCCTGCCACATCTCCATAGATGTCAACATCAGCTAAACCCGCACCGATTAACTCACTTCGCAAGTCTTCCACTTCGAATGTCTGGTCCCAAATGTTGTAGCAATCGACTCCGGTGTCTGTGATTACAATGTACCTGTCCAAAAAGGTGTTGCTGTCGTCATAGCGGTGAAATGACTCCAGACGGAGATGGGGCTTAGGCTTCCAAAAACCTTTTTGCTCGAATTCCCATGTCCTCGCTTCGCTTCTTCCTTGATACTTCAAGGGAGTAAAGACATCCAAAATCAAATATCCATTGGGCCTCAGCGCCTGGTAAACACGGGCCAGGATTTTCGCACGATTGGCATCGGACAGAGCGCCGTAATCACAATAGATGAGTACAGCCATGTCGAATGGATCAGCGACAGACAGATCAAGATAGTCTTGGTTACAATATGTGATCTCCAGTCCCTGCCTGGATGCGCTTTCACGGGCGTAGTTGATGGAACGTTTGGAGAAATCTACTCCGGTGACTTGATATCCCTTTCGGCAAAACCTTTCGGCATAAAGGCCTGGTCCGCACCCCAAGTCCAGCAAGCGCGGATTGTCCTTGGCTGGTAGAATGCTGGAGATCCACTCCACTGATTGATCAATAAAGGCGTGGCTGCGCGATGCCGCTTCCCAGTGGGGATCAAGATGGGCCGTAAGCATCCCCTTGGAAATGTGGTCATCATCCCAGAAGGGGGCAGAACTGGGGGCGTATAGCTTGGGCCTGCCCAGGTGCTTCGTTAGTTCATTCCACATGATGTCATTCCTCGCTCACATAGATATCCAGAATCGCTTCTCCGTTCAGGCATCTGGCCCAAATCTCTCCTTCACCCCGATGAGGTGGCACACTACGGCCCAGCGTTGCCCCGAAATCCCTCCAAGAGAGTATGCGTTTTTCCCCCTCGCTGGCAGGCCTCTGCTGCTGCATGGCCCCAAACAATCCGCTACTGGTCATCAACACGCTGATTCCCGATGTGCCGTTGTAATCAACCAACATCCCGAGCAGCTTCACATCAAGTGCATCATCTGCCACAACACCAAAGCGGATCTCAGTGGGATAGCAGTCAAAGTTCATGCCAAAAATGGGTTCGTCAAAAAAGACCGCAAAGCTGGTGCAAGCAGCTGCCACATCTGCCCCTACCAGAACTGCCAACAAGACAAGGGGAAGTATGCGCTTGATCTCATTCTCCCTTTCCCTTGAGAGCTTGCCCATTCCCGACCTGCGAGACTACCTACGCAGCTCAGTACTCGTGGGTAGGCTAGCCTAGTCAGTGTTGTACAGGATGCCTCAGTGTCTTCCATAGTCCCATGACTGTAGCCGCGGTTCCCACCACTAACAGGATAGTTTTGTTCTTCCAGAGCAAATCCTGCCTATATTTGAAACTGTATTCGGCCAGGTGGTAAAGGGGGCTGAGAAACCAGGGGAACTTCTCCTGAAGATAGTAGGCGGCACCCCAATATCCCATGCTGCTTGCATAGGCCCAGATCACGCTGGGACTGAAGGAACCGATCAGGATGGACAATCCTCCCAAGGCGACCATGGATGGAAACAGCACTCCAAAGGCTTTGAGAAACGACAGCCCTGGCAGAAAGATATGCAGCCATAGGGAATAGACCAGGCAGGTCGATACCAGGTATGTGCTCAGTCCCACCAACTTCTGCTCTAAGGCCTTCCCCTCTCCCCCAGGCCTCTGGTTGATGATCTCCGCCATATTATGCTGGTCTGCCACAATACCATAGGTGACCAATAGGCCCACAAGGGGAAAGAGCAGTTCTGAAAAAGCCAGGGTGAAGTACTCCTTAACCCCCAAGGGTTGGTGCTTAAGGATACCCAAGGAGCTAACCAGAAAGACGGCCAGTCCCGTCACGGCCAACAAGGAAATAGGCAGCTTAGCTCCTAGAGTGATCTTAAGCGCCAGTCTAAGTCTTCCCGCCAAAGGACTTTGGGCAACACGAAAATCCCCTCTTGCTCTCTGTTTCAAGGCAGGCAGCGATTGATCCATCCTCTGGCGTTCCGCTGCCCAGAGCAGGATGAAAAACGATGCGGCAGCCACAAGGAAGGAGTAAACGACCCGCGCCCAAACCTGAGGGTCAGCGCATGGATGCATGGGCTTGCCGATACTGCGGTAGAACCAGAACATGGAGGTGCTGGGCACGTTGACCAAAACCAGCCAGAGGATCACGACGGGAAAGACCCACAGCTTCAGATCTGGAAGTATGGACGTCGCCATGAACACAACAGCTACCCAAGCTGTCAAACCTGGGATCAAGTTCAGTGCCATGCTCTGCAAGAAGATGCCAAAGTCGGGCCATAGCCCTTGTGTCAGCCCCACCACAAGCACTCCGGCGATTACACCACTGAGATGAGGTATCAGAACGCCGCATACAACGGCTGCCAACCGCGCTGCGACGAGCCCAAAAGTCCGGATGGGCTTAACGTTAACAAGGCTGGAAAAGCGATAGCGGCGATCACGGCTGCCAGAAAACCATACTACCACTGTAACAGCCAATAAGGGCAGCCCCACCGCAGCAAAGGAAGTGCGATGGGCCCACTCCTGCGCCATGGTGGCTATTCCAAGTTCAGCGGCTGCAGCAGTTACTGCGTCTCGGGATGCGTACTCAACTCCACCTGAATGGGTGAGCAAACTGCTCAGGGCCAAGAGGATCAGAGTCCACAGACTGTACAGGTTGTACTGGAGCTCCCTGATAAAAATGCCCACTCCGATCACCTACCCTTAAGCAGAGCGAGATAGGCGTCCTCGAGGGAAGCAGTAGCACCTATGCGTATGCTTAACTGGGCAGGTGTTCCCGCAAACAGAATCTCGCCCTTGTCCATAATTGCCAGTTCAGGCGCTAAATGGCTGAGGTCCTCCACAATATGGGTGGAGATAATCACTATTCTATCCTTTTGCGCTTCGCACAGCTCACCAATCAGCCTGCGGAAGGACACCCTTTCCTGGGGATCCAAGCCGGCAGTGGGCTCATCCACGATGATCACCCTGGGATCGTGAAGTAAAAGCTGCGCTATACCCAGGCGCTGTTTCATGCCTCCCGAGAACGTCCCCACCTTTTCCCCCTGCACGTCCCAAAGATTGACTCTCTCCAGTACGAACCTGATCCTCGCAGCTCTTACTCTAGCAGAATGGATATTGGACAGGATCGCTAGGTAATCCAAGCATTCCGCCGCTGTCAGATGCGGGTAGAATCCAAACTCCTGAGGCAGGTAACCCAACAAGGCTCTGACCGCTTGCTTGTCCCTGACCAGGTCGTATCCAAAAACCTTAACCTGGCCGCTGGAAGGCAGCGAGAGCGTTGCTAGAATACGCATCAATGTGGTTTTTCCTGCACCGTTGGGCCCAAACAGGCCATGGACACCAGGAGCAATGGTCAAGTTGATGTCTCTTAATGCAGCCTTTCCGTTGGGATAGGTCTTGGTTAGCCCTGCGATTTTGATCACTGCACTCACACCCTTCTCCTCATAAGACGAAGAAACGGGTTGATACGTTGAAGAAGTTCCCAAAAAAGCCCAAAGCGCCGGCCCAACCAGCCAACGCCTTCTCACCGTTCGCTAATCCTCAACCCACTCCAACCAGACTCCTTCCTCGAAGCCGCCCCTCTCACTGCGTTTTTTGCGTTTCAGCTCCAGGATTTCTTCAAAGGAAGAACCAAGATAATGGGCCAGTCCATCCACTACCTTAGAATATCGGCCAGCTCTGCCAAGTCTTGTTCACTGACGACAAATTCCTGGAGTTCTTCAAGGAACTTCGCTGCCAGCCCCGCCAGCAGCAGCTTCTTGTTGATCTGATCATACTGGAAAAAGGGCGAGCGCTTGTCCAAAAACTTGATGGGGTTAATCTCCGCGAGACGAGTCCACGTTTCCAGAGTCCATTCTTGGAAATTTCGGCTGGACTTATCCTGCATATCTCCATGGAAGCGGGGATCTTGATAGTAGCTCTGCAGCGCCCCCTCGATTTGAGAGCTGGGGACTGCAGCTTGCAGCTTCCCGGGTCGGTTAAACGCTCCGATGGTGGGAATCTTATACATTTTGCTCATGTCGCCAAATCAACCTCAGCGAGAAGGCACCCTGCTTTGTACTTGACCCTTTTGTTAAAGAAATGTTGATATAAACCACAATATACAGGTTGGGGGCGCCCATTTGCCAACATCAGTGGCAAGGAAGCCGGTTTTTAAACCGATTTCATTTCTCGTTTATTGCCAAATAAACCCATGAATACTGGGTTTTGCGTAAATGCGGTCTGGAAAGGTGCTAGAGGCACTTTCAGTTTCGTACAAAGCCTATGGGCTTGAAATAGCGGTTTTCAAGGTGCTTTCTGACGTCGACAACGTTCTCTTGGACCTCAAAGAAGCCCATGATTACACGGTATTCGCGAGGAGAAGGCCCACTCGAGCAAAAAGCCCTTGCCATTTCATAACGGCCATGTTAATATAAAATAGAAATGTGAACGATTACATATTGGAATGCAAGGTATGTAAAGTAGTGAATCGATTCACAGAAGTTGGAAGTTGGAAGGTAGAAGTTCACTGATTTTAGGGGGTCTATAATGAAAGCGGTACAGTCAGCAGCAATTGGTGGAGGATTACTTCAGAACAGAAGATTGCGCGCTCAGATTCTCCTTTTTTCGGGTATTATTGTTGTTTACTTAATCTGCAACGCCGTGCTTGATGGAAGGCTCTTAACAGCAATGAACCTCCGCATTATTCTTTCTCACGCTGTGTTTCCGGCTTTGGTAGCCTGGGGCATGAGCTTCTTTTTCAGCACAGGCATCATCGATCTTTCCGTTGGGTCCAACATTATTCTCTCCGCTAATGTAGGGTGTTTGCTTGCCACGCAGCTGAAGCTCGGTATGCCCGGGCTGATTCTCGGCACCGTGCTCACCTGCATGCTCCTTCAGCACCTCAATATCCGCGTCATTATGGACTTGGAAATCCCTTCTTGGATTGCAGGTTTAGGGGCAGCGATGGTGTATGAGGCCATCACATCCCAGTATACGTATTCCCGCAATATCATGGCGCTCGATCTGCCCAACAAATATCGGCCCTTAGGTAATATGCCCTATTTGGGAATCGTCTATTTTGCAGCTTTCATTATCGCCTATATTCTCCACAATCGCACCAGCATCGGCCTTAACATTAAGGCCTTAGGCGGCAGTCAGCAAGTAGCAGCTTCCATGGGCATCAACCCCAAAAAGACAGTCATTATTGGAGCTCTCATCGGAGCGTTCTTTATCGGTTGGGGTGCCATTATTCAAATCTCCTATGCGGGACGCGTTTATGCCACCACCGGCTTGGGCAGTCTGGCTTCGATTTTCCAAGCACTGGCCTGTGTACTACTGTCAGGCTCCATCTCCAGTATTGTCTCACCTCCTGTAGGCATTTTGATTTCCTCCTTCTTTGTAGTGAGCATTTTCAACGTGTTGACTATGCTGGGAGTTCCTTCCGGCACAGGTCAAGACATATTTCTGGGCGTTATTGTAATAGTTTGCGGGATTCTGTCCCACTTAAAACACAAGGGTGTGGTTAAATGAGAAAGGTTTAGGTACCTTGTTAACAGTTCACTGTTTACAGTTCACTGCTGTATCATGAATCTCAAATGCATCGAAAGCACACTGCGCGGTAAATGAGTTCAAGCAAATCCAGTTTGGGAGGAGAACCTGAATTATGAATTTGAGAAAAACTGCACTGCTCGTTGTCCTTATTCTCAGCTTGATCGTGCCTCAAACGGTGTTGGCTGCCGGACACAAAATTGGTTACAACTATTTCGGTAACGCTGGGGTTTTGATCACTCTGGCCAACAACTCCAAATACGTCGTTGAAGCATTTGGTGGTACTACCGTCGCTGTTGACAACAACTTCAGCGTAGACAAGATCGTAACAGACCTGGAAAACCTGATCGCAGCCGGCGTTGACGGATTGCTGGTTTGGGCCCCAACCCCAACCCTCTATCCGGTCATCAGCCAGATGTGCTTGGAAGCCCGCGTGCCCTTTGTCTTAAATGACAAGGTTCCTGCTGATCCAGCTCTGCAAGAAATGCTCAGGCAGAACCCCTACTTTGTGGGCGGCGTTGCTCCAATTAACGCTGATTACGGCAAAGCCATTGCCGAGTACGTGGTAGCTCAGGGCTACAAAACCTGCATTGTGAACACCTCGCAGCCCGGTGACCCCAGTGACGAGCCGAGACTTCTGGCCTTTACAGAAATCTTCGAAGCCAATGGCGGCAAAATCTTGGATATCGTGCGCTCTTCGGGAACTGACGGTGGCAAATCCCAAGTAGAAAACGCACTGATCGCGCACCCCAATCCTGACTTTATCTATGGTGTAGGCCCCTCGTTTGGAATCGGCGCCGTACAAGCTCTGGAGAGATATAATTACGACACCATCGTGGTCACATCCGGTTTGGAAGAAGCAGTCTTGAACCTCTTGGCCGACGGTGAGATTGCCATGGCCAATGGCGACAACTGGATCTGCGGCAGCCTCTCCGCCTTGATGCTCCAAGCTTTCCTGGATGGTAATCCCCTCAAGGATGAAAATGGCAGAGCACCAATTATCGACAATGTTGGTTTCTATCCAGTAACATCGGAGCAAGTTGACCTTTACAAACGCTTCTTCATCCAAGAACAGCCTTTCTCCGTCGAAGAGATTTTGGCTATGAGCGGGAGCGACTTTGACTTGGCCGCCTTCACGAAGATCATCGAGGAGTTTACCCTGGAAAACAGAATGGCAGCAAAGGTTAGCGAAGGCAAAGTAACAGTGGAAGAGCTGGAAGCTGTTGGCATTAACGTAAAATAGTCCGCTTGTTTCAAGGTTAGTGGCAAGTAGGGCTTTGAAGTAATCGTTTACCGATAGACGGGTGCTTTCGTCTGCAGTGGAGCAAGGGGCCCCAGATTGCCCTTGGCAGTCTGGCCCCATTGCTTCCTAAATATATTCTGGACTCGAGTTGGGACTTTCCGCTGGGATCGTCCGGGGAGATTGGATGGGAGAGAAGATGTCGAGGGGTGACCACATGACTGATAGTAACTTATTCGTGGTAGAAAACGTGAGTAAGAGGTTCGGTGCCACACTTGCCAACAACAACGTGAGTTTAACCATCAAAAAGGGTGAGATTCGGGGGCTAGCCGGTGAGAACGGTTCGGGCAAGTCTACCCTGTGCTCCATTATCTGCGGCATCCACCGTCTGGACGAAGGCACGATGACCAAATGGGGTCAGCCTTATTCGCCAGCTTCCCCCATTGATGCCAATAACGGTGGGGTGGCCATGGTCGTGCAGGAGTTGGGTGTTATCGAAAACCTATCGGTGGCGGAGAACATTTTCCTGGGGAAAACGGATCTGTTTAAGAGCCGGGGTCTACTCAGCGTCGAGCAGATGAACAAGGCAGCGGCCCACGAGCTCAAGAAGTGGGGTGTGGATGATATCAGTCCGCAGGCCAACGCCGGCAGACTGTCCATTGAACAGCGGAAGCTTGTGGAACTGGTTAGGGCCTTATCTGTTAATCCCGACATTTTAATCCTGGATGAAATTACACAAGCTTTATCCCATGACAAACGGGACCTGCTATACAGCATTGTTGATCAATGTATTCAGCAGGGCATGACCATCATCGTCGTCACCCATGATACCCATGAGATGCTTCGCCTCACCGACAGCATCACGGTTCTCCGGGACGGTAGCGTTGTTGGTACTGTGGAAAGCAAAGAGATAACCGAATCCGACCTTAAGCGGATGATGGTAGGGCGAGAGCTCAGCGGGAATCTGTACCGCGGCGACGAACAGGAACAGCACCATGATCAAGTGGTGCTGTCCGTAAAGAATTTAAGTGATGCTAAGCTTAGGGATATTACCTTTGAGCTGCGCAAGGGCGAAATCTTGGCTGTGTGCGGCCTGAGCGACGGCGGCACCCATGAGCTCGGTGAAGCGATTTTTGGCATCAGGGAACATCGCACAGGTTCGGTAGTGGCAACCGTCTCAGGGCAGCAGCTTAACAAGCCCCTTGATGTGATTAAGGCCAGGGGTGCCTATCTTCCCAAAGACCGAGATGACCACGGCTTGATGCTTAACGCCAGCGTCCGGGACAATCTGCTAGTTCCTTCCACTAAACGCCTGGCTTGGGGAAAGAATGTGCTGGGTTATATTGCTCCTAAGAAGGTGCGGGAGCTCACCACGGAAGCGGTGGACACCATGTCCATCAAAACATATGACGCCAATTTGCAAAAAGTAGGCAGCCTGAGTGGCGGCAATAAGCAAAAGGTAAGCTTGGCCAAATGGCTTGTGCAGAACCTTGATTTCTTTATCTTGGATTGCCCAACCCGGGGCGTTGACGTGGGTGTGAAGGGCTACATCTATGAAAAAATGATGGAAGCCAAAGAGCAGGGCTTGGCAATTCTTATGATCACAGAAGAGCTGGCAGAAGCAATCGGCATGGCAGACCGCATCCTCGTCCTGAGAGACGGCGCGGCTGTCAAAACACTCACCAGAAGTGAAGGCTTTACTGAAGAGAAGATAGTCGAGGTGATGATGTAGTGTTTAGGAAAATCGACAAGAGTCTGCTCATGTCTATCGTCATCCTAGTCCTTGTGGTAGTAGTATTTCAGATTACCAGTAAAGGGAGTCTCCTTACCAAGCGCAACCTGCTTAACATCATCAACCAGTCCCTTACCACTGCCATTGCAGGTCTTGGGCTGATTTATGTGGGCGCGATGGGGGGAACCAACATCACCACAGGCGTGGTTGCTGCGGTGGCCGGTTCCGCCGCGGCCATAGTGGCTCAGCAGTCCTTTGCCTTGGCCTTTCCCGTAGCCATCCTGGTGGGCTTGCTTTTCGGCTTGTTCTTGGGAGTTATTAATGCAGTGTTCAAAGTACCCTCCTTCATGGCCTCGCTGGCGATCCTGATTGCGGGTCGAGCCGCCTATGTTTGGTACGTGAGCACCCGTGTTATTTTTGCTCCCATGGATATTCTTACCCTCAATAAGCTTGAATACAAACTTCCCATCCTATTGTCTCTGACTGTGCTGATGGGTTACATTCTTGAATACACTCCCTTTGGCAACTATGTGAAGGCCATTGGTGAGAATGAGAATGCTGTGAGGTTCATGGGTATCAGTGTGCGCCGCCACAAGATTTGGGCTTACGCACTCTCAGGTATTATGTTTGGCATCGCCGGCATTTTCCTCATTGCCCGCAGCGGAGGCGCCAGCCACACCATGGGCACCGGCATGGAGATGCAGGTGATGATGGCGCTGTTTATCGGCGGCGTCCCTGTCCAGGGCGGTACCGGCACCAAGATCTTCAAGCTCCTGTTTGGAGCCCCCTTAATTGTACTCTTGGAAAACGGCCTGGTGCTCAGCGGTTCATCCGGTCCCATGACCCAGCTCATTAAGGGGCTGGCCCTGTTGGCCATAGTCTATCTGTCCGTGCGGTTGAACAAAGTGGAACGACTGCGGGAGCGCAAGGAGCTGCAGGCGGCTTAAGTTTACACGAAAGGGGAATTCGATGGCACAGTTTCAGTCCTATAACAAAATCCTGGTTTGCCAAGAGGACGGCATCAGCAATGTTTTTGTGAATGGCCAAATCGTGGGCTATGAAGTGAAGTGCAAATATCCTTCCTATCGGGGTACCTATTTGAGCTGCATTGAAGTCTTTGAGCTGTACGTTGACGGCCAAAGGGTGGAGGATGGGAAGATCAGCTTTATCCTAAACGGGAAAAGCTTTCTCCTTCCCCAATTGAAGGAGCTGTTCAGTGAGTATTGGTTTATCCTGGATAAGGCCGTTCTTCGAGTCTGGGAACCCGCTGGCCTGGGACCCGGAGAGCACCGGGTGGAAATCAGGATTAAGCACCGCATTCCCTACACCGGCTATTTTGGTGAGTATCTAGTGATCGACAGCAGGGATGCGAAAAACGTAGAAGTTTTGGACGGGGGGGTGGAGCTCGATGGATAAAATGTATCAGCCGGCAATTACGCTGTACAGTTTTTCCTCTGACTACATTACTGGGAAGCTCAGCCTGGAGGACTGCCTCAAGGAAGCTAGGGACATGGGCTTTACAGCCATTGAACTAGTCGCTTCGCAGATGATTCCCGAGTATCCCTATCCCAGCGACGAATGGATCGCTTACTTCAAAGCCTTGGTTGCGAAGTATGATCTGGAGCCCCTCTGCTACAGCGCTTACATCGACATGGGCATCCGCAGCGATCGGGACCTCACCGATGAAGAAATCTTCCATTCTACCCTGAACGACATGCTCTACGCGCGGCGCCTCGGCTTTAAGTTTGTCCGGACCCAGCATGCTATCTCGCCAAAGGTGTTTCAGAGTATGCTGCCCTACTGCCGGCAGATTGGTGTGAAGCTCGCCATTGAGATGCATGCTCCCCACAATCCTGAGGTGCCGGTCTGGCAGGAGTACCTGGCGATTATGGATGCGAGTGATGGTCAGTTGGGAGTAGTGCCCGATTTTGGTATTTTCGCGGAAAAGCCCCATGAACTCCTGCTGATTCAGGCCGTGGAAGATTTCGGCTGTCGCCGGGAGATAGTGGACCTCGTAGTGGACCACTTCAGCCAGGGTCTGCCCCAAGAGGAGTTGGCCCGCCATCAGCTCAGCGAGGCGGAGCAGAAGTTTGCGGAGGAAGTGTACAAGAATCACGGACCGGCCAGACTGGACTGGCTGGACCGCTTGGTACCCCATTCCTTTTATATGCACGGTAAGTATTGGTATCTGAAAGATGAACATGATGATTCGGGAGTTCCCTATCAGAGGATTTTGCATCGTCTAACGGAGCTTGGCTACAGCGGCTATATTGCCTGTGAATATGAAGGACATCACTTTAGGGATGACATTGACGTAAAGGATCAGCTCCAGAAATTCGCCCGGCTCTTAACCAGCTAAGTCCAGGCGAGAGGGGCAACAAAGAGAGGAAGTGAACATATGGGTCTGCAGATGCGGATAGTTCTCAGGGATATCCTGAGGAAGAAGTCTTTGAAAAACTACTATCTGCGGGGCCAGGTGGAAGGTTTTCAGTTCGAGGTGTTCTTGGCCAACTATCGGGGGCATTTTCTGTCCACCATGGAGCAATTGGCCGTGAGTATCGATGACCAACCCGTGCCCAAGAAGGATATTCTGTTTTGCCTGAACGGCAAGGAGTTTATTGTGGACGACTTGAAGAATCAGTCCAATGAGTTTTGGAACATTGCCGTTCCTGCCACCATTAAGGTTAGGAAGCCAGGGGGTTTGGAGAAGGGTACCCACAAAGTTGGGCTCACCTTGGTATTGCGCAATCCTTATCTTCCCAAACCCGGCAGTAGCGAACCGCACAGTTATATCCCAATCAACAGCTCGGATGAGCAGTTCCTGGAATTGGGTTAATGGGAAGGAGGGCGAAAGAACATGGCAGACATTAAACTTGGTATCACCCTATACAGCTTTACCTATGAATACTTGACCGGCCAATACAGCTTGGAAGATTGTGTCAGGAAGTGTGCCGAACTGGGAGTGGACGGCTATGAGATCGTGGCTACCCAAATGGTTCCTTCCTATCCGTATGTGAGTGATGAGTTTCTAGCTAAGGTTTTGGAGTTTGAGTACAAATATGGCGTGCGGCCCGTGTCCTATGGGGCCAACACCGACAGGGGCAAGCTCTTCGAGCGGGATCTGAACGATAGCGAGCTGGTTAACGACACCATCCGCGACATTCAGAACGCCCATAAATTGGGCTGCAAAGTGATCCGGGCCCAGTATCTCTTGTCCCCGGAGAATTTAGTGGCGATCGCGCCCTACGCAGAAGAATACGATGTCAAGGTTGGCATTGAGATTCATAATCCCGAAACGCCCAGCACCCCTGTGATGGAGCGCTACTTGGAAGCTATCGAAAAGAGTGGTTCCAAGCACATCGGTTTTGTGCCGGATTTGGGCTGCTTTGCTACCAAGCCCAATATCAAAAACTATGAAGGGGCTCTGAAAAAGGGAGCCAATCAAGAGATGCTGGACTATGCGGTGAATTTGAAGAGGCAGGGTGTTTCCCGGGGGGAGGCAGAGCAGCTCCTCAAGGATGCGGGAGCAGACCCCTTCGTCATGTCCGCTTTCTATGATATGTACGGATATCTCACCTTCCACAATGAACCGGATTTAGAGGGCCTCAAACGCATTATGCCCTATGTGTTCCATTTCCACGGCAAATTCCACTGCGTTAGGGACGGTGAAGAGACCGCGATTCCCTATCCAGAAGTACTCGCAGCCATTTACGACTCAGACTTTTCCGGCTACATCGTGTCTGAGTATGAAGGTCATTCCCTGCGAGCCGACGGGCTGATCGATTACGGGGCAGTTGAAGCTGTGCGCAGGCATCTAGAGATGGAGAACCGCATTTTAGCAGAGTTGGAAAAGAAGTGAGGGAGGAAGTTCTATGTACGATAAGCACATTTTAAGCGACGAAGGTGCCAGAAGCGTTTGGGAAGATGGCAGGAAAGTAGGCTACTGCGTCAATCTGAAGATCAACTACTACCGGGGCCTGCCCCTTTGCTGTGTGGACGAAATTGCTCTCACAGTCGATGGGGAAGAGGTAGATCCAGAGACCATGTATCTGCAGCACAACGGAAGAGAATATCCCTATTTGGACATTCTCAAAGACGATTTCCCAACGGACTTTTACTGGCTGTTTGGGGAAAAGCTTCGGGTGGTCGTCAAGAAGGAGGGCGGCATCGAGCAGGGACGGCACACCGTCAGTGTTGTTCTGAAAACACGTCGTTCCTACACGCCGACCATGGTTGCCGAATGTGAAAAGGTACTCACATTCGCCTAAGCACGGTAGAAAGGGTGATGAGCATGACAACGAAGAATCACGATATTAAACTTGGTGTTTCTCTTTACAGCTATCAAGACAACTATTATTTCCATAAACACGACCTAGAAGGATGCATCGCAGCTGCCGCCGGATCTGGAGCAACGGGCATTGAGGCCTTTGCCGAGATGATGATGCCAGAATGGCCTTACATTTCCGATCGCTTTGTGGATCTCTGGAACGGCTGGATGCGGCGCTACGGCGTGGAGCCGGTGGCCTTTGACCACTTCTCCGATCGAGGCATGTGGAAGAATAAGGAACTCTCCGATGAAGAACTGGTTGAACGGGGCAAGCTCTATATCAGAATGGCTAAGAAACTGGGTTTTCCCGTTGTGCGGGTACTCCACCATGAGCACATCGGCCGAGGAATCAGCCCCTACCGCTTGACTGACGTGAAAATCGTGGAGCAGCTCCTGCCCCTTTGCGCAGAGCTGGACATTATGTTGGCCCTAGAGTGCCACGCACCTACCACTCTCCATGACCCTGTGCACCAGCAGTACCTGGATATGGCAGAGCGAATGGGCATGCCGTATGTGGGTCTGATGCCCGACTTCAGCATGTATGAGTATTGCGTTAGCACCGCAGATGTGGGCCTGGCTGTGCGCCAAGGTGCAACCCGAGAGATCCTGGAGTTCTACCGCAACAGTCAGCGGGAAGCCTATTTCCGCGGCGAGCCCTTCATCTATGAAGAAATCGCAGACCAAGTCGAAAAGATGAACCCCAGTGATCTGGACCGGAACTTCATCGGCAGGCAGAACCATATGGTCGGTACCGGCCCGGAATCCTTGGAGATTCTGGAGCAGTACGCCTCCAAACTTGTCTACTGCCATGGCAAATTCTATGACCTCGATCAAGACGGTCAGGTGGATAACATTGACTATCCTAAAGTGATCCAGGCTCTGAAAAAGGGCGGCTACAAGGGTTACATCAGCAGTGAATTTGAAGGTAACAGGCGCATGAATGATGCGGGCTGGGTAGATGAAATTGAATATGTCCGCCGTCATCAAGAACTGATGCGGAAGTGCCTGGCAGACTAGTCACGGGCCAAGGGGAGACTTAACTGGGCGTCCGACCCAGAGTCTCTCCTTTTGGCCAAGCTGAGCAAAGGTAACAAAAACGAGAATTTTTGTCATAATTTGCCTGTCACTGTTTAGAGCCATTGTGAGGTGTATTCATGGGATTCGTTGTTGGCGTAGATTTGGGAGGAACCGCAACCAAGCTTGCGCTTTTCGATAAAACAGGGAAAGTCCTGAACATAGGTCAAGTTGAAACGAGAACAGCAGACGGGGGAGAGCACATCCTGGCAGATATTAGCAGTGAGGTCCGTTCTCTTCTGACGAGGGAAGGCATCGCTCTCCAACAGCTACAAGGTATCGGGGTTGGAGTACCTGGGCCGGTAATGGATGGACGCACTGTAATTCGCTGCATCAACCTGGGCTGGGGCCAAACCGACGTGGCCAGCTTCCTAGAACAGGAGCTGGGCTGCGAGTGCCGGATCGGCAACGATGCTAATGTGGCAGCGCTAGGCGAGGCCTGGAAGGGCGCTTCCCGGGGTACCCACTCCTCTGTCATGATTACTCTAGGCACTGGAGTGGGAGGCGGTGTGATCATTAATGACAAGATTATAGCCGGCTTTAGGGGCGGCGGCGGTGAGGTGGGTCATTTCCCCATCCATCCGGGAGCCGAAGGTCGGCTTTGCGGCTGCGGAAACGCCCACTGTCTGGAAGCGTTCGCTTCCGCCAACGGTGTGGCCGCCAGCTACCTTTCGGCCACCGGTCAGCATTTGAGCTGCCGGGAAGTATTTGACGCCGCAAAAAGCGGCGAAGGGAAAGCGCTAGCGGTGGTAGATGAGATGCAGCACCTTTTGGGCCGCGCCTTAGCCTATTTGGCCAGCGCTCTGGACCCGGAAGTGTTTGTCGTTGGCGGCGGAGTATCCAAGGCAGGCCATTTCCTGGTGGAGGGGATCCAGAAGTACTACGACAAGTACGTCTTCCCGCCCATTAAAGGGGCAAAAATACTCCTAGCCGAGCTGGGTAATGAGGCAGGCGTCTATGGAGCTGCCAAACTTGCCCTAGGGGATTAGAGCAGCAAGAAAGGAGCACGTGCCGTGAAACTAGGTTTTGTAACAGCCATTCTAGATTTCATGAATTTTGAAGAGGTTATCGAAACAACCAGCAGCCTGGGTTACAAGTGCGTGGAACTGGCCTGCTGGCCGCAGGAAAAGGCCGCTCGAAGATACGCGGGGGTTTCCCACCTGAATGTGGCAGAGCTGGATGACTCCAAAGTCCAGTACATCAAGGAGTACTGCCAGTCCAAAGGAGTGGAGATTTCCTCTCTGGCCTATTACCCCAACACCATGGATGAAGACTTGCAGCGGAGGCAGTATATGATCGACCACCTTTTCAAAGTGATCGAAGCTTCCAGTAAGCTGGGAATCAACATGGTGACTACCTTTGTGGGGAGAATGCAGAGTAAGACCCTGGAAGAAAACTTCGAGGAGTTTGCCAAGGTCTGGCCCCCTATTGTTAGATTCGCTGAGGAGCGTGGAGTGAAAATTGCCATTGAGAACTGCCCCATGCTCTTTACCAAGGACGAATGGCCTGGCGGGCAGAATATTGCTTCCACACCTGCCAATTGGCGGAAGATGTTTGAGATTGTTCAGAGCGACAACTTTGGTCTCAACTATGACCCGTCCCACTTTATTTGGCTGCAGATGGACTATGTGCAACCAATCTACGAGTTTAAAGACAAGATCTTCCACGTCCACTTTAAGGATCTGAAAATTGACCGGGAGCGCCTGAACAATGTGGGAGTCATGGCTTACCCGCTGCAGTATATTACACCTAAATTGCCCGGCTATGGCGATGTTGACTGGGGTAAGTTTGTCTCCGCCCTTTCGGACATTGGTTTTAGCGGCTACGCCTGCGTCGAGGTGGAAGATCGGGCCTTTGAAGGGAGCGAGGACAGGGTTCTGGACAGTTTGAGAGTGAGTAAGCGCTATCTGGAACAGTTTGTGATTTAAATCGACTATGTACGAGGTGAGCAGTATGACCATTAAGATGGGAATTCTAGGTTTTGGTTTTATAGGGCACGAGCTGGAGAATCTTCTCTCGGATTTCCAGGAAATTGAGCTGGTGGCTCTGTGTGATATCGAACCGGAACAGATGCAGAACGCCAAGACACCGGGAATTGCAAAATACCAGCATATGGATGACTTTTTTGGTCACCCAGATATGGATACCGTGATCATTGCCATTCCCAACCACCTGCACAAAGAAGCGGTGATTAAAGCCGCCAAGGCATCCAAGCACATTCTGTGCGAGAAGCCTGTGGCCCTCACCGTAGAGGAACTGGACGAGATGGAAAAGGCCGTCCAGGAAGCGGGAGTTAAGTTCACGGTTCATCATCAAAGAAGATTCGACCCCGATTTCCGCACAGCTAAAGAGATCTTTGACAGCAAAGAACTGGGGGATGTTTACACAGTCCAGAGTATGTTATACGGCATCAACGGCAACATGCATGATTGGCATGTGTATAAGAAATTCGGGGGCGGAATGCTCTATGACTGGGGTGTACACCTTATTGACCAAATCCTGTGGATGATTCCGGGCAAGTTGAAGACTGTCTATGCCGACATCCGCAATGTGATCAATAAGGAAGTGGACGACTACTTTAAGATTCTGCTCCGCTTTGAAAACAACATCGTAGCCGAAATTGAGCTTGGCACGTACTTCTTAGCTGACAAACCCAATTGGTTTGAGCGGCACTGGTTTATCGGGGGCAACAGGGGCAGCGCGTTTATTGACGGCTTCAAGCCTAACGGTAAGATCTGCACCACTTCCCGTCTCTTGGAGAACGCAGGCAGCAAGCGCACCATGACCTCAGCCGGACCCACCCGATCCTTTGGCACGCCGGCACCGGGTGTCCTCGTTACGAAGGATCTGCCGGAAGTGAACACTTCGCACCGCCAGTACTTTGACAATTTTGTCAACGCAATGCGGGGTGAAGAAGACTTTCTGGTCAAGATCCCCGAAGTGCGCCGAACGCTCTCTGTGATGGAAGCGGTGTTTAAGTCGGGCGAAACTGGCCAAGTAATCCAGTTTGAATAAATTAGAGAGCATTTTAGTACCGGGAAAGAGCGTAGTAGAGGAGGACTTGAAATGAGCAAAAAGATCAAAATCGGCATTATTGGCTGTGGAGGAATTGCCAATCAAAAGCATATGCCCGCCTTGAAGCTCCTATCTGACGACTGCGAAATGGTGGCTTTCTGTGACATCATTGAAAGCCGTGCCGTGAAAGCAGCCGAGGAGTACGGTGTGGAGGATGCCAGGATTTACACAGACTACAATGAACTTCTGAAAGAAACAGAAATCGACGTCGTTCATGTGTTGACGCCCAACGTAAGCCACAGTCCCATTACAGTGGCCGCCTTTGAGGCTGGGAAGCATGTCATGTGTGAGAAGCCCATGGCCCACACGGCAGAAGCTGCCCAGAAGATGATCGACGCCTGGAAAAAGACGGACAGAAAATTTACCATTGGCTATCAGAATAGATTTAGAAGCGAAGTACAAACCCTGTATCACTCCTGCAAAAACGGGGAGTTGGGCGATATCTACTTTGCCAAGGCACATGCGGTCAGGCGTCGTGCGGTTCCAACCTGGGGAGTATTCCAGGACAAAGCCCAGCAGGGAGGCGGACCCCTGATCGATATCGGTACGCATGCTTTGGATATGACCCTTTGGATGATGGACAACTACGAAGTAGAGTCCGTCACAGGTTCCGTGTTCTACAAGATGGCGGATCAAGTGGACGGTAATCTGTTTGGACCGTGGGATCCTTCCACCTTTGAGGTGGAAGACTCGGCCTTTGGCTTCATCAAGATGAAGAACGGAGCCACCATTTTCTTAGAGTCATCCTGGGTGCTCAATGTAGTGGAATCACGAGAAGCTTCCACCACACTGTGCGGCACCAAGGCTGGGGCAGAAATCCATTCCGGCATGAGCTATCCGAAGAATGAGCTCATCTACAATAGGGTAGTACATGGTACGCCTACGGAAGAGCGCAACTCTTTGGTGGGTGGGGTCGCCTACTTCGGCGGCGGCCAGGCTGCGGAAGGTGCGGCCGAGGCCAAGCAGTGGATCGATTCCCTTAAGAACGATGTCGATCCCCTGGTCCGACCCGAGCAGGCTTTTGTGGTCACTAAAATCCTAGAGGCTATTTACCAGTCTTATGCCGAAGGTAAAGAGATTAGGTTCTAAATCGGGCAGGAGCTAGCCACATGGGCTGCTGGTCCTGGGCCAGCAGCCCTTTTCTGAGCCACCCCCACAAGGAGGAACAGTTATGCGTATTGACAAGCCAGGCGCCAAGCGAGGGGTTTCCGTTTTTAGCTACGCCGGAGATTACGGAGTGACTATGCAGCTGGAGGACATCCTCGCGGATATCCACAACATGGGCGCTAGAGGGTTGGAGATCCTGGCCAATTCCCACATTCCCGATTATCCTCATCCCAGCGAAGCATGGGTGGAGAGATGGTTTGAACTTTTGAATAAGTTTGATCTGGTGCCGGTAGAATACGGCCATTGGGTGGACTCCCGCTTGTATGCGGGTAGGGAGCTCACTACCGAAGAGTCCCTGGCGATGCTGGTGCGGGATTTTAAAATCGCCCATATGCTTGGGTTCCGGATCCTCCGTACAAAACTGGGCGTAATTGACGAGACTCTGACGCCTGTGCAGAACTGGAAAGAGTTTATTCAGGCCGCCCTCCCTTACGCAGAAAAGTATGATGTGGTGATGTGTCCTGAGATTCACGAACCCACCACTCTGGATTCGGCGATGGTCCAGGAATACATCGAGTTTATTGAACAGACTGGTACGAAGCACTTTGGTCTGAACATTGACTTCGGCATCTTTCGGGAGAAGAAACTGCCCAAGGATGATGAAAAAGGGCGTCCTCCCTTCAGGCATAGCAGGCCCGAAGAATTGGGTCTGTATCTTCCCTATGTGTACTGCTGCCACGCCAAGTTCATTGAGATGTCCGACGACTTAGAGGAGCTTTATATCCCCTATGAGAGAATCGTGTCTGTGCTGGAGGAACACAACTGGGACGGTTATCTGCTCAGTGAGTACGAAGGTTTCCACAGGGGCGAGCCCGGCTACGCCTCGGACCAGGTGCGCCGGCATCAAGCCATGCTGAAGCGTCTTATTGGGGAGTAAGGGAGGGATACCAGTGTTAGAAAGAGACTGCATTCAGTCCAGAGGATTTCAAAACACAGAAAAGGACGGCCAGATTGTCGGCTTTCAGTTTACGATCCGTTCTCTCTACTACAGGGGGCTGTGGCTGAGCCAGCTGCGTCCGGCCACGGTGTGGGTGAACACCGAAGAGTTTGGACCAGAGACGATTACCTGGACCATTAAGCGCCAGACCTATACCCATGAAGAGATGGCTAAGTGCGGCGATATTCATTGGGGTCTTTTGGATTTGGCCACCATCAACGTGGAAAAACCAGGGGGGCTTGGGCCTGGCTTGTACGAGATAAGGCTCAGCTACACATACAGTGCTTCCTACCTGCCGCCGCGCATTGACACTTTGCTTGGCAATCAAACGCATGTAAGAAAGCTGGTAATGGTGTAGTTCTCGAGTCTTCCCCACTCTGTCTTTGGAACAGGAAAGGCCTGTTACTCAGCCCTTGGTGAATAGCTAAATGGCGACGAAGACCTGATTTTTAGCTTTTTTTGTGCTATAATCACGTTAAGATATTGTCAAGGCGCAGGAGCCGGAGAAGAACTTGATTCTAGCTACTACCTCTGTCTTTTGAGGTCTCCAGCGGTGAGAGACCCTGGTAGATTGTGGATGATCAGGGTTTCTGTATGTATCTATAGATGGATGATAAGCTTGATCTTAGTGTGATAGGAGAGGTTCGCATGGCACGGATTAAGGATGTTGCAGCAGCAGCCGGTGTCTCTACTGCAACCGTGTCAAGGGTCATCAACAAACATTCTTCTGTATCCGAATCAACGAGGCGGAAGGTCCTGGAGGTAATCGCGAAACTGAACTACGTGCCCAACCACGGCGGCCGGCTACTTAGAACTCAGGAGACAAAATCCATCCTGGTGCTGGTGCCGGACATTAGAAACAGCTTTTACGCCAACATTCTCTACGGGATGGACCGCTTGGCCAGTGATCATCAGTACACCTTGATTATAGCTTCTACCTATTCTGACGTGATCAGAGAGCGGAACTTGATTAACCTCTTGCAGCAAAAGCTCGCTGACGGAATGATCCTCCTAGCTTCAGTCTTAGGCGAGTCGGAACTGGTGAAGCTGGATCAGGACTACCACCTGGTACAGCTGTGCGAGTTCAATCAGGGCACCACCCTGACCCACATTTCCGTCGACAACTATCAAGCGGCCTATGAGGCCATGACCCACCTAATCAGTAAGGGGCATGAGAAGATTGCCTTTCTCAGCGCCAATAATAACTTCCTGTCTACGAAACTGAGGGAAATGGCCTATATCCAAGCTCTGAAGGATCATAATATCATGCCAGACGAAGGCTTGCTGATCAGGGGGAGCTATTCCTTTGAAAGCGGCCGCATTGGTACCAATATCGTGATGAACGCTGTTAGTCCGCCCACAGCCATTTTCGCCATTTCTGATGTGGTGGCCGCCGGGGCTATTCAGGCACTGTACCGCTTGAATTTGCGGACCCCCGCAGATGTGGCCGTGTGTGGTTTCGATGATATCGACATGGCCAGCCAGCTCACACCGCCCCTGACCACTGTGGCCCAGCCCCTGGAGATGCTGGGGACCATGGCAGCTAAGATCTTGCTGGATAAGATCGCAGGCAAAGAGGTGAAGCGGAGCACCGTGCTCCAGCATCAGCTGATGATTCGGGGGACTACCTAGGTCTACCATCAATTCGAATCCTGAAGTGCTCTCCATACGAAAATGACGACCATAACTACGTTATGGTTGTTTTTTTATGCGGCAGAAAAGGGTTTTTCATCTCGCCCGCAAATCTGATCGCCGCCGTTTGGAACTTTTGCTCACGAGCCCCAGAACTACCAGGGTAGTAGCGCACAACCTGTCATTATTTAGGAAACATTAACCGATCAATTCGTAATGTTGGGTTTCGAATAGATCCGTTAAATATCGACACCAGGAGACGCCCATCCAAAGCGGACTTCGGGTTAACGAACGAACCCGCTCTGGGTCTACAGCAATAGCGAAATTAAAAAATTTAAGGAATTGGATTATCATTTTGCCCTGTACGCATCCCAAATACGACACTTCGTAATTCAACTCTTTCTGATATGACAAACGTAAACAGGGTAAGCACGAATAGTCGAAGAATAGGATGAAAAAGCAGAGTATTGATTTACAATGCTCATCCCGGCTGTTAAACTAAGTATACAATGTTCAGCGAAAACAAGTTAACAGGAGGGACACAATGGTTGAGTTGGATTGGGTTGACAAGGAAATCTTGACAGTGCTGCGGCAAGATGCACGCATGTCTATGGCCGAAATAGGCAGACGGGTTCATATGTCCAGGGTTGCTGTTAGACAGCGCATAAACCGTCTGATTGAAGAGGGAGTAATCGAAGACTTCACCACAGTAGTCAATGCTAAGGCCCTTGGATATGACGTTCATGCCTTTTTTGAGGTGGAGGTTGTTCCAAACCAGTTGGAGGCGGCGGCTCGAACACTAACACAAATTGAACAAGTGACCGTGGTCTATCAGATGACCGGGCTGAGTGCCCTGCATGTCCATGCATTCCTCAAGGATACACAGGCCCTGGCCGTGTTCTTGCGTGACCACATTTATAACATACCTGGAGTGGTTAAGGTATCGTCCGATTTACTTCTTCGGGGGTTTAAATCGATCTTGACTATCCGCTGATGGGCTGCCTTAGAAGCAGCACCATCCGCGGAATTGAAACACTTGCGTTGGGGGGGAGACTTGAGGATGAACAAGCGAATTGCAGCACTAGCTCTTGGGATCGTCGTGGCACTTACAATTATCAGCCTGCCAATTAGCGGTTTAGAACAGCAAGGCAAGGTCTTTTTAGCCCTGACTATGATGACCGTTATCTTCTGGGCATTTCAAGTCGCGCAATCGGGTTATATCGCGGGTCTGTACCTGGCACTGCTGATTCTCTTTGAAGTCGCACCCCCTAATGTGGTGTTTCAGTCCTGGAGTGGTTCTACGATGTACCTGATCATGGGAGCCTATCTGATTGCTGGGGCCGTGAGGACCTCAGGCCTAGGTGAGAGAATTGCCTACAGCTTTATCCTCCGCTTTGTTGATTCCTACCGAAGTATCATTATCTCAACATTTGCTTTGACTCTACTCTTAAGTTTGTTGATTCCTCTGGCCTGGCCCAGGGCATTTCTGGTGATGTCGGTTATGGCTGTGGTTATCCGCAGTGCGCAGCTGCCCAAGGAAGATGCGGTCAAAATCGGCTTTACCGTTTTTGCCTCATCCGTTCCTGTATCGCTCATATTTCTCACTGGTGATAGTGTTTTAAATCCCTTAGTTGTAGCCTCTTCCGGGGTCGCGGTGGGCTGGATGAAATGGTTTTTGTATATGGGAATTCCAGCCATCGTTGCCAGCGTCTTAACTTGTATCGCCATTCTCTTTTTGTTTAGACCCAGTGCACCGGTGCGGATCGATAAGGAGAAAATACGGACCCAACTGGCAGAAAAGGGCAGCTTAACCAGGTTGGAAAAACGGACAATATTTTGGCTCCTGGCCGCGATTATCCTTTGGACGACGGATTCCATTCATGGCCTGGATCTGGGCTGGATTACCTTCATTGTCGCTATGCTCATGAGCCTGCCGCTTTTTGGGGAGGTTCTGGATGCCAAAGCCTGGAGCGATATTCCCGTTCATGTTCTTCTCTTTCTGACGGCAGCCATGGCCATCGGCCGGGTGGGCTCGGTTACAGGAGCAAATGTGTGGATTGCAGAAACACTGCTTCCTTCAACTGTACCCAGCAGCATCTTTGCCTTAGCAGCGGTCATTACCGCTGCATCCATGGTTATCCATCTGCTCTTAGGTAGTGTTATCGCTGTTATGGGAGTGGCCATTCCTGCACTTTTGGCTTTTACCGCACCGATAGGAATCAATCCCCTAATACCGTCATTGCTTGTCTATACGGCCATATCCATCCACTATGTTCTCCCCTTTCATCATCTCAATATCTTAGTGGGAGAAGGACAAGAAAACGGGATGTATACACAAAAGGAAACTCTGAGGATGGCCATCCCGCTTACTGTGATCGTTTTCGTAATAACGCTGCTGGTGCAAATGCCGTGGTGGAAACTTCTTGGTTTGTATTAGGGTAGCACGATGGTGGGAAAACTGTTCTGTTCGGAAAAAATGCGCTGAAGGGGGTGACATCTATGTTTGGACTTCCACTGAATACGGCGATGTTTTTGTGGGTACTCCCCGCATTGCTGGTGGTTGCGCAGTTTATCTATTGCTATTGGGATGATCGGCGGGAGAATAAATAAGCTAGATTTGATAAATGGGCGCCTCATATTTATGATCGAGGTTTGGACAAGCTCTGCGGAGGTGCCCGGAATAACGGATTGTAAAACATGATCCCAAGGGAGGACAAGATTTATTATGGGTGTAATCGGCTATGTCGTTTTCGGCGGGTTTCTTGTGGGGTTGTTACTCGTCGGCGTACTGTTCTCGAAAAAGCAGGAAGACTCCAGCGACTTTTGGGTTGGAGGGAGAAGTTTTGGACCATTGGTGTTGGGGATTGGTATTACCGCTTCTATTATGCATGGCGGTACGCTTTTGAGCGGTGTCGGTTTGATGGCCAGTGCCGGAGTGAACTTACTCAACAACCTATCTTTTGCCGCTGGGTTCTTCGTTGTACTGGTTTTTTTGGCCAAGAAACTGAGGAGATTCGGTGGTTACACCATCCCCGACATTTTAGGTGCCAGGTTTGAGAGTGAGCAGGTCAGGCTGCTGAGTTCTTTGATCGTGTTGATCGCTTCCATCGTTACCCTCATTGCCCAGACAAAATCAATGGGGATTATCGTTGGGCAGATCCTGGGCTTGCCTCAGGAAGTAGCTATCGTATTGTCCGTTGTCATCTTCGCCTCTTACACGATTATGGGTGGAATGCGCGGCGTTATTTGGACGAATATTATTCAATTTGCCTTCATGATGCTCGGTGTTGTGGTGCTGGCAGTTGCCATTTTTAGAGATATCGGAGGAATGACGGCTGTTATGTCCTTGACTGGGGAAGTGGCTCCCACGGTTACCTCTTTCTATGGTGCCTGGGGACCAATGCAGTTCTTCTCCTGGCATTTCGTTTGGTTCATTGCTTACTTCACCAGGGTTGAGATGGTGTCCAAAATGTATACGGCTCGCGACGAAAGGACGGCAAAATGGAGTCTGGCCATCGCCCTTGCCTTCTTGCTCCTCTTCATCAACTTTACAGTATACTTCAGCGGTGCCGCTCGGCTTCTGGTCATGGATGGACTTGCATCGTCCGACCAAGCCTTGCCCGTCCTATTCACCAAAATGCTGAGTCCAGCAATAGCCTCTATCGCTTTGGCGGGATTAGCAGCTGCAGCCATGTCCACAACGGACTCCCTGCTTCTCATGGCCGGTTCCTGCATCTCCCACGATATCATGCGCAAATATGTTCATGAGCGGAAAGGTATTGTGAGGGATGAGGCGTTTTATGTGAAGGCCTCGCGGATTACCATCCTGATTGTTGGCATTGTCACAATATTGGGTGCCCTCAATACGCCTGGTTTGATCCTAGTCATTACGTCCTATGCTGTGGCCTTGACAGGAGCTTCCTTTGCTGCTCCGATGGTTCTTGGTTTGAACTGGAAACGGACAAGCTCCAGTGCGGCTTTTGCTTCTATGCTCGGTGGATTTTTGGCTTCGGGTATATGGGCGATTATGAGCCAGATGGGGCTAGAGTTCACCCGCACGGTTCATCCCATCATTCCAGGGTTTGTCGTATCGATAATCCTGGTTGTCGCAGTCACTTTGGTCACAGATCGCGTATCCGATGCAACGCTTGAGCAGTTCTTTCCCGAAAAAGCGTAGCGCAAAAGGCTAAGAGAATCGTTGAGTGCAGATTAGAATTCGGCCACAATCGCGGATTCTTTTCTGCACTATTCTGGAGAATGCCCGACGAGAGGAGTCAGAAGTATGCAGGAAAAAGAGTTGAGAATTCTGAGCAGAGGTGGGCAAGGGGCTGTAACAGCGGCTCACATTTTGGTGGAAGCGGCCGTTGCTGCCAACCTCTACGCCCAGGCGGTGCCAAGCTTTGGACAAGAAAGACAAGGTGCTCCTGTCTATACCTTTGCCCGAATATCTCAAGAACCGGTGGAAAGCCACACCTATGTCTATGAACCGGATATTGTAGTCGTCTTTGATCCCTTTTTGATGGAGTTGGGAATCGATCCGCTGCAAGGGATAAAAGACCACGCCACTCTGGTCATCAACGATAAAAAACTACCTGAACAACTGCGGGGGAAGTTCGCAAAAACAGGTATAGTTGACGCCTGGGGCATTACGCATGAGCTGATCGGGAATGTCCCCCCGAACGCCGCTATGCTCGGGGCGATCGCCAAAACAACCGGCCTAATCCAAATCGAGCACATCACCCAAGCCATCATGAACGTTCTAGGAGAGAGGATTGCGAAGGTCAATGCCAAGTGTGCTCAGGTGGCCTATGAAAGGACTGTTGTGAGTGAAACATAAAGCAGGAATCTATGCTGTTACCATTACTGACACCAAGACCGGAGCCTGGAGGCTGAATCGACCCGTTGTGAGTGAAAAGTGTACAGCTTGCGGTATTTGTGCCAAGTTCTGTCCCCCTCAAATCATTAAGATAGAAGATCGTGCAATTATAGACTATGAATACTGCAAAGGATGCGGGATCTGCGACTCCGTATGTCCTTTTAAGGCAATCGCCATGGTAGAGGAGGAAGCGTAACATGGGTAAACGCGTAGCAATCAGCGGCAACCATTCTATCGCCGAAGGTGTCAGGCTGGCGAAGGTGGATGTAGTGGCGGCCTATCCCATTACTCCCCAGACGCCCATGGTCGAAAAGGTTGCTGATTTCATAAATCAAGGCAGATTGGATGCCAAGTATATTGCTGTTGAGTCCGAGCACTCCGCGCTGACGGCCGTGGTTGGAGCTTCCGTCATGGGCACCCGCGTATTTACGGCATCGGCCGGTGCAGGATTGGCTTTAATGCATGAGATCGTGGGCGTTGCGTCTGGCAACAGGCTTCCCATTGTTATGGGCATCGCCAATCGTTCTCTACCCAGCCCTTGGTCCCTGCAGGCGGATCATTCGGACAGTATGGCCGAACGAGATCTAGGCTGGATTCAACTCTACGCTGCCAGCTGTCAAGAAGCCCTGGACTATACTCTCCTCGCCTACAGAATCGCGGAAGAGGTCAGGCTTCCCGTAATGGTATGCATCGATGGGTTTTTCCTGACCCACACGACGGAAGCTGTGGATCTGCCGGATCAGGCAGACGTAGACCAGTTCTTACCTGCATTTGAGAGAGGGGACATCTATCTCGATCCAGATGATCCCATGACCATAAATCAGTTGAACTCCGAAGCGACCTTTACGGAACTCAAGTATCGTCATAACGAAGCCTTGAACTCGGTTGTAGATCTGTTCCCGCACGTTGCCAAAGAATTCGAAGAGAGATTTGGCAGGAAGCACAGTCTGTGTACGGCCGTTGGCTGTGAGGGTGCAGATGTGGTGGTTGTAACTCTTGGTTCATCCTCGGGAACCGCCCGCAAGGTGGCGGGGCAGATGCGCGCAGACGGGCAGAAGATCGGGACTCTACAAGTATCTTGCTTTCGACCTTTTCCCAAACAGGAGGTCATCGATCACCTGAAACATGCTAAAGCGGTGGCAGTTGTGGACCGATCCTGGGCCTTAGGGACAGATGGACCCCTGGCGCAAGAAGTGAAGTCCGCCTTTTACAGTGCAGGCCTCAATGTCCCGGTTTACAATTTCGTGGGGGGCCTCGGCGGAAGGGACTTAAGTGAAGCGACAGTGAAAAGGGTCATCGGGAAGGCGCTGGAGCTTAAGGAGCAAGAGGAACAAGCACTCTATCCAATCTGGATCGATGTGAAAGAGGAGGCAAAATAGATGGCTGACCTTGTAAGCAAAGGACTCACCACTTGCGAAGGCTGCGGCATGGAACTGATTGCCAGATCCATCCTCGACGTTTTAGGACAGAATACGATCATGTTAACCCCGCCCAGCTGTTCGGCGATTTTGACTGGATTTGGAAGTGAGACCGGCTGGAAAGTGCCTGCTTTCCAGTCCAACCTAGAGAATATAGCAGCGTATTGTTCGGGTATCTCTGTTGCTCTCGAACACCAGAACAAGACGGATATCAATGTGGTGGCCCTGGCCGGAGACGGCGGCACCGTGGATATCGGGCTGCAGGCCCTCTCCGGAGCTGTGGAGCGGGGCCACAAGTTCATTTATGTTTGCTACGACAATGAGGCTTACATGAACACAGGGATTCAGCGATCTGGATCGACTCCCGTCGGTGCCTGGACGACGACCACTCCAGGGGGGAAGAAAGAGCCGAAGAAGAATATCGTGGAGATGCTTTTGGCCCAGGGAATCCCCTATGTTGCCACCGCATCCGTCGGTTATATCGATGACTTCAAGAAAAAGGTGGCGAAAGCAAGGGAGATCGACGGACCCGCTTACATCCACACCTTTTCCCCGTGCCCTCCAGGATGGAGAGCCAAACCTCGGGATACGATCAAGATTGCCAAGCTGGCTGTAGACACCAATTTATTCCCTCTCTTTGAGGCCATTGACGGTGAAGTAAGAGTGACACGCAAGGTGCGCAAAGTAGCATCCATCAAAGAATATCTAGAGCTGCAGGGCCGTTTCAGAAACATCCGCGACGAAGAAGTGGAGAGTTTGGCGACAGATGCAGAGAATTATTACAACAAGTTACTGGAATCGGAGGCGAAGTAGATGCGGGAGCTAGACAAGTTTTTCTACGCCAGTAGTATCGCCGTGATCGGTGCAAGTAATGACGAGAAGAAGGCTGGGTATCAGATCATCCGAAATCTGGTGGAGTTGGGATATGTGGGGGAAGTATACCCTGTAAATCCCAAAGAGGACGAGATCTTCGGTATCAAATGCTATGCTTCCCTAAAAGATATCGACGCTCCAGTGGATCTGATTCTGGTGTCCGTACCTGCTCCGGCCGTACCAGGCATCTTCTTAGATGCCAAGGAGCGGGGAGATGTTCAGGCTGCCGTCATTTTGGCGTCGGGCTTTAGCGAAACCAGAATACCGGAAAGAGTTGAACTGGAAGAGGCCGTGATCAAGATTGCCAAAGAGGCCAATATTCGGGTGATGGGACCCAATTGCGTGGGGATTATGAACACGGAGAACAGGTTGGATACAACCTTTGCTGCAGGTATTGACAAGATCCCCGGCTCCATGAGTCTGGTTTCGCAGAGCGGGTCTTTAGGTGCAACGATCGCAGCCTTCTCAGTTAACCAGGCTGTACCCGTGGGCTTTGCCAAATGGGCCCATGTGGGCAATCAGAGCGATATCGATGTCTTGGATGTGATCAAGTACTATAAAGATGATGAAAAGACCAAGAGCATTGCCATGTACATGGAAGGTATTGACAACGCTCGGGAATTCATTGAGGTTGCCAAAGATATCGCGGCGGAAAAGGCCATTGTGGTTTTGAAGGTTGGCAGAAGCGAACTGGGTTCTGGAGCAGCAGCCTCCCATACAGGCTCTTTAGTGGGCGCTGACGAGCTCTATGAGGCCGCTTTTGAACAAGCAGGAGTTCTGAGGGTGGATACCATTGAAGAGCTTCTGGATACCGCGAAAGCCATCTCCATGCAGCCCTTGCCGCAAGGCAACAGAATCGCCGTCCTAACTGAGGCCGGCGGTCCCGGGATCATCTCGGTGGACGAAATCGGCATGGGTGATGTGGCCGTTTTGCCCAAGTTCTCCCCAGAGACCCTCAAACGGCTGAGAGAACTGCTTCCTCCCATGGCCATCATTGATCACACCGACGGCTATGTGGACATGTCTGCAGCTGCAGATGAACGGCATCATGCCGAGGCCTTGAAGATTGTTTTGGAGGACGAGAATGTTGATGGCATTATCCATTTGAGTGTCCTGCCAACATTTTTGAATCCAAAGCTGATGGGCGAGATGTCTGCAGAGGCCATTAAGCAGTATGACAAGCCCGTTACCGTCTGTTACTTGGCTGGGGAGTTCGTGCAGGAGGGCAGAGAGGCCCTGGAAAACGCGGGGATTCCCACCTTTGAAATGCCTGATCGAGCCGCCAAGGCCATGATCAATATGGTGAGAAGAAGGCAGATGTTGGACAGGATAGGCAAGACCGAGACAGGCGATGAGCAGGCCAAGGATAGGCAGAAGATCGACGCCATCATCGAAAAAGCCAAAGAGCAGAAGGTGAATCTGACGGAAGTAGAGTCGAGGCAGATTTTGGCTGAATACGACATTGACTTTGGCCAATATGCGTTGGCTACGAGCATAGAAGATGCCGCTCTTAAAGCAGAAGCCATCGGTTATCCGCTTGTGCTGAAAATAATGTCCCCAGATATCATTCATAAGAGCGACGCTGGTGGCGTCATCGTCAATGTCAAGAACGTAGAAGAGCTGAAAATCGCCTATGAGCAGGTGATGAAAAACGCCAGAGAGTATTCGGCCGACGCACGGATCAACGGAGTTCTGCTAACTCCCATGCTGCCTGAGGGTACAGAAATGATCATCGGAGCAATTCGGGATGCACAATTCGGACCATGTGTGATGGTTGGTTTTGGCGGGATCTTTGTGGAAGTCTTGAAGGATGTAAACTTCAAAATGGCTCCCGTGTCCAGGGTCGAGGCAAGGGATATGGTAGAAAAGCTCAAGCTGTTCCCTGTACTCGATGGAATTCGGGGACGGGCTAAACTCGACGTTGACGCGGTAGTAGAGGTAATTATGCGGATAAGCAGACTGATTGTGGAGAATGAAGACATCAAGGAGATCGATGTCAATCCGATCAGGGTCTATGAGCAGGGCATCAGTGCCTTGGATGCTAGAGTGATCATCTGACATCTCGGAAAAAACTACAACTAGAAAGAAGAGCACCTCCAGGGGCGGATGCAAGACGCCCTACGGGGTGCTCTTTTTTGTGCAGCTTCTGTGCCATTCTTTGCGTTTCCAAAGGATAGCAGAGTGCGCCTAGCGGGCGCATGTTCTACAGGGTGAAAGTCCCGAAGTCTGCCCGGTAGTGGGAAAGATGTAGCTAATGTCCACCGCGAGGTGGAATCTGACTGAAGTCGGATGGCAATCTCCGATCTGACGAACAGAAATCGTATTAGGCTGCCAATGAGGATAAGGCTGCGAGGCAAGTCGAAGTCCAATTACTGCACGGAATCATTTGCAGTAGGTAAGGCCGATAGATGGAGAGAAAGAACATGCGAGTACCTGTGGAGGTCTTGTAGGTGGGTGAAAACACCTAGTAGACGAACTGCAAGAAGTCAGCAGAGGTCGTAGTGCCAGACCGCACTATTCACTTCTACGTATCTAGGGTGCGGAAATTGAGGTAGTAAGATGGAACCTGCAGCCCAAGGTGAAACTTTTCGAACGCCCTAGGCTTCAGATGGCTTAAACGCGCGGTAATCGCGCGTTAAACGCACAGGCGTGCGATTAATGTCTTGATCAAAACACACAACGTGCGTTAAAATGTGTTTAGGGGTGATGTCAATGCGTAGACTAGAGAAAAAAGAGTCGATTACCGTTGAGTTTAAGAGCGATAAGAGGAAGATTTCTGATCACGTACTCATTGAGGCCGTTGTTGCCATGGCGAATACCGACGGAGGTGAAATCTATCTAGGTGTTGAGGACGACGGAGAAGTGACTGGACTGCATGAGGATCACTTGGATCCCACTATTTTGGCTGCTTTCATTGCCAACAAGACGGTGCCTCCTGTCTCCGTTCGGGCGGAAGTGCTTGAGTACGATAAACCCGTTCTAAAATTAACGGTAGCTCGTAGTGTAGCTACAGTTGCCACTTCGGGCGGGAAGATGCTGCGGAGACGGATCAAGGCAGATGGTACCCCAGAAAGCATACCTCTCTATCCCTACGAGATAGTCACGCGACTATCCCATCTGCGTTTATTGGATCTATCGGCTCAACCGGTACCGGGAGCTCAGTATCGTGATCTGGATCCGGTGGAAAGGGACAGACTGCGCAACACCACCAGGTCGTATCGTGGTGAGCAGAGCCTCTTGTCGTTGACCGATACAGAGTTAGATAAAGCCCTACGTCTTGCAGCAACAATCGAAGAAAAGTTGGTTCCCACCCTGGCGGGATTGCTGCTTATTGGGCGTGCCGATCGCATCAAGGAGTTGGTTCCAACGGCGGAAGCTGCAATTCAAGTGCTGGAAGGCACTAAAGTTGTTGCCAACGAATCTTTCATTCTGCCGCTGTTGGCTGCTTTTGAAAGAATCTACTCCCACATAGAAGCGCGCAACAGTGAGGCCGAAATGGAAATCGGCTTGTATAGAGTATCCATCCCGGATATCGACAGAAGAGCCTTTAGAGAGGCATTGGTGAACGCTTTCTGCCATAGAGACTATTCGATTTTAGGGAGAACAATCATCAAGTTGGATGATGAAGGACTCACTGTAAGCAACCCCGGGGGGTTCATAGAGGGCATTTCTCTTGATCACTTGCTGGAGGCCGAACCTCATGGACGCAATCCAGTGTTGGCAGATGCGCTGAAAAGGATAGGTTTGGCGGAGAGGGCAGGCAGGGGCATCGACCGCATCTTCGAAGGTTCGTTACTCTATGGTCGCTTGCTTCCCGATTACTCAGAGTCTACAGCACAGAACGTTAAGCTATTCGTTCCCAAGGGTCTCCCTGACAAATCGTTTATCAAGATGATTGCTGAGGAGCAAGAACGTACGGGTCGGGCCCTGTCAATATATGCGTTGCTTGTCTTGAATGCCTTAAAGTATATGCAACGGGGAACGGTTGAGGACATCAGTTCGCAAACGATTATTGCTCCGTCGCGAGTCCGTACCAGTATCGAGGGTCTAGTTACAGCTGGATTGGTTGAGGCTGTAGGCACAGGCAGAAGTAGGAGTTACATGTTAAGCCCCAGAGTGTATGAGCGGAGCAGCGGGATGGTGGGCTATGTTCGTCAGACGGATATTGATGGCATTCGCTCTGAAGAACTGGTGTTGAAGCTAGCTTCTACGCAAGGGTGTGTCCGCAGACGTGATGTTGTAGAACTGCTCCGTATTGAACCTCCGCGGGCTTACCGCTTGTTACGGAAGCTGGTTGATGCTGGCAAGTTGGAACTGGAGGGGAGTGGAAGAGCGGCCAGCTATCGGGTGAAAACCTAAGATACTGTGTACAAGACACCAGGCATTCAAAATGAACTCTGGTTTAGGTGAAAACCCAGAAGCCTCAGGGTAAGGTGACGCCGATTTCGTCAGGGTCGAGAACGTCTTTCTGAAAGAACCCATGCCGCTCGTCACGCTCTGGCCTTTTACGCTTGAGCAAGAAGGACGTTGACGGGGACTGTCTAGATAATCACGGAGGATCTGGATCTCTGGCTCGCCACAGCTCTGCTTTAGACCAAGCAGCTTCTGGATCGAGGAAGGGGAAGGTTAAGAAAATCCAGCTGCCAATGGTCCGGCTTCTCTGAACATGCTAGACAGCATTTTAGTCGTCTACCTACTAGAACTATGATGACCGTACGGAGCGACACTTTCCCCACGACATCAATCCCAGAGGTCGCCTGCTGATGCTAGCTCAGGAGCAGGACATTATCATTACTCGAAACGGTCAACAGGTAGCCAAACTGACTGCTATTAAGAGTAAAGGTGCTGGAAGTATCATGGCAGAATCTGCGCTCTCCAGTGGATACGGTCTGGGCCAAGCAAGCTATGAGGAGTTCCTGGAATTGACCAAGAACAGTGAGGAGCGCTATGAGTATATTGATGGCGAGGTTTTCCGATTGGCATCATCGAAAACTGACCATCAGCTTGCTTTAACGGAGTTGTTTGGCGCCTTCCACCGTTTTTTTGACGGCAAAGAGTGTATCCCCTTTGTGGCCCCGTTTGATATTACCATCAGGCGCCGGGAAGAAGGCATCAATGTAGTACAACCGGACCTGATGGTAATCTGTGATTTGGCCGAACACCTAGGTGATGACGGGTATTACAAAGGTGTGCCCACACTGGTGTGTGAGATCCTCTCAGATTCAAGCAGGCGACACGATTTGATCAAGAAACCGTCTCTTTACT
>FZPS01000220.1_pt117 | contig 36800 bp, 36 predicted proteins | sample 1817821 | NCBI WGS metagenome assembly FZPS01 (sample SAMEA104158645, study PRJEB21678) | metagenome | place: Germany | collected 2015-04-21 | reverse complement strand
AATCATTGATTTAGAAAACCTCTCTCAGACCCAACTTACTTTCCCAGAAATTACTTCGGGAATCCAAGAAGTCTTTTTCACGCAGAGAGATTCGGATTACTACTTTTTATTTAATGAACATTTAGTGAAATATTCTGCGGATACACAAGAAAAAACAGTTTATGATTTATCAAAATATGACATTGATAATGCAGATGCTGTTATTTTTAGCAAGTAAAGCGGGAGTATATGTCTTCATTTGGAGATAGAGTTTTATTTTTCTGAATTTTAAAAATATATTGACAAAACATCAAAATAAGGGTAGACTAGTTTACAATCAAAAACAATTGATGCAAGTCAATACCTAGCACTCATTGATTTGTTATTCTTAACAGGAGAAAAAGTATGCTTAATTTAACGTCTATAACGACTGAAAAACTGAATCGATACTATTACTTTAGTTTCTTTAGATAGACGTTTGTAGCCACCATGGATGCAAACGTCACCTGCGTTTGTATCTATGAAGCTAAAGCATTTTGCCTGTTTTGAAAAGCCGATTAGATACTCAAAAATCTAACTGGCTTTTAAGTATTTCTACTTTTTTTGCATACGCGTAAAAACCAGTTAGTTTTTTTGAACTAGCTGGTTTTTGTTGTGATTGATTTAGGGGAAATCCCTAATGGTGATATTAGGTTAACTTGTCTAGCACGTGCTTTAGGCAAGTAAGTAAAAAGTAGAGGAAGGTAAATTATGAAAAAAGGTTTAACGGCTTTGATGGCAGTTATGTTAGCTGCCCTCACCTTAGCAGGGTGTTCGTCAAACAAAAATGCAAGCAAAGATGTTGTCCATCTTGGCATTCTCCAATATGTGGAGCATCCATCTTTAACGGCTGCGCGTAAAGGCTTTGTGGATGAATTGAAAAAAGAAGGTTATGTCGAAGGTAAGAATCTTAAGCTAGATTATGAAAATGCTCAAGGTGACCAGTCTAACCTTCAAACCATTTCAACTAACTTGATTTCTAACAATGATTTGGTGCTTGGTATTGCGACACCAGCCGCGCAAACATTGTCAAATCTATCAACAGATGTTCCGGTGTTGTTTACAGCAGTAACCGACCCAGTATCAGCAAAATTGGTCAAGACGATGGAAAGTCCTGAAGGCATTGCCACAGGAACAAGTGACATGTCTCCGATTTCAAAACAGGTGGAATTACTGCAAAAAGTCATGCCTAACGTGAAAAAAGTCGGCATCATGTACACAACTAATGAACGTAATTCAGAGGTTCAAGTTGAAGAAGCACAAAAAGAATTTGCTAAAGCTGGAATTGATGTTTTGACAAAAGGAATTTCATCAACAAATGATGTGCAGGATACAGCTAAAAGTTTGATGAGCCAAACACAAGTTCTTTTCATTCCAACAGACAACATGATTGTCAGTGCGATTTCGCTAATCACAGAATTGTCAAAAGAAATGAAAGTTCCTGTTGTCGGTGGTTCAGCAGATATCGTTGAGCAAGGCGTGCTCTTTACTTACGGTGCCAACTACGAAGCGCTTGGTCGCCAAACAGCAAAATTAGCAGTGCGTATCATTAAGGGCGAAGATGTTAGCAAGGTTTCAGCAGAGTACCCTAAAACACTTAACGTTGTTGCAAATGATGACATGGCTAAAACGCTTGGCATTGATTTGACTAGCATTAAGGATGAATCAACAGAAGCTTCTTCTGAAGAATCACAGACAGCTACGGCAGATAGTAGCAAGGCAACAACAGCTACTCCTAAAAAATCAAGTCAGTCTGATAAGAAGGCGTCAAATGCTTGGTTTGATATTATCTTAACTGCCATTTCACAAGGGCTTTTGTGGGCGATTATGGCGATTGGGGTGTTCATTACTTTCCGTATTTTGGATATCGCTGACCTTTCAGCAGAAGGTTCATTCCCTCTCGGAGCAGCTTCAACAGCAATCATGATTGTTAATGGTATCAACCCGTTGATTGCGACTATTGGTGGTTTTGTGGCTGGTATGCTTGCAGGAGCAGTAGCCGGGTTCTTGCATACTAAGATGAAAATTCCAGCCTTGTTAACAGGGATTATCGTCTTGACAGCTCTTTATTCTGTTAATCTTTTGGTTTTAGGAAGTGCCAACGTGTCACTAGCTGGGCAAACAACTTTGGTTACAGTACTGACATCAGCGCTCAATCTTTCAAAACTATATGCTGTGATTTTGATTGGTGTGATCTTTGTGGCTTTGGTGATTTTACTACTTGTCGTCTTGTTGAATACACAAATGGGACTCGCTCTTCGTGCGACAGGTGATAACCTTGCTATGGGTGAAGCTAACGGGATTAAAGTTGACCGTATGAAGATTCTAGGTTACATGATTTCAAATGGTTTGATTGCTCTTGCTGGTTCACTCTTAGCGCAAAATAACGGCTACGCTGATATGAATATGGGAACAGGAACAATCGTTAATGGCTTGGCATCTATTATTCTTGCGGAAGTCATCGTCAAATACTTGCCGCTTGGTAAACGTCTCTGGTCAATCGTTCTTGGCTCAATCTTGTATCGTTTGGTTCTTGTAATCATCTTAGCCATGAACGTGGATGCTCAAATGCTTAAATTAGCGTCAGCAGTTCTTCTTGCTCTTATTCTCTACGTTCCAGAAATCAGAAACAAACTTCACATTAAACCCTCAAAAACATTGACACCAGGAGGTAACGAATAATGGCACTTTTAAGCTTATCAACTATTCATAAAACATTTGAAAAAGGTACGGTCAACGAAAATCACGTGTTACGTGGTCTTGATTTGGATATTGAACAAGGAGATTTCATCTCTGTCATCGGCGGAAATGGTGCTGGAAAATCAACGCTGATGAATTCTATTGCAGGCGTTGTTGAGATTGATGAGGGAGATATCGTGCTTGATGGTCAGTCAATTCGAAAAGCGTCTGTTGCTGCACGTTCAAAAGATATTAGCCGTGTTTTCCAAGATCCACGCATGGGAACAGCGACGAATCTAACTATTGAAGAAAATATGGCAATTGCCTACCGTCGTGGTAAAAAACGCAGTTTCTTTAAAAAATCAATCGCAGAAACAGAACGTCAATTGTTCAAGGAAAAATTAGCCGAGCTTGGTTTAGGTTTGGAAAATCGCATGAAAACAGATGCGGCATTTCTATCAGGTGGTCAACGTCAAGCATTGACTCTTGCTATGGCTACCTTGGTTCGACCAAAAATTCTTCTTCTTGATGAACACACAGCAGCGCTTGACCCAAAAACGAGTGACATGGTTATGCAGCTGACTAAAAAAGTGGTTGAAGAACAAGAACTGACAACCTTGATGATTACTCACAACATGGAACATGCTATCGAGTATGGTAATCGTCTGGTCATGCTTTATCATGGTAAAATCGTTGTTGATGTTCGTGGTGAAGAAAAGAAAAATCTCACCGTCGCACAACTCATGGATCTCTTCCACAAAAACAGTGGTCAAGTCCTAAACGATGATGCTTTGGTCTTGGGATAAAATAGTAAAAGCTGAGCAAAACTTCCTTTTGGCAATGAGGAAATAGGCTCAGCTTATTTTTGATAAATAGTGTTTTTTTCTTGACTATTTCTGACCAAGTGTTAGAATAGTTTTTGTAGACATTAGCACTCTAGTGCAAAGAGTGCTAACGATAATAAAAATATTGGAGGCAAAAGCATGTTGAAACCATTAGGTGACCGTGTGGTCTTGAAAGTTGAAGAAGAAAAAGAACAAACAGTTGGTGGTTTTGTCCTTGCTGGCGCAGGCAAAGAAAGAACTCAAACAGCAACTGTTGTAGCTGTTGGTACAGGTGCTCGTACATTGACAGGTGAATTAGTCGCACCAAGTGTTGCAGCTGGCGATAAAGTTATTATCGAAAACGGTGCAGGTGTCGAAGTAAAAGATGGTGAAGACACTGTGACTATCGTTCGTGAAGCTGAAATTTTAGCCGTATTGGCGTAAGATAGATTAATAAAATAGTATATTAATAGAAATCAAACAGAGGAATAGATATGGCAAAAGATATTAAATTTTCATCAGATGCACGCGCAAGCATGATGCGTGGGGTAGATATTTTAGCAGATACAGTTAAAGTAACCTTAGGCCCTAAAGGTCGTAACGTGGTTCTTGAAAAATCATTTGGCTCACCACTTATCACAAATGATGGTGTCACAATCGCCAAAGAAATCGAATTAGAAGACCATTTTGAAAACATGGGAGCAAAACTTGTATCAGAAGTTGCTTCTAAAACAAATGACATTGCTGGTGACGGTACAACAACTGCCACAGTTTTGACACAAGCAATCGTTCGTGAAGGTCTTAAAAATGTTACTGCAGGTGCTAACCCAATCGGCATCCGTCGTGGTATCGAATCAGCTGTTAAAGTTGCTGTTGATGAATTGAAATCAATTGCTCAACCAGTTGCTAACAAAGAAGCTATTGCACAAGTTGCTGCCGTTTCATCACGTTCTGAAAAAGTTGGTGAATACATTTCAGAAGCTATGGAAAAAGTTGGTAACGATGGTGTTATCACAATCGAAGAATCACGTGGTATGGAAACAGAACTTGATGTAGTAGAAGGTATGCAATTTGACCGTGGTTACCTTTCACAATACATGGTTACTGACAATGAAAAAATGGTTGCAGACCTTGAAAATCCATACATCTTGATTACAGATAAGAAAATCTCAAACATTCAAGATATCTTGCCACTTCTTGAAGAAGTTCTTAAAACAAGTCGTCCACTTCTTATCATCGCTGATGACGTTGATGGTGAAGCTCTTCCAACACTTGTACTTAACAAAATCCGTGGTACTTTCAACGTTGTAGCTGTTAAAGCTCCTGGATTTGGTGACCGTCGTAAAGCAATGCTTGAAGATATCGCTATTTTGACTGGTGCGACTGTTATCACAGAAGACCTTGGTCTTGATTTGAAAGATGCTAACATGACTGCTCTTGGTCAAGCTGCTAAAGTAACGGTTGATAAAGACAGTACTGTTATTGTTGAAGGTGCTGGTGATGCGACAGCTATCGCTAACCGTGTTAACGTGATTAAATCACAACTTGCTTCAACAACATCAGAATTTGACCGTGAAAAATTACAAGAACGTTTGGCTAAATTAGCTGGTGGTGTTGCAGTCATCAAAGTTGGTGCAGCCACAGAAACTGCTCTTAAAGAAATGAAATTGCGTATAGAAGACGCGCTTAACGCTACACGCGCAGCCGTTGAAGAAGGTATCGTTGCAGGTGGTGGTACAGCCCTTGTTAACGTTATTTCAAAAGTAGCTGAACTTGAACTTGAAGGTGATGAAGCTACAGGTCGTAACATCGTTCTTCGTGCTCTTGAAGAACCAGTTCGTCAAATTGCTTTCAACGCTGGTTATGAAGGTTCAGTTATCATTGAACGCTTGAAAAATTCAGAAGTTGGTACAGGATTTAACGCTGCTAACGGTGAATGGGTGAACATGGTTGAAGCTGGTATCATTGACCCAGTTAAAGTAACTCGTTCAGCTCTTCAAAATGCTGCTTCAGTAGCAAGCCTTATCCTTACAACAGAAGCTGTTGTTGCTAACCATCCAGAACCTGCTGCTAAAGCACCAGCTGCACCAGGAATGGATCCATCAATGATGGGCGGATTCTAATCTGAATAACGAATAAATAGAAGAACACCTCATTTGAGGTGCTCTTTTTGTATGTCCGCATATCTTAGTTAAAAATTTGATATAATGAAGAAAAGAAATCTTGATAAAGGAGGTGTGCTGTAGTGGACGAAAAAGAATTGATGAGTTTAGGTGAATTATACCGCGAACTACGTATGGCGCGTGGTTTGAAGTTGAGAGACGTTGCGCATGATGGTTTATCGGTGTCACAATTATCAAAATTTGAAAATGGGAAAAGCATGCTGACGGCAGATAAGTTATTAACAGCTATTTCAGGCATCCACATGAGCTTTTCAGAATTTGGTTATGCTCTTAATCATTACCGAGCAAGCTCTTATCACAAAATCGGAAATCAGCTAGCAACTTTGCAAATTGCTGGGGATATTGCTGGTTTGAAAGACATGCTCAAACATTTTGAGGCTAGTGATTATTTTGATACTTACAATCGCTTGACTCGAATTGATATTGTCAGTGCCATTTATTCTCTTGATTCGAGTTACGAGATTAAAGAAGATGACAAGCAGTTTTTGACACATTATCTTTATGGTATTGAGCAGTGGACAGAGTATGAGCTTTATCTTTTTGGAAATACCATGTCAATTTTGTCCAATGATGATTTGATTTTCTTGGGGAAAGCATTTGCTGAGCGTGACGAATTTTACCTTGCGCTTCCTCAGCATAAAAAAGCAGCGCAGCTTACTTTTATCAATATCATTTTGACTTTGATTGAGCGCAAGCAACTTTACTACACAAAGTATTTTTTAAATAAGCTTGAGAGTATGATTAATTATCAAGATATGTTCACCGTGATTTTTTTGACCTTTTTAAAAGATACTTTAGCTTATCTGAAAGGCGAGTCTGATGATATTATGCCGATGAGAGATTGTATTGAAATGGTTGAAAAGCTTGGAAACTCTACTATGGCAAAACTTTTAGAAACGCATTTAGAGACTTTTCTTGATTTATACAAAAAAGACTAGGGAAATTTCCCTAGTCTTAACTTTAGAGAGAACAAAAATTGGATTAAAAAGGCCAAATTCTAAATGTTAGAAGAATTGTTAAGAGTAAAATTAATTTCTTTACCATATTGCTGACCTCCTTAGCTATTATTTTACCTTAAAAAGGGGGTAAAACAGAAAATTATCATATATGAAAATATAGAAAACAAATTTTCATATTTGCGAATTTGGGATAATAGATTTTTTTCATGGTATATTATATCCGTAAGTATTTGAGATACTTACGTGGAGTGATACTTTACTTGGTTAGGCAAGCGTTTTTCATATGAAAGGGTCAATTGTTTGGGAGCTTTTGATTTTTGGGAGTCATATGAAAAACAAGTATCATTTCAAAGGGATGGATCTTATCCAGGAGGATTAGCATTTGCTAATAATGGCATCTTGATTGTAGGATTGAGATGTACAAGTCATATCTTTTTTTCTTGATTGAGCGACACCGTCTGTAGTATTAGTAGTATTATACGTTCAATGACAAAATTAGTACATTTCCGAGAGATATGACATGAGATGGGGTTTATCGAGAGTGTTTAAGCTCTTTGATTGTTCACACATTGAAATCATTTTATAAACATTCTCATAGACTTATTTTTAACATCATATTTTCGGTTGGGGGCAGCTGAAAATATGTTGGTGCAGCTTGACTGTATAACTTTCTGAAAAGACTGACAGCTACACTAAAAAACTTAGAAAAAACGAACTCTTTGATTTGGTAGAGCTCGTTTTTTTGTTTTATTTTCTTATATGATAATTTTAGATAATTATAATAATCTGTGCTAAACTAAGTTCGTAAACGACTTTGTGTTTGCGAGTTTATTCCAGTAAAAGTGTCGTAAAAAATCTTTCAAATTTTGTAGGTGATGACTATGATGAAACGAAAAGTTGACGAAGAATTTTTAGACTTATTGATTAAGGTGCAGCAACTCGAATCTGTACAAAAGGATAAGGAATTTTATGACTTAATTTCTCTTGCTGCTGACAAAATACAAAAGGGTGCTAATTCTGATATTGAGATTATGCGATTAGAATCATTTATTAACAAATACTTAGTTTCTAACCCTTCTCAAGAATTAGTTGACCTGCAGTTATTTATGCAAAAAAGAGCCAATCGTTACAAAGGATGGCTCAATGTTACCGGCTGGTTTTCTTAAGTGATTTATGATAGTTTTTCTAACTCTTTTTAAGGAATAAACTGATTAAAGTAAATCCTAGACAAATAGGGTTTACTTTTTTCGGGATTTTATTTTTGCACAAATAATAAAAATAATGTGGTAAAGTAAAAATAGTGCACAAGCCCAAAAAATGATGAAATTAATGACTTTAGCCAGTGCTGGAAAATAGGTATTAATGATAATAAAAATCATGGTTAAAGCAGATAATATCATCGCTCCTAACAACTCTTTTTTGAACATTTTAAATCTCCTTTGATGTTTTTATGGTATCGTTTTTAGCTATTTTTAACAAGTAAAATAATCGTAAAAAAGCTGTGTCTGTAGTATACTAAGTTTAGAAAATGTTGGTTTAGTTTTAGATATGCTTACTGTATGAAGGGAGTAGGCTTATGATGTTTTGGTTAGGTGTTGCAGGTGCTGTTTTAGGTGCGATTTATCTTGTTATTGTGGATAACAAAGATGACTTTTGAATGACAAGGGTGGCTTTTTGAGCCGCCTTTTTTATGTCACAGGTGTGATTTTTTTGTAACAGTAGTTTAAAAACTTTTTGGTATAATGATAGCTCAAGTTTTGTTAGGATAGGGAGAGAAAAATGATTAAGTTTAAACACAAGAAAATTTGGATTCCTAGTTTGATTGTGGGAATTTTATTGCTTATCTTTGTGGTTTGGGGAAGCTTTCATTACTCTAAAAAACAAGTGATTAAAGAGTATGTGGCAGCTTATCAAAAATCAGGTGATACTTTTGACAATATCAAAGGTTATGTGGTTTGGGCAGATAATAACGAAAAAGTCACAACTGATGAAGCTAAGTATGCTACGTTTAAAAAACTCTCAAAAGCAGAAGCAAATCAGCTCAGTCAAGATTTGCAAGATGCAGGTGCTTCAGATAACCAATATGTTAAAAAGGTTGGACAGAAGTTTTTGATTTTTCCAAACTACCGTATCGCTTTGAAACCTTTGAATTTGACAATTAAGACGAACGTCAATAAGGTTGATATTTTGTTAAATAAAAAGAAAGTCGCAGTCAGCGACTCAGAAGATTATAGCGTGACGCTTGAGCGTTTGCCAATTGCTGATTACACAGCAAGTATTTCTGGGAAATATAATGGTAAGCCAGTTGAACTTAGCAAGGCTTATGACGGTGAGAATAATCTTCTTGATTTGTCAGTTAGCTTTAAGTCTTTTAAAGTGACAAGTAATTTAACTGATGGTGAACTTTATTTTGATGATACGCGCGTGGGCACCTTGGAAAATGGGGAATATGATGTTAGTGATTACCCATTGACTGACTCAGCTAAAGCTTATGTTAAGAAAAAATTCTCAGACGGTGATTTGAAATCACAAAAACAAGCTCTCTCAAGTATTTCTGATGGGGATACTGTTGCTTTGGACGCAGAGGGATTGTTGGACAATGAAACGGCTGGCAAGGTGCTGGTATCAGCTTTTGACCAAATGATTTTGTATTTGAATGCTGGGCAAGATTCATCAACAGTAGCGACGGTCTTTGAAGATGGTGCTAATAATGAGTTTTACAAAGGCTTGAAAGAAAGTATCACAGCTAAGATGCAGACTGATAGCCGCAAGGCAACAAGTCTGACCGTTCCTAATATCGTTTTGACAAATCTCACACAGGTTGGTAAAGAATTTTACGTGGCTGGCTTTACAGCGACTTATGATTTTCATTATGATAAATCAACAGATACTGAAAAACAAAGCTCAGGTGATGTTATTCAAACTCTAGAAGGAAAATTGACGCTGAAAAAATCAGGCACAAGTTACTTGGTAGCAAATTCAGGGCAAAGAAGCATCACAGTAACTGGTGAAGACAATCAAATCAAGGTAGATTCAGTTCTGCCAGAAGCTATGCTTGGAACATGGAAAGTTGATGACAAGAGCGATACATCATTTACCTTTGATGCTGACGGAACAATCACCCAATCAACTAAAAATAATAAAAGACAAACTAAAGTTACTGGAGTTGAAGACAAAGGCAATAATATCTATCACTATGTTTACGGAGATGATACAGATACGAGTGCTTTTGTTGTCAGTGGTCTTGGTGGTGTTGGTGTTAAGTATACTTTTGGTATTAAAATCGACGGTGACAAGCTTAGATTGGTTGTTTGGCAAGCTAATAAAGATGATGATTTTGATTACAGCAAGCCAATGCTTGGAAGTACTTTAAGTAAGAAATAAGAAAAGGAAGTAGAAGTGTAAAAGTTGATTTATCAACGCATTCGAACCCACTTAACCATTGCGTTTTACTTATTATAATTGCATAAATAAAAGAGGTTGGGACAAAAGTCACCAACCTCTTACTGTAATCCTGCTTCAAATGTTTTTGAGACAGCTTCGACGCTGATTTTTTCAAGGGTAAATGGATGTGTGAAACTGAGTTTGTGCGCGTGGAGCATAAGGCGTTTAGCAGGAATTTTGCTATAAAGTGGGTCTCCGATAATGGCGTGATTGTGTGCTGATAAATGCACGCGGATTTGGTGGGTACGCCCAGTTTTTAAACGGCATTTGACCAGTGTCCCTTTTTTGAAGGTTTTAAGTCGGTCAACAATTGTCAGGGCGGTTTGTCCGTTTCTACGGTCGACGACACGTTTTCTGCGGTCGTGGCGGTCACGTCCGATTTTATCTTGAAAGACTTGATGTTTTGGCTCGAATTTTCCTTGTGCTAAAGCCCAGTATTCACGAGAAATGTCTTTGTTTTCAAGGAGTCGGTTGAGGATAGGTAGCACAAAAGGATTCTTGGCGAACATGACAGCTCCGCTAGTTTCCATATCTAAGCGGTGAATGACGTAACAAGTCTTGCCAACGTAAGCAGAGACATGGTTGAGCAGGGCAATTTCATTTGGTTCATTGCCGTGAGTTTTCATGCCTTCTGGCTTGTTTACGATGATGAGATGTTCATCCTCGTAGAGGCAATCGACAAGCTCAGCCTGCCCAAATGGAATCTCTTTTTGAGGATAATCATCGTCATCAAAGATTAATTGGATGGTGTCGCCAGTTTTGACGAGGCTTTGCCAATTAATCATTTCACCATTGATGAGTAGGTGCTTTTTGGTACGTAGAAAATGACGAATTTTTCGTGGAATCAGTAAATGTTCTTCTAGAAGTTCTTTGACTGTGCAGTCAGGGTATGGATTTTTAATCGTAAATGATAAAGTCATGGCTCTATTATAACACGCAAGCAAGCAAAAACGCATCTTGTCAGATGCGCTTATTTTTTGTCGTCTTTTTTTTCGTGGAGCCAGTCGTCATATTTTTCTAGCAAGTTTACCGCCATTTGTACGGCAACTGCCATTGAGTAAGCTTCTGTGCCTTCGGCTTCACTTTCAGAAACTTCGATTTTAGTTTCATCGTAAACAGCTTTTAAACTATCGTGAGACAATGTTTTTTTGAATGCGTCAAATCCTTTAGACATAATAGAATCCTTTCTAACACTCTTTTTGAGTATTGTGGACAGATAAGTTGATAGCGTTTTATTATTAATTTTATTTTACCACAAATGACCTGAAAACGTTGTAATCAAGATGTAATCCTTTTACATCTGACGATTTTTAAAAGAACTGTTATAATGTGGTTATGACAAAATTTAAATTGATTAAAGAAAAGGTTCTTTCTTTTTTGAAGACAGCAAAAGAAGAACTGCCTTTCAAAAATCACACCAGCCAAGAAAATGACAACGATGATTATTTGGCTGATGATTTGACTGATATTGAAGAGGAAACGGAGCAAGAAACTCCGACTTATCAACGAAGTAAAAGTTATCACGAAAAAGCTAAAAAACAGCCGGCTTGGTTGCAAAAGATTTCACGCTTTATGCCATCGCCTAAAAATCCGATTAGACGTTTTTGGCGTCGCTATCGTATTGGTAAAATCTTGCTTATCCTTGTTGGTATCGTGGTTTTAGCTATCGGCTCGTATTTGTTTGTGGTCGCTAAGTCAACAAACGTTTCTGACTTGCAAGACGCTTTGAAGGCAACGACTGTTATTTATGATAAAGATAATAATCAAGTTGGTTCTCTTTCAGGGCAAAAGGGAACTTACGTTGAACTCGATGCTATCAGTGATAACATGAAAAATGCGGTTATCGCAACTGAAGACCGTTCTTTTTATAAAAATGGTGGGATTAATTATTCACGTTTCTTCTTAGCCTTATTTACCATGGGTCATTTTGGTGGTGGGTCAACCATCACACAACAATTGGCTAAAAATGCTTATTTGAGCCAAGAACAGACGGTCACACGTAAGGCAAAAGAATTTTTCCTTGCTATCGAATTGACGAAGAAATACAGCAAAGATGACATTTTGACCATGTATTTGAACAATGCTTATTTTGGAAATTCAGTTTGGGGAATTGAGGATGCTAGTCAGAAATATTTTGGAACAAGCGCAGCTAATTTAACGATTGAACAATCAGCCATCTTAGCTGGTATGCTGAAAGGTCCTGAGATTTATAATCCTTATTATTCTGTGGAAAATGCGACGAACCGTCGTAACACAGTTCTAGGTGTTATGGTTGATGCTGGTAAGATTACGCAAGCGGAAGCTGACCAAGCTAAGCAAGTGAATATCGCTGATGAATTGAATGATACCTATACTGGAAATTCTGACGATTACCAATATGGTTCGTACTTCGATGCAGTTATCCAAGAAGCTCAAGAAAAATATGGCTTATCAGAAAATGATATTGTCAATAACGGCTACAAGATTTACACAGAGCTTGACCAAAATTATCAAGCTAATATGCAGGCTGTTTTTGATGATACGTCATATTTCCCAGTGTCTGACTATGACGGTCAAACAGCTCAAGGAGCAAGTGTTGCTATGGACCCTGCAACAGGAGCGGTACGTGGATTGGTTGGGCGAGTAAGTCCAAGCTCATCAACTTTCCGTAGCTTTAACTATGCGACACAAGCTTCGCGCAGCCCAGGTTCAACGATTAAGCCACTTGTTGTGTATTCACCAGCAGTTGCATCAGGCTACGCTATTACCAAAGAATTGCCAAATACTGTCCAAGATTATGACGGCTACAGCCCAACGAACTATGCAGGAATCGAGACAGCGGATCTTCCAATGTACCAAGCCCTTGCTAATTCGTATAACATTCCAGCTGTTTATTTGTTAAATAAAATTGGAGTTAGCAAAGGTATTAGCTACGCTAAGAAATTTGGACTTAACATGAAAAATGTTAAGGAAGAATTGGGAATTGCTCTTGGTGGTGGTGTGACTACTAACCCGCTTGAAATGGCGCAAGCTTATGCAACTTTTGCAAATGATGGCGTCATGCCGAAAGGACATTTGATTTCAAAAATTGAAAATGCTAGCGGTGATGTTGTTGCAGAATTTAAGCAATCTACTAAGCGCGTGCTCAGCAAATCAGTTTCAGATAAGATGACAAGCATGATGCTTGGAACTTTCTCAAATGGTTCAGCTGTTAATGCCAATGCTTACGGTTATACAATTGCTGGTAAGACAGGTACTGTTGAAGCAAGCTTTAATGAAGATTTGACAAGTGACCAATGGGTTATCGGCTACACACCAGATGTTGTTATTGCACAGTGGATTGGTTATGATTCGACAGATGAAAACCACTATCTGACTGATGCAAGTTCTGGTACGGCTTCGACAATTTTTAGTGCCGTTGCAAGCAGCATTCTGCCATACACTACAGGAACAGAATTTACTGTTGAAAATGCTTATAGCCAAAACGGTTATGACCTTGTCTACAGTGCAGATGGTCAAGCAAGTACAAGCCAATCATCAAGTTCTGATAATATTCTTGATAAAGTTCAAGATTCAGCTCAAGATGCTGGTGAAAAGATTGGACAAGCAGTTAAAGATGCTTGGGATAGTTTCTCAAATTGGTTTAGTCAACAGACAAACTAACTGACTTGTCAAAATAAGAAAAACATGATAAAATAAGGTCTCGGAGGAATTATGGCACAGAAAAAAGCAAGTTTAGCTTGTACAGAATGTGGAAGCCGTAACTACTCTATCGGAGTTAGTAGCAACCCCAAACCTGTACGACTAGAAGTTAATAAATATTGTAAACATTGTAAAAAATACACGCTACACAAAGAAACACGATAATTTGTAGCGGTCATTCTCAGCTTTAGAGTAATGAGCGAGATGATAGAATAAGGAGGAGTCGCCTGTGGCATTCATTAAGGGAGTTTTTACGATTTTAAGTGATACAACTTGGCCAGATCGTAAACAACGTTGGAAAGATTATATCTCTGTACTTGAATATACAGCATTCTTTACCATTGTTATTTTCATTTTCGATAAATTGCTCTCACTGGGAGTGATGGATTTATTAAATCGATTTTAAAGTACAGCCGTAGCTTTGAGCTACGGTTGTTTATTTTTGTCATTAAAGAGTATAATGGAGCTGAAGTAGCTAACAAAAGTTTTGGGGGTAATGAGCATGATAGCCTTTTTTATGATTTTTCCAGCATTATTTATGATACATGAGATGGAAGAGTTGATTTTTATGCCTGGATTTGTGACAAAGTTACCAGCATCTAAGGCAACTAAAAAAGTTCAAGCTTATTATAGCCCATTGGTTTTTAATCTTACGGTTTTGGAGCAACTCTTGCTTTTGCTATTGGTTTTAGGCATCAGCTATTACAGCAAGCATTTTGGTTTTTATGTGACAGTTATAATTGCTTATATCTATCATATTGTTGGTCATCTTGTGCAAAGTTTGGTGCTAAGGAGATATGTTCCAGGCTTGATTGGTGGTATTATAACTGCTGTTATCTCTTTTGCTTTTCTATTTTCTTTTGGCTTAGTTGATTATCGTTATTACCTTTATGCGCTAGTAACTTTGCTGATTATCTTTGGCAATATCTTGCTGTCTTTTAAAGTGTTAAATCAGCTTCTTTAGCAGTAATTCATTGACAGCGCTAGCGATTTTTCCTATAATAAAATAAAGAAAAACACCCAAGGAGCCTTTAAGGGGCTTTTTTATAATGGAGGAAATTATGTTAGATTCTTTTGATAAAGGTTGGTTTGTGCTACAAACTTACTCTGGTTACGAAAACAAAGTAAAAGAAACTCTTTTGCAACGTGCGCAAACTTACAACATGTTGGACAACATCTTGCGTGTTGAAATCCCAACACAAACTGTTAACGTTGAAAAGAACGGTAAAATCAAAGAAGTTGAAGAAAATCGCTTCCCAGGTTATGTTTTGGTTGAAATGGTTATGACAGACGAAGCTTGGTTCGTTGTTCGTAACACTCCAAACGTTACTGGTTTCGTTGGTTCACACGGTAACCGTTCAAAACCAACTCCACTTTTGGAAGAAGAAATCCGTTCAATCCTTATCTCAATGGGACAAACTGTTGATGTCGTTGACACAAACATCAAAGCTGGTGATGTGGTTCAAATCATCGACGGTGCTTTCTCTGGTCAAGAAGGACGTGTTGTTGAAATTGAAAACAACAAAGTTAAATTGATGATTAACATGTTCGGAACAGAAACACAAGCTGAATTGGAACTTTACCAAATCGCTGAATTGTAATCATTCTTATTAAAAGAAGCCTCTAAGCTCAGGTAGTTTAGAGGTGTTTTTTTATTTTAAAAATTGTATTGTCTTAAAACGTATTCAACTTCAGAGTATCTTGTCTTTCTCTCATTTATCTGCTATATTTAGAATATTACAGGGCGGTTAGAGTTTACAGTATACTTTGATTATCAAAGTATTTTAACTAAAATTAGATTGGGGAGATTCTTTGTCGTGGATTTTAAAAAAGAATTTGGTCAAAAGGTGAGAGACTTGCGAAAAAAAAAGGGAATGAGTCGACAAAGAGTTTGTGGGATTGAAGATGTTTTGACAACAAGGCAACTTCAACGAATTGAAAAGGGACAATCTTTACCTACGATTGCAACAGCTGTTTATATTGCTGAAAAATTGGGAGTTTCTTTGGATAAGCTGACGAGTAAAGAGGGATTGAAGTTACCAGAAGGTTACATTAATTTACGTTACCAGCTCAGAACGCTCTACCATTATGGTAATAAGGAGCGGCTGTTGCAGCGTGAGAAGATTATTGAGCAGATTTATGACTGCTATTTTGATGATTTACCTGAGGAAGAACAGATTGCTGTTCAAGTTGCTCAGGCTTCAGTCGATATGATTTGTACGGGAAATGCTTCATTTGATCAAGGCTTGTTAGATGAATATTTGGGACAAGCCTGCAAAAAAACTCAATTGTCTTTTAATGATGTCGAGATTATTCAATTGCGCCTTTTGTCGTTGGCAATCAAAGATTTTGATAAGGTTGAATTTATCGATTTACTTAGCAAGGTGATTTTAGCGGTGAGTTATTTTCCTTTAGCTGATTTGGGTAAAATTCAAGATGTCATTATCTCCGCTGCAGGAATTTTATGTTGTTATGGGGAATATGATTTATTGCCTGATGTGATTGATGTCTTGCGGGGGATTATGACAAGGCGTAACGATTATAGAGATAATATTTTTGTTTATGCCTTTGAGTGGAAAATCGCTCTTTTTTTGAAACATGATTTTGAGAAAGCAAGAAAAGATTATCAAAAAGCCATTATGATGGCTGATTTGTTGTCGGAAGATTTGATTAAGCAAAATATGCAGCGTGAATGGAAAAAAGACTTAGAGTTCCTAGGTCTGGATAGAAATGATGGAGCCATTTAGAAAAATTTTAGGATTGTGAAAAGAGGTTGAGACAAAATGTCTAGCTTCTTATTTTACACAGTTGTAATAAATAAGGCGCAGTGGCTGACTGCTAGTTCTTATTTTGCTTTGCAAAGATTGGGACCAACTTAGTCAACTGTGCGGGGGTGAGACGACGAAATCGAATTTCATTGAAATTACTGATTTCTGTCTCGCTCTTTTTTTTATATGGACATAAATGTCCTCACGTAGTTTTATGAAAACGCTATATAATATGTGCTAATAAACATAGAAAGGATGAAGGATATGTTTGTATTACTTAATTTTTTAATTTTTTGGAAAGGCTAAAAGTTTTAAAAATTTTAGTTTAAGATAGGGATGCTGTTTCCCCAAGCAGTGTCAAGCAAAGATGATACAAGGAAGTATTTCTGAGGAAAAATACAGCAATGATAACAAGCAATATTGAAAAGAGAATTGAAGAAGTTTCTTATCTAACCCTGAATAATTCTACCAAAGATAATAAATTAGTTTCTGTATGGGTGGATGATGAATTGTTTAAATTGACAATGATTGAGCAAAATAGTCAAAAAAAGATTTTATTGGGTACAATCAGAAAAAATGCCAAAATTATGGTAAAAGAACAAGCCTGATTTTAGTAGTGTGATGATTTGTGCTGGAGGTACAAATTAATGAACAAGTCTAATATATTAGGGAAGATTGAAGAACTTTCTAATCACCAATATTGTTTGTATAATACACGGCTGGCAAATAGTTTATTGATTTCAACACATTTGGTGGGTAAAGTCTACTATGCTGAAGAAATCGTTGAAGGTGGCACTTATGAAAAAGGTACCCTTTTATTAAGAGTAGAGATTTTAGGCCTTGCTTATGATTATGTGACCAATGAATCAGTAAAAGTCCTCAAGAAATATTGTGAGAACGGGGAAATTGTAGATTACAATGCTCCCATACTTCTTGTGGAAAGGATACAAAGGTGATGTCGACAGTAATCTATGGTGGTCAAGGAAATGTTCAATTGAAACATTTGCATCAGATGGTTAAGACTGAGAAAGGGGAGAATTTACTTTTACAATTGGAAGCTTGTGACCCAAAAGCTTATTAGTTATTTCAAGATATTCTAGCTAAGAAGATTAGTTTACAAAACTTGTATGCTGCTATGTTAACGACTTTTCTTTATAATGCTTGGATAACTCCAGAAGGTATGGTTGAGGTTGGGACACGGTTTTCAGCGCATAGTGCAGGTATTTTTAATGTTTTGCTAGCGAGTGGAAGTGCCAGTTTTCAAGATATTTTAGTCTTTATTAAGAAGCGTGCCCAACTTGTAGAATCACTTTCTTGTTTAGAAGAGTTACACTTGGTGATGACAGGAGATATGGAACTTTTCAAGCAAAAGGTGTTAAAGGATTTTCCAGATAAATTTCAGTTAGCCATATTGACAGATGAGAAATCGGGAGTCTTAGCTATGAGACAAGAAGACTTGCCTCTTTTGCAGGATTCTGCGAGAGAAGCAGGTCTTTTATTGAAGGTAAAACCTCTGGGTGTTAAAGCACCTTATCATACAAGTTTTTTGAGTGATTCTCAGGAAGACTATCGGAAATTAGTTCAGGAATTGCATATCAAACAGAATCAAGCATACAAGTACGTTTTTCACTGTGATGACTTAGAGAAAGAAATTATTTACCAGTGGCATCATTTGTTTAACTGGCAAAAAATCAAGGAAGATATTTTAAGTATAGACACAAATATTTTTGATTTATCGCCGAATAAATTCATTTCAAAACAATTGATGAAGCTGCAACATAGAAAGGGCAAAAAATGAAAGTTGCGATTGTTACTGGTGGCACACGTGGCATTGGTGAGGCTATTTCAACAGAATTGCATAAGGAAGGTTACCAAGTTATTGCTATTTATGCTGGAAATGACGCCAAAGCTAATGCTCTGAAAGAAGAGTTACCAGGTCTTGAAGTCTATAAATGTGATGTGTCAGACGCCAAAGCTGTTCAAAAATTAGTGACAAGCATTTTCCGTCAGTATGGACATATTGATTGTCTGATTAATAATGCAGGGATTATTCGAGATGGCTATTTTTTGATGATGTCTGAAGAAAAATGGCAGGATGTTCTTAATGTTAATTTGATGGGCTTGGTGAATATGACTAAAGCGGTTTTACGAATCATGAAAGCCAAACACATTCACGGTAAGGTGGTCAATATTTCATCAACGAGCGGTGTCGCTGGTCAGGTTGGACAGGCTAATTATTCAGCAAGTAAAGGGGCTATTATTGCGCTAACTAAAACGTTAGCTAAAGAATTTGCTAAGGATCGAATCACTGTGAATTGTGTCAGCCCTGGCTTTATTGAGACTGATATGACTAGTGAACTTCAAAATAAGGATGAGATTGCTGAGCATTTGATTCCTCTTGGACGTTTTGGTCGTCCAGAAGAAGTTGCGTGGGTAGTTGCATTTTTAGTGAGTGATAAAGCAAATTACATTACAGGAAAAAATTTGGTAATCGATGGAGGAATGATTAATGATTAATTGGAACGAAGAGAAACAAGTGATTAAAAGACGTCAAGAGGTGGTTGATCAAATTAAAGATGTTTTGATTGACTCTTTGATGTTAGACATTGATAAAGAGTTGATTATTAATGACCAACCTTTGTTTGGGCGTGGTTTGGAATTGGATTCTATCGATGCTTTGGAATTATCAATTGGCTTGTCTACCACTTTTGGTGTTGAGATTAATGATGATGACATGGCAGTTTTGTCATCAGTTAATAAACTAGCTGATTTTGTGATTGAAAATAGTGAGGATTTCAATGGTTAAGATTAACAGTGAAGACATTATCAAGATGTTACCCCACCGTTATCCATTTTTGTTAGTGGATAAAGTTTTGAAGTATAAAACTGGTGTTATTGAATGTCGTAAGAATATCACTGTCAATGAGCCGTTTTTCCAAGGGCATTTTCCTGGGCGTCCAATTGTTCCTGGGGTTTTGATGATTGAAATGGCTGCGCAGTCAGCAGCTTTGCTTTATATTTTGGATTCACTGGGTGGTGCTGATTTTTCATTGGCTGATTTAAGTGCTGAAAATGTTGCTGAAAAAGTTGGTTATTTGGCAAGTGTTAAGAATTTTAAGTTCAAAAAAATCGTGACTCCCGGGGACCAGCTCAGCATTACTTGTAAATCTTGTTCAAAACTTGGTCAGCTCTTAGAAATTCAAGCCATTATTCGAGATGAGAAGAAACAAGAAGTTGCTTCGGGAAGGATGCTGGTGTCAGAAAATGGAGATTAGATTAAAAAATATTCGAAAAAGTTATGGCTCTTTTGAGGCTTTAAGGGGCGTTGATTTAGCCTTAGAAGAGGGAAAATTTTATGGCTTATTAGGACCAAATGGCGCGGGGAAAACGACTCTTTTTAATTTATTGATTAAGAATTTTAAACCAAGTTCTGGAGATATTTCTTGGGAAATTAATGGCAAGTCACTGACAGATAGGGAATTTTATCAACATATTGGGATTGTTTTTCAAAGTAATCGCTTGGATGATAACCTGACAGTTGAAGAAAATTTAATAGCTCGTGGAGCTTTGTATGGCTTGTCAAAAAATCAAGTTCACAAGCGTCTTGAGGAGTTGCAAGCTTACTTGAATCTTCGTCCGATTCAAAAGAAATATTATGGTCAGTTATCTGGTGGGCAAAAACGTAAAGTGGACATTGCGCGTGCGCTTTTGCCGAATCCTTCTTTGCTTTTACTGGATGAGCCAACAACTGGTTTGGATCCACAGTCTAGACATGATTTGTGGGAGGCAATTAGCCATTTGAACAAAGAAGCTCACATGACGGTTGTTCTGATTACCCATTATCTTGAAGAAATGGCGGCTTGTGATGTTTTGAATGTCTTGATTGCTGGGAAACTTTATTATTCTGGAGATATTTCAGGTTTTATCAAAGCTCATTCAACAACTAATCTAAAACTCTTGTTAAAAGAGGGTTGTTCGGTGGCATCACTGTCAATAGCTTCTTTTGTTGCTAAAAGTAGGGTGGTTTCTGAAAGAGAAATTGTCTTTTCAGATTTAACGGTCGATGAAATGATGCAAATTATCGCAGACAACCACGATAAGTCAGTTATTGAAAGTTTCAATGTAGCTTATTCTAACTTGGAAACAGCTTATCTGAATCTGTTGAAGGAAAAAGAAGGAGAGACAAATGTTTGAATTAATATCTAGAAATCGCAAGGTTTACACGCGCGATCGGATGGCATTTTTCATGTCATTTATGTCTGTCATCATCCTTGTTGTGGTTTATCAAGTCTTTTTGGGACAAATTCAGATTGATGCGATTAAAGCTGCACTCAACAGTAATACCGTTTCAACAGAGACTCTTCAAATGGTTAATTATTGGTTAATTGCTGGTTTGACGACTATTATTTCGATGACGGGAACTCTGGGGGCTTTCGGGGTTATGGTGGCTGACCGCGAAAAGAAATTGAGTGAAGATTTTAAAGTTAGCCCAACTTCAGCCATGAAAATTGAGCTATCGTATGCTATTTTTGCAACACTTTTTGGCATTATTTTGACCATGTTTTCATGTGTGTTTGCTATTGGTATTTTTAATGGCTTTTCATCTTTGCTTGATTTTTCAGCCATGGATTATGTGAAAATTTTCGGTATTGTCTCTTTGGGAACTGTTTTATCGGCATCTATTATTTTACCAATCTTGGCTTTTATCCAAACCAGCTCAGCTTTTACAACTTTAAGTACGATTGTCGGAACTTTCATCGGATTTATTTCAGGTGTTTATTTATCAATTGGTTCTGTCGGAAAAACTTTGCAACAGGTGATGACTTGGTTTCCATTGACCCAGATTAATGCTCTATTAAAGCAGGTATTGATGAAAGAATCGCTAAAAAACGTTTTTGATAAGGCGGATAGTTCAGTACTGACAGATTATAAGGAATCTTACGGTGTTATTTTAAAAAATGCCAGCGGAGGTTCTTTGAGTAATCATTTTATGCTGCTTTATTGTTTTGGAATTATCTTGGCTTTTCTTTTCCTTCACTTTGTGATTAAAAAGGTTAAAAAATGAAAGAAGAACATCCATTAGAGATTTCACAAGCATGTCCAGCTGATTATCCTGAAATTGTTGCTTTATTTAATAAAAATAAGGTTTATCAGTTTCCAGATGGTAATCCTTTGTGTGCAGAAGATTTTGATTTGACCATGAAAGTTAAGGAAGTTCAACCATTTTTCCTCCTACGTCAGCAAAATAAATTAATTGGAACATCAGCTTTTTTCAAATTTATAACTCTAGAGTGTCTAGATTGGAATAGTAGTTTCAGTGGTTTTTTGCTCATTGATTCCGAAAATCGTAGTGGTCAAGCTATTAGTTATTTGTATCGAGCTATTTTAGAGAGAATTGCTGATCTTGGTTTTTCAAATCTTTTTACAGAAATCAGCAAATACAACAAACCCTCTCTTTCTTTATCACGTCTAAATGGTTTCCATGAATTTAGCCAGACTTATGAAGATATTTTGCATTGTCGTTTGCTGCGTAGCAATTTGCCAAAAGTAATTAAGACTTTTTGGTTATCAGATTATCATGGTAAAACTTATGATATTTCGACCTTTGAAATTTTAGAAGAAGTTGAAGATGTTACAAATCAGGAGACATTGATTCGAACACAAATATCGGATGAGGAACTGCTGTTTAAGGTTCAAGATCAGGCGAGTTTGCCTTATTTCTTGAAAATGGATTTGTTTCAATTGGCTGTTGTTAAGGAAAATGGCAGGTATTTTCTAGAAGCTCATTTCTTTTCAGATGACGTTGAGAAAATTCAAGCCAAAATTGCTCATCGTTTTGTTTGCTTAGGTCCCAACCATTGTCGGTGTACTTTGGGAAAAGGAAGAAGGTCTTACAAGGTACAGGCTAAAATCCTGACCAAGCACGGAACGATTGCTGTGCAGTTGGAGTATCGTCCTTGTCAAATTATTGGTAAGACACAGCTTTTGAAACAGGATTTTCAAGGGTATCGTTTGAAGGTATCTCCAGAAGGTGATTTACTTTTTTGTAAAAATCAGCGTGTTATTTTTTCAGATACTTTTATCATGTTCAGTAAGCCCTTAGAGTCAACTTACAAAATCATTGAGAAAAAAACTGGCTTAGACATCATTTGGTCCTATCAAGGGGCACGTATCTGTAAAAAAGTTAGATTAGCAGGTTATCACATGATGTGCTCTTATAGCTGTAATCGTAAAGCAGAAGCTATGATGCCAGAACTCTTAAAACAAGGGTTTAGGATTTTTTGCCAAGAGCAATTATTAAAAGATGGTCATCACTATTTGGCTAATCGACCAGGTTATTATCCTTTGGAACATGACGACTTTTTACGAGCGAGTCAATTTGTGCAAGAGACCTTTGAATATGATATTCCAAGTGAAGGTTGTCATATCAGTTATCAGCCACTAGCGAAGGCTAGTAATCAAATGCAATTTCGTCCATTGAGTCTTTGTCAAGCCAGTGATTTAAATGGAGCTTCTTATCAGATTTCTTTTGAGGCAAGGGATTTTGGCAAGGAAGATAGTTTTGATAAAGAGCTTTATCCAGCAAGCAAGAAGGATTTGCTAAAATACATTTCTAAACTGTGTTTGGAAGAAGAATTTGGTTATGGAACCAAACATTTGATCAAAAATCGAAAAACATTTGCGATAGATTCGCTTGTTTTAGCTCACAATCAGCTAGTTTTGCCAGAAAATGCGATTCCGAAAGATTGTCAGCAAGCCTCACTTTCTTTCACGTTAAAGGTGAAAGGAAATCTTGAACAGTTGCGTTTTTCTGAACGCATTTCTTATCAGAATAAGGCTCATATTTTAGAAAATCAAGGACAGCTTGTGATTTATGATGAAAAACAAGATCGTTATGTACAATTGCTTTGCCCAGATGGCGTTTTTTATTCATATAAGGAAAATAATAGTTTAAAAATTAGGTGTGTTTTTGACACGGCACCCCCTCACGCGATTAATGTGAGATTAACAGAATACAAAAGGAGTTAACGATGACTAGTATTTATACGACATTACGAACAGATAAAGCCTATAAAATTTATGACGGTTACCTTTACGAAGTAACTGGTGAAGAGTGTGAAGAAGCTTTGGATCTTATTCTTCCAAAAAATATTGTTTTTGCGGATGCTGAAACATGTGGCTATACATTTTTGCTTAATGAAGACGGTAGCGTTTTTGATGAAGTGACTTTTTATAAATTTGAAGACAGTTATTGGGTGGCCAGTCACAATGCTTTGGATGATTATTTTGCGGGACTTGACTTTGAGTTTTCAGTGAAAGATATTTCAGCTGAGTATAAAATGGTGCAAATTGAAGGTAAAAACTCTGGAGAAATTGCACAACAATTTTACGACTACGATATTTCAACTTTAGGTTTCCGTGGTATGGCAGAAATGACTTATCAAGATCAAGCAGGTTATTTTGCTCGTTTTGGTTTCTCAGGTGAATTTGGTTACCAATTCTTTTTACCTGTTGCTGTTTTTGACCAATTTGTGGCAGATGTTTTTGCTGGAATCGATACTTATGATGATTGTTTAGATGATTTCTTACGTTTTGAAGTTGGTCAGCCGCTTACAAGCATTTTTGCTACAAAAGAACACACTCTTTACGAACTTGGTTATTCTTGGAATCTTGATTTCACGAAAGAAGAATTCCGTGGTAGAGAAGCTTTCTTGGCAGCTGCTCAAGCTACTGAGCAACGTAGTCTTGGATTTGCAGCATCTGAAAAAATTGCTGCGCAAACAGACGTATTATTTGATGGTCAGGTTGTAGGGAAAGTCAGCTGGTCAGCGGATGATCTTAGTGAAAGTGGCCGTTACCTTGGTTTGATGACAGTGAGCAAAGACTTTGCTTATTCTGGTGTTCATTTTGTGACAGCAGATGGTCAAGTTATTGAAACTCTTTCAAATCCATATCGTATCCCAGAAAGTTGGAACAAATAATGACAGTATATGTTAGTGGGGTAGGAATTGTCTCTTCTCTTGGTAAAAATTATGCAGAGCATAAAGCCAATCTATTTGCCATGAAAGACGGCATTTCTAAAAACCTTTATCAAAATCATGATTGGACACTTGAGGCTTATACAGGACGTATCTTTGATGATCCTGAAGTTCCAGAGTGTTATCAAAAAGAAACTCGAAATTTTAAATTTGCTTTTGCAGCTCTTCAAGAAGCTTTAGCATCTTCTGGGGTTGATTTGAAAAACTATCACAAAGTTGCCTTGTGTTTGGGAACGTCTCTTGGCGGTAAGGTTGCTGGTCAGGAAGCTTTATACCGATTCCTAGATGGGGATCGTCAGATTGAAGCAGAATTGATGGGAATAACCTCTGTTCACCATATTGCTGATGAATTAATGGCTTATCACGATATTGTCGGCTCATCTTATGTTATTTCAACAGCTTGTTCTGCTAGCAATAATGCTGTTATTTTGGGAACTCAGCTTTTGCAAGCTGGTGATTGTGACCTTGCTATCTGCGGTGGTTGTGATGAATTGAGTGATATTTCTCTAGCAGGCTTTACTTCTCTTGGCGCTATTAGTGCCAATATGGCTTGCCAACCTTATTCATCTGGAAAAGGGATTAATCTTGGTGAAGGAGCAGGTTTTGTTATTTTAGTAAAAGACAAAGCTTTAGCAAAATACGGTAAGATTATCGGCGGTGTGATTACATCAGATGCCTATCACATCACAGCTCCAAAACCAACAGGTGAAGGAGCAGCTCACATTGCTCAGACTTTGGTGGAAAAAGCAGGCATTGATTTTGAGGCTATTGATTATATCAACGGTCACGGTACAGGAACTCAAGCCAATGATAAAATGGAAAAAAATATGTATGAGAAATTTTTCCCAGAAACGACGCTTATCAGCAGCACCAAAGGTCAGACAGGTCATACATTAGGAGCAGCCGGTATTATTGAGTTGATTAACTGTTTAGCGGCTATAGAAGAACAAACAGTGCCAGCTACTAAAAATACTATCGGCCACGAAGGTTTCCCAGATAACTTTATTTACAATCAAAAACGCAAACATCATATTAAAAATGCCATGAACTTCTCTTTTGCTTTTGGTGGTAATAACAGCGGTGTGCTTTTGTCATCATTGGATTCAGAATTAGAAACCTTCCCAGCAGATTCTGATGTGACCTTGACTTTGTTAGCTTCTGCTAGCTCACTTGATAAAGCAGCACAGGACAGTAAACAATATGAATTGTGTGGCAATGATTTTAACGGCATCAAAGCTTATCGTTTCAAAAAAGCTATGCCTCCTAAGACCATTAACCCGGCACAGTTTCGTAAAATGGACAACTTTTCAAAATTAGTTGCTTTGACGACAGACAAAGCTCTTCGTGCTAGTGGGTTGAATTTGAAAAAAATGGATACCTCAAAAGTTGGTATTGTTTTTGCGACACCACTTGGTCCAGTTGAAGTGGTTGAAGGTATTGAAGAACAAATCACCAAAGATGGCTATGCTCATGTGTCAGCGTCACGTTTTCCGTTTACTGTAATGAATGCAGCAGCAGGTATGCTATCCATTCTCTTTAAAATTAAAGGGCCTGTTTCCGTTATTTCAACCAATAGCGGAGCTATTGATGGCATTCAATACGCTAAAGAAATGATGCGAAATGACCACGTTGATCATGTGATTTTGGTTTCAGCCAATCAATGGACAGAATTTAACATGTTGTGGTGGCAACAAATGGCTTATGATGAGCAAATTTTCGTCGGGGCTGATTATTGCTCGGCACAAATCTTATCACGTAAGGCTCAAGAAAATGAAGCGGTCATTCTAGGAAGTCGCCAATTAAAATACGGTGGTAAAAGCTTAGAAGAAGTTAAAGCTATTTTTGATGCTGCCTTTACGGAGCTTTTATCAGATTTAGCTTTGACGAAGACAGATATTAAAGCTTGCATCTGGAATTCTCGCAAGAAAATTGCAAGCACTGATTATGATTTTCTTAGTGGGTTAGCTGACGTTTATGGCTATCAAAATTTAGCTGAAGGTCAATTTGCATTTGCGTCAAACGGTGCTGGTGAAGAACTTGATTTTGTTGTTAATGAAGACTTGGCTTCAGGGCATTATCTTGTGCTATCATATTCAAAATTTGGTGGTATTTCATTTGCTATTGTTAAAAAATAGGTGGCAATATGAGTAAATTTTTATTTGCCCCATTTATGATGAATTTGGGTGAGAGTCAACGGCTATCAAAACTCGCTGAGCATTTATATCAAAAAGGGCATGAGATTCATGTTATCGGAGAATCGTATTATCCTTTCATCTTTGACAATGCTGCTTACACTTGGCATCATTGCCCAGCAGATTCAGAAATTTATAATCAAGAACGCTATGATTCCTTTTTTTCTCTCTCAACGGATTTCAATTTTTTAACCAAGCAAGAAATTGAAACAGTTTGTGATTTCGAGAGAGAGTTGCTGCGTCAAGAAAACTTTGATGCCGTGGTGACGGGTTATCGTCTTAGCATTATTACCAGTTGCCGCTTAGAAAATACAGCTCTTATCTGGATTATTTCTGGGGCAACGCATATTAGTGAAATTGTTGAAAATTCAGAAGGACTCTTCTCCAATAATAAATATTTTCAATCTAACCGTAGACGCTCTAAACTTAATCATCAACAGATGAAAAAGACTGTTGAGAAGATGATTACTTCTTACTCTAGTAACGTTAGCACCTGGAACAACTATCTCAAGAAAAATGGTGGTCTTCCTTTTAACAACGCTTTAGAACTCTTTAGAGGTGATTTGAATCTGGTTGCGGATTATTCCCAATTTTATGATTTTCCAAGCCATTCTTCTTACAAAACTATCGGTCCAATTTTGATTGATGATGTCGGTTTTTCAACACAAAAAACAGCAGATGAGTCTAAAATTTTATTGAGTTTTGGCACCTCTTTTAAAAAAGAATGGGTCGAGAAATTTTTGACCAAGTTACCAGAAAATCGTCACTATCTTTTAACAACTTGTGGTAGAGATATTAAGTTACCTGGTTCACATGTCCAAACGATTGATTTTCTTGATTTTGCAAAGCTTGATTCAACTATCGAATTTGCCATTATTCATGGAGGTCAGGGAACAGTTTATGCTATGGCAGCACAAGGCATTCCTTTTATTGGCATTCCATTTTTCAACGAACAATTCTGGAATATTAAGAAATTTAGTCGACAACAAGCAGCGGCTTTACTGGAAAATCCTCTAGAGCAAAATGTAAACCAAATATTAAATGATTTTACAGAACACTTAGCTGATTATAAAGAAAAAATGCTGGTGCTAACTCATCACATCAAAGAGGAAGCAGAGCATTCCTTAGAAAAAGCGGAGGCTGAAATTGCGACATTTATCTTACAAAACAAATTATAATGTTGTCATTTTGTATCAAAATTCTTTCCATGATTTAGAAAATTGTCTGACAGGCGCACGTTTAGCTCGTTATCAGGCTGCCAGTCGAGAGGTGACACGAGAAAAATTGTTGCAAGGCAGTCATTTTGTTTATCGCGCTTTGAAAGAACTTGGTTTTGCCGAAGAAATCTGCAAACAAGCTTTCTCGGTTGCTAGTACTTACTTAATTCCCCTACCGCAAGGACATATCTCTTACTCCAACTCAAGCAATTATCATGTTTTAATCTATTCTCCAAATGGTCTTTGTGGTGTGGATTTAGAAGAGTATCGCAATCGTTCAGAAGTTATGTATGATAAATTTTTAGGGCATCAAGCAGTTACTGATAAAAAGTTAGCTTTTTACAAAAAATGGCTAGAAAAAGAAATCCGTTTTAAATGTCCAAGTACAAGTCAGGTCACTTATAAGCTGTTTGATGATTACCTGCTAGGTTACTTTTTTGAAGCTAATTCTGAAGTTATTCATTTGTATCTCTAATAATCAAAAAAAGCTGAACTCCTTGAAGGGGTTCAGCTTTTTAGTTATTTAATGTTTATGTCTGTGTCGTCGTGTTTCGATTTCTTCAAGATAGCCTGCGGTCATGATGCTGACAGGAAGAGCGATGATTGCCACGCCAAGGATTGATGAAATCATGGTGATTAATTTTCCGATGGCAGAGACAGCGTAAATATCTCCGTAGCCAACGGTTGTCAGAGAAATAGTTGCCCAGTAAAGGGCGTCAAAGAAATTATTAAAAGTTGTTGGCTCAACATTGAAAATGACGAGAGCTGAGATGAAAATATAAATGACAACTAAAGCACCAACAATTAACAAAGACTCTTTTTGCTTTTTAAGAACATGAATGAGCATGTTAATGCTTCTAGAATAACGAAAGAGTTTGAATACACGAACCGTACGAATCATACGCACGATTTTGAACAATCGGAAAGTATTATTCCAAAATAGCAGAGAAGACAAAATCGCAACAAGGTCTGTAATAGCAAGGAAAGTAAAAGGATATTTGATGAAAGAAATTTTTCCTTGCTTGAGTTTAAAGTCTGCAGTCATAAGACGTAGCACATAATCGATGATGAAAATAAGAGTGGTTACATTTTCCAGAACCGCATAAAAAGTTGAATGTGTTTTGATGGTTAAAGGAAGCAGGCTCGCAATAATAACAATGACCATGAAAATGTCATAAATCTTTTCAACGGTGGTGACGTTTTTGGTTGGTTCAATGATGTCGTAAATTTTCTTTCTCATATTAGCTCCTTTAGCTTGTTAGAACTATTATAACATAGCAAAAACCATCTAAATCACTCACTTTTTGATATAATAATTTACAAAATTAAAGAACGGAGGAAAGAAATGTCAGTTGGTTTAGTATTAGAAGGTGGCGGCATGCGTGGGCTGTTTACGGCTGGTGTTCTAGATGCTTTTTTAGATGCTGGTATTGAAGTAGATGGCATTGTGTCAGTGTCCGCTGGAGCACTTTTTGGAGTGAACTTCTTGTCGAAACAAAAAGGTCGTGCCCTTCGTTATAATAAAAAATACGCCTCATATCCTGAGTATATGGGACTTCGTTCTTGGCTGAAAACTGGAAATGTGGTCAATAAAGATTTCACTTATTATAAAGTTCCTATGGAGTTGGACATTTTTGATGAAAAGACTTTTGAAGAATCAGGAGTTCCCTTTTATGCAACAGTGACTAACTTGGCAACTGGGAAACCAGAATACCACAAAGTCGATAATGTCTTTGACCAAATGGAGCTGCTCCGAGCTAGCTCTGCTTTGCCATTAGCTTCAAAAATCGTGGAATGGAAAGGACAAAAATATCTTGACGGTGGTCTTTCAGATAGTATCCCAGTAGATTTTGCAAGAAGTCTAGGCTTTGATAAATTGATTGTGGTGCTAACGCGTCCGATTGATTATCGTAAAAAACCAAGTAGCGGTCGTCTTTACAAACTCTTTTACAGAAAATATCCAAAATTCGTAGAAGTAGCTTCAAAACGTTACGAGCATTACAATAATACCGTCGAGCACATTATTGATTTGGAAAAGAAAGGTGAGCTCTTTGCCATTCGCCCAAGTCAAAACCTGGAAATCGGCCGACTCGAAACAAACCCAGAAAAATACGAAGAAATTTACCAAGTTGGTTTAGCAGATGCCAAAAATGATATGGCAAAATTGAAAGAATATCTGTCAGATGAATCAGGAAATCTTTGATTTGTAAAAATTTTTTGATTAGCTACTAAAAGGCGTGAAATCCCCCGTGATTTCGCCTTTTTTCTTTATTCTTTTCGTGGTATAATAGTAACCAATACTAAGAACATGGAGAAATGACATGGCAACTTATAATCACAAAGAGATTGAGAAAAAATGGCAGGCCTTTTGGGCTGATAACCATACTTTTAAAACAGGAACAGATGCGGATAAACCAAACTTCTACGCATTAGACATGTTCCCATACCCATCTGGTGCTGGTCTTCACGTAGGACACCCAGAAGGATACACTGCAACTGATATCCTTAGCCGTTTCAAACGTGCTCAAGGTTATAACGTTCTTCACCCAATGGGGTGGGATGCTTTTGGTCTTCCAGCAGAACAATACGCAATGGACACTGGTAATGACCCAGCTGAATTTACAGCTAAAAATATCGCTAACTTCAAACGTCAAATCAACTCACTTGGTTTCTCATATGACTGGGACCGCGAAGTGAACACTACTGACCCTAACTACTACAAATGGACTCAGTGGATTTTCACAAAATTGTACGAAAAAGGTTTGGCATACGAAGCTGAAGTGCCAGTTAACTGGGTTGAAGAATTAGGTACAGCTATCGCCAACGAAGAAGTGCTTCCGGACGGAACTTCAGAACGTGGTGGATATCCAGTTGTTCGTAAACCAATGCGTCAATGGATGCTTAAAATCACAGCTTACGCAGAACGTTTGCTTGAAGACTTGGATGATCTTGATTGGCCAGAATCAATCAAAGACATGCAACGTAACTGGATTGGTAAATCAACTGGTGCTAATGTTACTTTCAAAGTAAAAGATACTGATAAAGACTTCACTGTCTTTACAACTCGTCCAGATACACTCTTTGGTGCAACTTACGCTGTTTTGGCTCCAGAACACCCACTTGTTGAAGCTATTACAACACCAGAACAAGCACAAGCTGTTGCGGATTACAAACACCAAGCAAGTCTTAAATCTGACCTAGCTCGTACAGACCTTGCTAAAGAAAAAACTGGTGTTTGGACTGGTAGCTACGCTATTAACCCAGTAAATGGTAAAGAAATGCCAATCTGGATTGCTGACTATGTTCTTGTAAGCTACGGAACTGGTGCTATCATGGCTGTTCCTGCCCACGATACACGTGACTGGGAATTTGCAAAACAATTTAACCTAGAAATCATTCCAGTTCTTGAAGGTGGAAATGTTGAAGAAGAAGCTTACACAGAAGATGGACTTCACATCAACTCTGGCTTCCTAGATGGTCTTGATAAAGCGCAAGCTATTGACAAAATGGTTGAATGGCTTGAAGCAGAAGGTGTTGGTAACAAGAAAGTAACTTACCGTCTTCGTGACTGGCTCTTCTCACGTCAACGTTATTGGGGTGAACCAATCCCAATCATCCACTGGGAAGATGGTACAACAACAGCTGTTCCAGAAGATCAACTTCCACTTGTATTGCCAGTAACAAAAGATATCAAACCTTCAGGTACAGGTGAATCACCACTTGCTAACCTGACTGATTGGCTTGAAGTGACTCGTGAAGACGGTGTTAAAGGTCGTCGCGAAACAAATACAATGCCACAATGGGCTGGTTCAAGCTGGTACTTCCTACGCTACATTGATCCACACAACGATGAAAAATTGGCTGATGAAGAGCTTCTAAAAGCTTGGTTGCCAGTTGATATCTACATCGGTGGTGCTGAACACGCTGTGCTTCACTTGCTTTACGCTCGTTTCTGGCACAAATTCCTTTATGATTTAGGTGTTGTTCCAACCAAAGAACCATTCCAAAAACTCTTCAACCAAGGTATGATTTTGGGAACAAGCTACCGCGATCACCGTGGTGCCCTTGTAGCAACTGATAAAGTTGAAAAACGTGATGGTTCATTCTTCAATATCGAAACTGGTGAAGAACTTGAACAAGCACCAGCGAAAATGTCTAAATCACTTAAAAACGTTGTTAACCCAGATGATGTGGTTGAACGTTACGGTGCTGATACACTTCGTGTATACGAAATGTTCATGGGACCACTTGATGCTTCAATCGCTTGGTCTGAAGAAGGTCTTGAAGGTTCACGTAAATTCCTCGATCGCGTGTACCGCTTGTTGACAACAAAAGAAGTTGTTGCAGAAAACAACGGCAACTTGGATAAAGTTTATAACGAAACTGTCAAAGCTGTCACTGAACAACTTGAAGCAATGAAATTCAACACAGCTATCGCACAATTGATGGTATTTGTTAACGCAGCAAATAAAGAAGACAAACTCTTTGCTGATTACGCTAAAGGATTTGTACAATTGTTAGCTCCATTTGCACCACACCTTTCTGAAGAATTGTGGCAAGAATTGACACATTCAGGTGAATCAATTTCATACGTTGCATGGCCAACATGGGACGAATCAAAACTCGTTGAGAACGACGTTGAAATTGTTATCCAAATCAAAGGTAAAGTTCGTGCAAAACTTGTTGTACCAAAAGACTCAAGCCGTGAAGAACTTGAAAAGCTTGCTCTTGCAAACGAAAAAATTCAAGATGAAATCGCTGGTAAAGACATTATCAAAGTGATTGCGGTACCTAATAAACTTGTAAATATCGTTGTGAAATAAGTTTATCGATAAATTTAACTCCTGTCCGTTTGGACAGGAGTTTTTTTGTAGTAAAAATAGTATTTAGTAAAACCTTGGTAAAATAAACAAGTAAACGTTTACAAAGAAATTTATGAAGAGTAAAATAAAGGTAAGACCTAAGAAAGAGGATGACAAAATGAAAGTAGTACAAGAAATTGTAGCAACAATTAATGGGAAAAATATTGAAAAATACACGATTGTCAATGACAATGATGTGCAAGTTGGTTTGTTGACTTTGGGAGCAACTTGGCAAGAATTTTTGGTGCCAGATGGAAAAGGTGGATACAAAAATATCATCATTGGTTTTGATGATCCTGATGAATATGGCAAAAATACTTTGTGCGCTGGACAATCTATTGGTCGTGTTGCTGGACGCATTAATCATGGTCAGTTTAAACTTGATGGAAAGCTCATGCAACTTCCGCAAAATGAAAAAGGGAACACTCTTCACGGTGGTCCAAAAGGTTTTCACAAACACATTTGGCAAGCAAGTGTTGAAAATGATATTGACAAAGCCACTGTTGTCATGACTTACAATGCCAAAGAAAGTGTTGATGGTTTCCCTGGTGATATGCTTGTCACAGTGCGCTTTACCCTAGATAATAAAAATCGCTTTACGATTCAATACACTGGTAAAAATGGTGGTCAAGCAACGCTCTTTAATCCAACGAATCATGTGTACTTTAACCTTGGAGAAAGACAAGATTTGACAAAACATGTCTTTACTTTGGCAGCGGACCATTATTTGGAAACGCGTGATGACCTAATTCCAACAGGAAAACTCATTGACGTTTCTGAAACAGCTTATGATTTTAGAGCTGGCCGAAATCTTGGAGATGCCATTAAGGCGACAGGCGGATTTGACGATGCCTTTTTAGTCCCAGCTTCACTTGATGCACCTTGTGGTGAGTTAAAAGATGAAGAAAGTGGCGATGCTGTTAAACTTTATTCAGACCGTAGTGCTTGGGTTGCTTACAGTATGGTTGGCATTCCTGATGGCATCTACCCAGCGCGTGATAAGGGTAAAATGGCAAAAGAATTTGAAGCGATAGCTCTTGAAGCTCAATTCTTACCTGATGCGATTAATCATGATGGTTTTGGCGATATTGTCTTGCAAGCTAATGAAGAAAAGACTTACACCATTGCTTTTGAGTACTATAAAGACAATTAAAATCAGCACCCTTTTGGGTGCTGATTTGCTTTAAAGGTTGATATTATTTAGAAAGTCATGGCGATTTTGTGCTGTGCTGTTATCAATATTTCCCATATTATGCCAAGTGATATGCTTAATGCCGAGTTGTTTTAAGGTAGCGTTGATGAAAACGCGCTTGATGGCATCGCCACAAAAAAGTCTTAAGTACCAAGTTGGTGAAGTAGATGTGGTGAGGATTGTGACTTTTTCGATGTGGGTCAAATGCCCAATAAGACCAGTTTTTCCGACCTCGTAGGCAAATTTCTTTTTCATGACTTTATCGATAAAGCCTTTGATGATTGCAGGTGTGTCATTCCACCAAATAGGAAAGATGAAAATGACGTGATTAGTAGAGGTTAAAAATTTTTGGTACTGTTCGACAAGCGGGTCAGTGGTTTTCCCATCCTTAAATAAAGCCAGTTCTTCACTGGTGTAGGCTGGATTGAAATGGTCTTTGTATAAGTCGACGAGGTTGAATCTTTCTTGACTTTGCATCAAAGTTTCTTCGACATTTTCTAAGATTGCATGATTGAAACTTTTGTCATAAGGGTGCGCGTAAATAATGAGTGTATCCATTGTAACCTCCATGAACAATTTTTTCACCTACATTCTAGCACAATAGCTTCAAAAAAGAGAGTAGAAACTGTCTCTTGTCAAACTGACAAGATATTTCTTAGGGAATTTTGATGTGGCAAGCTTTAATTATGATAAAATAAATTTATCCAAAACATTATTGTTTACATCTCCATTGGCACTGGGGACAGTGCCGATTTTGTTGAGATAGGCTAAGCATTTTGTTTTGAGATGGTGATACTATAATATGTTTTTAGTGGTTCTCTTTTTGTGTTGATTTAACTGTGATGGGTTTGAATTGACACTGTGACAATCTTTATATTAAAAGCTAATGTTGCTGGAAGGAAGAAATGTGATACAATAGTATTAATCCTTTAAAACTTTTCTTTTTTTTCAATAACTATCAAAGCGTGCTATATTAGCACGCTTTTTTGTATCTAAAATAATAAAAACTAAAGAATTATTTAACAAAAGTGTGATAATCATGAGCAACTTTTAACTATCAAAGTAAATTTTTATGATATAATAGTATCCTATAGTTTTTGAAAAAAAGTGAAAGTGATAGAAGATTTAGAAGTGTTGAGTTCAATGTGACTTTATCTTCTTCAAATGGGAAAAAGGACCTAATATGAAAAAGATTAAACTTATTCTTGCTACCTTAATGGCAGCTCTTTTTATTGGTGGGAAAGCTCTAGCTTACGATATCACCGTTACTAATGGTGGTTCAGGAACTTATGAAACCTACCAAATCTTCACTGGTGATTTGTCATCGGATGAAACAACTCTTTCCAATATCAAATGGGGAGATGGGATTACACCAGCTGGTCAAGCAGCTCTTCAAGCAAAATATGGCGTGAGTTCTGCCGCAGAAGTAGCTGAAAAACTTGATGCCAATAAAGAAAATTCTGGCTACGCAGAAGAATTTGCTAAAGTAGCAGCTCAATACCTTCAAAATGCAGCTGGTCTAACTGGTCATACGGCTGGTTATTACCTTGTCCAAAATAAGACAGTTGGAAGTAATGAAGCTTACACGAACTACATCTTGGAAGTCGTCAAAGATGTTAAGGTAACCCCAAAAACATCAATTCCAAGTGTTACTAAAAAAGTTAAAGAAACTAATGACACAACTGGTACTGTTAGTGACTGGCAAGATTATGCTGACTATGATGTGAAAGATAAAATTCCCTTTCAATTGACAGCGACTCTGCCAGATAACCTAGACTCTTATGAGAGCTACTATTTTGAGTTAGCAGATAAATTGTCACCAGGATTGACTTACAATGGTGATGCAACGGTTTATCTTGTTAATGGAAAAAATCAAATAGATGTTACAAAATACTTTAAACTCGATGGCTTAAATTTTAAAATTGATAATTTAAAATCGCTTAGTAAGCTTACGTCATCATCAAAAATCGTAATTGAATATAATGCAACTCTTAATGAAAATGCTGTTATGGGTTCAGCTGGTAACACAGGTAGCGTTGAGTTGATTTATTCAAACAACCCTAATAATACTGGTGTCGGAGCAAGTACAGGTAAAACTCCTGAGAAAGTTGTCAAAGTCTACACCTACGAAGCAATCTTTGAAGAAGTTGATAAAAACAAAGAAAGCTTGAAAGGTGCTGAATTTACGCTTTACAAAGTCGTAAAAGATGGCGATACTTATAAAAAAGTAGAAGTTGATAAAAAAACAGTTGGTGAAACAGAAAAATTCTCTTTCAAAGGACTTGATGCTGGTAAATACATCCTTGAAGAAACCAAAACACCAGATGGTTACAATACTATTAAACCAATTGAATTCAAAGTTGTGGCTAATTATGATAAAAAAGTTAGATACGCCTACAGAACTTTCAGGTGAATCAAAAGATGCAAGCTTTGAGTCAAACCTTGATGCAGGGTCACTGACCGCTGAAATCATTAGCCGTAAAGGATCTCTTCTTCCATCAACTGGTGGTATGGGAACAACAATCCTTTATCTTGTAGGCTCAATCCTTGTTCTTGTCGCAGTTGTTCTATTAATTACGAAAAAACGTATGGAAAGAAATTAATATAAAAATATCGGCTCTATAATTTCTGTAGTGGGTAAATCCACTGTAGAGATTATGGAGCCTTTTTTAGTGTAGAAAAAAAGTCCCATATGACCTATAATGAAAAGCGACTAAACTCATATTAGAAAGGGTTCATATG
>FZPS01000172.1_pt26 | contig 36801 bp, 24 predicted proteins | sample 1817821 | NCBI WGS metagenome assembly FZPS01 (sample SAMEA104158645, study PRJEB21678) | metagenome | place: Germany | collected 2015-04-21 | reverse complement strand
ATAATTAGTTCCATAAGAGTATCTCCTTCCCGTGGTTTTATGGTGTTGTTCAAACTACATGATATCACAGGAGAGATACTCTTATCTTTTATTTTTTGGTTTTTTCCCAAAGTAATTTTACACTAACTCCGTTTAGCCTGGCTTCCCGGTTTTCTTATCTCAACTTGGAACGGATTAAGCCGCCCAGCCTTTCCATACCCGTCCTTATTTTTTCCGGGGGAACGCTCCCAAAGCTGAGCCTCATGCAGTTTATGCCCTTCCCGCCGCCCTCGGTAAAGAACCCCTCCCCGGCAACATAGGCCACCTTCACATCGGGGCTTTTAACCGATTCTTCCAAAAGCTCGGTGGTGTTTATACCCCCCTGCAGCTCCGCCCAGGTAAACAGGCCGCCGTCCGGAAATACCCTCTTTGTCCCTTTCGGGAAATATTTATCAATACATTCAATCATGGTGTCCCTTCTCTGGCGGTAAAGGTCGCAAATCATCCTGTGATGGGCGGGATAATAGCCCCGTTTGAAGAACTCGGCGCATATTACCTGGGGCAGCATGGAGGTATGGGAATTGGTTGCGGTCTTTGCATTGAAAAGCTTTGACGAAATCTCGTCATCGGCCAGTACATAGCCCAGCCTGCTGCCCGGTGAAAATATTTTGGAGAAACTGTTTGCAAGAACGGTATGCCCTGTCTCATCAAAGGCTTTAATGGGCAAAAGGTCTCTGCCGCTGTAGCGGATGTCCCGGTAGGGGTCGTCCTCCAGGATTATTACATCGTACTTGCTGCCCAGCTCTGCGATTTTTTGCCTCCTCTCCAGCGAAAGCGTCCTGCCGGTGGGATTGTGGAAGGTAGGTATAATGTAGACCATCTTTGGCTTGTACTTTATTATCTTCGCTTCCAGGTCCTCGGTGTTCATACCGTCATCGTCCATGTCGACGGCTATACACTTTGCCTCGAACATCTCGAATATTTCCACGCAGTGGACAAAGGTGGGAGATTCTACAAGAATAATATCACCCGGGTCAATATAGACCTGGCACAAGAGGTTCACGCCCTCCAGCCCGCCGCTGGTAATCAGTATGTTTTCCGCCTTTGCCTTGACCCCCTTAGGGGCAAGCAGGTGCTCAACCACCACCTCCCGGAGCTCCGGCAGTCCCATTACGCTGCCGTACTGAAGGGCCTGGATGCCCTTTTTGTCGGTTGTTATTACATCTGCCGCAATCTCGCGGACAATATCAACCGGAAGGGCTTCCCGGGCCGGTGCACCGCCGCCAAAGGATATTAATTCCGGGTCGTTCATGGCGCCGAACAAACCCTTTATTATGTTGGCGGACTTTTCCATTGTCTTCATACGCTGTGCATACTTTGGCAAAATAAACCCTCCTTTATTATCAAAACTTTCATGCGGTTGTTTGTCTTAGTCCTGCAGGTCTATTCTATCAAAGGCGCAGGCTGTTTTCCATATTTAATCACACCCCTTAAAGCCCGCTTTCATATTATATTGTACCAAGTATATAAGGAGGATTATTTCATGACAATCCATGAGGTGGACTGGATTCGCGCATACGGCTATAAATTCTGCCCCTCCCTAAGAAGGTCCGCTTTGGAATGGTACAGACCGGCGAAACGCCTGCCCTGCATTTTCCAAGGTACTTACAAGGGAGCTAAACAGAGGCTTAAGAAACTTCCGATAATAGTACAGCTTGAGGATGCCGTCACCAAGGAATGCACTCCCCGGTCGGTGGCAAAAAACGCCGGCTGCAGCCTAGGAAAGGAACTCACGCTGATAAACGCATTCTCTGCCAGCGTTAATGCAAGGAGCCTTGAAAGCCTGGCAAGAGATAAAAACGTTAAAAGAATATGGTATGACAGGGAAATACGGGCTGTGCTTGACACCGCTACCAAGACGACTCGCTCCGCCGACCTGTGGACTGATGAGGTTACCGGAAGGGGTGTAACGGTGGCGGTGCTGGATACCGGAATATACAACCATCCCGACCTGGCCGGCAGGATAGCTGCCTTTAAGGACCTGGTCGGGCAAAAAACAAAGCCCTACGACGACAATGGCCACGGCACCCACGTGGCCGGTGATATAGCCTCGGATGGAACCCAATCGGGGCGCCGCTTTAAAGGCCCCGCCCCCGAAGCAAAGCTTGTGGGAGTAAAGGTTTTGAACAAAATGGGCAGCGGCAGTCTTTCAACCGTAATTGAGGGCATTGAATGGTGCATCGATAACAAAGACATCTACGGCATCAGGGTCTTAAACCTTTCGCTGGGCAGCGATGCCACCCTTTCCTACAAAAACGACCCGGTGTGCCTGGCGGTTGAAAAGGCGTGGAAGGCAGGGCTTGTAGTATGCGTTGCAGCGGGCAACAGCGGCCCCGAAAACGGTACCATAAACTCTCCCGGCATCCATCCCGACGTAATAACGGTGGGTGCGCTAAACGATATCGACCCGGAGCAACCGGTCGGCAGCATCGTGGCTGACTTTTCCAGTCGCGGTCCCACAAGGGACGGCCTTATAAAACCCGACGTGCTGTCACCGGGGGTGGGAATTGTTTCGCTGCGCTCGCCCAATTCAAACCTGGATAAACAAAGGAAGGACACCCGAACCGAGGAGTGGTACGCAACCCTGTCCGGCACCTCCATGGCAACACCCATATGTGCCGGCATAGTCGCCCAGATGCTGCAGGCAGACCCCTCCCTCACTCCCGGCCAGGTCAAGGAAAGGCTTATGAAAACCGCAAAGGCATACCCCGGCCTGGATCCCAATTCCCAGGGCGCGGGCCTTATCAACGCCCGGGCGGCAGTTAATGAGACAGCGGACAATGCGTAACAGGGCAGGCTTCTATGCCTGCCCTGTTATTAACCATCTCCCGGCTACTAGGCGCCGGAGAAACCCTTATTGTAATTATTCATCGGACTCTATGAGATAAGACCTGAGCTCTTTAAGGAACCATTCCACATCGCTTACAACCCCTATTGACTGATGGGACCCGCGGTCGGTAAGCTTGGTTACGGTAGCCGGGTTAATATCTACACAGATGGTTTTGACACGCGCCGGAAGCAGGTTACCGGTGGCAATTGAGTGAAGCATGGTGGACAGCATGAGCGCAATTTCCACTCCTTTGATACCCTGCCTCATCGCGTTCTGTGCTTCAACCGAATCTGTAATGACATCGGGCAGCGGGCCGTCATCCCTTATGGAACCGGCCAGCACGAAGGGGATGTTGTTTTTGACAAGCGCGTGCATAACCCCTTCCTTTAGGATGCCCGCATCCACGGCCTGTCGAAGGCCGCCAAGGCCTCGTATCCTGTTTATGGCGAGCATATGGTGCATATGACCCTCCGGCGCAGACGTACCGTCTTTTAGGCATACTCCCAGTGATGTTCCGAGCAGTGCCGATTCTACATCGTGTACTGCCACGGCATTACCGGCAAAGAAAACATTTATGTAACCCGCGTCAATAAGCGCCGCAAGGTGTTTGCCTGCTCCTGTATGAATAACTGCAGGCCCGGCCACGACCAGGACTTTGCCGTTACGTTCGCGTACCGCTTTAATCTCCCGGGCGATCTCCCTAACCATCAGCGATTTCTGGCGCTCGCTCGATACATCGCTGCCCATGAAGGAAAAACCCCGTTCCTCGTCGTCCCTTTCCATCGAGGCAACCCTAACTCCCCCGTGACCAATGACCACCTGATCCCCCTTGGAAAGCGCCGCTATGGGACAGCATCTTGCCTTACAGTTTGCCGTGTCAATTACCACAACGCAGTCCATTTCGATGTCTTCTACCGGAACCCACTTACCGTTCACATTCACGTATGTATCAATGTTGGTACTGGAATAGAACCCGTCGGGACTTACCCCGTCCTTGGCAACAGTGGCCAGCGTGACAGTCTCACCATTAACGGGCACGGCACCCAATTCCTTGAGCTTGTCAATAACCTCGTCAAGCAGCTCACACGTTGTCGCTCCAACTTCAATCCTGAAATAACCCGCATCATCCACAGTGCGCCCCATCCTCGTTTCGCGCAAGCTAAACTTTGCATCCGCCTTTGCTATCGCATCAATAACACGCGACAGCAATGCTGTATCAACGTTCTGCCCAGAAAATTCAACCTCAGTCATATACATTGGCTGAATCACCCCTTATATATTTTTTTATTATTTATATATTTACAGGAAGCAAAACTATTTCGTTTAATCACCACTTGAGTAGTGATTAGCCCCTGTAATGATTCTAAACAATAAAAAATGCCCTGTCAATAAGAACCCCTCCTTACTGTTTCTGCCGATTGCCTTGCAGGATTAATCATTTCACAAGCCTTGTAGTAACCGGAAAAAAGAACTGCAGTCCATGCAGTTCTTTTCTATCCAATGTTTATCTCACGCCTTATTCTCTCCATGTTGGGCCCGTAGGTCCGGTCCAGCAAATCCTTGTACTTTGAATAAACTTCCGCAATGAGTATATCATGGAGTATAAAACTGTCAGACAGGAGCATAAAGGACTTGTTCTGCGTCCAAACGCCGCCGCTTTCCCCCGGCTTTATAGTACCAAAGAGGCATTCTTTTTTATCTGCGACTATGTTAATCCATCTTCCGTATTTATTGACCTCGTACTCCATGTTTTCCATCTGGTGATAGTATACCCTGCCTATTTCTTTTTCGGTTTTGCCGTACAAAACCGTGACTACTTCCGCGCCCCTTTCCTTGGCCTGCAGAATATCCTCGTAGAAAAAATCATAGTCTTGTGCCCACATTTCCATATGAAGTGTCCTATCCGCCTGTGCTATCATGGTTTTTATCCTGTTATACAGCTGGCCTTCCCCGTTGAAATGCCACATGTATTCAACGGTGGGCTGTTCGACCACGGATTTGAAGTTTTCCCTAAGGTATTTTATCGATTCATCCACATTTGCCCTGTACCTTTCAAGAAATTCGTCTATGGGCAAGCCGACATATTTGACAGGATTGGAACCTGCTGCCGCCGCCAGACCCTGATCAACTATTCTCTTCATTGTCTCATAAATCTTCGATTGGGGCACCCCGGATAATTTACTTATTTCATAGGCACTGATATCCGGGTTTCGCATTAGGGCAATATATGCCTTGGCTTCGTATGAATTGAACCCGATTTTTGCAAGTTCCTTGAGAACTCCCTTGAATTTTCCCTCAACCATTATGGTCCCTCCTCAGTTCCACGAACTTTATACTGCGAATGCCGGCTATATTACATGATTCTCCAACACGCCCACGTCCTGGATTTTTACCTGCACCACATCACCCGGGCTCATGCTCCCGATACCGGAAGGCGTTCCGGTGGCAATTATATCCCCGGGATTTAAGAGCATTACTTGGCTTATAAAGCTTACTATTTGGCCCACATTAAATATAAAATCTGAGGTATTGGACCTCTGCCTTGTTTCCCCGTTTAATAAGAGCTCTATGGACAGGTTGTCATAATTCAAACCTGCTGCTATACACGGTCCAAAAGGCGCGAATGTGTCAAAGGACTTGGCCCGGGTCCACTGCCCATCCTTTGTTTGAAGGTCACGGGCAGTGACATCATTGAAGCAGGTCGCGCCCAGTATGTAAGAATAGGCTGCTTCAGGCTCAATATTTTTTGCCGGTTTTCCTATCACCAACCCCAGTTCGGCTTCATAATCAACCCTGCCGGACACTGCAGGTATTATGATATTACCCTTATGTGCCAGGGCCGCTGTAGGAGGCTTTAGGAATATCAAAGGCTCTTGAGGCAGAGGCATATTGGTCTCCCTCGCATGGGCTTTATAGTTTAAACCTACACACACTATTTTTGAAGGTACGCAAGGGGTTAATAATTCTATCTCGTCAATATCGTAACAGCGGCCGGTAACGCTGTAATCCTTAAATATGTCACCTTCTATTACTTTGACCTTTTCCCCCTCAAGTAGACCGTAGCTGCAAAAATTATCCTTTTTAAACCTTACATATTTCATTATTTACCCTCCCTTGGAGCACCGTATGGTATCGATATTTCTGCATAAATAGTATATGGCCTACCATAAGAGTACCGCATCTTTCAAAAAAATACTACTATAAATTATGTATGCAGCTACTCCAAGCACCGCAAGGCAGTAGTATACTCCCTGCAACCCGGCTTAAACAAGCATGCCTACGGCCGGATGCATAAAAAAACTCCTCCTTGGCCCGGTAAATCACCTGCGGTCAAGGAGGAGCTTGGTTTATCGTCAAACGCCAAGTCTGCTACAATCTCAGCAATTTACACAAAACTATTTCTCGTCAAAGTATTTTTGTGCACCCGGATGCAGGGGTATTGAAGTTTCATTGAGTTTAGTCTCGTCTATTTGTTCTGCAGTCTTGTTAATCTCTTTTAACTCGGCGACATTATCATACAGTGCCTTTGCAATATTGTACGCCAAATCTTCGTCCATATCAGACTTGCATACGAGTACATTGGATATACCTATCGCTGTTACGTCGGAATCCAGCTTATATACATCCTTCGGAACAGTCGCATCCGTATAATAGGGATATTTATCAAGCATCCTCTTAAGAACATCCGGTTCCACTTCCAGGAACCTAATTTTTTTCGTTGCCGCTACTTCCATTACAGCCGCTGCTGGATAACCACTGGTCGCTAATGCCACATCAACGTTTCCATCGGCCATTTGGGAGTAACCGTCCGAATACGGCAGATAGCTTGGAATAATATCATCAAAGGACATGCCGTACTCTGCCAATATATTTTCCATTATCCCTATCGAAGCGCCTCCCGCAGGGCCACAGGCTACTCTTTTCCCTTTTAAATCTTCTATGCTGTTTATCGGGGAATCCGCCAGGACAATAATATGAAACACACTCGGATGCAAGTTGCCCAGCGCAACAATGTCTTGTTTTGCATCATAGGGTTTTTGTCCGTTATAGGCATAATAGGCCAGATCCGCATTTGTAATACCCAGTGCCACTTCTCCGTCATTAACCAGCCTATTATTTTCCAAGGCCCCATTCGTAACCTCTGCATTAAGAACTACCCCGTCATAATGAGCATTTACTACGCTTGCTATCGCTTGGCCCATTGGATAATAGGCCCCACCTACTGTTGCGGTTGCTATTCCCATTTGGACAGCTTTACCCGAAGTATCCGGTCCTCCCGGTGTTTCGGTTTCCGGGCCCTTTTTTGCACAACCGGCAGCTACAATTACCAATGCAATGATTAAGGAAAGTACTTTTATACTCGTTTTAAACTTCTTCATCTATTATCCTCCTTTTTGATTACTACTGGTTTTATTATTGCCACAAATATTGCCGCTAAAAAAGCCGGAATTCCCCTTTATTAACCCACCCCCTTTCTATAGTTTTTTCAAAATGATTCAGGCTTATGGATTGGACGCCAGGAACTTCGCGATTCTATCAAAGCCTTTCTCCTTCAGCCTATCCTTTACTTGTAAGCCGGTCTTCCTGTCCCAGCCGTGGAATTCATAGTATTCCTCAAGCATTTCGTCAAATTTGTCCCTGTGCATTATTTCGCCTTTAAACTTACCGTCGCTTATCGGTATACTCATAACTCTCTCGGGAAGATAGTCATCCTTCCTTGTAAACCCTGCAAAAACAGTGTTGATTGCTTTTTCCATGTTTATTACCTCTTCTCCGATTCTCCATAATTCCTCGTCGGACAGTTCTTCTCCGGTTATGGAATTATAGAACTCCCTGAAATAAGTCACATCCGACAGAGCGAACTCGTACCAGCCCGCATTGAAATAGCATATCCCTACCGAATCAACCAATGCCTTATAAATTTCATACCAACCGACAAGTTTGCCTTTGCCCCTATACGATACCGGGTTTCCAGCCTCGGGGTTATTAAATAACCACTCCCCTGTTTCCTGCGCTATACCCCTCTTTTCAGTTTGCGGAGACGCGCTTACATGCCCGCTTCCCCTGGAACTTATGGCTATTCCCAATGCCCACGCCTTATGGGTTCTCAGGCTTTGTTCGTTTATAGCGACACCCTTAATCTGCATTGCGTGTTTAATCGAATCCCTGCCGATAATTCTTGCCGCGTTAACAACGCCTTCAGCCAGTACGTCCCCGAATTTCTCCCTGTAGGCAACGTCTGTAATAAGCTTTATAAGCTCTTTATGATTCCCCCAGGTCAGCTTTCTTCCATGGGTATCTTTATCGGTTATTATTCCCTCTTCATAGCACTCTATTGCCCATGCAATTGTCGCTGAAGTACCATCAACATCAAGCCCGTATTCATTGCACAGAACATGGGCCTTGAAAACCGCAGCCGGGTCATCAACATCCCAGTTGGAGCTAAAACCCCTGACCGAGTTGGCATGCATGCCTATACCCTTCACTGTCTCGCCATCATATTCCATCTCATATTCATGAAGACAGGCTATCGCACAGTTGTAACATGTTGACCTCCCGACTTCATACTTCTTGTAAGCACTTTCCGTTACTTTGCTGTTCTTATCGGGGTCCCAGTATTCATCCAGTGAATTCCTTACCGAGGTAGGCGCTTTGCCTGTTAAGCCGCCTGCCCCGGCCGTACCGTGGGTTCCTATCCGTTTTAGATTTGCAGCCGGGATGGACGCCGAAAGAATCCATTTATACCTATTCAATTCATCAATAAACCTTTTTTTATCAAAGACGTCGATTTTCCTCAAACCGTTGCTGTAAGCCGCAATTGCTTTTAGCTTCTTGGAGCCGAGTATTGCACCGCACCCGCCCCAGGCAGCGGCATGGGCCCTGTCCATAATCACACAGGCCATTCTTACCAGATTCTCACCGGCCGGACCTATTGCAGCGATTTTCACGTGATTATCTTTCAATTCTTCTTTAATGGCCAATTCCGTATCGGTAATGGTTTTTCCCCATATTCTCCCGGCATCCCTAATGTTGACAAGCCCATCCTTCACTTCGAGGTACACCGGCTTGTCCGAACTTCCTTCAATAATAAGTGCATCTATCCCGGATTTTCTAAGTGCAGGAGCAAAATCGCCCCCGCCGCTGGAATAGGAGATGCCGTTGTTGAATACATTCTTGGATATTATATTAATCCTGGAAGACCCGGGGATTGGCGTTCCGGTAAAACATCCCGCTGCAATAACTATCTTGTTCCCGGCAGAGAACGGGTCTACATCTTTAGGTACTTCTTCAAACACCGTTTTTACACCAAAACCCCTACCGCCCAGCCATTTGTAAAAGTCCTTTGATTTTTCATACTTTACCGTTTTGGATGTTAAGTTTACCCTGGCAATGTTACCGTACAGCTCTTTCATAAAAAACATCTCCTTTGCGGGTGTTCAATCAAGACTACATATACTTATTCACCAACTCCAGGAATTCTTCGTCCGATACCAACCTTTTCTTTTCCAGGCCTGCATTCTTGACATCGTTTAACAAAAGCCTTTTTTTCTCATCGTCAAGCTCAATTCCCATTTCATTCAGCTTAACACTGATTGATGCAAGCCCGCTTTTTTTACCCAGTACAAGTTTTGGTGCCCTGCCCAAAAAACTTGGATTCAGTGCGAACATGGCCAGAGGCGTATTCAATAGGGCATCGGCTCCAATCCCGGATTCCCTTGTAAAGTTGCCCTTGCCGACAATAGGTTTATTCAAGGCCATCTTATAACCCGTTATATCCTCCAGGTATTGTGACAATTCAACCGCTTTTTCAATATCATAATCGGTTTCCAGTCTAAATAGGATTTTCAGGGCAACTATTACTTCCTCCAACGAGCAGTTACCGGTTCTTTCACCCATGCCATTTATACAGGTATGAACAACGCTGGCACCCGAGGTAAGGGCAGACAGGCTGTTGGCCAGCGCCAGACCGAAGTCATTGTGTGTATGGATTTCAACAGGTAAACCGGTAATACTATTTATTAGCTTTGTCATATAGCTGATTGTAGCCGGAAGTGCAGAGCCCATAGTATCAACCAGCCCGACTGAATCCGGCGGAGTTTCCTTCATGATTTCCACCAATACTTTTTCAAGGTCCGCTTCATCTGCCCTTGTCGTATCATATGGGAAATACACGGTGTACAGGCCGAGTTCTTTCGCTTTCTTAATAGCAGCAATACTGTCGTGGATTACCCTATCTATTTCCCATTTGAACTGCATCTCAAGTTTTGGCTTGCCTATAGGTACTTCAATAATAACTCCATCGACTCCGCATTCTTTCGTCATAATCAGGTCTTCTTCTTTTGCCCTTACAAAGCTAAAGATTTTGGAGTTTAAGCCCGCCTTATTTATCTCGGTAATGGCATCTCTATCCTCTGCAGATACTGCCGGCATCCCTGCTTCTATACGCTCTACCCCTACTTCAGCAAGCCTTTTGGCTATTTCAACCTTTTCATGTTTTCTCATTACAACGCCGGGGGTTTGCTCTCCGTCTCTTAAAGTGGCATCGTGTATTTGAATATTTTCCTGGAATTCAAATTGCTTGGTTACCTCATCCTTGAAGTTAAAACTGCTTACCCACCATTTGTCGTTATTTTTCCATTTACTCATCATCACTCACATCCATTCTTTTATTTTTGCGAAGCATATAGAATACGAACCCTATTAATAGGAAACCTATGATATCCGTTACATAACCCTGGTTAACCAGCAGAATACCTCCAATAAACAGCATTACTCTGTAAGCCATATTGATATTTGATTTATAGTAACCGACTATACTTATTGATAATGCATAGACTCCGACAATACTTACCAATACGGATGTTATAATCTCAACAACAGACCCTTGCATAAGCAAAGCCGGTCCGAATACAAACATATATGGCAGGATGAAACTAACCAATCCGTACTTAAATGCCGTCCATCCAACCTTATTGATGTCCGCATCGGCAATGCCCGCTGAAACGTATGAAGCCAATGCAACCGGTGGAGTAATTGTTGATATGCACCCGAAGAAGAATACGTACAAGTGTGCAGTAAGCAGGGGCATACCCATCTTTACTAGCGCCGGCGCAACTACCGAGGCGACTATAAGGTACACTGCTGTGGTTGGCAGCCCCATCCCCAGTATTATCGAGATTATCATGGTATAAATCATAGCCAATAACATAACGTCATTTGATGCCGCTATTATCAGGTTTGTCAACTTGGCACCAATTCCCGTCATTGTTATTACCCCGACAATTAACCCCGAAGCCGCACAGGCAATCGATATCGGAACAGTATCATATGCTCCTTTTTCAATGGATTTTAGTATCTTCAAAACAAGGTTTTTTACAAAGCCATAGGTTACTTTTTTCTCGGATAGTATGCTAGCTATAACATATACAACTATGAGCATGATGGTCGAATAGTATGCAGCCTTAAAGGGCGAAAAGCCGGTGATAAGGAAGTACATAAGCGCAATAATGGGTAAGGCTAAATACCATCCTTCCTTTAATACTTCCGATAATACGTATACTTCTCTCGAGTCGTCTCTTAAATCCACTTTATCCTTTAGAGAAGTAAAATGGACTATAAAGAAGATTGACAGGAAGTAGAGCAAAGCGGATATTACAGCAGCTTTCATAATGCCGCTATAGGGAACCCCTGTCAGTTCAACCATTAGGAACGCTGCCGCTCCCATTACCGGGGGCATTATTTGTCCCCCCGTTGCCGCCACGGCTTGTACAGCTCCAGCATTCACGGCACTGTAGCCTCTTTTTTTCATCATGGGTATACTAATTGCCCCGGCTACTGCAACATTCCCGGCTGCCGACCCCGAGATCATTCCCACCAAGGCGCTAAATACTATCGAAGTCTTGGCAGTAGCGGCAGTAAGCTTTGAAGTCAAGGCGGAAGAGAATTTAAACAAAAAGTCGCCTGCTCCAAACTCACTTAAAAAAGCCCCGTAAATACAGAATATAACTATATAACTGGCTGCAACACTAATGGGAATGCCGTAAATCCCCTGCGTTGATGCAAACAGGAAGCTGAAAGTTCTGTCCAGGCTGTATGCACGGTTTTCCAGTAATCCGGGCATATATGGCCCGACAAAGGGGTAAAGCAAGAAGAGGGTAACAATTGCAGACAGCACTTTACCTATTGACTTCCAGGTAATTACGAGTATTAACGCCACCATTGCGATACCGAAATAAGTGTCAATACTCGTTGTAACGCCTCCACTTTCTATTATCGCCTGCCACCGGGTGAGTATATAAATACCCACTGCGCAGCTCAGCAGTACGCCAGCTCCCCTTAGTGCCAGCGATAAGTGTGTATTACGCTTCGTTTTTAGCCTTATAAGAATTGCAATCGAAGCCATAAACATTAAATGAATTACTCTCAGCGGCATACTTGAAACGACAAGAACGCCGCTTACATATAGGAGATGAAAGCTTCCTACGATAACTGCCATAATACTTGCCAGTGTTTTGTAAAAATTTTGTACCTTTTCTTCTGTTAGATTCATAATTAAAATCCTCTCCCTTATAAATGGATTTCAATTATATGAAATCTCAACCCATTTAATGATAGTATCAAGTGTTAATCGTTATAAATTGCTACAGCCCTGCACCATCCTGCAGTGCCGCCCTTAATTTTAATCGGGAGCGCAAATACTGTAAATCCATAAGGAGTGGGTAATGACCCAAGGTTTGCAAGCTTTTCTATTTGTAGGTACTCCCTTTTTCGTCCATGGTAATGGCTTGCCCATAAATGCTTCTTATCCCCTGTTTTGCGGAAGGATTCCACCATTGCTTTAACCGGTCTGTCCAACGTCCATGCATCAATGCCTATGGTTCTTATACCCCTGTCCAGTAACCAGTCAAGCCCCTCAATACCGAGCCCGGACTGCATTGCCAGGTACGTAGCGGTATCAGTACCCCAATACTTATCACAACCCGTATACAGAAGGACAATATCCCCGGGTTTTAATGTGTAGTTAATTTTCTCCAAGGCCGCTTCCAGGTCAGCCGGCATGATCTCGTCCCCCGGTGCCTTGTGAGTCATATCCAGAACTACACCCGGTCCGATACACCACTCCAAGGGAACCTGGTCAACAGTCTTTGCCGGCTTACCCTCACATAAAGGCCCGTAATGAAACGGTGCATCTACATGGGTTCCCGAATGAGTTGACGAACTCACAAAATCAGTGGCTAGAGCTGTACTCTCGGGAAAATCCGTAGGTTCAATACCGGCGACTTTCCCCAGCCTTTCTACACCCTTCTCATGGGGTGACAGTTCAATAGTCGGCGGAAACGGTTCAGTAGCATTGTTCTCATGACATACACTTAAGTCAAATATTTTGTACATAATAACCCTCCTGGTTATGGTAATTATTTTTATCCGCTCACTGTGAGCAGAAAAATTGTATTCGATACCCACGTTCATATTAATGAAAGCGATTGTAATAAAGTTATCCCGACGAAGATAACAATTGCTGAAGCAACTGTTGAAGCAACCACGATATTTGCAGCCAGGTTTTCATCGCTATCCATCATCTTTGCCATTACAAAGGAGCTGGGGGGCGCCGGTGCAACCAAGGCTATAAAGAGTATTCCCAGTAATGGTCCCCTAAACCCTAAATGGATACCCGCAAAGACTGCTGCCAGCGGTATAATAAAGCTTTTCATTATTACGGATGTCACCAAGGGCTTTATTCTCTCAGATTCAAATGACAGACTGAAAATCGCCCCGATGTTTATTAAGGCTAAAGGTGTAGTCAAACTGGATATTTGCGAAAGTGTGCTATTGATAAACACCGGCAGTTTTATTGAAAAATAAGAGAATATAAACCCAATTATTAAACTGTCTATCAGGGGATTTAATAGAATATTTTTTGTCAAAGTCCATATTTCAACCCTTTTACCACTTCCGCTAAACATTGTCAGTATTATTACTGACACGCTATTCGTTATTCCAATTAAGAAAATGGTGAAAAGTGACATCGGCAATATAACTTCATCGCCGAAAATACTTAGTAAGATGGGGTACCCGACAACCGCAAAATTGCTCCTGCAAGTCCCCTGGATGAACGCCCCCTTTGCTTTATCATTGATGTTCAAATATTTTGAAACAGCAGTAGCAATAACAAAGCTCATCAGCATCACAAGGCTGCCGTAAATTACCAATCCTTTTGTGTTTGCACTGATGCCATTACTGAAGTCAATTTTTGACGTGCTTATAAATAGTGTAACCGGCAGCGTTATATTAAAAGCCAGCTTGGAGCTTATATCTACATAAGTTTTGTTGATAAAACCGGTTCTTAGCAGAACTTTGCCAAGAGCCACCAAAAGCACCATCGGAATTAATATATTGAAATTAGTAATTAAATTTTCCATGGTCTCTCCAGTCAGAACGATAATTTCGGGAACCAGTCTTAAACCATTTATTAATTTTCAAGGCTACCCTATCGTTTCTTGTAGTTCTTTTCCAACTCTTTACCGGCATTTATCCTGTGCTCTCTTACCAGTCTTTCAACAGTATCCTCATCCCTGTTCTTTATGGCCTTTAATATTTCCATATGTTCTTCAATAGACTTTTCCATGCGTTTTGGACTTATTGCAAACACAGACCTTGTCCATTTTCCTCCGTCCCATACTTTGACTATCATTTCATATAACATCGGGTAAGGAGCTATTTGATATAGATACCTATGAAACTTCAAGTTGTTCAAGTTAAAATTTTCTGCGTCCGATTTAAGCATGGCTTCCTTCATCTTATTAACAATGTCTTCCAGGGTTCTTAATTGTATTTCATTTATATGAAGCACGGCCAACCTGGCAGCATAGCCTTCAAGGCCAGCCCTGATTGTAATAATTTGGTGCAACTTTTCCAGATTGAATTCTGCAACCTTAGCTGATTTATGAGGTTCCATCTCTACGAGGCCTTCCGATGCTAAAGTTTTTATAGCCTCCCTTACCGGGATAGTTGAGACATTAAACTCCTCTGATATCCTGCTTATTACCAGCTCTGTCCCGGGTTCAAGTTCCCCGTCAATAATTCTTTTTTTCAACGTATCAAATACCAATTCTGACTTTGTCAAAAAATTATTATTCATTAATATACCACCCTATCCGTTTTTCTAAAATATATCATATATCATATATTATTTCAATCTAAAATATATGATATATGCTTTAGATTGCCTTGTCAATAAAATGGACAGCAAACAAAAACGCCCGAGACCTTTGGTATATAAAGGTTCCGGGCGCACTATCACGTTTTCAAAGCCTCTTATAACAAACCGGTACTAACACGGAAAATAGGACCCTAATCAGTAATATAAGAAAACCCGCCTTGGCCCTTGAAAGGCACTATTTTACAGGTATAAAACATGCACCGTTAAGCGGTTTTATCTACAGGAGGTATTTGCTTTTGAATCTGTCCCACACCTCGCTTAACCTTTTATCCAGGACAGATAACGCTTTTTCGGCTATTTCCTTCGGGACTTCCCCGTAAAAGGCATGGGCTATACCCCCGGTAATACATGCTATGGTATCGCTGTCTCCTATCTCGCTTTTGCTTTTTTTCTGCCTTGCCAAAAATATTGCAGCGGCAACTGCTCGGTAGACCTGGAGTTTTTACCAAACAGTTCAAATTCTTCGGTTTTGATATTGTTCCATTTATAAACCGAACCGATAATGTCCCCTGCAATTGCACCCAGCATAGCAGCTCCCCTCGTTTTTCAATGATATCGCAGCCAGCCCCGCTGACTTGCTGTTATATATACCGGAATTCCGCTTCTATGGCCCAGTATGGTCTGCTGCATCATTCTCTTTATCTTCTTTCCAGCTCCAGTTTTCTAACAGTTTTGTGCCTTTTATCCTTCTGCCTGTTCTTGGGTTCTCAATAGTGACAACCTTAACTACGCCAGCCTCGGCTAAAACATCTGAGATAATATTGGCTGTTCTTAAATCGGTATTAAGGTATTCTTTGATTCTAAGGTCAAGGCCATCAGGAGTTCTAGCCCTTATATCATTGAGGCACGCTCATAAATACTCCCCTCATTTCATAATAATTCAGAATAATTAGATAATCCTTTTGTTTATTCACAATACTGTTTATAGCCTCTGTTGATTTAGCAAACACCTGCTCTTGTCATCATCCCATGTATACACTTTTAGACTGAATTACCTGTAATTGTTATTCCCTTATCCACTCTGTCCCACTATGCTCTTTTTACTATTTCCAACATACCTCGATAATTAATTCTTTTGAAGTTCTATTTGGTAATAAATCAAAAGGCACATACAAAGAGCCAATTTCAGCTTCTTCGGAATCTACTACTGGATTGAACCGTGCTGTTTTAGTATGATCTGCAATCCATTTTACATGGGCAATAATCTTATTCTTTTTCAATTCCTCATTATTCTCATATTTAGACCTGCTATGTTTTTTAAAGTCCATATTATAGCTGCTTTTATCAAATATTTCCACATAAACTGAATTGGGTTTCGGATTCGGCACCCTCCATTTTGGTATATACAATTCAAACTTCACACCATTATGAATGTTATCCCATCTGTATTTGTTATCTGTTTCCTTTTGATATTCCAGCATTTCAAACATACAATAACCCCCTTTATGATTTTATTACTACAAAAATTTAGTCATAATTATCTTTAAGAGTATGCCTCTATTGCCTTCCGTATCAGTTCCCGCAGGTCCTTTTCGCCATAATCTTTTATGTTTATCCAGCCCCTGGGGTCCAGTTCATCTTTGTATTCCGGAAGATAGGCCCCATAAACGTACCCGTTTCCGGTATGGGTTAATTCTCGGGCTATTATCTTTCTTTTTATCGCACTTCCATAATACTTATAACTGACCCTACCAAATTTATCAATCTCTTCTGCGAGTTCGGGGAAGGACTTGAATATATTGCGCTTTTGCTCCAGTGTGAGAAAGCCTTTATTATTGAACTTTTCAACGTTTCTCCCGTCTGAAGCAGGTTTCCCATCATCAGTCCCAGGTTTTCCTTCCTTCTTTTTCTCTTGCAATTCTTTAACAGCTTTCTCTAGCTGGTCATAGCTGGAAATCATCTTAATCCCCAATGCCTCTGATTTTAGCCTTAGGAATCTATCGTTTGTTATAAATATTACATCCTTTTGCTGCTTCTTTAGATGATATGCTGCAGCCAGGATGTAGTTGTCCGGCTTGTTTAATGGGAGCCCTGGAATCTCCTCTAGATTAGTTGTCAGGTTTAAGTATTTATCCCTTTCGTTTATTATTTCTTCAATAACCTGCCCGGTCTTGGTTATATTCTGTTTTAAATCAATCCTCATTTTGAGCTTGTCTAACTCATCAATCACCATCACCGGGATAACCACATAATAGTTCCTTCTTACCAACTTCTTCACGACATATGGGTCATATATGAGAATATTGGTGTCAAGCAGTACATATACCATTAGCATCATTCCTTTGTAATTATACTTGATCAACTGAATCTTTCTATAAAATACAAAAAAACCCTTTTCATTTGCAAAGGATGTTTTGCTGGCTTCATCTTGTCAGATACTAACAACCACATAATGCATAAGAGATTTATGGCTAACTATAGTATTATTAAAGGTGTCGTAGAACATAAAAAACTAATAGTATAACCTTTCGGATTTCCCGTTGAATCTGTGGATTTTACTGAACATAATTTTGGACTTATGGACGATAAAATTATAGATATCAAAGTGTAGATAATATCGTGTAGTTCCATAGGATATTGGAAAACGAATGCTTTGGTGCTGTGGATTCAAAAGCTATAAGAAAGCGTATAGGACAGTCAGTAAATTTGTCAATAATGCCCGGACAATAAGCTACACCAAATTCTATTATTTTATTAGAATTTAAGGCTTATTGTCCTAATTTATATGGGGCAATCTGCTCAAAACTAGAGTGCGGCAGGATGTGGCGTCTTTGTGTCTTTGTATCTTATTGTTTCCTATCTCTAAGTATTTTCAATTTACTTCTGAAATCTCGGTTAATTGGTGAATTATTCTTAAAAAGGTTTAATGGGGGATGAAAATACTCTATCATCTTCATTTCCATTTCATCCATTTCCTTCTTAGAGAAAGACTTTAAACACCAGTAAAAAAAGACAAAATTGCTATTCATCAAATATGATATTTTTTCCTCATCTGTTTTTTGGAATTTATATTTTCCGTCTCTATAATACTCCCTCGAGCATCCTAATAATGCACCAATGCTTTTTCTAATAGTTGAGTTTCTTGCCGTACCTCTAAAATGATTATTATACCGTTTTCTTAGACCCTGCTTGCCTGATATGCCAACATAAACAACAGGATAATTCTCGTAGTATTCATAATCTAAACTGCTCATGCTTTTTGGAAGGTAGGATAAGTCCCGTGAGCATAATACATATATTCCATTACAGTCAGGAAGTTCTTTTTTCTCATTTATTAGAGGATCAAAAAATAATTTTTGTGATTTCAAAATATCCATATGCCTCTCCTCCTGCATATTCACTGCAAGACGTAGCAGCTCTCATGATTAATACAATTTATCCTTCCGGCTTCCTGATGCCTCTGAGCCGGCCCCGTAAAGCCCTTCATTCTAGCAGCGCTCTCGATCCGGCGAAGGAATGCGGCGCACAGGCTTCAACTCTGCCCCTAGTCCTTCTCCCATTTCCCCCTTATTTCGTATCGAATGGGAAGCCAGTATCATGAGTAGTCGTCTAATTGATGATCTACTTCTCTAAAAAGTTTGCATTAGATTCAAATTCTTCTAATGCCTTGAAAGAATTAAAATATTCTTTTCTATCACATTGTTCTGATATTTTTATAATACCGCTGGATGGTATTTTTTCTACTGGGATTATTGCAAAGTCTTCAGTATCAATATTTATGCCCATAACAAAATCTGTGTCATCCTTACTATACGTAGCCCTCTCCCCTCTTGGACTCGAATATGCTCTGATAACGTACTGATCTATTGATAAAGGTTGTTCGGGTACAGCCATATATTCAAGCTTAAGATTTTTTACTTGTATCCTCATGAATTTAGGATACCGCTCTACAATAAGGTCATATCTGACATCGACAACTGGTAGTGAAACCCTATATCCTTCTTTCAAGAGCATTACAATAGCAAGATTTTCTCTAATCTTACCCTCTATGCTAGTCAGCGAAAAATCCTTATCAAGCTCTCTCACCTTTCTATCAATATTCTTACGTGCCATACTCTTTCCCCCCTATGACTACCATTACCTGCCAATTAAGTCGCTCTGCAAAAACGATTATTCTTAGTACTGCATTCCCAGTTATAGGTTCATTTTTTGCTCCCTAAAAGATGGATTTGTGAATTTTATTTCGCGGATATCTGCTTAAGGTTGTAATTCTATCTTGGTTGCCTGTCCAGTGAGTTTTTATTTTACAAGGTTTGCTTGGGTTACATGAGTGTATATTTCTATGGCTTCTAGGTCTATATCCCTGGAAGCCATTTTAATCCGTCCCCTTAATTTCTTATTCTCTTTGCATACCATCTAGATGTCATCTTTTATATTCTCTATAGCAATGATAATTTCACTACGAAATTCTTTCACACGATGCTCAATACGGTCCAAGTAATCATCCTCTAGGGACCGTCGCAAAGATTCCAGTTCATTACGGAAACGTACCAGCCCTTTTGGGGAGACCCTTCCGTTCATCTCTACTTTCGTCAATCGGCGTAGGGTGTACTTTGGCAAAGTTTGATATTCCTTTAAGTCGCGCAGCAATGTATGAATAAAAGGTAGATACTCGTCCAAATCGCCAGCATGGTTTTCCAACGCGCTGCGTAGATTGTTCTCTGCCTTCACAAATAACGATTGCTCGCTACGCGGCATTGGAATTTGTTCCCTAAAAATCTTGACCTTTTCATAAGCAGGCCAAAATCGTGAGCTTAACGGTATACGAGGTGTCCCAGGCTGACAACGGATACGCGGTATTGCTTCTTCAAGAAATAGAGGTTTCACCTCAAGCGACTCGCTGGCCGTATCAGATACTGTATGGATAAAAAGTTGCAAACCTTTCCGGCGGAAGGTTAGCAATTCGTTTTGCCTGGACCCTTTTGCTGTCTTGATTCGGGCAGGGAAATCAGCCAGCCCACTGACCAAATCTGGATGTTGTTCTTTAATAGCATAGAACTCTTTGCGAATGGTAGTAAGCAGGCTTTCCTCCTCCTCTACCTCCGGGTTACGGTTGATGCGTTTGAAAAGTTCAGCTGGGGAAGGTGTTTCTTCAGGAGCAAAAATTTTTGCATCTTCTCCCAGGGTATTGTGGATTAAGAACATTTTTTGCGCTGCAATTTCACGGCTTTTAACTACTTCCGCGCCTTGCTCGGTAGGGAAGAAATTGTAAATATACAAGGTCTGAAAAACCTTGCGTCCAATGCGGTTAATGCGTCCCAGTCGCTGAATCACACGTGTAGGGTTCCAGGGAATATCATAATTGATCACGGCACCAGCCCGATTTAGATTAACCCCTTCAGAGAGTTTATCAGTTGTCACTAGAATATCGAAGTCATTGCGCTGCTTTTTTGCCGGATAACTGACATCAAAGTTGGCAAGTAAATCATCGAAAAAACGTTTGCCAAGTGAACCTTCAGCCACCATTATACGTTTAGGGAAAGCTGCCTGTAATACTGGAACAATGTGCTCAACCGTATCCCGATATTCGCTGAATATAACGACCTTGCGCCGTGGTTCGCCAGCGGAAGCCGGGGTTCTTAATATCTCCCGGACTGATTTTACGAGGCCATCACATTTCGGGTCGTTTGCTACAAGCCCAAGCGCACTCACTTGTTCAGCAATGTGTTGGAGCAATTCCAGGTCAGACCGAATATCGTCAAGGAATTGCTTCGGCTCATCAAATTTTTCTATGACGTATACCCGATCGTGACGCGGGTTCAGATTTCCTTCCTTTGCCAGGCGCTCAGCGAATTGCTGAAGCGTTTTTTCAATTGTTTCTTCATCCTCTTGCCAGATCTTTTCAATTAAGCTCCGGTCCAGTATGTACCGGCCTGTCTTATTGATAAAATCCAAAACAATCGAGTAAATGCGGATAAAATTATTTACACTTTTGTTAAAAGCACCGAAAGAACTTTCAAAACGTTTTACCAACAACCGGCGCATAAATTCGAACAAGTTACGCTGCTGCTGGAAAGCGAAGCTACCCTCTTCATCCAGTTGCGCTAATTCACGGCGGTTTTCGTAAGCATAGGGCTGATATATAGCACCTCGAAACCGCCCGTCTTCGCCGAAATATTCATTAATCACCCGGTCGTAAAAAGCCGATTGTTCGGGGGTCAGCTTATAGAAAATTTCAATAGGATCGGCCACTTTGGACAGCTCGGTAAGTTCCTGTGCATACACCGGGTCGCGTTTTAAGTCTAACCGGTTGCGGCGAATGACAATAGGTTCTATGACGGCTCGAATTTCATCCGCCAGTTGCTTAACTCGCCGCTTAGTTCGAGAGACATCAATAGGGGTCGGAAGTTCAAAAATTTCGTAATAGTGTTTTTCAGCCCTAGCCTGTTTTTCGCCGCCTGCACTGTGATAACGAAGAATATACGACAACTTGCGGAATTCACTATTGTAGCGGGCAAAACGGGCAGCCAGTTTTTCGTCCAACGTCAGGGTTGATTTTCCTGGCGGGATAAATAATTTGAGCAGGGCAAAGATGTCTGCCGGAGCGTTGTTGAAAGGAGTCGCCGTGAGCAATATAACGCTCCGGTTCGCGCAAATTTGGCTCAGACGTTCATAGGCTTCTGTATCTTCATTTCGGAAGCGATGCGCCTCATCCACTACAATGGTAGTGACATCATCACCGTACAGGGCAAGGAACTCCTGCACCTTGTCCAGTTCGCCCAAGGAATAAACATTCCAATCGTTAAGCCCGAAATCGTTTAGGTATTTGTGCCAGCCGGTGGATTTAGTTCGCCCATCACCAATCAGTGCTGGGGGACAGATAACCAGCCCGCGGCCATTGCGCTCCCGCGCTAGCCAGCTGGCAATAATGGATTTTCCTAGGCCAACCACATCAGCCAGGATCACGCCACCATATTCCTCCAGCACGGTCAGTGCCTGTTGCACAGCATCTTCCTGATAACGGTAAATCCTGTAACCACGCTCTACCATCAGGCGCTTGACCTGCGGTCGCAGTGCCTTTTGTTCCATCAAATCAAGGTAGGTTTTTAGCACCAGAACGTAGGCTTCAAAGGGAGTGACCTCTGCTACCTGGGTCTGGCGGCGAATGATGCGGATGATCTGTTCCCTGCGTTCATCCATTTCGCTTAGGGGAATAGCTGTAGCCCATAAATCATCGAAATATGCTTTAGCATCCTCCCAGCCATAATCGCCAATTTCCACGTTAAATTCGTACTGTCCCAACAGGCCACTGCGAGTCAAGTTACTCGAACCCGTTATAAATCGTCCAGGTGCATTAACAATCGATTGCCCAGCCTCATCCAGACGGAATAGGTAGAGCTTGGCATGGTTGGGGTCGAAGGTTTTGCGGATTTGCAGCCGGTCATCTTCCAGAAGGTGTAAAAAGAAGGAAACCTGCTCGTAGAATTCCTGAGTATCCAAGGCCTCGTCCTGTAGCGCGGTGCGCAAGGATGCAAAAAAGCGTCCCACAAGCTCCTGTTGAGTGCGGGTATCCGCCTTGGGGTCGGCCACCTCTAATACCCTGCCCAAATGCAGGTCTGTGTCCAGCCCCACCAAAATTTTTAGTTTCAAGTCATCGCGGGTTTTCAACGCTCCATATAATTCTCGCCAGCCGGAAAAATAAAAGAAGCCCACCAGGAATTTAAGTTCTTGGCTGTGTTTAATGAGCGTATGGATGCGGCCTTTAAGGCTACGCTGTTGTGCATTGGTTATGAAATTATTAGCCATTACGCCTCACACTCCTTGCCTTGCTAATGCGCTCCCAGACCAATTGACAAACGGCGCGATAGACTTCCTTGCGCTCCTCTTCGGTTAGTCCCAGGACATCAAAGACAATATCATCCAGCGCTTTGCGGTCGGGCAGCGGGTTGGGTTCCTGCTCAGAGATCGGAACCTTGGATTCGGGGTCGATACCGCATTCGGTGAAGATGCTTTGTACCTCACGGTTTTGAACCTGAAATTGTTTTAATAGGACAGGGTCTATCACATAATTCATTGCAGCTTCATAAGTCATATTATCTAATGCACCTTCACCAAGATTTGCTCTGCCATGGAGTTCTGTTGATAAAGCAACTATAATGTTGTTCAATGCAACTATCCAATTCCCTTTGCATGAGGGGTAAACAACATAAAACCTATCGCTTACATACACATCATTATTTGGCATGAACGGTACAATGAAAGTATCGTTGAATGCCTTAAACCAAACTGCAATTGGTTTTTCTTGAACCCCTAAATTCCACCATGCAGATCTAAATCGACAACTTGGCCTTGTATAATATTTTTGCTTTTCCCCCCACTTAACATATTCCAATGCCCTGGTGCCCTTCAGTCCTGTCCTATTCTTGTGGCACATAAAAATGCGATACTTCATCATTTCCGGTTTTATTATGATGCTACGGCACTCTCGCGGGCTCTTGATAACCGGCTTGAGAAACTCCTCCTCTATTTCCCCTTCCCAGCCAGCGTTATTACGTACGCGCAACAGGCCTGGCCGTGAGCCAGAACCCAACGGTTCCAGGTAGAAAAAGTCGTTGGCACCGGTTTTAATTCCAAAGCGCACTTCAGCAATCTCCCCCAGGCGCACCAGCTTCTCTTTACCCTTTTCCAGAATAGTGAAAAAGATATCCGGTGCGCGCAAGTATTTGCCGCCCCATTTGTCTCCCACATATTTGTCGGTTTGGGTTATATTTTCCCTAACCGCTTCGTAATTGTCCAACTGGGATTGTTCTAATTCCGAACCCTCTCGTAGCAACTCTCCTACGGTAATGGGAAATACACGGAAACGTTGGTCTTGCAGGGTTGTCGCAGCCTGTTCTATTACCAGCAGGTTGTCGGAGAATACTACATCTTCAAAGGGTTGTTTGAAGGCTACAAAGCGCACGATATGGTCTTCTTTTACTCTTTTGGACCGTGCGGCGCAGGCTACAGTGATGACAGTATTTATATCAGCGCGGGCAAAGGAACGGCGTGCATGGTTGTCGATCACAAGATGAAGCGGTGCCTTCTGTAAAAAGAATTCCTGCAGCCAGGCTCCATAACCCACATCCAGCAAGGAATTTGAACAGATAAAAACATGCACGCCCTGGCGATTAAGCAACCGCAAAGAACGAATATAAAAATATGTGTACAGGTCGGAGCGGCCGCTGGGCTTGCGTCCCGTTTTAAACTGGTCGGTTTCCGCCCGGGATTTGGCAAAATAATCAGGAAAGTCCAATCGAAGCATCTCCAATAAGGCCTCTTTGTAGTCTTTGGGTTCCAGTGCACCATTTGGGTCGCTAATTTCCTCCTGGCGCAAATAAGGCGGATTGCCGATGATGATATCGAAACCGCCACGATCGAAAAAAATCTCGGCAAACTCAATGCTCCAAATGAAAGGACGCTCATCTTTCAGGCTTAGCTTCTGGGCCTTTAGTTCAGCAATTTCAGCCTCTAACCTAGCCTGTTGGTCTTTAGTGTCTTTGGTAAAATCCAGCTTGATTTGTTCCTCCAGGCTTGTTTGGAAAATGGCCTGTTGAATTCCCACGGGCTTATTTAAACTGCGGATTTGTTTTTGGCGATCCATAATTTCCTCGTTCAGTATAGCCCGGAAAACGGTCAGTTCCTCCTGCTCGATAAGACGGTAATCTTTGCTTTTGTTATAGAAAAAATCTCGTTTCTTCTGTTTAAGCTGGGTGATTTTACGCTTAACCTCGTGCGGCAGGTTGGCGTGCCCCTGCACTGGTAAAGTTTTGCTACCGATACGCTGCACTAGCGAATCGCCAGTACGCACTTTAAAGGTTAGGTTAGGCAGCAATGGCTCAAACGAATATTTTAAGTCATCGGACATGTCCACAAAAAGGGTAAGCCACAGGCGCAGGTGGTTGATCCACACAGCCCAGCGCTTCACCTCCACACCGTACAGTGAACGGGCGATGATGGCCTTTTTGCGTTCAAAGGGGTCAGGAATGCTGGTCTTCAGTTCTTCTGGGGTGTTATTACGGGAATACAGGTTTTCCAACACTTGCTCCAAGACCTGCAGCATACCCACTTCAAAGGCACCTGATCCGGCGGCAGGATCACATACGGTAACGTTCTCCAACCGCTCAATCAATGTCCGGATTTCATTGGGAGAGAAGTCGCCCTGTTTCTGGTATTCGTCATAGGCTTCGCCTGTACCAATTTCTCTGAAGAATAGGCGATACAAGTCTTTTTTTTCGATATCGGTTGTTTGCTCCAGCCATTTGACCAGGGCTAGTCGGCACATCAAGTCAACTTCCATCCGCGGCGTATATACCGCTCCCTGGTCCATATTCGTAATGCGTTCGAAGATGATACCTAAAAATTCCGGGTTTAGCTCTAGCTCTTCATCGTAGAGTTCGTTCTCTTCTACCGTAAAATTATACTGGAAAAGGAAGTCAAAGAAATCACCAATGAGGCTATCGGGAATCCAAAGCCCTTGGTCGTCTACACCCTGTTTTTGTTTGAACAATTCACCATTTAAGTAAGGTGCCATCTGGAGTGCCTTTTGTGTGTTTTCAGAAAAAGGGGCATGACCATATGCTACCTTACGCCCAGGTGGGAAACTGAGTGCCTCAAAGAAAAGCGGTTCTAACCACTCTTGGTAGAAAGTATCGGAATTACTCGATTGCAAGTATTCATTCCAGAAGTCTTTTATGAATCTAGGATTATTGTCAAGCCATCCTTTCTTTTGCACAAAGCCAAGGAAGATGATGCGGATAGCGAAAAGCAGGGCAAAATCCTGTTTGAGGTTTGCATCATCAGTACCTTTCACAGCATCGGCAATGGCATCAAACTTGGGCTTGAACTCCCTGTAGAATTCATCCGAAACGGCTTCAAGGGAGAAGGTTTCTAAAATCCCAGCAAGCGTTGAAAAATTGGCATGCTGCATCTGTTGCAAAAAAGTCTTGTTAGGTAGTTCCGGATCAACGAAAAAGGTATAACGCCTAAAGGTACTAAACTGTCGCCGCGTGCCGTGGTAAGAAACCGTTATCAACGAAAGCCGAAAGCGTCCGACATTGTCATAGAAAGCAAAGATGCCAGCACTGTGGCTGCCGGTCTTGAGAATACTTTTGGCCAAGTCATACTGTTTGCGTTTGCCTAAACGGGCGGCAAGTTCACCTTGAACTCGCACAACGCCCACGATAACAGTTTGGCCATCCGAAAGTTCAATCACACCGATTCTGGCTGCTTTGTCAAATGTATCTTCCCCTTCAATAAAGTGGCCAAGGGAAACATATCCCGGCCTGAAAACAGGCACTGTACGTCTCAAAAGGTTGGCCAGTTTTTCCGATGTGAAATCCCTGCAAAGGCTATCCCATGCTTCTAACATAGCCACCATCTCTTTACGTGAATTAATGTTAGGTTATTCGCTACAATCCAATCTAGTACACTTCTTACTGTGGATCGCATGAATAACCACAAATATTGACATTTATATTCTATCATCTATTTAAATGCAGAACAATCCATTATTTGGCACCCGTTTTATCTAACGAAGGTTACCCAGTTTTGCTTCTGCACTGACCTTTAATGTTCGTCGCAGCAAATACGGTTCTAGCAGTGACTTACTTTCTGTCTAGAGTTTTTCGTCAGAAACATTTTCGAGATAGTGCAGTATGTAGCTTTTGCTGCTAGAGACTTAGACATTGTAAAGTGGAGCGTTCCAATGTTTACCCTGTACTACGCAACAATATATATGAACACCTTCAAATGATATATACTCTCAATACAGTAGCATATAACTTAACGGAGGTGATATCCATGAAGCCACGCAATGGTTTATTCTATATAGGATTAGGTTTAGTATTATCAGGATTATGTAGCATGCTGGGTAAGCTTATTCTTTTATGGAAGCATGAAAGCTCGATTCCAGTATCCTCTCTTCCAGAATCCAGCCCTCCCTTTCACGCACAACACTCCATCCATAACTCTCAGCCATGGCTAACATAAGACACCATAATATGGGCGGCAAAACAAAAATGCCTGAAACCTTTTATATACAAAGGCTTCAGGCATTGCTGTTCTAACCCAAGAACCGCCGGCAATTGCTTACCGTTTTAGCTTACTCCTCATCTATGAAAAATATGACATCGTCTCCGACTATCCAAATCTCTTCCCGGCCGTCAACATTTACTTTAACGGCCCGGGCATTTTTCAGGCATCCGAATTTTTCAGCAATATCCATGTCGACAACGTCACTGTCGGGAGGATAGACTTCTCCTTCATCAACTGTCCAGTTGCGCCCGTCATTGGAGGTCAGCACTACTTCCGAAACCGGTTCGTCATCATACTCGATTTTTTCGGTCATACCCTTAGCCAGGAACCGGTCACCCACATATACCACATCTGTAAGCATATAGGGGAAGTGCTGTTCTACCAGGGTCCATTCCGCAGCATCCTCCGAGATATACACGTAACTTCGGAAGTCGTCATCGTTCATGTAGTTCTGTTGATAAACCAGTCCGCCTACAGCCACGTATTTTCCGTCCCCATAAGCCACTGAATTTATGCATCCGGTTGCCCGAAAGTCCCTTTGCAACATACTATTATCAAAGGGCAGTACCTCATACGCAATAAAGGTGTCTTTGTCCTTGTTACAAACAATGATTGTTCCACCATAAGCCACGGGGAAGTCATGGGTAGAATAATCCCTGGTACCGACCGCTACATAGTGCCCCTCCCCTGCGTATATTATATCCCTGAAACCATAGGGATTGGCGGTAACTGCCACCTTCCAGCTGTCACCACCATCCGATGAAACGAGCAGGTCATTCCGGGCTTCCTGAATAAAGAGCAGCTCACCGGCAGCCCCGCCTATCTCGTAAACACCGGTATAATCCCTTACATATCTGCCATTTTTCGTATCGCTGTACAAGCGGATAGTGTTGGTGTAAGCTCCCTCTGTGCTGGTGACAATAAATGTCCCGTTGGCAAAGGATATGCTCTGGTACAAGCGGCCGGGTATATGCGAAACCGTCCATTCCTCAGCGTTATCTGGAAGCTCCGCAAACAAGGTTTTTGAAGAAGCATAGTCGATACCTATCACATTCATCATTCCATTACCGTAGGCAATGTCTATCCAGTCCATATCCCCGCCGTCGTTAATGCTGAATGAATGCCAAGTGTGTCCATCCGTGCTGGAAAAACATGTATTACCCTTCCCGACTATAACGAACCGGCTATTACCAAACGCAATGGCCTGGCCCCCGGTTACTCCTTTTATAACACTCCACTGCCGGCCATCCTGCGACGCAATAGGGGAGTATCCCCCCCTGGCTATAATAAATCTGCCGTCGCTCCCATCCGGATTTCCATAGGCTATATCGAGAAAACCGCTTAACCCGGAGCTATCAGCCTTGGTCCACTCGATACCGTCCTCCGAATAAGCTATATTTTCATTATCAATGGCTACAAACCTACCGTTGCCGAAGGCTACGGCATTGGCCCATACTCCGCTCCAAGCCTGTTCCCAGGTCTTCCCGTTGTCAGTTGATCTAATCACCGAACCGCCTTCTCCAACCCCGATGTATATGCCATTGCCATAGGCATAATCATAGATTTGGCTGCCGGAAATGAATATATCTTTTACTGTTTGGCCTTCCACCGGTTCACAGGGCTGAAAATTGGCCGTAAGGTTTAGGTCCCGGGGCGGCATGGTGAACCAGGCATCGGCTTCTTCAGCTATAACATTGCCGTCGTCATCGGTCCAGTTTAATAATCTATAACCGGGATTAGCTGCCGCTTCAATACCAACATATTCCCCAGCCGGGTATTCACCGCTGCCTCTTATTACCCTCCCCTTGGACTCATCAGACGATTGCAGCGTCAGTTTAAACTCCATATCGGGGTCATAGGCAATAAAATGGGCAACTATCGTGGTATCGTCATCCGGCATGCGGAAGCTGAAGAATTCGGCTGAACCGGGCACTATGTCGCCGTCTACCGTCCAGTACAGGAAAACATAACCATCCCCGGGCGTGGCCTCAATTTCTATCATGGACCCGGCTGCAACAGTAGCGTTGCTTTCTCCCCCGGCAATACAGGCGGTACCCATATCGGGGTTATCGGCCTCTACCGTCAATGTGCGCAGACGCCCAAAGTTGCCAACAACCTGTACATCGTGTTCGGGCATGATAAACTCCAATACCGGGCTTGAGCCGGCCTCCTCCCCATCTATCGTCCAGTTTATAAAGGCGTATCCCGGTTCCGGGATGGCAGCCAGCTGAACTTTCATCCCTGCCAGGAACTCATCGGAGAAGTTGCTCTTCAAGTGCTTTATCTTTCCGGAACCTCCCGGCAAAGCCCCATAGGTAAGTAGGTATTCATTGGCATGGGGAGTACTAAACTGGGCAGCGATGAATGTATCCTCGGCCGGCATGACAAAGGCCATTACGGGACCTGTGCCCAGTACCTCGGGCTCATCCTCGGTAATCCTTACCCATTGCAGAAACGCACAGTCGTCCAGCGGCACGGCTTTTAGGGTTACCTGGTCACCGGCCTTGTAAACCCCCGCCCCGGTTGTGACCCCTCCGTAAAGGGGGTCGGCCACCAGGTTAAGGGCATACAGGTCAGGGGCATCAGCAGCAAAGTTGGCTATTACGGTAGTGTTTCGGTCCGGCATCATGTACAGGAACTCTTCCTTCTCACTGACTGTCATGCCGTTGACGGTCCAGTTTATAAAACTGAAACCGGGATTGGCGGTCGCTTTAAGGGGGACCAGGGCGCCGGGCTGGAACTTGTTGCCGGCATTATTGTCAACAATAGCCGTTCCACCCTTGGCTTTATCGGTGCTTGGAGCCGCCTTGACAGTCAGCCTGTATGAGTTGGAAAACGCCTGGAGGTGCGGATAAGGGTACCCCCCGGACGGTTGGAAATACCAGTCTTTCTTGAAATCAAACCCGGCAAAACTACCCTCGTTCCTCATCGCATTCGATGATAAGGCGGTGGCTTTACCGGCGGGGCTGGATGCGGGTTTGCCGATTCCTTCGAGGCCACTGGCGGCCATAAAATAGCAGCTCTTTATTTTGTCGGTTTTCGACCCCGCCAGGTTGCCCAACAGTCCGCCCGCCGCTTCCAGTTTCGAGCCCTCACCCGAGGCATCGGCGATGAGCTCCCCGGTATTGTAGCAGGATTCAATACTGCTGTAAGCGTCAAAATCTCCAACAATACCGCCGGCCAGGGCCATTTTTTCGGCCTCGGCTTGAACCTTGCCGGTGTTAAAACAGTTTTTAATGCTGCACCCCAGGGTCAGGCCGGTAATGCCCCCGGCAGAGGCTTGTTCATCCCCGTCGGCATGAATATATCCTACATTGTAGCATTTCTCAATCGTACCATAGTTTTCGCCCGCAATCCCGCCGGCGGCGCTGTCCCCGATAGTTGTGACCTCGGCCTGGTTATAGCTCTCTTTTATCTGGCCTACACCGTTCCAGCCCACCAGTCCCCCGGCAAAGTTGTTGTCACCGTCCCGGGCTGTTACCTGTCCACTGACCGTGCATTTGGAAATGCTGCCGTAATTAACACCGGCAATGACACCGGCATAGTTGAAGCTCTGTTCATCATTATCCGGGCTGGGTAAGGCGGCTTCCACGTTAGCATCAATTACGTTTAGTTTTTCCACCCGGCCCTTGGAACCGATAAAGCCGAAAAGACCGGCCAAGGCCGCATCATCACTGCTGGTGGTCTGCGAGACATTAAGATTGAATATTGTCTTTTTATTGCCGTTAAACCGGCCGTTAAAGGGAAATGTACCGCCTATGGGTTCCCATGGAATCCCCTTAAGGTCGATATTTCGCTGCAGCGTAAACTTTTTGTCCTCCATGTCGTCGCCTTTGTTGACCCTTTCCGCAACCCAGGCCAGCTGGGCACCGGTACTTATCAGATACGTGCCTTCAATCGTCTGGGGCACCACGTTGGCGATGGTTCCATCCCATTCGTTCCTGGTGTTTATAGGTAAAAAATGAGCGGTTATGGTGCAATCACTGTAGGGCATGCCATAGGTGAAGCACTCTTCCACACTGGTAACCTTCCCGTCAACCGTCCAGTGGTCAAATTCATATCCTTCCTTGGCGGTAGCGGTAAGAGTAAAAACGCTTCCCGCCATGTAATCGCCGGCACCCGTCACCGTCCCGCCTCCAGCCGGTTCTGACAATACTGTAAGGGTATAATTGCGTACCAGGTTGGCTACAAGGTTTACGTCCCTGTCCGGCATTACATAAACCAGGCGGGGAGTTGTCCCGACGATTCTATCGTCAACCGTCCAGTTACGGAAACTCCATCCGGGAAGGGGAGAGGCTTCAACTGCAGCACTGTCTCCCTCCTTGAAATTACCGCCGCCTGTCAGTATGGCGGTAGCCGGCGGGTCGGAGGACAGGCTGAGGGTGTAGGTTGTAGTACTGCCGCTTTGCCCACCGCTCCTTCTGCGTTCCGAATAGCTGCCGGTTACCGGCTTGGAATTAATCTCTACGCTTACTCCTTTAGGTATGGTAAGATTGTCCGGTTTTTGTTCCAGGCTTACATTATTGACATTTATGATGGCTGAATGAATCCGCCCTCTGCCTTCAATTGTGGCGGGAGCATCACAAATAAGGGAATCCACCCGGGCTCTTCCCTCCAGCTCCAGGGCAGTGCCGTTAGCGGTGGAGGCTATTATCAGCTGGCCGATGGTTCCTTCATCCACCGTGACCGTGCATCCCGGGTTTTCGATCTCCACCGTGGAAAAGTCGCCTTTCATGGTTACCGAAGCACCTTCCGGTAGGGCGATGATAGTGGTTTCGATACATTCTTCCGAACCGGTGGTATCAAGGATCGCATCGGTCATTACCAGTATACTGCTAACCGATGAACTGCCACGGGCGGCAAACCTGACCGGCGAACCGTCCGGAACCTCAATCTCCACCGTGCCCAGGTCGGTATCGATTATGACTACGCTGTCTACGCCGCCACCACTGACTAGTGTATTGCCGGTGACCGTCACCTTTTCCAGGGTTACATTCCCATCTCCCACCCCTTCGGTAATATAAAGGTTGCCTTCAATAATTAGGTTTTTCAGCGTGACTCCTGCGGTGGCAATGGTGACATTGCCCTTAACCGCCTGGTTTCCGCCATCAAATACACCTTCCTTGTTGTAAATCCTGCCAGCTGCTCGGGCTATAATTGTGGCGGCTTCGGCCCTGGTTATGCTGTCTGTGGGCCGAAATAACCCATGGGAGCCTATAATGTACCCAGCCCTGGCGGTGGCTGCCACCATATCCCGGGCCCAGGGCGAAACCTGCTCTTCATCGTCGAACCCGATACTAGCCAATTCGGGTTTAAGCCGCAAAACCTTGCCTATCATGACCGCCGCCTGTTCACGGGTAATATGGGCTGTTGGTGCTGCCATACCGGACCCGATACCCTGTAAGTATCCCTGGGAAGCGGCTATGGATATATCCCTGGCAAACCAGTCCGAGGACACTACGTCAGCAAAGGTTATGCCCTTGTCCGCTGTAAATCCGAAAGCTCTATTTATCAGGACCGCAAACTCCGCCCGGGTTATAAAGTCGTCGGGACGAAACGCTCCACTCTTATCTCCTATCATTACTTGGCTTGCATTCAGCTCTTCAATAAACGGTTTGGCCCAATGGTCATCAATATCGCTTGCCTGTGCGACAAGGGGCAAACCCAAACAGAACAATGCTAGCATTACCAGTGTAATAAAACGCCTCATCAATTGAAAACCTCCTTAGAAAAAAGTCTTATGATACCTCCAAAGCAATTTTGTTATCCCGGACAGTAGCAAAGGACCTGTGTCTACCCCCCAGGGAAAGGTTTTTCAAGCTTTGCCCTCAGAATTACGGAAAAGCGAGCCGGATTCTTAAGGCTTCATTTCCTAAGGATAAAAGGTAAAGAAACATAGTATCGTTAATATATCAAACATTCTTGGTTTTCCTTTTGTAATATTTGCTGTAGACTTTTGTAATACTGCTCAATTGACTACAGGATTGTTTTTATAGCCTTCGGTGTTCTCCATAACCATGCCAAATTCTAACTCTTTTCACGTCCAAACACCCCATCCATAACCCCAAACTACGGGTAACATACGTTACCGTAATTTGGGAGACAAAATAAAAACGCCCGTAAGCCTTGATATATAAAGCTTTCAGGCGTTTTAGCATGTTTCAAAAAGTTCGGGTAAGATGTATTTTGTCAATATTGCCCCCTTAATAAAAACTTTGTGTTATTTAGTTACCTATACAATGTATTCTCTTCATTATTATTGCCATATGATACTCTTACATATACATATCGTATTTTTTCTTGCGAACATGGGCGTATAATCTTGCATATACCCTGGTGGTCTCTGGGCTATCGTGACCTAATAATGCTTGGATGTATAGAAATGGCATGCCTTTTTCCGCGAGATGAGCAGCAAAAGTGTGCCGCATAGTATTAGGAGTGATTTTGAAGCCTAGTTTTTTTGAAAATTTCTTGAAGTAGTAATTGAGCAAGAATCTGTACATAGGCTTTCCTTGTTTGCCCAAAAAAAGGTATTGACTATCTTCACGCCTGTTCTTTAAGTATTCTTTTATTCTCATCTCGCACTCATTCGAAAAGAGCACTATCCTCTCTTTTTGGCCTTTTCCATCCCTAATAATAATCTTCCTCGACTGCCAATCGATATCATCCAGCTTAATGTTTATTAGCTCGCTAACCCGCACCCCCGTTGCATACATTGTTTCTACGAGTGCTCTCTCGAGTGGATCGTCTTTTGTGAGCTCTCTTAGTCTTTGGAGTTGCTCACGTTCCAAATAAAAGGGAAGATTGCCATCAATCCTTGGCAGCCTTATATTATCAACAGGGCTTTTGTTTAGCAATTCTTCCTCTAGTAAATATTTATAAAAGCTTTTCAGACAACAAATCTTATTCATAATTGTGCTAGGCTTTAAACCATCATTCATCATGTTTTTCAGCCATTCTCTTACATCACTTGACTTTATTGCTTCATATCCTTTTTGCACATAATTGAAGAAGCAATTAAGATCATAAACGTAATTTCTTAATGTCCCTGAGCTTAACCTAAGTTCATAATCTTTACTAAACTTTTTGATCATATCGAATGTTTCTTTCATATTCGTTTCACTCCCTATTAACCCATGCACTTTCTGTAAGTCGCTACAACCTGTTCGTCCAACACCCGCGCATAAATACAAGTCGTTGCCAAATTAGCGTGCCCTAATTCTTCTGATATGAATTCAATGTCTGCACCCTTAGAAAGTATGTAAGTGGAAAACGTGTGCCGTAGACAATGGGGGGTCAGCTTGCGATTAAGCCCGGCTTTTTCGCCGATTTTTGCCATTATATTTTGAACACTTCTTACATGCATCCGGTTACCCCACCTATTCAGAAACACCGCAGAAGTATTCCCAGGATGATTTTCTAACAGTTTTTCCAGCAGCAGAGCACATGATTCTGAAAAATGAACATCCCTGGTTTTATTACCTTTTCCAGTTACCCGTGCTGTTCTGTTTTCCAGGTCCAAATCCTCAATGTCTAATCCGACAGCCTCCCCTACTCTACTGCCAGAAGTCAAGAGAAATTCAAATAAGGCCCTGTCTCTTAGTTTAAAGTTTTCCGCTGCCAGCTTTACTTTTGCTAATTCTTCCTTGTCCAAATACTTAGGCTGCGTCTTAGGCAGTTTCGGCCTCCACCTGCTTTTCACTTGTACGTCTTCGCTTAAGTATTCTTCTTGTTGGCAAAACTGAATAAATGCTGATATTACAGCTAAATGCCGGTTTTTGGTAGCAGGCTTCAAACAACCGCATTTCTTATTAGTCCAGTCGAAAATATCGTCTGAAACCAAGTCAGTCACTGGCTTATTAATGAATATCAAAAACCTTTGCAGGAACCACGAGTATTCCATAATAGTCTGTTTACTCTTGTTTGTAAGTTTCAAATCCAATAGGTATTCGTTTAGAATTTCCAGGTTTTCTGGATGAATGTTCTCGTTTTCAACAATCCAGTATTTCTTCATACTCTAATGTTCCCCCTTACTTTTTATATTTGATAACTATCGTACTTTGTTTTGCGAGCTTCATCGGTTAATCTAGTATACACTCTAGTTGCATTTAGGCTCTCATGACCGAGTAAATCTTGGATATGTGTTTGTTTCATGCCTTTTTCTGCAAGGTGAGCCCCAAAGGTATGGCGTAGCATGTGCGGCGTTACCTTAAACCCAAGCTTTTGAGAATAATCCCTAAATATTTTTTGTACCCATTCTGTGCTAAGTCGCCCTCCGCGGTTGTTGCAAAAGAGATAAGGAGACTTTTGTTTTCTTGTCTTCAGGTATTCTTTAAGGCGCTCGGCGCATTCTGCTGTGAATAGGACAAACCGTTCTTTATTCCCTTTCCCCTTTCGTATCCAAATTTGACGGGTATCCCATTTTATATCCTCCAGCCGGATATTTAACAATTCGCTGATCCTTACTCCGGTTACATATAATGTATGTATAAGCGCGCGGTCCCTTTTTGAGTGTTTTGAGGCTTCAAATAGCTCAGCAAGTTGGCGTTTATTTAGATAATGAGGTTTCGAATCATCTGTCAACTTGATCTTAATATTGTAGGCCGGATCTTTCTTGATTATCCCTTCCTCAAAGGCATACCGAAAAAATAGCCTAAGGGATATTAGCTTTATGCGTTTTGTTCTTACACTAAACCCCGATTCGTCAAGCTCGTTAAGCCAGCTTCTGATATCAGCTGTTTTGACTGCGTCGATTGGCTTTTCTATAAAACCGAAAAACTGCTTCAATGAACGATAATATACTCTCACTGTATTATCACTGAACCGTGTTTTGTGGTCTTTAAAGTAATAATCTATAACCTCCAGAGTTTTTTGCATTTTCCTCACTCCATATATATATTGTACTCAGCTATTAATTCGTCAGTCGGAATCTTGGTGTATACGCGTGTCGTGTCCAGATTTGAGTGCCCAAGCTCTTCTGCGATAAAGTTGATATCAGCACCTCTAGACATCATCTCGCGCCCATAGGTATGCCTTAACCAGTGGGGACTGAAATTTGATGGAAGATTAGCTATTCCCCTTAGTTTAACAACGATTTCGTAGATTCTGGCATCACTTAGTCTTGTTCCATATTTGTTCAGAAATAACGGTCCTTCATTTCTCGGATCATTACTAAGGTATTCATTTATTAATAACGCACACTCTTCGGAAAAATGCACCTTGCGTTCTTTATCGCCCTTTCCTGTTACTAACGCGGTCCGGTTGTCAAGGTCTATGTTTTCAATGTTTAAGTTTGAAATCTCTGAACGCCTGCAGCCTGACGAGAGAGCGAAAATAACAATTGCCCGGTCTCTTATACAGAGCTTTTCAGCATTAAGCTTCAATCTGGCTACTTCCGGACTGGTTAGATACTTTGGTAGCGCCTTTGGCAATTTCGGACGCCACCTTTTTTTTACTAGTATTGCATCAACATATTCTTCTTCATAGCAGAATGAAAAGAAACCATCTAGACCATTAATGTATAGCAATACTGTTCTAGGGCTTTTTCCTTCAGTATTTAATGCATTAACCCAATTCAGCACATCATCAGCCGAGATTTCTTTCAAAGGCTTATTATATTTAATGAAAAACTGCTTTAATACACTCCGGTATTTTGTAACAGTCGCTTCGGCTTTATTCTCAAGGCTAAGTTTCTTTA
>FZPS01000191.1_pt124 | contig 36828 bp, 29 predicted proteins | sample 1817821 | NCBI WGS metagenome assembly FZPS01 (sample SAMEA104158645, study PRJEB21678) | metagenome | place: Germany | collected 2015-04-21 | reverse complement strand
GCTCTCTGGCAATCTGCCGGTAACTGAAACCTTTCGCTAAAAATGCTTGAACCTGCTGGTACACTGGGACTCCTTTCATGGTTCCTCCTAACTCTTAGGTTAAGAGGACTAATAATGGATAGTTTAACCTGGTGCAATTTAAACTTCCGTTTGTGGTGCATTTTTAACTTCCGTCGACATATGCCTTCCACGAAGGTTCCATCTACTATGATAGAGATCTTGTCGCCTGTGATATTGAGGTTTTGATAGCTTTGGTCTTTGAACATTTGCGCTCCTTTGTGCTTTTTCTTTGTTTTATTATAAGAGAAAAAGCCAAAAATCAGCAAAGAAATATGGCATTTCCACGGCTTCCCTATTGGGTTCTGGTGATGATATGGTCATGATGTGGTCATAGGCATGACCATATCTTAAGCACAAGATAGTCTGAACCCAATAGGCAAGGCACGGTAAAACAAGGAGTTGCGAGGTGATATTAGGGCTTGAATGAAAGCAGTTGTAGTTATAAATTGATGGAGCATTCATGAAATAGTGGCTATTTGCTTTAAGATAGACACTTTCTCTATGTGCAGCAAAAAAAGGGAGCAAGACAAATAATCATCTTGCTCCCTATTATCTTTCAGTTCATTTTATTTCAATTTCAATATCTTTTTCGTCTGAGTTTGCCTGCCATTTTGAACTCTGAGCAGATAGACTCCATCGGAGCAGGTTTTACCTTTGCTATTCTTACCGTCCCAAGTGATTTGATGCTGCCCAGTACTTTGATGGCCAGAAATAAGTTCTTTTACTAATTGTCCTTTGAGGTTATATACCATTATCTTTGTTTCCCCGGCTTCTTTGAGCTCGTACAAAATAGTAGCGCTCTCAGCAAAGGGATTGGGATAGCTTGAAAGCTGAGGCACGGGCACAAGGATTTCATCTTCTACAGAGACTATATTTACATTTACTACTCTAACTTGGCTTTCCAGATAAACTTCCTGAGGGTTATAGAAAATAGCTGCAACTTTGATTTCATACCATTTGTTGGGGTCTAAGCCGCTGAGTAGGTAATCGTTTGTATTTCCTTCAAGCTCAACTATGTTCCATGTGCTTGCCGGTGCACCATATTCTTTCCACATAAGCTCATAATGATCTGGCATTGTGGGTGATGCCCAACTTAAGGAAAATGAATCTGGAGGGAGATTACCCGGGTTTCTTAGATATGGAACGCTGGTGAGACTTTCGGAAAAGTCGATTTGGAAGTCATTTTGTTTCATATCTTCGATTAATAAAGATTTTGTTTTCATGTCTTCCAAGCCATCGGCAATAAAATATACTACATACACGGTTAGGTGTTCGCCGGGAGCGAGATTTATTCGGTTAGTATAGTTGCCCTGAGCATCAGTTTCATCATAGTTTGCATCACCGGGCTGTGAGCCGTAAACGCTGTGCAGAAAACGGGTATCGACAGGAGGGTACTGTTCATAGTGGGTTTCATCAGCATCACGACGCAAGGGGCGAAACTTGGTGTCATTAGGATTTCTTCCCGTTAATAGCCAGTATTTCTCATTAGCAGTTTGCTTGCCCGGAATGGGAGTTATTATCGTGCGCGGGTAGTAATCATCTGGTCCGTCTCCAAACTTCCAATACCAACTCGCGTAGTTTAATTCATGCTCATCAATAAGTGTTTTAACACAAATGATGTAGGGAGATAAACCACCGTCGCCATCATAGTCCCGCGAATATGAAAACTCATAGCCTTGGCCTTTGATATAGCCGCTAACATCGTCTCTTGCTTTATCATCATCCCAATCTGCAGGCCCAATATCCGCATTTACGAACTGACCAAAAGCGAGATCTTCAATGTAGTCTTGATCGTTCATATTGTAAATATCATATTTATTGACCATGAGCCAATCGTGGTTCTGCACCGGAGAGTAAAAGCTTTCCTGATGAACGGCTATGCCCAGCGGGCGATGCTGATTTCTGTTATTGCTTCCTCCCGCATCTCTTTCGTCCTGGGTTCCAAAAGGGCAATAGTCGTAATAAAAACTGCTATACGTAATAAAGCCTGGAGCGTTAAAGGCTTCATCCTGCGGGATGCTGAAACAAAAAGTATCACTTTCAAATGGATCATAGGGCAATGGGGAAGGAATGCCGGCAATACTTTGAAGAGTGTCATCCAGCAGATTATATTGATTATAAAGGTGCGATAGTTCCGGCTTGAATCTTATAATTGAATTGTAAGCAGGCAGCAATTCATAAAGGTCATAATCTCCATCATAGGCCACCGTAGTAAGCGTATCTACTACCGGGATGAGATCTTCATTCCAATCCGGATGTTCTGCGTTAACCACATATTGATTGGCAGGTGTGGGAGGATAATGCAGCCAATACAGCTTTCTTCCAAAGTCGTCGCGTCTTTGTTTTTTCCCGGAAATCCATGGCCCGCTTTGGGAGATCAGATCCAAATTTTCAAATATCTTTAAATCACGTATTGTGGCATTATTTGCCGTTTCGAAGCTGAAAGTGTGATTTGTAAACCTTTTATAGGTCATTGTTTTTTCATCATCAAATTGTCCTTGAGAGAGGGCAAAAACGAGGGTAGTGCTCAGCAGTAGTAGCGCGAATAATAAAATCTTAATATATTTCATGGTAATCACCTGCTTTTAATTCGTAGAATGAATCTCAGAAAAGATTTCATCCATCATAAGTTTTACGGATTGTTTTTGCATATAGGACAGGGGGAAACCAAAGAAATATACATTGCTTCCTTGGAATTGGTGCTTATATGCTACTTTCTTTTGAGATAACAAGTCGTATTCTTCTTGAGTAGGAGAAAAGTTGTCCTCACCTACCTCTTTACAGATAAAATCGTAAGTAAAATCCATTGGAAGAGTTTCATCGAAATATAATGCTGCGTTTAGCCCTTGCCGCGAGCCGACCATAGGGTTAAAAGGATCATCAAGCTCTAAAGATAAATCAGGATAATCTTCTAAAGAGCTTGCGCCTATAAAAAAATACCCTCTCATTCCTAATTCCGATAGAGCGTGCAGAGCAGTTATATCACTAATACCCAAATTGTTTTCTAAAAAGACTTGCATTGGTGAATTGATAATGTCGGATATTTCTTGTAAGATTCTATCGCTTGAACTAATTATAAGATTTCCGCCGCTATTTAAGAAAATGTCTAAAGCATCTATTATGTAGATAAGATTAGGTGAACTATTCATATTATCGCAGTGGAGCAAAACAGTCTCAAATTGGTCTAAAAGTGGGGCAGAGAGCTGATGAAAGCCCATAGTGTATACATCATACTCTTGAATTTCGCCCGGATAGTCTGAGCAGATATCAAAATAAAATTGATCAACATAATCTTCCGGGGATTGTAGGTTATGCGGAACATCGTCATCTATAATTAGAATACCGCTACGCTGTGATGGTGTCAGTTTTTCGCTTAGCACGATCTCGAGTTCAGCCGGATCACTTATTAAGCCCTGGAAATCTTCAACTTTGAGTCGAATTTTGTGCAATCCGGGTCCAAAACTATCAATTATCACATGCTTAGGGTGATCTTTGCTATTCAATATCCTAATCCAGCTTCCATCTGTATCTTGGATGATTTCATGCCCGGCAGTCATTGTGTCCGGTATTGGTAATGGTTCGGAATTGTGCTGCATCCAAAATGCTGAAATACCATTGTAATAGGGATAGTCTTGGTCGTTCGAATTTAACGGTATATCATCCTCTTGGCGCAAGCAATCCCATGCTAAGTATAGCCTGAAGTCATCCGAATGAATAGCATGGAATCTTCCATCATTATCTGGCCAAAGATATCTGTTGTACTTCGTGGTAGTGCCCGGTATTACTTCTAGTGGTTCACCATATATAGTTTGAGGAGTGAATGTATAGTGATATTGTCCATAACTCAACAACAATTCAGTATCAAACTTTGCGATGGGAGGAGAATCCTCATAGACTTCAAAATAAATAGAATTTGGTTCAGCTTGCTGTACACCTAATCTGCTTACAACATAATACTCAAGTTCTGTGTATGTGCCGGCTACATTGGGGCTTAGAGAGGGCGTAGAACTCATGGATAGATGAACGTTGCGGATGTCGGGAGTATCAATAGAATTGAACCACTCTCCTGTTTCTATGAGCTGCAGGTTTTCATTTAAGGTATTTAGCCTATACATAAAATGATCTGCATACATGCCGTCCACAAAAATATCACTCGTTTTTTCTTGGAACTGAATAACTATGCCGGCAGGAATGCGGTATCCTGATTGAGGTAAGTTGCGAATCTCGCTATCGATAAGCCTGCTACTTTTATATGGCGAAGAAAGCTCGTCAATCCTGCCATCCGGATATTTTACCAAGACTTTGACTTCAGTGATGAGATTTTCTAAAACGCCATCTTTGGAATCAAAGTAGAAGTTTAGCTCAGATTGAGAGCTGTATATCCCGTCATTATTAAAAAGTATCCATCCATCGCTGTCTGTGTGGCAGCCGGGAAGCTCTTGATGGGGTAAATGCTTTACCTGATATGCGAATTGTAGATCTTCGCCATTTGCTCCTTCAACTATTATCTTTTGAAGATAAGTGTATTCACTCCCATCCCTTTCAATTTTATCGTCCTCGAAGAAAAGCTTTAAGTTTGTAGAACTCAAAGGTTTAAGGGGATTTTGTCTTGTGCATGAAAATAGTAGTATTAGACAAAGAAAAAAAATAGGTATCTTGAATTTTAGCCTCATTTTACAACTCCTGATATTTTGTTATTTTGTTTTGCCTGAGTTTAGTTCCGAAATATTTGGGTTTTGAAATTAAAGTTTTAAGGAAATTACTTTATTCCTATTCTTGTGACTTTGAAAGACAATCTTTTTGTGCGACCTTCATAATACCTATGATGGTATTATATTCTCCGTATATACAGTTTTAAAGAGAATGATATTTTGTCAACCAATTAATAAAGACAAACAGCTTCCTGCCTTCAAAACTTCCACTTTCCTGTTTTGCATGAATAATCACCTTTTTCTAAGAGCTTCGGTTTCGGATTTGTCGTATACACATACCAATCCTCCGGTCCAATCATGAATGTACCTTTCATGGCAGGGGTATTTTGGGCGGTATAGATAGCCAAACCTAACTGTAGATTGAGAGGATTGGGCAAACAAGAGGCGAGTCGGAGATTTGTGCCTAAGTATTCTTTGTCGGCTATGATCTTATCTGCTAGGATTTGGAAGGGAACATGAGCTGAGTGTTCGTTCAGCCACAGGTTGCTGCCCCAAGCTCCATAAGCGTAGATGTTATGATTGCTGAGATCTTGCTTTAGGGCTTGAGTATCTGTATAGGCGATAAAATGCCGATTTTGAACGAGGAAATCGACCGTGGGCAGGATGTATTCACTTACGCCTTCTACTCGCTTGGGATCAGGATAGATCAAGGCGATGGGATGCATGCTCACAGAATTTATGGGACCTTTGAAACCAAGCAAATCCTGAAGATCATTCGGCGAAAATTCTGTGATGGAAGCGAACTTATGCATCAGCCGGGGGAAGTATTCATCATAGCGGATACCGGTTTCCCGGCGGGCTTGTTCATATTCTAACACTGCTTCAAATACTGTGTCCATATAGATAAAGCCTTGATTTATGTAATATTGGATGGAGGCTTCACGTGCATCGGGTGGGAGAAAAAGCTGCATGAGACGAGTTTCTGAGGCGCGCACAAAGTGTTCCACCACCGCTATCCACCAGTCTGGATAAGCCAGCATCGTCATTTTAGTCTTGATTGGTTCAAATAGCTCTGCACGACCTTTTATCATATCAAAATACTCATCCACCAAAGGATTTACATAGGAATGTGAAAATTCGTGAAATATCATATACGCCAAATTCCATAGGGTGTCGGTGGGATTATCGCTGATGTAAAACATTGTGACACAATATATATGGGTTTTGTTTTGTATATTCATGAGGCTGATACCATAGCCGCCGTCAAAAAGTAAAGAGATGACAAGCGTATATCGTTCATGTTCATAACCATACCAATCGATGAGAAGACGGATCATATCATCTTTGGAGGCAAGCACAGAAGCAGTTTCAGAGACGGTCTTTTCGAGAAATGGACGCTGAGATTCAAACCAGCCGCCAAAATCACTGATTCGCACAAAGTCGTTGACTGAAGCGTAAAACTCTTCCAGAGAGCCTCCCTGGGTGGCTTTCTCCAATCGTTCTTCGTCCATTTCCTTCGCATAGCCAATACGGCTTTGGGTTTCTCTGTCAAAAGGAACTCCATCAAAACACAAAAAGCTGCTTACCGGCAGGTCATAGCGATAACCGTGTTTCTCTAAGCTTTTGAGCCGGGACAGCACCGGGTGGGATTTGAAATCAGCAAACCAAGTGTCTATAGACTGAGCATACCCATCGGAATCCGGGATGATCATTTCACTGCCGCTGAGGTATTGGAGCACTGCCAATAATTCCAGGCGCGGATCGATGGTGATGTCAAGCATACCTACGCGCGTTGAAATAGGCTTGATCTGTTCCGGGGCAGAATCTTCACTGTTATCAGCATTTACAGTCATTAGCAGCAGGTACAGCAAGCTGACTATGGCAAAGATAAGAATTATTGTTATCATGGCTTTCTCCTGATCTGTTTTGCGTGATGGATTATCTGGTAAAGCATCCAAAAGGTATAATACAAATCTCTTAAATCTGCATATTCTGTCAATAGTAATGTTTTCTTTTACTGATATGCTGCAGTTGAGTTTTAAGCCTTAAAAGTTGTTGTAATGGAAAAAGCATAGTATAAAATTCTCAAAATTCGCATAAATAAATTAGCACTCTAACATTTTGATTGACAATTAAGCGGTTTGGATTAACTTGTCTTTTGTTAGCAGTTGAAAGCATCGATTGCTAATAAATAAAAAAGAGGCGATTACCATGAAGAAGAGTAAAGCAAGATTAATCGATACGCTAAGCGCATTGGTTGATGAGTATATATTGAGTTGTGAACCCGTATCTTCACGGGTAATCAGCGAGAAATATATCAGGGATGTAAGCTCTGCCACGCTGAGGCTGGATCTTAATAAATTGGAAAAAATGGATCTGATATACCAGCCGCATACTTCAGCAGGCAGGATTCCAACCATTGGCGGATATAGAAGGTATCTCGATTATATAGAGCCCGAGCATAGGAAGATTCTTTATACGAGAATGGACACCTTGCGCGAGCTAATGCATCGGAGCTATAGGGATACGCCTCGTTCACTTCATTATATCATGCAGCTTTTGGCGCGAGAGACGGATCAGCTCTCCTTCGTAGCCGAGCCTGAAGTATCCAGCGGATATCTTTCCCGGTTGGAGGTCTTCAGCATTGGCGATAGAAAGCTACTCTTTGTAATGAGCCTCGATAGTGGCCTTGATAAGACCGTGATCATGCGCAGTGATTATGACATCAACGAACAACAGCTCAAGAAGCTGGTCAGATATCTCAATGAAGAGCTGGTGGGCTTGCGTATATACGACATTGCCAATAGAGTTTTGGTGGATATGCAGGAATATGCCAGCGGCGATGGCGATCTGCTTGGTCAGTTCTTGGGCGAGCTACACAAAGCTTTCATGGAAATAAGTGATTTCTTCATCCATTTCGATGGAAGTATAAAGTTTTTGGAGCAAAGCGAATTTGATTCCAAGGAAAACATACTGAGCTTTATGAATCTGATTCAAAGGCAGGACTATCTGCTTAAGCTCATGCGTAAAAACGAAGTTGATGGCGTTAATATACTCATGGGTGAGGACTTTGCAGAGCCCGGCTGGCAGATATTTACGCTTATATATGCACGCTACGAGGTTTTTGGAATACCGGGATATTTGGGCGTGATAGCTCCTACGAGGACAGACTATCGCAAGCTTATCCCACTCATTCGTGATATTTCAAGGACTATTACCGAGACTACAAAGAGGGGAATGGTAGTTCCCAAAAGATAAATTATTTAAGGAAATGAAATGATGCAGGACAAGGCTAAGGAAAAGAAGAAAAAGAAACAAGACGACATTAAGCCGGATGAAGAGCTTTTGCAAGCCCAAGAGGCGGAAAGAGACCCGGAAGCCGAGCTTGAAGCCATGAAAGATAAATATCTGCGAACTATGGCAGAATTTGAGAACTATCGAAATCGTACGAATCAGGAGAAATCTGATTGGATTCGCCACGCAAGCCAAGAGCTGGCACTCAAGGTTTGTGATGTGGTAGATAACTTTGAACGAGCTATTGCCCAAGCCAAAGAAGAGGACTTAGAAACTCCCTTTGGTAAAGGGGTATTGCTCATAGAAAAACAGCTTTTAAACGCTTTAGAAAATGAAGGGGTTAAGAGAATCGAAGCTTTAGGCGAGGAATTTGATCCCGAATTTCACGATGCGCTCAGCCATATTCCCAGCGAGTATGATGAAAACATCGTAGCAGCTATTATAAAAAACGGTTATACCATGCACGATAAAGTGATAAGAGCCGTGCAAGTTGCCGTATCAAATGGAAAATTAAACATAGCCCAGGAGGAATAAATGGGAAAAATAATAGGAATTGACCTTGGAACCACAAACTCTTGTGTTTCCGTCGTAGAAGGTGGGAAGCCCGTGGTTATTACCAATGCCGAGGGCAGTAGAACCACTCCTTCTGTAGTTGGATTTACTAAAGATAAACAGAGATTGGTGGGGCAATTGGCAAAGCGCCAAGCTGTTACCAATCCTGAAAATACAGTATTTTCGATCAAGCGCTTTATGGGACGCTCATTCTCTGAAGTTGATAAAGAAATCAAGCAGGTCCCCTATAAAGTAATCTCTGGTATCAAAAATCAAGCAGCCGTAAGCCTCAAGAACGAGGAGAAAGACCTCACTCCGCAGGAAATCTCGGCAATGGTCTTAACCAGAATGAAAGAAACCGCTGAGGCATATCTCGGCACGACTGTCACCGAAGCTGTGGTTACAGTTCCGGCATATTTCAATGACGACCAGCGTCAGGCCACCAAGGATGCAGGCCGCATCGCAGGTTTGGATGTGAAACGCATCATCAACGAGCCTACCGCTGCTGCTTTGGCATTTGGCATGGAAAACAAGAAAGAGCAAAAGGTTGCCGTTTACGACTTTGGTGGCGGAACCTTTGATATCTCCATCTTGGATATTTCTTCCGGTGTGGTAGAAGTTCTTTCATCCCACGGTGATACCCACCTGGGCGGAGACGACTTTGACCAGCGCGTGATCAATTGGATCTTAGACGAATTTAAGAAGCTGGAAGGCATTGATCTATCCAAAGACCCAATGGCACTTCAGCGCTTAAGAGAAGCTGCCGAAAAAGCCAAGATTGAGCTCTCCGGCACCCAGACCACGAATATCAACCTGCCTTTCATCACGGCAGATGCAACTGGCCCAAAACACTTGGATCTCGATCTTAGTTTGGCAGAGTTCAATCGCTTAACCGAAGATCTCGTAAAGCGCACTTTAGAGCCTTGTAAGAAAGCTCTGGATGATGCCAAGCTCAGTGCCAGCGATATTCAAGAAGTATTGCTCGTGGGTGGAAGCACACGCATACCCGCCGTTAGCGATGCCGTGGAAAACTTCTTTGGCAAACAGCCTAACCGTAGTGTGAACCCGGATGAAGTGGTGGCAATAGGCGCCGCTATTCAAGGTGCTATCCTTTCCGGTGACGACAAGGTGAGTGATGTTCTGCTTTTGGACGTCACACCTCTTTCACTGGGAATCGAGACCTTGGGCGGAGTAATGACTGCTCTGATCAATAGAAATACCACCATTCCCACCAAGAAGAGCCAGGTGTTTTCAACTGCCGAAAACAATCAAACTGCCGTGACCATTCACGTCTTGCAGGGTGAGCGTCCTATGGCGGGTGATAACAAGAGCTTGGGCAGATTTGATCTCGTGGGTATCCCGGCTGCAATGCGCGGCGTTCCTCAGATTGAGGTGACTTTCGACATCGACGCAAACGGAATCCTGCACGTATCTGCCAAAGATAAAGGAACTGGTAAGGAGCAATCCATACACATCGATCGTGCCGGAAACATCGATCAGGAAGACATCGATCGCATGATTCGTGATGCAGAAATCCACGCAGAAGAAGATAAGAAGCGTCAGGAATTCATCAGCGCAAAGAACGAGCTTGATGCATTGATCTTCAGTACGGAAAAGAGCATTGAGGATTATGGTGAAAAGCTCTCTGAAGAAGAGCGTAAAGATCTCGAAGAAGAGGTCAAGAAAGCAAAAGACGAGTTTGAAAAAGCTACGGATAAAGAACAAATAGATAAGATCAAAGACGAGCTTTCTAAGAAAGCACAGAAGCTTGGCGAGATCATTTATGCAGATATGCAACAGCAGCAACAGGGCGGAGCGGGATTTGATCCCAACGCTCAGGGCTTTAATCCCGAAGATTTTGCGCAAGCAGAACAGCCGGAAGAAAAAGCCGACGGTCCTATTGATGCAGAATATGAAGTTGTAGACGATAACGAATAATATAATAATAAGATACAGCAGCTCTGCCTCCCCGGATAATCTCTCGGGAGGCAAGCTGTTTTCTAAGAAATATCACTGCCTAAGATGAGTGCAGTTTTTAGCTGGAGAGAGAATGCAAAAAAGAGATTATTATGAAATCCTTGGTGTGAGCAGAGATGCCGATGCCGATACGATAAAGAAAGAATATCGCAAGCTGGCCATGAAATATCATCCGGATAAAAATCCTGATAATAAAGAAGCAGAAGAGATGTTTAAGGAAGCCAGTGAAGCATACGAGATTCTGAGTGATCCCGAAAAGCGTCAACGTTATGATCAGTTCGGTCATGATGCCGATCATTTTGGTGCAGGAGGTTTCTCTTGGGATAACTTTACTCGTCATGCTGATATCAATGATATTTTCGGAGATGGTTTTTCGTCTATTTTTGAGGGCTTATTCGGCGGTGGATTTGGCGGTGGCAGAGGTGGTGGCAGGCGTTCAAACCGTGGGGAAGACCTGCAAATAGAGCTCTCGCTCAGCCTCAAAGAAATTGCTGAGGGCGTAGAAAAGAAAATCAAGATCAGCACCAAAGAAGCTTGTGATAAATGCGATGGCACCGGCAGCGATGATGGTGAGGTGGAAACTTGTACCCAATGTCGTGGTAGCGGTCAGGTATATACTGTTCGTCAATCTCTCTTTGGGCAGATGCAGGTGATGGGTGAATGTCCCTCCTGCCGCGGTGAAGGTAAGATCATCAAAAACAGGTGTAGCAAGTGCCATGGCGAAGGCCGCATGGGCAAGGTCAAAGAGATCAGTGTCAAGATTCCCGCCGGAGTGGAAGACGGACAATATATCAGGATGCGTGGGCAAGGTAATGCAGGCCCGCGTGGTGGTGCAAAGGGCGATATTCTCGTTCTTATCCGCGAAAAGATTGATGATGTCTTCGTGCGTGATGGCAATAATATTCTGATTGAATATCCCATCAGCGTATCTCAAGCCGTTTTGGGCGGAGAGGTGATGGTGCCCACGCTAAGTGGAAAAGTGAAGATGAAGATACCCGCCGGAACGCAGAACAGACGTGTATTCCGTCTCAAAGATATGGGAATTAAATCTTTGAACTCATATAGCAAAGGCGATCAATTGGTGGAAATCGTTGTAGTTATTCCCACTAAGATCAGCAAAGATGAGACGAATCTTTACAAGCAAATTGCGGAATACGATACCAAGCGTGAACTAAAGCCGGATAGAAGGTTCTTTTCCAGGCTGAGGAACTATTTTAGCTGATTATGCCTTCATATTACTTTCCTGAGCTTAAAAAGAGCAGTTCGGAGCTTATTTTAGACTCCGATGAACACCACCATTTGAGCAGAGTGAGAAGAGCCAAAATAGGCCAAATCATTTTGCTCAATAGTGGTAATGGCTTGCTTGCTGAAGCAGAGATTATTGCCATAGATAAGAAAGAAAGTCGCATAAAAATCTTAGATGTCAAAGAGATAGCTTTGCTTGAGCCCGGCTTTAGCATAGCTTTCTCGCTTCTTAAAAATCAACATGATGAGCTGATCATAGAGAAATGCACCGAGCTGGGGGCAAGAGAGTTCTTTCCTCTTATCTGCGAGAATACTGTCCGCACTGCTGGCAAGAATACACTTGCCCGTTTCGAGAAGACCGCCTTGGCGGCCATCAAACAATGCGACTATCCTTATCTGCCAAAGATACACGAGCCGATTAAGCTGAAGGATGCACTTGCTCAGATCAAGAAGAGCTATTTGCCGGTAGTCGCTTGTGAAAATGAAGAGAACAATTGGCTGAGGGATGTGGCGCACGAGGGCGATATCTGCTTTATAATTGGGCCGGAGGGTGGCTTTGATCCAAAAGAATTTAATCTTTTTGATACTTTGCCCAAAATCAGCCTCTCTGAAAATATATTAAGAGCAGAAACCGCTGCAATTACAGCAGCTGCGCAGTTTCAAACTTATAGGCAAAAGTAGTCTTTCATCAACACTTTTGCTTGTAAAAGCTATAATTCATCGCTCAAAATGGGTGATTGGCAAAATTCTCTTTGACAAGATAATAAACTGCTATTAGATTGGCACAAACTTAAAATACGAGGTTAGACGCTTAAAATGAAGCTCTTTGAAACACATGCGCATTTGGACCTTCCCGATTTCGATGCGGACCGGGATAGCTTGATAAACAAATGTTTTAATAACGGAATTGAATATATCTTAAACATATCTTTTAACAAAGAAACTGCGATATCATCGCTGAAATTGGCAGAGAAATATCCGCGTATCTTTGCTACGGCAGGCTATCATCCGCATGATGCCGAAGATTTTGATGCCGAACTCATCAAGAGACACGCTCGCGAGAAGAAGGTTTTGGCAATAGGGGAGATAGGGCTGGATTTCTTCCGCAATCTTTCTCCTTATTCTGTGCAAAGAGAGGTCTTTGCAAATCAGGCACATTTGGCGGTTGAGTATGATCTTCCCGTTGTCGTGCATGATAGGGACGCTCATCAGGAGTGCTATAACATTCTCAAGCAAGAACAGGTTAAGGAAGCAGTTTTCCACTGCTTTTCTGGTGATATTGTCTTTGCACAACAGGTTTTGGACGCAGGTTGGCAGATCTCTTTTACCGGCAGCATTACATATAAGAATTCCACTATGGACGATGTGGTGCGTCTTGTGCCTATGGATAGATTTATGATAGAGACTGATTGTCCTTATCTGCCGCCTCATCCGCATCGCGGACAGAGAAACTCGCCGCTTTTCTTGCATCTCGTGGCAGAAAAGATAGCCGAGCTCAAAGGAATCACGCCAAAAGAAGTAGCCGCAGCTTCTTATGAAAATGCAATGCGCTTCTTCCGCGTTCCCGAGCCGGAGGTAAAACCGGTCAAATCCGGAAGGAAGAAATGAAGAAATATTTATTGATTACGCTCATAGCTTTGAGCGCAAGCCTATGGGCGGGGAATTCCATCTTCTCTTATCAAGGTTTCCCCGTGCAATATTACGGCAGAGATATCTATAGTCTCGGCATGGGTGATACTGGCTCAAGCGATACTTTTCGCTATAATACCGGCTATGCAAATCCCGCTCTGCATCATCGTGAGAATAAGACTATATTCGGCACAGGTATGATCTTTGGCTTCACCGGATATTCATCGCAATATAAGAACAGCAGCGGGCAAATTCTGGAAAACACTTATAGGGACGACAATCTTGACTTGCCTTATTTTAGTCTGTCTATTCCCTACAAAAAGAACCGTTTTGGCTTCCAGATTAGCACCTATGCATCCGGCTTGGTCAAGAATCAGTTTAGTCCGGATAGTCTCAGGACTGAGTTTCACGAAGCTGATAAATATCTCTATCGTGCGGACTTGATCTACTCTCGTGCTTACAAGGATCTCAGCCTCGGTGTGGCTGCAAACTATTTCTTTGGGCATGATAATCGCAGCTTTGAATATATTGCTACGGGAACAACCGTGCCTAGCAATGAAAGGCTGAAGAAGACGATCAAGAATCCTTCGATGAGCTTTGGAGCGATTCAGGGCTTAGGTTCGCACTCACTGGGCGTATATGGCACCCTGCCGGTTAAGCTGAAGGGCAAGACTATCTATAGCAGTATCACAACCGAAGATGAGGAAGAAGACTATTCTCAAGAGCTTCCCTTGATGCTTGGCTTCGGCTATACAGGCATGTATTTTAAAGAGTTAAAGCTTGCGTTTGATGTCAATTATGAGAGCTATAGCCTTGTAGATGACAATTATCAAGACGGGGTGAAGATTGGCGTGGGACTTGCATATGAGCCGGATCTGAGCCGAAAGAATCATTGGTATGAGCGTATACCTGCGCGCATCGGTGTATCCCATCGTATGCTTCCTTTCAAGAGCGAAAACGGCAAGAATATAGACGAAAATGCAGTGAGCTTCGGATTCAATATTCCTTTCAAAAACAATGAAAACATGTTGGAGTTGGGTGCGATGTATCTAATGAGAGGCAAGCTCAGCGAAAATGAGCTGCAGGATAGAAGCCTGATGTTTATGGTCGGTTTCTCCGGGCTGGATATCATCTCCAGGGCGCCGGATAGAACTCGTCCGAGAGACATTCCTGTTGCCGAGGATCTCGGTCAATGGTAGATTCCCCCAAGCTCTTTCAAAGAGTATTTGATGCCAGAGGTGATGCGCTTCCCCCGGAAGATATAGGGCTTGAGGGCTTGCCCGATGAGTCGTTGATGGCAAATATAGAGCTGGTTGCGCAGAGGATCAGAGAGGCGATATATCAAAACGAGCCGATGATAATCTTCGGTCATGACGATCCCGACGGCATCACGAGCTCCTATGTTCTTTATTCATTTTTAAATAGCTGTGGATATCAGAAGCACAGCTATTACATTCCAAATCGCAATCTCGAATCTCATGGCATTCAGGAAGGCTTCATAGAACACGTTCGTAAAGGCGGCTACAAGCTGGTTATCACGGTGGATAACGGTATCGCTGCTTACGATGGGGTGGAAGCGCTCAACGAGATGGGTTGCGATGTGATCATCACCGATCATCATCTCATACAGCCTGATCTTTTGCCTAATGCTTATGCTATTCTAAATCCGCATCTGCCTAACTGCGAATATCCCTATAAATCTCTTGCCGGCGTGGGTGTAGCGCTCATGCTTATCCGCTATCTGTCAAAGACATGGGATCATCCCATAAGTGATGCCTGTTATCTTTGGACGGCTGTGGGCTCTATCGCGGACAAGGTTCCCATGACGGGGCTCAATCGAATCATCGTGCGCCATGTAATCAAAAACTTTCATAATATTCAGGATAATACCATCGACTTCTTGCTGAGGAACTACAGGCGGGTGGATACTGAGACTGATATATTCAACTTTCTGAGCTATACTGCGAGGATCATTGCAAATGGGCGTGAAGCGGGCGGTGAGCACACTGCCATGCGTTTCATCCTGCAGCTTTCGGATGCTAAGGCAAAGCTTTTTGAAGAGCTGGAATTGCAGCGCTCTAATTGGGAAAGCGATCTCAACCGTGTCTTTCTCTTTCTGGATACACTTTCTGCGGGCTTCGTAGGCAATTACTTTGTTTATTTTGATGATGACGACGTGATTCCCTATCATCTGATGGGCACTGCATCTTCCTTCATCGTAAACCGCTTGGGCATCCCGGCAATCATGCTGAAATATCATAATGGTAAAATGGTGTGCGAAGGGCGCTGTGATGATGGGTTCAACATGGTGCATGCCTTCAATCATTGCAGGGAGCATCTCATTCAGTTCGGCGGACACGTTAAGGCCGCGGGATTCACCATGCTTCCTGAGTCTTATGACGCTTTCTTGGAGTGTTATAACGGCTATGTGATGGAAAACTTCAAGAACGATAAGGCTGAGAAAGAGCATGGCTATGACACGGAGGCAAAGCTCTCGGAACTCACGCCTCATTGCTGGGAAAAGCTCGAGTATATGCTGCCTTGGGGGCAGATGAACTCGGAGCCACAGCTACTTTTGCGCGGCGTTTCTGCAAAAGATTTTAATCCATATTGGAACTTTGATTATTCGGGGCTTAAACTGCCTGAAGAGGGTGAATTTGATATAATCGCACTTTGGAAAAACCCAAACCAACTCAAAATAATTCAGATTCTTAAGTGATGCCCTATGAAAAATCTCAGCGAAACCTTGAGGAAATCAATACATTTGAGTTCACTTGTGATACCTCTATCGTATCGCTACATATTAAATTATAATAAAAATCATGCCTTCATCCTCGTTTTAATAGCTCTCATAATCAGTCTAATTGTCGAGATGCGTCGCTTTTGGCAGAAGAGCTTCAGAAGAACCTTCTATCTGATGTTTGGCAATATACTCCGAAAGCACGAACTGAAAAGCTTCACGGGCGCGACTTATTTGCTCCTATCAAGCCTTTTATGCATAGCTTTTTTCAATCCTGAGATAGCGGCTGCATCGATAGCTTTTCTTAGCATAGGCGACACATTTGCGGCGCTAATAGGCATAAATTTTGGCAGGCGCAAGTTTATTCGCAATGGCAAGAGCCTGGAAGGAAGCTTGGCGTGTTTTGTTTCTTGCCTCATCTTTGGGCTCTTTTGGCTTAAGAATCCATGGTTGGCGGTGAGCGGTGCGCTGATTGCAACAGTTGCCGAGCTTGCCCTGATTAAATTGGACGACAATATTGTGATCCCGCTGAGTTCGGGACTCATCATGAGCATAGTAAGGCTCTTTATCTAAACTGAGGTAAAACATGTTACTTAGCTTTATAATCCCCGTTTTAAATGAAGAAGAATCGCTCTCGCAGCTATACAGTGAGATTTTAGAGAATATAGGCGAGCATTCCTATGAGATAATATTCATAGACGATGGCTCTACAGATGGCAGCTTTGAGATCATGAAAAAGCTCGCCGAGAAAGACGAGAGTGTGAAAGTCATCAGATTCAGGCGCAATTTCGGCAAGTCTGCTGCATTACAGAAAGGCTTTGACCTCGCCGAGGGGGAGATCATCTTTACTCTCGATGCTGATTTGCAAGATAACCCTGCCGAGATTCCCAACTTCATCAAGAAAATAGAAGAAGGCTGGGACTTAGTTTCAGGCTGGAAAAAGCACCGTCATGATCCCTTGCATAAAAGATTGCCTTCAAAGCTTTTCAATGCAGTAACTGCAAGTACTTTCAAGCTCAAGCTCAATGACTATAATTGCGGCTTCAAGGCATATAGAAAAGAGCTGGTAAAAGAGTTATATCTCTATGGCGAGATGCATAGATACATCCCCGTTTTGGCTCATTCATTGGGCTATAAGGTCAGTGAAATCCCGGTTTTGCACAGAGCTCGCGAGTTTGGAAAGAGCAAATACGGCGCCGAGAGATATCTCAGAGGCTTCTTTGATCTCCTCACGGTTAAGCTGCTCACTCAATACTCAAGAAGTCCCTTATATCTCTTTGGCAGGGTAGGGCTTTATTCCACTATCTTAGGCTTTATCATCAGCCTATATCTTGCTATCTTAAAGATATTCATGGGCGTGCCTCTCTCAAATCGCCCGCTTCTCTTCTTGGGAATACTCTTGATCTTGGGAGGTTTACAGTTTATTTCTATGGGCTTAATTTCAGAGCTTATCGTAAATAGGATGAGTCAAAGAGGAGATATGGAGCTTTCGATCAGATGCACAATAAATGTTGCAGATAAAGAAGATGAACCAACTTGAAGCCTTTTTTCTGAAACACTATATCAAGACCCCCAAGCGTAATCTCTTTAGATTCAGCTTCGTCTTCATGGTCTTGGGGATAGCTCTGTCCGTTGCGATACTCTCGGCTGGCTTAAACCTCTTTCAAGGCTATGAAAGCAATCTTAAAAGGCTGCTTTTAGATAGCTTTGCACATATCAACATCTCGTCCATATATCGCGATTATATAGATGAAAACTCAAGCGATGATATCTTAGATATCGTCTTCGAGAAGGACGGCGTCAGATCTGCTGTCCCTTTGCTGCAACATCAGCTTATGGCGCAGGTAGATGGCAAGGTTCGCGCCGCAAACCTCATGGCTTTCAAAGAAAACGATAACACTTATTACCACGAATATATCAGCCAAGGCAAAAATGAAATAACTTTTGGCGAGATCATCGTAGGGCACTATCTTGCCGAAGAACTGGGCTTAGGCTTAGGCGATGAGATCACTCTTATGTATCCCAGATTGGATCAGATCAGCGCCTTTGGCTTACACTCCGTCACCGGCAATTTTAAGATAGTAGGTATATATCGTTGCGGCTACTATGAAAACGATAGAAGCTTGGTGATATGCGATATTGACGAAGCTCGCGATTTGCTCAATCTACCCACGGGATACACAAGGATTCATGTAAAGTTAGACAAGCCTGACAATGCTGCATATTATGGTGCTGAGATAGCTTCAGAACTCAACAATAGATTCAGCGTGATCCCCTGGAACTATTATGCAGAGAGCCTTTTGAGGCTGGTAAAGATGGAGAAATGGCTGATCTACATAGTCTTCAGCTTTCTCGTGTTGATAGCCGGCATCAATGTGATCTCTGCCGTGGGCACGATTATCTTGGACAAAACCGATGAGATCGCTATATTGCACACATTAGGCGCAAAGCCCAAAAGCATCAAGAAGCTATTTGCATACAGGGTTGGCATAGCTGCGGTGATCGCCGTGATCATAGGCCAAATATTCGGTTTGATACTATCTTGGCTGGTAGAAAAACAAGGCATCTACAAGCTCAAAGGCGAGGTGTATTTCATTGAAACCCTTACCTTTGAGCTAAGCTATATGAATCTCGGGATCGTGTTCATCACCGCGACAATCTTGATCTTCATCTGCATCATGATTCCGCTGAGGCAAATACAAAAGATGCAGGTAATGGACATAGTTAGGCGTAATTATTAAAAGGATATATAAATGATATTAAGTGCAAGAGATATTTTCAAAAGCTATAAAGATAGCGACCAAGTCATCGAAGTGCTCAAAGGTGCCTCTTTAGAGGTCAGTAGCGGTGATCTGATCTGCATTACGGGAAAGTCCGGCTGCGGTAAAAGCACCTTACTGTATATACTCGGGCTTTTAGACGCTCCCGACAAAGGAGAGCTGGAGATTGCAGGCAAGATGATCGATTCAAGAAGCAATCTCGCCCATGAATTCCGCAATCGCGATCTGGGCTTCGTGTTTCAATTTCATTACCTGATTGAAGATCTCACCGCCACGGACAACGTGATGTTGCCGCAATTGATCTTAGGCAAGAGCGAGGGCGCGGCAAGAAAGAGAGCACAGGAACTCTTGGACTATCTCGGACTTTCGCATCGCTTGGATCGCTATCCCAATCAGCTTTCCGGCGGAGAACAGCAGAGGGTTAGCCTTGCGCGTGCATTGGCAAATGATCCCAAGCTTGTTTTAGCAGATGAACCTACCGGTAATTTAGACCCTGCCCATAGCAGCGAAGTATGGAAGATGATAAGAGATTTAAATAAAGAGTTAGATCAATCCTTCGTGATCGTCACACACGATCATGAAGCCGCTATGCAAGCAAATAAAGTGTATGAACTAAGCGAAGGAGTGCTTCGCCAAGACGGATAAATCGCTATGCATGCTCCGCGCAAGTTTTATATCTTCATAATCGTATTGCTGATAATCAACTTCAGCTTCTTTACGATTTGGTATGCCTTGGGCGGTAGAAACCTCTTTCGTAATGCACTTGCCTCTTTTGCAGGGAATCTGATTGGTGCTGAGATAAGCGCAGGCGACATGCAGATCAGCGATAAACAATTATATTTACAAGATATTAGCTTTGCTATGCAAGATGGCGCGATCAGCGTTAAAGCTCAGTCCGTGAGAATACGATACAGTATTTATAAGCTAATACTATCGGGCTTCAAGCCGGAAAATGTGGTCAGCATCGTCGAGATCGACAAGCCCGTAGTAGAGATCAAGTATTATAAAGAGAGAAAAAAGAAACAGAAAAAGTATCGTAGAAAAGAGTTTCAATTACCTGACGTAAGCCCTTATTTCAGTAGGCTTATCCTGCGGGATGGATATGTACATGCAGACGTGGGTATTGAGCTTAAGATTCTACAAGAAGGAGTCCTGCAAATAGAAGAAAGCTTGGAAGATATAAATATATCTATCATCAACGAAGAGCGCAGCAGGGTGAGCTTAAGTGCAGTAAGCGCAATGGGCGGCAAAGTGGAATTGACCGGCTTTCTCACGGGCGGAAACATAGACATAGCCGAAGCGCAAATAGGGCAATACTCTCCCTTGTTCATCGAGCATCCCGATATAGAAAACTTCCGCACCCTCATCTCGGGACAAGCCAGCTTTTCACAGAGGGAAGATAAGTATTTATACGACGGCGAATTTGACATAGCAAACACCTCTGCAACGCTGCTTAAGGACTACTTTGTCTCGTTCCCGAAGCTTGATTTTCAGGCAGATCAAAGCGACGCAAGCCTTGATATCTCTAATGCACGCTTGGCAGGCAACGCTTTAGACGCCGAGCTGAGAGTGCAAGATTACATGGGCGATATGAGCTTTGCCGGAACCAATGGCATAACACATATAGATCTTAAAACCATTTACCCTGATCTTGAAGGATTTGTCCATGGCGAGATTGGTGCAGCCGGTTCCATAGATGAGCCCGACCTTACTTTACGTGCATATTCACAGCGCTCAGCCTATAGAGATTGGGAGTTTGAAGACATTACAGCATTGGCAACTTTCGACGGTGAAAGGGTAAAGCTGGACGTGGAGAAAGCTCTTTGGCAACAGCAAGTTATAGATATCAATGCAATGTTAAATATAAAGTCAAAAGAGCTCAGTGCAAACTTAGTGACGAGCATTGCCGAGGGCAGCGATGATGATCTATCTGCACAAGGATACTTGGAGGTGGAGGGCCTACTACTGACCCCATATCCTCTTCTTACTGCAAAGGTTGAAGGCTTAGACTTTGCTTTCCGCGAGCTGAATCTCAAGGGGATAGAAGGCGAGGCAAGGCTAATGCCCACCGATGAATCATTGCTATTTGAAGCAGATATCTCAGCGGAGAACGGCATCAGCGTGAGCGCAGCCGGTGATTTGCTTGATCAACACATAGTTGTAGATCTGATGCTAAATAACTTAGATGTCGCCGATTTATATGCAATCAATTCCATTTCCATGCTCAGCCCGCTGGTAAGCGGAGAAGTAAACGGCATTATGCTGGGCAAATCTATATGGTTCAGAGCCGGCTTGGATACAGACATCAGAGAAAGCTATCCCTACACGGGTTTCCTATCTCTACTTGGCAATTTTAACTATCAAAGCTTAAACGGACAAGTGGTCGCAAACTGCGATAACGGAGAGCTTAATGGCCAAGCGCTGCCATTCTCGCTACACGGAGATCTTCTGAGCAAGATGCTCTACGTGCGCTCCTTGAGGCTGGCGGATATCCTCAATCTCTCCGGCAGGCTAAACCTCACTAATTTAGAAGACTTAGACTTCGATATTTCAGTAAGAAACCTCGATTCTCGCAGCCTAATTTCATATTATCCCGAAGCCGCCACCATGATCCCCGATTTTGAAAAACTGACATTTTTTGCCGAATACAACAGGAATGCTTTTCATGAAATAAATGGCAGTCTAAGCCTCAGAAAGCTTGATCTGATCAGCATCATACCGCTGGATTTGGAACTAAATTTAAGCGGAGATATCCGCAAGATCGATATCGCGGGCAAGATCAAGGATAAAAACCACACCCTCATATCACTGCGCGGCGAAAGCTCGTTAGAACCCGAAGTATCGCTTGTTGCAGATGCTTACATGAACGGACTAAAAATACAAGACATACTCTATGAAATCCCTGCGGACGGCACATTCTTCGGCAAGGTGAGCTTCGCGCTCGAACACGCTTTGGACAAAGCACAGAGGAAGATGAGCTTCGGCGCGGATCTTAGAGGGCAAGACATCAGATACGATGAATACACTGTTCAAAACATCATCCTCAAAGGTGCACAAGAGCCTCAAGCCCTCATAGTTGACACTCTTTACGTATATTCAGATAACCTCTTAGAAGCATACGCAAAAGGCTCTTTAGATTACAATATACTTCAAAATGCCTTTTTCGAGGGCAACCGCAATCTCTATCTCAGCGCAGATTTAGAGCTATTTAGCTTCCTAAAAGAGCTGACGGACTATATTCGCGAATCCACCGGAACTTCCAAGCTCACGGCAAGGATAGGAACCCGCGACGAGCAGTTCATTGTTCACAGCGGAAACATCGACATCAACGATGGTCATATACTGCTGAAAGACCAAGTAGAACCCATGCGAAACATCGAGATCAAAGGCTTTTTTGACGATAATAGAGTGGTTGTCCAACACGCTCAATTCAACATGGGCAACGGCAAGTTTTATATGAACAACATCTTCGATGCCGAGCCCACAGATCACTTCATGATTTCCTTTTTAGATCTGGGATATTTGCGCATATTGATAGAAGAGCCCGGCATCCAAGCCACCATCCCCGCGCTTGCTCCCGCCAAGACCCTGACAAACATCTCTATCAAAGGCCAGGACAGCCGCTATGCCACCATTCGCGGACCTTTCGATGATATGAGTATAGAGGCATCAGTGAGGGTGGAAAACCTCGATATTCTCTTCCCCTTGGGCGCGGACAACCTGCTCAATCTCATCATGTCTGTCAGCAAAACAGGCAAAAAGCCCGATAGCGAGCCCCTTGTTTTACCCTTCACCATGGATGTATTTCTCAGTGTGGGCGAAAACGTTCGCTATGCAACCTATCCCACCAGCCTCTATCTTGATCACGACGGCTTTTTACACATACTCTATGACGGCAATAGATTCATAGTAAAAGAAGCAAATATTACCTCGGAGAGAGGCACGGTTGACTTCTTCGGCACCGTTTTTGAAGTGGATAACATTGTGATAAATATGATAGACCAACAGGATATCCTCAGCGTGGACGGAATGTTTTACAAACGCAGCCCGGATGGCAGTACAATCACGCTTTCGGTTCATTCCACGCCCGAATACGATAAACCCTTTTTCGATAGATTAAAGCTGGATTTGGTGAGTGATAACCCTGCAGATCAAAACATTACTCAGGTTCTTTCGCGCCTGAGATACAATCAGAGTATGGACGAGCTACCGGAAGAGGAAAAACAGCATCTTTTGCAAGATGAAGCCTTGGGACTAATAGGCGTAAACTTGGATTCAACGGTCTTCAATCCCTTTATCTTCCCCGTAGAAAACTGGATTCGCAGAACCCTCAAGCTCGATGGCTTCTCCATTCGCGCCGGCTTCATCAAAAACATAATTGGCGAATACGCGGCCTCAAATTCAGAAGTAGGCAATAAGGCAAATATAGATAATATCACCTCCGATATCACGCAGTTTTCATCCTCAATTCTGCTGAACAACCTCTCGGTTTCCATGAGTAAATATATTGCTTACAGAACCTTTGCCGATTATACATTGACCTTGCAGGAAGCCACCGACCTGCAGAAAAAGACTAAGATATTAGTATCCCAAGATGCTACACTGCGCGTGATCTTGCCAAAGAAGCTCAGACTGGGATACACCCTGAATTACTCCCCGAAAGACACCGGCCTCACGCATGAGGTCATGATTCACAAAACCTGGCGTTTTTGGGGACTATGATGCTTTCAAGATAGCTTAAAAGACGTACTTAACTCCCACCGATACAGAGCGTTTGGTATCTTTCCACCATTTGATATCGCCTTCTTTATCTTTATATTTTTCTTTATATTTCCCGATGATAAAGAGGCGACGCTTATCGTTTGCACTCAGGGTAAACTCCGTGCTCAAATGCGCTCTGGGAACTGCGATCTTGCCTAAACTAAGCTTTTCCACATTAGTTTTGCTATAGGCAATTTTTATGTTTTCCAGTCTCTTATAATCTGTATCCACTCTGACATCAAACCACAATGATTTGCCCTTCTTAAGCTCTTTACCATACATGTTTTGCCAAGCAACGCTCGTTTTCACCTTTTTGGCAATATTGCCTTGAACCTTTCCATAAAACCCATAAGAAGCATCCATCTCTTTCACACACTGCTCCTTGGTTTTAAGATAGGGGAGATCATCCTCGTCATAATGCAGCGACACGCGATCTTCTTCATAATATCTATCGAAATACATGTGAGAGAACTTCTTCCCGTGAATCCTGTACTCAAGATTAATTTTTGCCACATCAAAATCAGCATATATGCCGGGCAAGATATAGCCGCTACCGCCGGTAATGAGGTGAGCCATCTCAGAATACATCTCAAACTTCATTTTGTCTTTTTCATAAAGAGGCTGTCTATACTCAAAAGTGATGATGCTCGCAGAATCCTTTTTATTGGGCTTAAGCTGGAGATACAGCGAATCCGGCACCACATGCTTGAGATTGGAATATTGGTTTCTATCCAAATAATAGCTCATGCTAAGCTTGGCTTGATCGAGGATTTTAACGGTATTTTCGGGAACCGGCTGAATGCTTGCCAATACTCCCAAAACCTCGTTTTTCTGAATATTTGTGCTAAAAAGAGTGAGCTCGGGTTTGAGAAAGATATCCGGACTACTACCCAGTATAATGCCATTCTGACGGTAATTAGGATAGAATAGCATGTTTGAATAATTCAGCATAACAAGTCCGTTTCTTTGGGACACTCTGGGCAAACCGCCAAAATGAACATATATGGGCTCGCCTTGTCTGCCGTATCTCATATAGTAGATTTTATTTAGGATATCGGAGAGCTGGTCCCAATCGCTTGTTTTAAGCTTCATATTGTTATCAAACAAAAAGTCGAGATCTAAGCCAAAGGAGAACTTCTTAATCTTAAATTCTTGGATCACTCGAAGCTGATTGTAAGATATTGAATCTTCATGCACTTTGCCAACCATGGTAGAGGTGCTGAAACGTGTGCTCGTTCGAACGTTGAAAGGAATGCTTTGCGCGGCGAGAACAAGAGGTAGCAACATCACAAAAAACATAATCTTCTTAGTCATAAATATAATCCTCATAGCAATATTTCATGGTGAGATGTAGAATAAATTACACACAAAAACCGTCAACTGAATTTTGAAATTTATTGAGCAAATAAGAGCTTAACTATATAATATTAAACACATTGCATAAGATATAATGTTTTTATGACTTCAAGCCGATTGATATAAGAGCCCACAAAAAGCAGCTAAAAGTGTTAGATTCAAGAGAATAATTAAAAAAGATGTTGACTCATATACGGGGCAGTGGAAAAGTGTATCATGGAGATTAAACATATGAGAAAACTAATCATTGCCATCGACGGTCCCGCAGCTTCCGGTAAAAGCACGGCAGCAAGGCTCTTTGCCAAAAGGCTACGCTATGCTTACATAGACACAGGTGCTATGTACCGAGCCTGCGCTTTGGCCGCAAAAGAAGCCGGCATTGATATGAGCGACGAATCGGCATTAGATGCACTTATGGACTCAATCTCTATCTCCATCAAACACGATTCTGATGAAAATAAGATTTACTTAAACGGAAAGGACGTATCCGCAGCCATTCGTAAGCCCGAGATATCAGGGCTTGCCTCCGGTGTTTCTGCTCATGCCACAGTGCGCAACAAGATGGTTGACCTCCAGCGTGAGATGGGCGCACAGGGCGGCGTTGTCTTAGACGGAAGAGATATTGGCACGGTTGTTTTCCCTGATGCCGATCTCAAGTTCTTTTTCGTTGCTCCCGCACGCGTAAGAGCGCAGAGGCGCTTTGACGAACTGATTATGCGTGGCGAAGATCCCTCTTTTGAAGATGTTTTAAATGATATGATAGCCCGCGATGAGGCAGATTCCTCTCGCACACTGGCGCCCTTGGTTCCGGCTGAGGATTCCATCCACATCGATACCGGCGCTCTAAACATAGAAGAAATGATAGATTTGCTATACGCTCACTATCTCAAAAAGGTGCAGGCAAAATGACTGTGAGACTTGCAGCATACTCCGGTTTTTGCTTCGGCGTGCGTCGCGCAATTGACCTTGCAAGAGAGGCGGCACAGGGTGCAGAGAAGGTCTATACCTACGGTGCTCTCATCCACAATCCCGAGTACGTTCGTGAGCTGGAAGAAGAAAAGATATTTGCAATAAACGAAATAAGCAAGCTTCACGATAGCACCGTAATCATCAGATCCCACGGCATAAGGAAGCAGGATTATCAGCAGCTCTTAGAGCAAGGCAACAAGCTGATTGACGCCACCTGCCCCTATGTGAAACGCACTCACGAAATCACTGAACAGGCAAACAAAGAAGGCTATCCCGTTTTTATCTTCGGTGATAAAGATCACCCCGAAGTTTTAGGCATAGAGAGCTATGGCGATGATAAAACCCGCGTCTTTGCTCATGGCGAAGATCTGGGCGAGATAGCGCATACAAGGCTTTGCATAATCAGCCAGACCACGCAAAAGATTGCCCACTTCAAAGAAATGGTTTGCAAGATCTTGCCCGAAGTTCAAGAGTTGCGCACATTCAACACCATCTGTCTTGCCACCTCACAAAGGCAAAAAGCCAGCGTTGATCTCGCCAAAGCCAGCGACTTCATGGTGGTAATCGGCGGTAAAACCAGTGCAAATACCAAGATGCTTGCCGAGCTATGTTCACAGTATTCGCCAACCGTACACATAGAAAGAGCCAAAGAATTAAAAATAATTGATTTTGAAGGCAAAAAGCGCATAGGCATCGCAGCCGGCGCAAGCACGCCTTCGGATCACATTATAGAAGTTTATAACAAAATATTAAAAATAAATGGGGAAGAAGAGCATGCCTCGAGCATCTCGGAGATCCCCTTGTTTAAGGAGGAATCATGATAAATCATGATCAAAACCAAGTCAATCCTGAGACTAAGATCGATGGAGATGACAAGATGTCGCAAAATAAGGAAGTTGAAGCCGTGCTCGAAAATGTCGATGAGCCAAAAGTTGAAGAAAACGTAGTTGAAAGTGAAACCGCTGCCGAGGAAGCAGAAACAGCTCTGCCCGAGGAAGAAGCAGCAAGTGTCGAGACTGAAACAATTGATATTGAGGAGCCCGCTTTAGAGCAAGCCGAAGCTGCCGAAGTTGAAGAACCCAAAGCAGAAGAGGCTGAGGTTGAAGCCGAGGAGACAGAAACTCCGGCAGAAACCGAAGAAGTAGAAGAAGTTGAAGCAGCAGCAGAAGAAGCCACAGAGGCCGAAGAAGCTGTAGCCGAGACGGATACTGATGCCAAAGAAGAAGCTCCCGAAGGAGAAGTTGATGAGGCTAAGGTTGAATTGACTCAAGAAGAAATTGAGCATGAAAAGATGCTCAGTATGTATGAGGACTCGTTTTCCAATTTTAAAGTCGGAGAGATCATCGAAGGTAATGTAGTAGATGTATCCGACAAAGATGTGAGAGTGGATATCGGCTATAAGCATGAGGGCGTGATCCCTATTTCAGAATTTGCCTATAGCGGAATTCCCGATAAGGATAGCACCATCAAGGTATATATCAGCAAGATTGACGGCGGGGACGGACGCGTGGTCCTCTCCAAAAAGAGAGCTGATTACCATGAAAATATCCAGCGCATCAAAGATGCTTTTGCCGATGGCGGCATCTTAGACGGAACCATCCGTCGTCGCGTGAAAGGCGGAATGATAGCCGAAGTTATGGGAATCGAAGGATTCTTACCCGGAAGCCAGATGTCCCTGAAACCCATCCCAAATCTCGATCAATTTATAAACAAAGATATGCAGTTTAAAGTGATCAATATGGATGAGGAAAAAGGAAACATTATCTTCTCTCGCAGAGCAGTTCTCGAAGAAGAAGCTACTCAAAAGCGTGAAGAGCTTCTTGAGAAAATCGAGATCGATTCCGAGCTGGAAGGTGAAGTTAAAAACATCACCCAATACGGCGCTTTCATTGATCTCGGCGGAATTGACGGACTTCTGCACCTCACAGATATGTCTTGGGGCAAGCTCGGTCATCCTTCCGAAATGCTCGATATAGGCGATAAGGTCAAAGTCAAGGTCATCAATTTTGACTCTGAAACCCACAAGATTTCCCTTGGCTTAAAGCAGCTCGTGCCCCATCCTTGGGAAAATATTGAGATCAAATATCCCGAAGGAACTCGCATCAGCGGCAAGGTCGTAAGCGTGAAATCTTTTGGTGCTTTCGTAGAGCTCGAACCGGGCGTAGATGGCCTTGTTCACATCAGTGAAATGAGCTGGACAAAGAGAATTTCCGACGCTCGCAAGATTCTTAAAACCGGTGATAACATCAACGCCATCGTTTTGGAATTGGATAAGGAAAACAAGCGTATTTCTTTGGGTATGAGGCAGATGGATCCCAATCCTTGGCTCACCATAGAAGATCGCTACCCGGTTGGAACCGTGCTCAAACGCAAGGTTAAGAGCCTCACCGCTTTCGGCGCATTTGTTGAAATCGAAGAAGGCATAGACGGACTCGTTCACATCTCTGATATCAGCTGGACGAAGCGCATCTATCACCCCCGCGAAGCTTTCCGCAAAGGGCAAGAGATTGAGACCATCATACTCTCGATCGACACAGCCCAGCGCAGAATCGCACTCGGTGTGAAACAGCTCGCTCCGGACCCCTGGGAAACTCTCAATGTCAACCTCCCTGTCAATACCGAAGTATTCGGCACCATCTCCAAACTCATCCCCAAAGGTGTGTTGGTTGATATCGCCGTAAACGAGGACTTAGTGGAAGGATTCATCCCCATCTCACACCTCGTTTTACCTAAGCTCGAACACAGCGAAGACGCTTTCCAAGTGGGCGAAGAATTGCCCCTTAAAGTGATTGAATTAGACATGGACAATCGTCGTCTGATCCTTTCCGTGAAAGCTTTCTTCTTCTCCAGAGATCCCAAACTCCAGGAAGATTTCATTACTATTCACGAACAGTATATGAGAGACAGAGTGGTGGAATTGCAAAAGAAAAAGGCTCAAAAGCTTCAAAGAGAAAAGCTTGCTGCCGAGAGAAAGGCCAAAGCCGAAGCTGAAGCAAAAGCTAAAGCAGAAGAAAAAGCCAGACTCAAAAAAGAAGCAGCCGAGAAAAAAGCCGCTGAAGAAGCTGAAGCCGCAGCAAAAGCCGCTGAGGAAGCTCCTGTAGAAGAAGCAGAAACTCCTGAAGTCAAAGCAGAAGAGCCTGCCGAAGCTGAAGCAAAAGTTGAAGAGCCCAAGGCTGAAGAAGCAGTTGCAGAAGAAGCAGAAACTCCCGAAGTTAAAGCCGAGGAGCCTGCCGAAGAAGAAGCAAAAGCCGAAGAGCCCGTAGCTGAAAAAACAGTTGCTGAGGAGCCCGCAGAAGAAACGGAAGAAACTCCTGAAACTGCAAGCGAAGAAGCTGTTATAGAAGAACCTGTAGCAGAAGAACCTGCAGCTGAAGAGCCCGAAACCCCTGAAGCAGTGGTGGAAGAGCCCGCAGCAGAAGAACCCAAGGCTGAAGAAGCTACCGAAGCGACAGAGACTACAGAAACAGTGGAAACTCCTGAAGTTGCGACCGAGGAACCCGCTGTTGAAGAAACAGAAGACAAAGAAAATGAAGAAACAGAAGCAAGCACAGAGCTTGAATAACAATAATAACTTAAGTAGTGAAGTGGCGTCCCCTAAAGGACGCCATTTCCTTTTGAAAGCCGGCTTTTGGCTGCCCATTCTTGTCATGGCGCTCACGGCTGTGCTTTTCAACCTTTTTCCCATTGATATCAAGGTTCAAAGCCATTACTTTTCCGACGGCTGGAGACTAAACTCAAATTGGCTGGTACAATTGCTTTATAAATTTAGCAATATACCCGCGCTCATCACCGTTTTGGCATCCCTTTTCTTTTTAGCACTCGGCTATAAACAAGGGCACGGCTCGGCAAGATATCGCAAAATATTTATCTATCTGATAATCGTGATGGTAGTAGGCCCCGGCTTGATTGTAAATGCAGCCCTCAAAGACCATTGGGGCAGACCGCGTCCCAGAGATATACAGGAGTTTGGCGGCAAATACCCCTACGAAGCGCCGCTTGAGATGAACCGCGATACCCCGGGAAAGTCTTTCCCATCAGGGCACGCCAGCATGGGCTACTATTTATTTGCCCTCGCCTTTGCTTTAAAGGCCTTCAGCTTGCGCAAATACCGCCTCATGACCATCTTTACCCTCTTATATGGTTCACTTATAGGCTGGGGGCGGATCGTGCAGGGCGGACACTTTATGAGCGATGTCATCTTTTCCGGTGCAATTCTCTATCTGGTTGCACATCTTTCTTGGCATATTATGAAGCTGGAAAACAGTCCTTTTTATATCCCCAAAGAGGGCGGTAAAAAGCTTTCTCCAAAAATTCTTATTCTCATTATTATAAGCGCAATAATCATCTTAATTGGTTTCGGCTTAGCCACGCCATATAATAGAAGTCAAACTATTACCCTAAAGACAGATGAACCTGATAACTTAAAGATAAATCTTAAGAATACAGAGCTAAGCTTCGCTCTATCAGATAGTACATATATCTCCGGCATCAATAGAGGCTTCGGTTTCCCCGGCTCAAAAAGCAGGTTAAAATACAAAGAGACCGATGGCGTGCACTATATAGATCAAGAACTTAAGGGGTTTTTTAGCGAGCTTCAATCCATCACCGTTATCACCATTGATAGCCTAAAGGTGCGTAATTTCAGCCTAAACATAGAAGCAGGGGAGATGAGCCTCGATCTAAACCCTAACTGGCTAATGATTAAGGATGAACCCACCGGAGCATATCAGCTAAACAACGGGGATGAAAACCGCAATTATATTTTTAATATAAAAGATGCCAAAATCGAGCTGAATTGAAAAGCTTTACTTGCCTAAAATGGCAATCAGCCTACTATTTATTATAGAAAAACAAAAAAATTGAGGAAGTGAAATGAAAAAAGGTCATTATATTCTCTTGGCTGTGATCCTCGTGATCATTATAGCCGTCTCATGGTTTGTAGGAAAATACAACCTAATCCAAAAGCAAAAACCCTTAGTAGAAGAGGCATGGGCACAGGTTGAAAACGTATATCAATCTCGCCTTGATCTCATTCCGAATCTCGTAGCCACCGTGAAAGGTGCGGCAAATTTTGAAAAAGAAACGCTTATCGGCGTCACCGAAGCAAGATCCAAAGTAGCCGGCAATCCCACTCTCGATCCCGATATGTTGGGCGATCCCGATGCTTTTGCTCAGTTCCAGGCTAATCAAGCCGGACTTTCCGGCGCGCTAAGCAGGCTAATGGTGGTGGTGGAAAGCTATCCCGATATCAAGGCAAATCAAAACTTCCTGCAGCTTCAAGCTCAGTTGGAAGGAGTGGAAAACAGAATCAGAACAGAAAGAATGCGCTATAACGAAGAGGCGCGCAACTTCAATCAGCTGATCATAGTATTCCCAAACAATATGATTGCTAATATGATAGGCGCTCGCAGCTTCCAATATTTCGCTGCCGAAGAAGGTGCACAAAAAGCCCCCGAAATAAGCTTTGAATAATCAAGCAAAAATCACAATTTCTCATGAGCGTGTGTCAGCAAGCTTGATGCACGCTCATAAATTATTATATACCCATATCTTACCTATACCATTCAGCTCTTGAAATGGTGGTGATATGCTCATACCTATGACCACATCATGACCACATCATCACCGGAATCCAATAAGGAAGACACCCGATTCACATATTTATCAAAGAAATATTGGCATAATTATTAAAACACGATATAATATATATGAACAGACAATAATAATAATTTGTTAAAGATTACAGAAATAATTTAAATCAAGGAAAGCTTTAGTTAAAGGCTTTTGAGCTTATCTTTTAAGTAAAATAAGCACACAAAACTCTTATCGCCTTTAGCTCTTAATATCTTTTAATGGAGGTTAAAATGACAACGCTATCCACATTAAGTCTCTTTGATATGCAGTTTATCAAAGATTTTCTTACGCCGGAGCGTATAACGCTCTTCATCCGCGTGATTCTGATGCTGGCAATTGGCTTGCCCGTTATCTCATTCATCACGCGAGTAATTAATCGCATTGTAAAAGAAAAACTCTCGCTACAATCCAAGCTCATTGTCACCAGAACTATTAAATACTCGCTCGTTACACTGCTTTTGGTGATGGTCTTAAACGAATTTGGTTTCAAGGTATCAGCGCTTCTCGGTGCAGCGGGAATACTCGGGGTAGCCGTAGGTTTCGCATCCCAAACCAGTGTGTCAAATATCATCAGCGGGTTTTTCCTGATCTCTGAAAAACCCTTTCAGATTGGTGATGTAATTGAGGTAGAGGAAATCACCGGAATAGTTGATTCCATTGACCTACTCTCCGTAAAACTAAAAACCTACGACAACCGTTATGTAAGAATACCAAATGAAACAATGATAAAAACAGGTGTGATAAATATGACCAGATTTCCTATCAGGCGTGCGCAGACCATGTTGCGCGTCTCATATAAGGAAGATATCGGCAAAGTTTTGGAGATCTTGCGTGATATCGCTGAAAATCTGCCCGGTGCAAATGAAGAAAGAGCGCCGCTTATTTTGCTTGACTCGCTATCTGAATCCAGTGTTAACATCAGTTTCGGAGTCTGGACAGACACCTCAAACGTCTTCAATATGAAAACCCAAATGATTTTAGCAGTAAAGAAAAGATTTGAGGAAGAGGGAATAGAGATTCCTTGGCCGCAAATCGAAATCCACAATGCTTAATTCCTATGAATCAAAAGTATTTTATTTAGGAGGAAAGATGATAAACATAAAACAAATTAAAGCTGTCATTTTTGACTTGGACGGAACGCTCTTGGATAGCATTAGAGATATCGCAGGCGCCGTCAACCGGGGCTTGGCAGAAATGGAGCTGCCTATCCATGAAATTGAAACGTATAAAAGCTTTATAGGGCATGGTCACAAAGAATTAGTAAAAAGAGCCCTGCCCGAAGACAAAAGGAACGAGGCAAATATCAAAGCGCTCAGCGATAAATTTGTGGAACATTATGAAACCGAGTGGCAGCTGAATACTCAGCCTTTCCACGGCATCTTGTATCTGATCAAGGTGGCGGTTTCTAATAAGATCAAACTGGCGATACTCTCCAATAAAGATCAATCTTTCACCAAAAAGATGATCAGATATTACTTTAGAGGAGCCATGATCAGCCATACCAAAAACCCATTTGGAGTATATAGCGGAGCGACGGACGGAGTGCCCGTAAAGCCTGATCCCACAGTTGCCTTAGAACTGGCAAAACGCCTTAGCGCAGCGCCGGAGCATGTGGCAATCGTTGGCGATATGCCCGTTGATATCATAACTGCAAAGAATGCCGGAATGACGGCAATCGGCGCAGCTTGGGGCTTTGCCTCCAGAGAGATGCTTGAAACCGCAGGCGCAGACATGATCTTTGACAGCCCTGTGGAGCTTGCAACCTTCCTCGAAGGCCAAAGCGGGATATAAAAGATGAAAAGCTATAGAAAAGAGCTGTGGTTCAATACCGATAAACGCCGTCAATATATAAACATTACGCGCGATGTGCAAAGCTGTATCATGGAGTCGGGAGTTCAGGAAGGACTCGTCTTAGTAAACGCGATGCACATCACCGCCAGTGTTTTTATAAACGACGATGAAAGCGGCTTGCACCACGACTTTGAAAAATGGTTAGAAAAACTTGCCCCGGAGAAACCGCATAGTCAATACAAACATAATAGCTATGAAGATAACGCCGATGCACACCTCAAAAGGCAAATCATGGGGCGTGAGGTGGTGGTGGCTATCACAAACGGGCAATTGGATTTAGGTCCCTGGGAGCAGATATTCTATGGCGAATATGACGGGATGAGGCGAAAGCGAGTCTTAGTTAAGATAATTGGACAGTAAAATAGAAAAGTCCCCGCATAGCACGGGGACTTTTTTTGAATGTATTTTGCTTATTTACAAAAAGTGGTAATACAGGCCTGCTGCGGGGACCAGCATTTGTATCTGCTTATTTTTGTTGATGGTAAAGGGAAGCTCTACGTTGAATCTGAGTTCCGGCAGTGATCTTAAAGGAATAAATTCAAAGCCGGGACCTACGCCTAAATAATAATCATGAACAGTGTCCCAGTTTTGAGCGAATTCTTCTTTTTCGGTCTGATAATAATAGGCACCGCCAGCTTTTATGTAGAATCTCGATTCTCTATATTCTTTGAGCGGCACCATGTAATTTAATCCCATATTAAATGTCGTATAGCTATCATTGTCATCTCTTACGCCGGTTGATAAGACGAAGAAAGTGAATTGCAATGCCGATTTATCTATGGAATATAGTCCGCTGAGACCCATCCCCGTGGAGGTTCCGGCGTGGACACCGATTGCGCCTTTGCTGGGCTCAAGAGCAAAGAGCAAAGTCATTGAGAGTAGGATGAGGATGATTGTAATTCTTTTTGTCATTTGATACTCCAATTTTATATACTTATATTTTTCCTTTTAGGTAGGCTTGTCTCATGTTTTCATCAAATCTTTCTATGCTATAGCGCAGCATGGTGCGAGGCATCTCTTGGTAGTGGATATTTAGCCAATTTACAAGCACTTTTGGTGAGCGCTTGCCTATCTCGCGAAGCATCCAGCCGCAAGCTTTGTGGATGAGATCATGAGGGTGATTTAGAAAGCTTTGGCAAAGTTTCAGGGTGAGATCAAAGCTGTCGTTTAAGATGTGATGGTGGGTGCTTACGATTGCTATGCGCTGCTCCCAGAGGTCTGGGCTTTGGGAGAGCCTTAGCAGCGTGGTATCATCACGGTTGAAAAAGTGGGCGCCTAAGATCTTTGCAGCACTTATATCGACGAGGTCCCAGTTATTTATATTTTTGGTATTATTAAGATATAGTTTTGCAATATCCTCGCGTTCTTCATCTCTTTTTTGATAGCGGGCAACCAGCATAAACAGAGCTGCCATGCGGGCTTCATGGATGGGGCTGTTGAGGATTGTTTCTATTTGTGTTAAGCTTAATGTAAAGGTGAAATCACGGATAACATATCTGATCTCGGGGGTGGTGATGCCCCAAAATATATCATGCTCGGCATAGTCGCCCTTGCCGGTCTTAAAATAACGCTTGGCTTTCTCTATCTTCTCTGGTGTAGAGAAGCTTTTGAGCATGCTTATCAGCTGTTTTTCGGCAGATTTCATAAAGATTATTCCTCATCATTGTTGTTTTGATAATATAACGAGCTTGGGCATTATAAAAAGTTATATAAGCTCAACGCTTAAATTGAACAGATAATTTGCATCTTACTATTTGTCAAGCTGTGTTTGCCATTTTGCGTCATAAATCTCAAATATCGGTGGTTGGAGTGGATACAAATCAACACAATTTGCTGAAGCATGAGAATAAGAATAAGAAAATCATTGACTATTGTGAGCATTCCGATAATAAGGTGAGAACATTGTAAAACACTATTCATAGTGTGATAAAGCTTATATTTATTGGAGATGATGTGCGAAATAAAATGCTCGTAATAATCCTTGCTGCGCTAATGCTTAGTTCCTGCGGCAAGGTTCTTACTTCTAAGAAAACAAAAGTCAGCTTTTGGCACGGACTTAGCGGCCCGCTCGGCGATACCCTAAACGAGATGATAATGGAATTTAACCGAAACCACGAAGATATTGAGGTGGTGGCAAATCCCATCAGCAGCTATTCTGCGCTCTCGCAAAAGCTTATGGCGTCCATTCAAGCCAAGAAACAGCCCGATATTGCTCAGGTCTTTGAAAGCTGGACTTCCAAATATATAGAATCCGATGTTATAGTCTCAATCAGCGATCTCATAGATGAAGATGAGAATTTTACCGATGAGGATATGGCTGATATCTATCCCGTGTTTAAGGATTCAAATACCTTCGACGGGGTGATATACTCTTTTCCCTTCAACAAGAGCGTAAGGGCTTATTTCTATAATAAGGACGACTTTTATCGCAATGGATTGGATCCCGACTATTTTCCTAAAACTTGGGAAGAATTCCGTAAGTATGCCAATTTGCTAACCTATAAAGATGATACGAGAAGCAAAGGGCAGCATTATGGCACAAACTTCAACGTGAACGAGTGGCAGTTTGTGAATCTGTTGCATCAAGCCGGAGGAGAGGTCTTGGACAAAGATGGCAATCCGGCGATTAATAGTCCGCAGGGCATAGAGGCGCTCAGCTTTGTCACAGACCTCATGTATAAAGATAAAAGCGTATATTTGGTTCAAGAATACGACGGTCAAAACGACTTCATGGCAGGCATAGCCTCCATGTATGAAGGCTCAAGCGTATCTATCACACACATGAGACAGCAGCCCATCAATTTTAACATTGGCTACGCGCCATTGCCTACGCATAGAACCGGGAAGAGCGCAGTGTCGGGTGCAAATATCGTGATCTTCAAATCCGGAGATCGCAAGCGTGAGAAGGCGGCTTGGGAATTTGTAAAATGGTTTACAGATACCGATCAGACTGCACGTTTTAGCGTGGAAACCAGCTATATGCCCGTGCGCCGAAGCGCTATGAATAGTGATATTATACAAAACTTTTTAATAGAGAACCCTCAGTTCAAGGGAATATACGATCAATTGGAACATGCTGTTTTTGAGCCTCAAACGGGAGCTTGGTTCAAGGCAAGGGTTGAGCTTAAGAACTACCTTGAATATGCAATGCGCAACGAGATGAGCCCCAAAGAAGCGCTTGATAACGCCGCCAAGAAGTTCTCTGAACTGATCGCGGCTGAAAAAAGAAAGGACTGAAACATTGTTTTTTCTTGACAAATACAGCGGATAAAAAACCAATGATAAGAAGTTGTGCCGAAGTGGTGAAATTGGTAGACGCAGTGGACTC
>FZPS01000173.1_pt55 | contig 36845 bp, 33 predicted proteins | sample 1817821 | NCBI WGS metagenome assembly FZPS01 (sample SAMEA104158645, study PRJEB21678) | metagenome | place: Germany | collected 2015-04-21 | reverse complement strand
ACCGGGAACTTCGTGCACTGGGTTTACCAGAATGGGTTGTCCACCAATTCGCCAATGCCCGTAAAGGACCCTGGCGCATGGCCCACGGGCCAATGAATAGGGCCCTGGGCACCTCTTACTGGAAAGCCCAGGGCCTCATGAGTTTAACCGCTCGTTACCAAATGCTTCGTCAAGCTTGGTGAACCGCCGTATACCGAACGGTACGTACGGTGGTGTGAGAGGACGGGGGCTAGGCGCCCCCTCCTACTCGATTGTCGTGCTTATTTCCTTTATTTCTCCAGAAATTAACTGTCAAATGTTCATTTTCAATTGTCAATTGCTAAAACCGGTGCTTCAAGGACCTCTGCCGGTACCTCAATGGTAATATCGGCGTCATACTCGTAATCTTCCACCTGCATGGACATGACCGCCGCTTCGATGGGCATGGGTTCGCCCATAATTTCGTCGGCATAGGTGACAATGGCGGTGAATTCGCTGCAGCGGACCTGGAGATCCTCAACACCCACATACTCGATACCCCAGTAGGACATGGATTTTATCAGCTCCAGGGCCGGGGCCAGGGCCTGTTGAAAGTCCTGGGTGCTGCCGAACTGGCCCAGACTCAGGTCGAAGAAGGCGTTGAAGTCATCGATACGGCCATAGAAGGAAAGGATATAGACCTCCTCCCCGTCCAGCTCCGTGGTCCCCAGGAGCTGGTAGTGGAGGTATTTCTCCATCCCTTCCGGTATGGCATCTACCTGCCGGGCCTGCTCCATGAGCTCATCCAGGTTGGGAAGCAGGGTTTCCGGCTGCTGGAACCATTTTAGTTCTCCGGTCTCCGGATCGGGAAGCTTCTGGTACATTTTGCCGTCGGCCACATAGGTCTCGGTGGTAATCTTCTCCTCACCCAGCCCGGGTATGGCCATATCCAATTCCATGACCTGGTGCACCCGGTCGGGCAGGACCACTTCCTGGGTAAGCTTCATTTTCATGCCGATTTCCGGCAATTCCTCCGCTATATCCAGCCCGGCCCGGGGAATGAGGGACATGCTGCCGCCCATGGTCATCCGCATGGCCACATTTTCCATTTCCAGGGACCTGGCCTGGACCTCCTCCACCAGGGCAAGGGCTTCGGGATCGATGCCGAAGACCTTCTTCAGGAAGGCTTCCCCTTCTGAAGGGGTGAGAACATCGGTGGGGGCACCCTCCACCAGCCCCTGGCGGACAAACCAGCCGTAGAAGTTATAGCCCCAGTGGCCGGCCGGCAGGGGAACCTTTACCCCGGCCGGGGGCACAATATTGCCTTCCAGGCCCAGGGTCTTGGCGGCCAGGACCACAGCCTCGACCCGGGTAATACCCTGATCCAGGTAGGTACCGCCGTCGGGATAACCCTTCATGATCCCCTTCTCCACCAGGAGGTCGGCCGGGGGCAGGTCTCCTTCCAGGCCCGCCGCATCCACCAGGAGGGCGGCAAATTCCCCCCTGGACAACACATCGGCCGGAGCAGCCTCCGGCTCCGCGGCCACCACGGCGCCTGGGAAAACAAGCAACAGGACCAGCACCAGCAGCAAAGCAACCCTTCGCATGATCATCCTCCTTTATCGGAAAATGGCTAAACCTATCTTCATAATATAACAAGGGGGGTCGGGTGGCAATAAAAACCAGGAAATAAAACTGGTAATTTTAGCCTTCCCTGCCCAGGAACCGGGCCAGGTTTTTCAGGCCCCTGTTCTCCAGGCCCTTGACCGAGGAAGGGGCTATGCCCATTTCCCGGGCAAGCTCACTAACCCCCTTCCCCTCCCAATAGAGGGCCTTTAGGACCCGCCGCTGTTTTTCCGGGAGCCGGGCCAGGGCCAGGTGGAGCTCCTGGTCGCGGCTGCGGGCGAGGACCACATCCTCGGGCCCCTCCCCTTCCGCCGGGAGGAGGTCGAGGAGGGTGGCCCCTTCTCCCTCCTCCAGGGGCAGATCCAGGGTCAAGGTCTCCCTTTCCTGCAGCCGGAGGTTATCCCGACGGTAATTGAAGAGGGCAAAGTAGACCCGGCGCCGGGCGTACCAGGGAAAGCCGGCCCTGCCCCGGGGATTAAAGGCAAAGACTGCTTCCATCAGGGCCAGATTCCCCTCCTGGACCAGATCCAGCCACTCTACGCCTTCCGCCGCCAGCCGCCGGGCCGTGGCCAAAACCAGGGGCTGGAAGCGCCTGACTATTTCTGCCAGGGCCGCCCTGTCTCCCCCCTGGGCCTGATACAGCAGCTTTTCCAGCATTTTACCAAGCCTCCTTGCCACCGGATTGCTGCTACGATTATAGGTGACCGGGGCAAGGGGGTAAAATGTCAACTTCCCACCGGTCGGCTGCCGACCGGGCATAGGTTGAAAAGGCGGCGGTCTGCCCATTATTACCATATATAAAAGGGCCGGGCACCGGCAGGGATGATCCCAACCAGTACCCGGCCCCCATTTTACCCTTTAGGGGGGAAAGCCCCGCCTGCCGATGGGAAAGGCAGGCAGGGCCGCTGGGAGTGCTAGTATAAAAAGGGACAGCCATTAGGGATCTTTACTAAACTAAGGCAACTTGCAGCGGGCTGTCCCTCCGGCGGGGCAAGTTAACCTCAGCACCCTGCCAGGGGAGGCAGGATCCTTTAAGAATATTCTACCAGGGACAGGCCGCCGCTGCCATCGGACTTAAGTCACAATTGTCCTGGGACCAGGGCCTTAGTTTGGATAAAATCTAGCAGCCAAAGAGGCCCGTAACCACCTGACCCACAGAGCTGGTACTGGAGCGGGGCCGTTTTTTCAGGTCTAAGAGGCAGATCACATCGCCCCTGCAGAGGGCCAGGCCCCTTTCGTAGGCCGACTCCCCCTCCCGGGCCTGCCGCACCTGGAGGACGGGATTTTCCCGGGCCAGGCGCTCCAGGATGGCATAGGTCTGATCCCGGGAGCCCTCGTCTACCACCAGCACCTCATAACGGGGAGCGCCGGCGGAATCATGGTAATTGAGCTGCAGGAGCCAGCGGACTACCCCCTCAATGCTGCCCTCATCGTTATTGGTGATGAGGAGGATGCTGACAAAGGGTTTGTAGCCCCGTCCGCCTCCCTGCAGCCGGTGCCAGATCCCCCCCAGGGCCACGATAAAGCCGTAGCAGGCCAGGATGAGCACCAAAGTCTGGACCACAATATTTGTTCCCGCCCCTATTATACCCGGCATTGTCCTTCCCCCTCCTCGGCCTCTTACCATATGCTATGCCGGAAAAAAGGGGAATGTGACTTCTCTCTAAAAATGGACCAGCTTATGCTTGATGGCATAGAGGGCAGCCTGGGTCCGGTCCTTGACCCCAATTTTACGGAAAATGTTGGTGACGTGGTTCTTTACCGTCTTCTCGCTTATGGCCAGGAGGGAGGCAATCTTGGCGTTGCTGCAGCCCTGGGCAATGAGCTCCAGGACTTCCTGCTCCCGCCTGGTGAGGGCCTGCCCGCGGGGTTGATATTCCCCTCCCCGGGCCAGCCTGTTTAAAACGCCGAAAGCCTTCCCGGCAATCCCCGGGGAAAGGTAGGATTCCCCCCGCAGGGCAGCCTGGATGGCTTTGATGAGGCCGCCCGGATCCACATCTTTGAGGATATAGCCCCGGGCGCCCGCCCGCACCATTTCCAGCATATATTCTTCATCGTCGTGGATGGTGAGGGCCAGGATCTCTGTTTCCGGCAGTTCGGCCTTGATCATTTTGGTAACTTCAATTCCATTTATCCCCGGCAGATTTATATCCATGATAATTATCCGGGGCCGGAGGCTGCGGGCCAGCTGCAGGGCTTCCTCCCCCGTACCGGCCTCCCCCACCACCTCCAGGTCGGGCTCCAGCTCCAGGACCTTCCGAAGCCCTTCCCGCAGGAGGGGATGATCGTCAACCAGCAAAATTGGTATCTTGCTCAAGGGCCCATTCCTCCTCCCCTTCTGTTATGGGTACGGCCACGGTAATTCTGGTCCCCTGCCCCGGGGCACTCTTCACCTCAAAGCGGCCGCCCAAAAGCTCGGCCCGTTCCCGCATGCTGATGAGGCCAAAATGGCCCCCTGCCCGGCCGCCCCTCTCCACCTCCCGGAGGTCAAAACCCCGGCCGTCATCCCTTACACTGAGGAGGAGCTGTTCCTGGCCGTAGGTCAGGGTAACCCGGGCGCTGGCGGCCCGGGCATGTTTGCTCACATTGTGGAGGGCTTCCTGGATAATTCTAAACAGGCCCACTTCCACGGCCGAAGCCAGCCGCACCTCTTGGCCGAAAACGGCAAGATTAACCACCAGCCCTTCCCTTTCCTCCAGGCCTTCCAGATAGCGGCGCAGGGCGGGAACCAGGCCCAGGTCGTCCAGGGCCATGGGCCGCAGGTCGAAGATTATCTTCCGGACCTCCTGCAGGCTCCCCTTGATCAGGCCCTTCAATTCCGCCAGTTCCCCCCTGAGCTCCGGCAGGCGCTCCGCAGCCAGCAGCTTCTCACAGACCTCCAGGCGGAAGACCAGGTTGGCCAGGGACTGGGCGGGGCCGTCGTGGATCTCCCGGGCCACCCGCCGCCTCTCCTCCTCCTGGGCCTTGATAATACCCGCAGCCAGCTGCTGCCGCTGCTGCATCCCCTCCAGCTGCTGGGAGAGATCCCCCAGCTTTCCCTCCAGGTAATCTATCACCACACCCACCTGGGTGACCAGCTTTTCCGCCTTTCTGACCGTCTGCTCCAGGCGGCGGAGGCCCCTTTCCAGATCGTCCCGCCGCTGCCGGAGGAGCTTTTCCCTCTCCCGGCACAGGGCCAGCTCCACCTGGATATTCTTAGCTTCCTCGTAGGCCCAGCGGATGTCATCCTCGGTGTAGCGGGCAAAATCCCGGCTCACCTCAAGCAAGCGCCAGCGGGCCCGCTGCTCCAGCCCTTCCAGCTCATCGACCCGGTCGATGACATCGGCCGTTTCTTCCTGGAGCTTCTTCACTTCCTCCTCCAGGCGCCGGTATTCCTCCCGGGCTTCCTCACCAATATCGTAGATCATTTCCTTGCTGCTGCCGATAACGGCGATGGTTTCCTTGATGATAGCATCCAATTGAGCCATATCGGGAACAGGATTTGCCATCTTCTTTCACCACCCGAGCCTTTGCCATTTTATTCTACCCGGCCGGGGTCATTTCCTTTTCCTCAATGAAAGGAAAAACCTCCGCCCATAGCGGAGGCTTTTACAGAGCAGGAACAATCTTTAGTCACCCTTATAAGGGGGCGGTCAAAGAAAGCCCTCCCCCTTAGCGGAGGTCTGCAGCTGCTTTCTTCAGTAGTTCGGCCTTGTCGGTCCGTTCCCAGGGGATATCCAGGTCGGTGCGGCCAAAGTGGCCGTAGGCGGCCAGGGCCCTGTAGATGGGACGCCGCAGGTCCAGATCCCGGATAATGGCCGCCGGACGCAGGTCGAAGTGGTCCTGGATCAGCCGGGCGATCTCCGAGTCGGGGATTACCCCTGTGCCGAAGGTGTCGACATAGATGGCCAGGGGCCTGGCGATCCCGATGGCATAGGCCAGCTGTACCTCGCATTTAGACGCCAGTCCCGCCGCCACCACATTCTTGGCCACATAGCGGGCGGCGTAGCTGGCTGACCGGTCTACCTTGGTGGGGTCCTTGCCGGAGAAGGCACCGCCGCCGTGGCGGGCGTAGCCGCCGTAGGTGTCGACGATGATCTTGCGGCCGGTGAGGCCGGCATCCCCCTGGGGCCCGCCCACAACAAAGCGGCCCGTGGGGTTTATATAGATGCGGGTCTGGTCATCGAGGAGTTGGGGTGGAATGACGGCTTCGATAACCTTCTCCCGGATATCCTGCCGGATCTTTTCCATGGCTACATCGGGCCGGTGCTGGGCCGAAACCACTACGGTGTCGACCCGGACAGGCCGCCCCTCCTCGTACTGGACGGTAACCTGGCTCTTGCCGTCGGGCCTGAGGTAGGCCAGTTCCCCGTTTTTCCGGACCTCGGCCAGGCGGCGGCAGAGTTTATGGGCCAGGGTAATGGGCATGGGCATGAGCTCCGGGGTTTCGTCACAGGCAAAGCCGAACATCATCCCCTGATCGCCGGCTCCGATTTTCTCCAGGGGGTCGGCTGCCCCCTCCTTTGCCTCCAAGGCCTGGTCCACGCCCAGGGCAATGTCCGGCGACTGTTCATCGATGGCGGTGATGACGGCACAGGTGTCGCCGTCGAAGCCGAATTTGGCCCGGGTATAGCCGATTTCCTTGATGGTCTGGCGGACGATCTGGGGAATATCCACATAGCACTCGGTGGTGATCTCCCCCACCACCAGAACCAGCCCTGTGCTGACGGTTGTTTCACAGGCAACCCGGGCTTCTGGGTCCTCGGCCAGGATGGCATCTAAGATGGCATCGGAGATTTGGTCTGCCAGTTTATCGGGATGGCCCTCGGTCACCGATTCTGAGGTAAAGAAACGAAGATCTTTAGCCACTTTGCTTCCTCCTTTCTGAGAACAAAAAACCCCTTCAATTCCGAAGAGGTCAGATAGCTAAACTCTCATCTCTCAGAATTGATTCTGCAGGATTTGGCACCATTTTTGGGTCCGGCCGGGTTTATGTGTAGGATACCCCCCAGTACCAGTCCCCAAACGGTTGCCGGGTTTCATTGGGCCCGTCCCTCCACCACTCTCGATAAGAGGTTTTAACCATATGCAATTTTTGCCAGCCACATAATAACACAGCCGCCCTCCCCTGTCAACGACCTTTTCCGACAGGTTAGAGGAGCAAAGGAATATTATAGGATAAGATCACCATGATCATGCCCGCCACCGTTGTTCCCAGAGCAATGGGGGGCAGGGCCTGGCGCAGGCTCATCCCCAGGAGGGAAGCGATGATGGAAGCGGTCCAGACACCGGTGGAAGGCAGTGGTATAGCCACAAAAAGGAACAGCCCCAGGGCTTGATAGCGGGTAATGCCTTCACTTTTTCGTAACCCTCTTTTCAGGGCCCAGTTGATAAGGGGGCGGAGGATGGTCCGCCGGAGATAATGGGAAATGGGCTCCAGGTAGAGGAGGATGGGAAAGGCAGGGACAATGCTTCCCAGTACTCCCAGGAGCAGGGCCTTGCCCGGCGGCATCCCCAGGGCCATGGCCAGGGGAATGGAACCCCTGAGTTCAGCAACGGGTAGCATGGACACTAAAAGGACGGTTATTTCATCGGTAAGAATGGTTTCTGCCAACTCTCCCAGTATTGTCATCATCCCCCATAAAGCAGTACCCCGGCAGGATATTTTCCTACCGCTTCCCTGCCATAATACCATATTCAGCAAGTTCTGTCACCGGTTCCAGTCAGTTTCAGGAGCCAGTAAATTATATTCCCTCCCCGCAGGAAAATCCCCTCTTTCCCCCTCCCCCCTGGCCCAGGCGCTGCAGGAGGAGATCCAGCTTGGTCTCCAGGAGGAGGAACTCTTCCCGGCTGGGCAGGCTGTAGGTGAGGACTTCCCTGGCCCGGGCCAGGCCCTGCACCTCCAGGTAGTGGCTCTCCACAAAGCGGCCCAGGGCCAGCTGTTTCTTTACAAAGGCAGGCCTGTTCAGGCAGGGAAGGCTGACCCCGCTGCGCAGAATAATCCGGCTCCGGTAACAGTCTTTTGGGTATTCCTCCACCCCCGCCACCTGCCTGTGGACTAGATAGCCCAGGGTAAAGTCGCCCCGGCAGCGGGGCCGGCGCATCTTTACCGGGCAGAGGACCAGGTGGGCCGAAAAGGGCAGGGGAATGGCATTGGCCTGGCCCAGCAATTTCCGGTAATACTCCCGGGCGGCCGCCAGATCTATGGCATAGAGGCGGGCCAGGGCCCGACGGACTGACCTTATCCCCCGCCCTTCCTGGATGATCTCCCCGGTGTCCAAGATTATTTCCGTTGCATCTCCGGCCGGGGTATATACCGGCCGCAGGGCGGCCAACCGCCCCAGGTAATCTGCCAGCTGCCCGTGCATAGGAACCCTCCCTCCCATTAACAATTAACAATTGACAATTGCCCCCGGATCCTTCTTTCCGCACCAAAATATATACCAGCTCCCAAATATTATAAACTCGAACACATGTTCGGGTCAAGATCTGTTCCTTCCCGTTATAAGGGGGCGGGGTCAGGCATATCATTGAAATGTAGGGTTGGAAATCTCCGGCAAAGGGGTGACAGCTTATCAATACCGAGCAGGAACGGATCTACCAGGAGGAAAGGTCCCGGGAGCTGGCCCGGCGGGATCTGGAGGCGGAACGGGAAGCTAAAAGGGGCCGGCGGCAGGCCTGGTTGGAACTGGGAAAGAGCCTGCTGCTTTTGGCCCTGCTCCTCTACCTGTACTTCCTGTTGAAGCCGGTCTATTTTTATTGAGAGCGCCGCTTATGAAGCGGCCTTTTTCTTTTTGCTCGGGCAGCTGGCCCTCCCTTGCCTGGCCTGGCAGGCAATGGTAGAATAAAGGCACAGAAAGGAAGGGAATAGGGATGAAATCCTCATCTGTAGCCAGGGTCGGCCTCATCGCCGCCCTGTATCTGTCCATTACATACTTTTTAATCCCCATCAGTTTCGGTGCCATACAGCTGCGGCTGGCCGAAGCCCTGACGGTTCTGCCCATTCTCTACCCCGAGGCCGTCCCAGCCCTTTTCATCGGCGTGCTGCTGTCCAACGCCCTCTTTGGCGGGCTGGGGCTGGTGGATATTGTGGTGGGAAGCCTGACTACCCTGGTGGCCGCCATTATCACCTACCGCTTCCGCCACAGCATTATTGCCTACCTGAGCCCCATTGTCCTCAATGCCTTTATCATCAGCATTTACCTGCACCTTTTGGCCGGCCTCCCCTACTGGCTCACCGTTGTGTCCATCGGCCTCAGCCAGGCCATCGTTGTTTTCGGGCTTGGGTATCCGCTGATCTGGTATTTGCGGAAGTATATAGAAAAGTAGGATTTACTGGTGGACAGTTGTTAGCAATTAACAATTGACAATGGACAATTGACAGTTAAGACAGATGTAGGGGCGACCTGTGGTCGCCCGCAGCACTAGAAAAGGTACGGTCCCCCCCAATTTGGGAATTAGGTCCCAGGGGAAATCCGACTTGCCGGGAAGGATATCCGGGGGCGGTGGAGAAACTAAAAGGGGATAATAATACCAGGAGGGTGAAGATAACGTGTCTGGAAATGTGCAAGAAATCGTGGGAGCAGATTTTTCCACTGCCGTTTTAGAAGCCCAGGAACCGGTGCTGGTGGACTTTTGGGCCACCTGGTGCGGTCCCTGCAAGATGCTGGCCCCGGTGCTGGAGGAAATAGCTGGGGAACTTGCCGGCAGGGTTAAGGTAGTAAAGGTTAATGTAGAAGAAAGCCGGGAGCTGGTGGGCCAGTTTCGGATTATGAGCGTACCGACCCTGGTGCTGCTCAAGGAGGGGAAGGAGCTTACCCGTATAACGGGTTACCTCCCCAAGGAGGAGTTGCTCGATAAATTGGAGAGCTTTCTCTAAGGCTGCCATACTATCCATGCCGTTAAGAAGGGCGGGTGTTACACCAACACTCGCCCTTTATATATCTCCGAGGTTCTTTTTTCAAAACCCACCCTCTCCCCGCGGAAATGCAGGGCTGGCCCCTTTGCAAAGCCGGCGACTGAGCACGGCCGCCCCATCGCCCCTACCCCTTAACAGGCAACCCCAGTAACTGTCAATTGTCCATTGTCGACTGTTAATTGTGGTATAATCGGTCTGGAGGGAATTTTATGGAACGGAGCATAATCCATGTGGATATGGACGCCTTCTATGCCGCCATTGAGCAGCGGGACAACCCCCAGCTGCGGGGAAAGCCGGTGGTGGTGGGCGGGAGCAATCCCCATTCCCGGGGGGTAGTCTCAACGGCCTCCTACGAGGCCCGGGCCTACGGCATCCGTTCGGCCATGCCCTTGAAGCAGGCCTACCTCCGCTGCCCCCAGGCTGTTTTCCTCCCCGTCAATATGGCCAAATACAAGGAGGTATCAGGCCAAATCCACCGCATCTTCCGCCGCTACACTTCTCTCATCGAGCCGGTCTCCCTGGACGAGGCCTTCCTCGATGTTACGGGGGCCGATGCCGTCTCCCTGGGCCGGGAAATCAAGGAGCAGATCAAAAAAGAAGTGGGGCTCACAGCCTCCGTCGGCGTCTCCTACAATAAGTTCCTGGCCAAACTGGCCTCGGACATGGAAAAGCCCGACGGCTTCACCGTCATCCCCCGGGAAAACATCGAGGCCTTCCTGGCTCCCCTGCCGGTAAACCGGATCTGGGGCGTGGGGCCCCGCACCCAGGAGTATTTGAACGACCTGGGCATCTTTACCATTGGCGACCTGCAGCGGCTGGACCGGAACTTCCTGGCAAAAACCTTCGGCAAGTGGGGAGAGGAACTCTATCTATTGGCCCGGGGCATCGATGACCGGCCGGTAAAGGCCAGCCGCAAGCCTAAATCTTTAGGGGAAGAGCTTACCTTTCCCCGGGACGAAGATGATCCCGAGAAGCTAAAGGCCTGCCTGGCGGAGTTTTCCCAGGCCTTGGGGCAGCGCCTGCAGAAAAGGGGCCTGGCAGGCCACACCGTCACCCTGAAAATCCGCTTCCCCGATTTTGTTACCATTACCAGGAGCCATACCTTCCCCAACCCTACCGACAAGCCGGAAGAGCTCTACCGGCGCTCCCTGCTCCTTTTGAAAAAGCTCAAGCTGAACCGCCGCAAGGTCCGCCTCATCGGCCTCACGGTGAGCAACTTTATCTATCCCGGGGAGCCCTACCAGCTGACCCTCTGGTAAATAACCTCCTGGCTGCAAATACCCGCCACATCCTTTCCTTTTCTGGTCTACCCAAAAGTCCTGATCAATGATATAATAGATGTTCAGTATCATCTCCTTCTATAGTCACTACAGCCCGGAAACGGGCTTTTATAAAAGACATGGAGAAGAAAGGAAGGACGATAGTTGACGAAGAATAGGACCATCCTGCGCTATGTCATCATCCTCACAGGACTGTGCCTGTGCGGTCTGGGTACCAACTTTACCCTCCTGGCCGGCCTGGGCACTGACCCCTGGTCAGTGTTCCACGTCGGTCTTACCAACTACGTGCCCCTGACCGTAGGGCAGGTCACCCAGCTTGTCGGGATAATCATCATCCTCCTGAGCTATCCCCTGGGTATCAAGGCCCAGATTGGCACCTTCTTGAACATGTTCTTTTTCGGTTTTTTCTATGATATGTGGAACAAGCTGGCCCTCTTCCCGGAGCCTACTACCCTTTTTTCCCAGTTCTTTTATCTGGCCATCGGAGTGGTAATTCTGGGAGCAGGGCTCGGCCTCTACATCAGTGCCGGCCTTGGAGCCGGACCCAGGGATAGCCTTACCCTGGGCCTGCACCGGTACCTGGGCCTGAGTGTTCGCTTTGTCAAAAGCGCCATGGAACTGGCCGCCTTGTTTTGCGGCTATTTGATCGGGGGGCCGGTGGGAATTGGCACCCTCATCTTTGCCGTGGCCATCGGCCCGGCCATGCAGTACTCACTGCAGGTTTGCGACCGCTATATTTCTTCCCTCTTAACGGAAGAACAAGAGAAGCTCACCCCCAGCAGTGACCAGGTGTAAAGCACCAAAGCCAGCCAGTGGCAAAACCGCCGCCCTTTGGAAACCAGCAGGTTTCCCTGGGGCGGTTTTTTATCGCCGGAGTTTCTCCCCCTTTACAGCCGCAGGTAAGGCAGCAGCCGCCCCCTGATGGCTGTGAGCTTATCTTCCTGGGCCCTGTACAGGTCCCGGGCGGCCGGGTTTTCCGTTTCCAGGGCAAAGGTCTCCAGGAGGGCTATGGCCTTTTCCAGATTGGCCAGAATCTCCTCCTGGCGGGATACGGCCGGAACTTCCATCCCCTGGTCCTCCCGCAGGTCCACATAGAGGTTGCCGGTGGTATCCACCTGGGCCAGGACCACCTGGGAAACATCCCTTATGCCCCGCCTGGCCAATTCCCGCCGCAGCCATTCTTCAGTGTAGGGGGAAGTGGCCAGGGTTTTCCGGAGGAGCCTGCCGTCGGAAATGAGGACCAGGGGAGCCCCCTGCCGCAGGGGTCTCACCCCCAGGTCCGACAGGGTCAGGGGCTGCTTCTCCCGTTTACGGAGAACACTTACCTGACCGTTTTTTTCCAGGATGGCAATTTCCACCTCATTCAAGTCAAAAACGCCCTGGGTGCGGAGATGCATCTGCAGGTCTTCCAGATTCAATAATTCCTTGCGCAGGTTTTCCTCTAAAATCTTTCCCTTCTTGATGACAATGGTGGGGCCGCTGTCAAGGACCCTTCTGATTCTCTGGAATTTCAGATAAAGCCATCCAAGGAGTTGGGGTAAAAGACCCCAGACCAAAAGGCCGACAAAGACCGAGACCGTCCTGCCTTCCAGATCCACCGAAAGGGAAGCGGCTATGGAGCCGATGGTGATGCCCACCACATAGTCACTAAAGGTAAATTGCGAGAGATGCTTATTGCGCAAAAAGAGGACCAATATAAAGAGGCTGGTGAAGGCAAAGAGGGATCTTAGGAGCACCTGGAGAACTTCCGGCATCTTCCCCACCCTTCCCTGGTTCTTAGCCCTAGAATTTGCTATTGCTGCCCCGGCAATACAGGGCCTTTACCCAATTTTCTTTTTGACGTCCTCGGTGCCGTGCATAAATTCAGGCTGCCCCCACCATGATAAAGTATGGAATATTTACCAGGGGGCTGTTAACCTTGACCACCCACGACAAAATGCTGCACCTGCTGGCCATCCTCAAGCACATCAAGGCCGACTTGAAAGCCCTGGCAGCAGACAATACCTACGATCCGGAAGCCGATGCCCTTTTGCTCCAATCTGCCCTGGAGATAAGCGCCATTCTCAAGGACCTGGAGGAGCGAAAGGGGGAAATCCTCCAAGAGGAACCCCAGTACCTGGACGCCGAAGTGACGGCCCAGCCCGAACCAAAGGGATAGCCGCTATAGGCCTTTGGTCCCAGGTAAATGAGACTGCAGACCTTTAGCAAAAAGGGATGGTATGTGATAAGTTAATAAATAATAGTATATTCGGAAAATATTTCCGGAAAAATGGGGTGATCCAGTGGGTCTGCAGGCAGTGAAGATGGAAAAAATTTTACCACCCTGGGACGAGGTGGATACTGCCAGTCCGGAAGGGGAAGAATCCTGGAGCAGTGCCACCAAAAACGTTGCTATAGATATCGGATACGGTTTTGTCAAACTGTTGTCGGGTCAGCAGGGCATCCGCTTTCCCAGCGTCGTCGGCAGGGGCAGGGAGCTCAACTATCTCTCTCCCCTCAGCAAAAACAATCAGCCCCTGGAAAACTTGCAGATTAATATCAACGGCCAGGACTATTTCGTCGGCAAGCTGGCAATTCGTCAGAGTGAACTTGCCTCCCGTTCCCTGGAGCAGAACCGGGCCGTCGACCCCAATGCAAAAATATTGCTGCTCACGGCCATCGGCCTCTTGTTCCAATGGGAAGATCAGAAATTTAATCTTGTCACCGGCCTCCCCACCAGCTATTATGCCAATTACAGCAAAGAATGGAGCCGGGAACTGGGCGGCCAGTACAACATAGAGGTACGACAAAACGGCCAAATGCGGCAGAAAAAGATCGCCATCAGGGAAGTTTACGTTATACCCCAGCCCTTTGGCACCCTCTACGATCAGATGCTCAACACCATCGGTAATATCACTAACCAGGAACTGAGCGAAATGCTTGTAGGCATAGTCGATATCGGCTACAAGACAACCGACTATGCCGTGGCCGATAAATTGGAGTTCATTGAACATTTGAGTTCCTCGACAACGACGGGCCTGGCCAATGTGCACCGCCTGATGGCCAGTTTTCTGCAAAAGAATTTTAATCTGGAAAAGCAGGATTTCGAACTGGATGAAATTGTGGAAGAGGCAGCAGTCCGCGTAGCCGGTAAGGCCCAGGATCTCTCGTCTGTCAGGGAAGACTTTTTTGCCGAAATCGCCCGCAAAATCATCAATGAAATCTCATCCCGCTGGGACTACCGCCAGTTCGACATTATTTTACTGACCGGGGGAGGCGGCGAAGCCCTCGCCCAGTACATTATTCCCCATTTCCCCAACATGGTTTTAGTCGATGATGCCCAGTATGCCAATGCCCGGGGCTTTCAGAAACTGGCCAACAAGCTCTTCGATAACGCCTAGGGACCTGAACAGAATATCTTTCAGCCAAACAAAAAAGACATCCCCACAACAGGGGGTGTCTTTTTGTACTTGAAAAACGGGTTTTATTGGTGGCGGCCATCAGGGGCCATCTGCTCCCATCTCCCGGCAGATTTCCTCTTCCATCAGCAGGGGCAGCAGGTGGGCCAGGCTGAAAAGGTCCTGGGCGTTGTGTTCCAGGATCTTTTTCATCAAGGGGGGCTCCTGGGTCTGGACAAAGTGGTGGTAGACCTGGGGTATCTGGTGGCCGGGAATATCGTCCTCCCGGGCAAGATTGAGGAGGCCCTCCTCCACCGTGACCAGGCGGCAGTTGGGCAGGAGACCCCGGTAGCAGCGCCGGGCGTGGTAGAGGAGATCCAGCTGTTCGTGCTCAAAGCGGTAATAGAGGCCGTGGGCAACGGTCCGCCCCTCAATGTAGGGGATGTCAAACTTCTTGCCGTTGTAGGTGACCACCACCTGAAAGGCGGGAAGTTCCGCCAGGAGGGCGGCGAGCAAAGCCCTTTCCTCCCGGTAGTGGCGGGCCAGGAACTGCTTCAGGGTAAAGTGGCCCTCCCGCCAGTAAAGGATGCCCACTAAAAAGAGGGGCTGGCTGCACCAGAGGCCGGTGGTCTCAATATCGAGGAAGACCAGATCCTCCGGCCGGAAGAACTCCAGTATTTCCCAGTCGCTGGCCCCCCGCCGGCGCAGGCCCGCAAAATCCCGCCTGGCGATGAGCTCCAGGCAGGTATGGGCTTCCTCCTGCCAGCGGGGATGACGGCAGAGATCGGCCAAAGTCTGGTAACCGCATTCCCGGAGCTTCCCCTCCGTTACCGGTCCAATCCCCAGCACCAGGCGCAGGTTTTCCAACAGGCCCGACCCTGCTTTCCGGGGGAAGGAGAAGTTCCCCGGGCGCTTGATCTCGACGAGGTAGTAACTGCCCCAGGCAGTCTTGACCTCCCTTCCCCCCAGGCCATCCTGCAGTGGTTTCTTCACCGGCGGGCTTCCGGGGGATGCCGTCTCCCGGGCCTGCCTCACCCGCGCCAGACGCTCGAAAAGACTCATTCTACCCTCTCCTCTGAGACACTCTTCCCCTGGCCCAGCCAGGGTTTATTCCCACTAATAATATTCAGCAGCAGGGGACATAGTCCTGCCCCGCCCCCTCCTTTCTAAAAATAAACCCGCCCCACGGCAGGGTGGGGCGGGTAAGGAATACTGCTCAGCCGTTGACAACATTGATGGGTTTGCCGGCCAGGAACTGGGCCAGGTTCTCTACGGCTATATCCATCAGGCGCTGCCGCGCTTCCCTGGGTGCCCAGGAGATATGGGGGGTTATGATGCAGTTCTTGGCCTTGAGGAGGGGGTTATCCATCCGGATCGGTTCCGTGGAGGCGACATCGAGGGCCGCACCGGCCACCTTGCCGCTGTTTAAGGCCGCGGCCAGATCCTCTTCCACCATCAGCTGGCCCCGGGAATTGTTCACGATCATTACGCCATCCTTCATTTTGGCAATGGTGTCCTTGTTAATTATGCCCTCGGTTTCTTCCGTCAGCAGGCAGTGGAGGGCGATAACATCTGCCTGGGCCAGGAGTTCATCCAATTCCACATACCGCATCGTATCGCTTTCCAGGTCCTTATTTACATATTTATCATAGGCCAAAACCTTCATCCCCAGGGCCTGGGCTATCCGGCCGGTAGCCTGTCCGATCCTGCCGTAGCCGATAATGCCCATGGTCTTCCCTGCCAGCTCAATGAGGGGATACTTCCAGTAGCACCAATCGGGGTTGCTGGCCCATTCCCCCTTCTTCACCGATTCACTGTGGGCCCCCACATGATGGCACATCTCCAGGAGGAGGGCAATTGCCATCTGGGCCACGGCCTCGGTCCCATAGGTGGGGACATTGGTCACCACAATTCCCCTTTCCCGGGCTGCTTCGATATCGACAACGTTGTAGCCGGTAGCCAATACCCCGATATACTTCAATTGGGGCAGGCTTTCGATTACTTTCCGCGAGAGAATGGTCTTGTTGGTGAGGACGACTTCTGCCTCCCTGGCCCGCTCAATTACCAGGTCCTCCCGGGAGCCGTCGTAGCAGGTCCGGTCGTAGACGGTCAGGTCCCCAAACCTTTCGAAGCCTTCCCAGGAGAGGTCCCCCGGATTCAGGGTATAGCCATCCAGGACCACAATCTTCATACCAGCTTCCCTCCTTATTGTTTAAAACCTTCCCGGGCTGCACCGCACAACAGCTTCATACCTTCTCCCCCTTTACTTCGACGGAAACTATTGCCATCCCTCTTCCGCCAGCCGGGCCCGGGATGAAAGGCGGAGAAAGGCAGGGTGCCGGAAGGCCTCTCCAAAGCTTTTCTAGGCACTTCCGGCACCCAATGTTCAACCAACGGCTTTCAACTACCGGCAACCGCTGCTATTGATCGGTATTTCTCAAGGCCGCCACGAGGCTCCGGGTCCGGGCCGCCACCTCTTCCGGATCCACTTCTACCCGGGCCACGCCGCTCTCCAGGGCGGCTTTGGCCACCGCTGCCGCCACGGCCGGGGCCACCCGCTCATCGAAGGCCCCGGGAATGATATAATCGGCCTGCAATTCCGCCGCCGGAATCAGGCCGGCAATGGCCTCGGCTGCTGCTATCTTCATCTCTTCGTTGATATCCCTAGCCCGGGCATCCAGGGCCCCCCGCAGGATACCCGGGAAGGCCAGGACATTGTTGATCTGGTTGGGGAAGTCCGAGCGCCCTGTCCCTATGACCTTGGCGCCGGCAGCCCGGGCCTCCTCGGGGTAGATCTCCGGCACCGGATTGGCCATGGCAAAGATCATCGGATCCTCATTCATGCTCTGGACCATCTCACCGGTCACAACCCCCGGAGCCGAAACCCCGATAAAGACATCGGCACCAGCCAGGGCAGCGGCCAGGTTGCCCCGGCGGCCTTCCTTGTTGGTGATCTGGGCCAGTTCCTCCTTGGCCGGATTCATGCCTTCGGGCCGGCCCTGGTAGATAATGCCCACGCGGTCACAGAGGATGATGTCCCTGACGCCGACGCTCAACAGGATCTTGGCGATGGCCACCCCCGCAGCACCGGCGCCATTGATGACCACCAGCAGGTCCTGGAGCTCCTTGCCCACCAGCCGGGCCCCGTTGATAAGGGCAGCCAGGGTGACAACGGCGGTGCCGTGCTGGTCATCGTGGAAGACGGGAATGGAGAGGCGTTCTTTCAGCCTTCTTTCGATCTCAAAGCAGGCCGGGGCAGCGATGTCCTCCAGGTTGATGCCGCCGAAGCTGGGCTCCAGAAGGGCTACCGTCTCCACAATCTTGTCCACATCGGTGGTGGCCAGGGCAATGGGAAAGGCATCGACCCCGGCGAAATACTTAAAGAGAACTGCCTTGCCCTCCATTACCGGCAGGGCAGCCTCGGGGCCGATGTCGCCCAGGCCCAGGACGGCAGTGCCATCGGTCACCACAGCCACCATATTCCCCCGGGCCGTGTACTCAAAGACCCTGGCCCTGTCGGCATGGATCTCCTTGCAGGGCTCGGCCACGCCGGGGGTGTAGGCCAGGCTCAGGTCGGCCGCATCCCGCAGGGGCACCTTGCTGACGACCTCCACCTTTCCCCTTTTTTCCCTGTGCAATGCCAAAGCCTTTTCCCGCAAAGTATTACACCCTCCTTCTGGTTCTATTATTTGTTTAATTATGCACCACAGGCCCTGGTCCCGGTCACCAAACTGGGCAGGGTCAAGCCCGCCTGGGGCATGAGGTAAATTGTCGGCCTGGCTCCCGCGGCGGCCCTGACTTCATCCACCACCTGCTGGAGCCGGTCGATGCCGTAGGTTTCCACGCCCAGATCAGCCATGGTTTTCTGGTCGAGTTCCGATATTAAGATCAAACGGGCCCGGTCCTGGACCTCCCTGGTCCGGTAGGCATTGAGGCCCCCGATATCGAACTCCTGCAGCATGGCCTCCCGGACTTCAGCCAGGGTCCGGTAGTCCTGCAGCCACTGGGCAAAGGGGTCCCCTTCCCGGCTGATGCCCTCCTCGCAGGCCGCCACGGCAATGATGGTCCCACCCGGTTTCACCGCCCGGGCCGCATGGTAGTAACCCTTCTTGCTCTGCCGCAGGTCGATATCCTTGGGATAGCCTCCACTGCTGGCTATAACTATGTCGGCCAGCTTCCCGATGGGTACCTTGTAGAGCTCATCGGCAATGGCACAGCCTGCGGCGTGGGCTTCCCGCCAGTGGCCGGCCACGGCGGCGGCAATTTCCCCCTGGTGATCTAGGATCACATTGAAGAGGAAGTCCGGCTCCACCAGCCCGCAGGCTTCCATCACATCCTCGTGAATGGGATTCCCCTCGATATTCCCCGCCTCTGCCCGGGGGTCAACCATCATCCGGTGGTTGAAAAAGATGGTTTCCTGGTGGGCCACGCCGGGAATGATATTCTTCCGCCCTCCCCCATAGCCGGCCAGGTGGTGGAGGATGATGCCCCCCGTTAAAATAACCCGGTCGGCATCGGTTACCACCTTGTTGATATAGACTTTGTTGCCCCGGCTGGTGGTCCCCACCAGGGTGAAGTCGCCGTTGACTCCATCGTGCTGGACGATGTTGACCCGCCCGTAGATCTCTTCACCAATGATTCGCTGCATCTCCCCTTCCGTCATGGCCTTGTGCAGCCCGTTGGCAAAGAGGATGGTAATATCCTTATCGGGTATGCCGGCCCTATTTAACTCTTCGATGATTATAGGAACAAAGACTTCGCTTTTGGTGAGGCGGGTGATGTCGTTGACGGTCACACAGACCCTTTCACCGGGAGAGACAATCTGATCCAGGGGAGGGGTACCGATGGGGTGGGCCAGGGCGTGGCGGATTATTCTTTCCTGGTCGGAAAAGCGGGGTTCATAATGGTTGGGTTCAATGACGCCGATTACCTCTTCCCAGGGAATTTCTACCTCTGCAACACCCCTGCCGTACTGCAATTGATATTTAGCCATCTTTTCTGCCTCCTTTTCAGCTGCCGGTGCCCAGGTAACCCTGCAGGGCCGCCAGGGCCACCGTCCGGGGGGAAGCCACATACACTTGGGAATCATTGCTTCCCATCCGCCCGCGGAAATTCCGGGCCGAAGCCGTTACACACACTTCCCCGGCTCCGATCAAGCCCAGATGCACCCCACAGCAGGCCCCGCAGCCCGGTGTCGCCAGGGTCGCCCCCGCAGCCAGGAGATCCTGGATATAGCCCCTGGCCATGGCCTCCTGCAGCTCCCTGGTCGAGGAAGGGGTAACCAGCAGGCGGACCCCCGGTGCCAGGGACCTGCCCCGCAGGACCTCCGCCGCCACAGCCAAATCCTCCAGGCGGCCGCCTATGCAGCTGCCGATGAAGGCCTGGTTCACGGCCACGGGTGCCAGCTGGCTCACAGGGGTTACCCTGTCGACACCGTGGGGGCAGGCAACCAGGGGCTCCAGCTCGGAAACATCGAAGGGGTAAACAGCCTCATAGGCAAACCCCGGATCCGTCTGGAAGGCTTCACCCTGCAGCCCTAACCCAGCCTTTTCCTGCAGGTAGGAATAGGTTTCCGCGTCGGGGGCGATATAGGCAGCCTTGGCCCCCATTTCCACCGCCATATTGCACAGGACCATCCGTTCGGCCGTCGGCATCCTGTCGATAACTTCCCCGGCAAACTCCAGGGTTTTGTACAGGGCAAACCTGGTCCCCAGCCGTCCCAGGAGGAAGAGGGCCAGATCCTTGGCCATAACCCCGGGGGGCAAAGTTCCGGTAAACTCGACCAGGACAACCTCCGGCACCCGGAGCCAGAGTTCCCCGGAAACCAGGACCCCGGCCATGTCCGTGGCCCCCACACCCGTGCTGAAGGCCCCCAGGGCCCCGTGGCTTGTGGAGTGGGAGTCCGTTACCACCATGAGCCTGTCGGGCCGGGAAAAGCCTCCCTCCACCAGGACCTGGTGGCAGATGCCGGCATTAATATCGGTCAGATTTTCAATGCCCAATTCCTGACAAAAATCCCGCATCATTTTTTGATTATCGGCAGCACTGACGGTGGCCGGAGGGGCATGGTGATCAAAGATAAAGACAATTTTTTCGGGAGCAAAGACCTTCCTGGCTCCCATGGCCCGGAAGGAGTGGACTACCTGGGGATAAATGTCATTGACCCCCGCCACATCCACCCTGGCCATAATAATTTGACCGGCTTTCACGTAATCCTTACCCGCGGCCCGGGCCAGGATCTTATGGACAGCATGCATGGGCTCCATCAGAATTTCCCCTCCCCGTCGGCAATCTTCCTGCGATAGTAATCAATCAGGCCGCCGCCGAACATAATCTCAGCCACTGCCGGGGGTAAAACCCCAAGGGGATAAGCCTGCCCTTTGGTTATGTTCTTCAGAATGCCAGCCCTCAGGTCTATGAGGAGCTCATCGCCGTCTTCGGCCCCGGCATAGAGATCCCCACACTCCACCACCGGCAGGCCCAGGTTGATGGCATTGCGGAAGAAGATGCGGCCAAAGGACTGGGCGACAACGGCCTTTACCCCCGCTTCCCGCAGGGCAATGGCGGCATGTTCCCGGCTGGAGCCGCAGCCAAAGTTGTGCCCGGCGACCAGGATCACATCTTTATCCTCAATCTGCTGGGCAAAGCCGGGGAGAAGGCCAGCCAGGGCAAACTGCCCGATCTTTTTCGGATCAGTTTCATAGAGGTATTTGCCCGGATAGATCTGGTCAGTGTCTATGTCGTTACCAACCTTCCATACTGCACCCTTTACCAGCACAGGCATCGCTCCTTTACAAAGGGGGCAGGGCTATGGCCGATAGCCCTGCCCCCTTTCCTGCTAATCTAAAACTGTGCCTTAACTCTATTTACCCTATTCAATTCCCAGCCGCCTGCGAAATACCGGCTTGATCCCGCCCTGCTGCAGAATCTCCAGGATGTGATCGGCGAGGCCTTCCCCTTGATATACTTCACCCTTGGTCAAATTCCGCACTTCCCCCCGGGCCAAATCGACTTCCAGCTCATCACCGGTGGAGACCCTATTGGCAATGCCGGGACATACCATTAGGGGAACCCCCAGGTTGATGGCATTCCGGAAGAAGATGCGGGCAAAGGATTCGGCCACCACGGCCCCGACCCGGGCATATTTCAGGGTTATGGCCGCGTGTTCCCGGCTGGAGCCGCAGCCAAAATTCCGGCTGGCCACCACAATATCGCCGGGAGCCATATTTTTGACAAAATCCGGATCTGCCCCTTCCATAACATGGGCGGCAATATCCTCGGGCTCCGTCAGTTCCAGGTAGCGGCCGGGATAGATCTGATCGGTGTCAATATTGGGGCCAAAGACATGGGCCTTGCCCCTGATTACCCCTTCCATTGCTATACCTCCCCTCCCTCTTCCCAGACCGTCCGGGGGTCTGTCAATTTCCCCGTCAGGGCAGTGGCCGCTGCCGTCGCCGGGGAAGCCAGGTAGATGGAAGCCTCGGTGCTGCCCATCCGGCCTGGGAAATTGCGGTTGGACGCCGTTACGCACACTTCCCCTGGGGCCAGTACCCCTTCATGGGCACCGAGACAGGGCCCACAGCCAGGGGTGGAAAGGGTGGCGCCGGCCTCGATCAGGGCCTGGATATAGCCCAGCTTCATAGATTCCAACAGCACTTCTTGGGAGGCCGGGATAACTATCAGGCGGGTTTTGGGATGAACCTTTTTCCCGGCCAGGATTTTGGCGGCTGCGGCAATGTCTTCCACCCGGCCGCCGGTGCAGGTGCCGATGAAGACCTGGTCCACCTCTACTTCTGGAGCTTCGCTGATGGGTACCACCCGGTCCACACTGTGGGGCAGGGCTACCTGGGGCTCCAGCTGGGAGATATCAAAGGTATAGACAGCGCTGTACTGGTAATCGGGGTCGGTCTCGAGGATGTCAAAATCCCTGTCGCAATACTTCCTTATATAAGCCAGGGTCGTGTCATCGGGGTGGATGTAGGTGGTCTTGGCCCCCATCTCCACGGCCATGTTGCAGATGACCATCCTCTCGGCTACCGACATGGCTTCCACGACGGGGCCCGTATATTCGATGGCCTTGTAGACGGCACCGTCGGTCCCTATGTGGGCGAGGAGGTGCATGACCACATCCTTGGCCATGGTCCCGGGCTGCATTTTACCCTCCAGCTCCACCTTAATTACTTCCGGTACCCGGAACCACAGTTCACCGGAAATCAAAATGGTGGCCAGATCCGTCGCCCCCACGCCGGTGCCGAAGGCACCAAAGGCCCCGTGGGTGGTGGTGTGGGAATCGGTGGCCACCAGGACCATCCCCGGCCAGACCAGGCCGGCCTCGGGCATCACCTGGTGGCAGACCCCGGCGTTGATGTCGAAGAGGTGGGGTATGCCCTGCTCCCAGACAAACTCCCGCATCACCTTCTGGTTGGCGGCAGACTTTATGGTGGGAGCCGGGGCATAGTGGTCCAGGACGAAGGCCACCTTATTGGGGTCCCAGACCTTCTTCCCGCCCATTTCATAGAAGGACTTGATGACCTGCAGGTAAAGGTCATTTACTTCCGCCAAATCCACCTTGGCATTGACTATTTCACCGGCCCGGACCTCCTTGACGCCGGCTGCCCGGGCAAGGATTTTTTCCAGTGCATGCACCGGCTCTCAGCTCCTCTCCTGCTCTATTCCTGTACAGAGGGTAAGGTCGAGTTGGCATAGGGCATGACAAGAATCTTCGCCTCAGGGCCCATTTCCTCCAGGGCCTTTTCCAGGGCCTCGGCCACCGTGGCAAAGGGATGGAAGAAAATGTCCTTGACCAGCTGCGGGTCAATGGCCGAAACCAGGTAGCCCTTGGCCCGCTGGAGGACCTGGCAGATAACGGCCGCCTTGTGGGCCCCAAGGATGAATTCCTCCAGGATCCACTCCACCGGCTGGTCTACATTCTCTGCCCGCAACATCCACTCGGCAAAGGTATCTTCACCCAAACCCTCGGCGCACTCACCTACCAGGATGATGATCCCCCCATCCCGCACGGCAAAGCCGGCGTTATCCAGCCCCTTTTGGGCCTGGTAGAGGTTGATGTCCTTGGGGAAACCGCCACAGCTGGCAATGACGATGTCGGCCAGCTGGGGAATGGGGCGCTTGTACATTTTGTCGATGTAGAGGCAGCCTTCCCGGTGGGCCTTGATGGGATGGCCGGCAACGGCCTTGACGATCTCCTTCCTGCTGTTTAAAACCACATTGAGGATAAAGGCAAGGCCCACCAGCTCCCCGACTTCCTCGATGTCTTCCCGCAGGGGATTGCCCTCGTTGATCCCCGGACCCGACCCGGGGCGGAACTTCCAGGCGTGGTTGGTCTGGACGGTGTTCTTGCTGCAGACGCCGGGCATCAGGGCTTTGTAGCCGCCGCTGTAGCCGGCCCGGTAGTGGATTTCCAGGTTTCCCGTCCCGATAATCAGATCCGACTCGGCCACCGGGCGGAAGACCTCGATGGGGGTTCCCCGGCTGGTGGTCCCCAGGTTGACGCAGTCGTCCCGGTCGTGGTCAATACACCTGACCCGCTCGAACACCTCGTCCCCCACCAGGCGGCGCTGTTCCTCTTCCGTGTGCTTCCGGTGATAGCCCAGGCCAAAGTAAACGGTTATCTGGTCATCCCTGACTCCGGCGGCATTCAGCTCGTCCAGCAGGGGCGGCAGCATCTTGTGGCTGGGGGCCGGCCTGGTTATGTCGCTCACCAGAATGGCCACCCGCTCCTTCCCCCGGGCCAGCTCCCGCAGGGGAGGAGAGGCGATGGGGTTGGCCAGGGCCCGCCGGATCTCGGCCTCCTCGTCGGGCACACCCTCAATATCCTCGGGATACAATACCGACATGAGGTTTTTCTTGGGGATCTCCACTTCCTGGTATCCCCGGCCGTACTTCAATTGAAACTTTTGGGTTTCAGCCATCCTTTACACCCCTTTCTTGCACCCGTTCCCGCAACCGCTGCCGAATAGCGTCACCCATTTCCCGGGTGGTAGCGGTGCCCCCCATATCCGGGGTACGGACCTGGCCCGCAACCAGGACATCTTCAATGGCCGCCAGGATCTCCCGGCTCCAGCTCTCCTCTCCCAGGTGCTCCAGCATCAGGCTCCCCGCCCAGATGGTGGCGATGGGGTTGGCGATGCCCTTGCCTGCCAGCTGGGGGCTGGAGCCGTGGATGGGTTCAAACATGGAGGGATTCTTCCCGCTGGGGTCCAGGTTGGCCCCGGGAGCAAAGCCCAGGCCGCCCTGGAGGGCCGCTCCCAAATCGGAGAGGATATCCCCGAAGAGGTTGGAGGTTACCACCACGTCAAAGTTTTCCGGCTCCCGCACCAGGTACATGGCCATGGCATCGACCAGGACGCTGCTGGCCGCCACTCCTGGGTATCTGCAGGCCTGTTCCCGGAAGATCTTGTCCCACAAAACCATGGAGTACTGGAGGGCATTGGACTTGGTGACACTGGTGAGGCGGCCCCGGCGCTTCTGGGCCAGGTTAAAGCCGTATTCCATAATACGCTCTATACCCTTACGGGTAAAGACATTGACCTGGGTGGCAGTTTCAAAGGGGGTGTCGGGGAAGACTATTCCCCCGACTGGAGCATATTCCCCCTCGGTATTCTCCCGGACAATGACCAGGTCAATATCGGCCGGCCCCTTCTCCCGCAGGGGAGACTGGACTCCCTGCAGGAGCTTGATGGGCCGCAAGTTTACATACTGGTCGAAGGCAGAGCGGATTTCCAGAACCAGTCTCACAGAGATATGATCGGGCACCTCGGGTGAGCCCACGGCCCCCAGATAGATGGCATCGAAGTCCCGCAGGATTTCCAGGGCCCCCGGGGGCATCATCTGCCCTGTCCTCTGGTAATAGGCAGAGCCCCAGGGAAAACTTTCCCAGGCAATATTTAAATCCGGATCCAGGGCGGCAACACAGTCCAGGGTTTTGACGCCCTCTGCCAGGACCTCTGGACCGATGCCGTCGCCCGGTATCAATGCTATGCGGTAGTCAGCCATAGTCGTTGTCCACCTCTAAATTAAGGCATTAACAGATTGGGCAGGAACATGACAATGCCGGGTATATAGGAAATCAGGAAGATACAGACAATTAGCACCAGCAGCAGTGGTAAAACGGACTTGGTAATGGCATCCAGGGTAATGTTGGAAATATTGCAGGCCACAAAGAGGCAGAGCCCCACCGGCGGTGTGATCATACCGACGGCCAGGTTGACCACCATGACGGCACCCATGAAGAGGGGGTCAATGCCGACCTGGAGGAGGACAGGCAGGAGGATGGGCGTTACCAGGACAATGGCCGCCGTTGTATTAAGGAAGGTACCCAGGATCAGCAGGAGAATGTTGATCAGGAAAATGATCACATAGGAGTTGTCGGTCACGGCTACCATGGCCGCCGCAATGCTCTGGGGAATCATCTCCCGGACCAGGAACCAGCCAAAGAGGTTGGCGCCGGAAATGAGGAACATGATGACGGCGGTGCCGACGGCAGATTTATAGAGGATATCGGGAATATCCTTGATTTTGAGTTCCCGGTAGACGAAAAAGCCCACTATGACCCCGTAGACAACGGCAACGGCTGCCGCTTCCGTGGGTGTGAAGATCCCGCCGTAGATGCCGCCCAGGATGATGATGGGCATGAGGAGGGCAAAGAAACTGTCCTTAAAGGATACCAACAGATCGCGGAAGGAGAATTTTCCCGTCCCCACATAGCCCTCCCGCTTGGAAATGAAATACACCACCGCCATCATGGACAGGCCCATCAGGATGCCGGGGCCAAAACCGGCCAGGAAGAGGCGCCCGATGGAGACACCGGCCAGGACCGCATAGAGGACCATGGGGATACTGGGCGGTATGACCACGCCCACGGTGCCGGCAGCGGCCGCAACGGCAGTAGCAAAGTTTTTATCATAACCCCTTTCCGTCATGGCCGGCACCATAACGGACCCGATGGCCGCCGTAGTGGCCGGGGAAGAACCGGAGATGGCCGCAAAGAACATGGAGGCCAGAACAGTAATATGGGCCAGGCCGCCTGTCAAACTTCCCACCAGGGAGCTGGCAAATTTAACCAGGCGTTCCGAGATCCCTCCGCTGGACATAACATTTCCCGCCAGGATAAAAAAGGGGATTGCCATCATGGGGAAGGAGTTGACGGCTTTAAACATCACCTGGGGAGCTATGGACATGTCCACGGTAGTAAAGGTCCAGATAGAGGCAAAGGCAGCCATTCCCAGGGCAATGGCAATGGGCACCCCTATCACCAATAAGAGGGCAAAGACACCAAATAAAAAGAGGGCCAAGCTAATCACCTCCCAATGATCCGACTAAGCTCCAGTGGCTCCCGTGTTTTCATCCCCCTGCATTGCCTCTATTTCCACCACTATGAGGTAGATAAAGTTGACCAGCATCAAAAGGCAGCCCAGGGGAACAGAAAGGTAGGGATAGAACATGGGCAGCTGCATGGCAGGGGAACGCTGGGTCATGGTACTGCTGGCCAGCTGCCAACCATGAATACAGATCATGGCGACGAAAAAGATGCAAACCAAATAGGCCAGGATGGCAATTATGTGCTGCGCCCTCCTGGGCAGATAAGAGGCAAAGAGCTCTACGCCCGTATGGGACTTATTCTTCACGGCCACACTGGCCCCCAGGAAAGCCACCCAGGCAAACATAAAGCGGGCCGATTCCTCCGCCCAGGGAATAGGGGCCGCAAGGACGTAGCGAAAGAACACCTGGGCAAAGACCACGACAACCATGGCAGCAAAAAAGAGGGTCAAGATAATGCGAACAAGGGCGTCCAGGGGTTTTAAGATGCTGTTAATCCTTTCTGACAGAGACAAAACTACACCCCTCCTTCTATTTAGTGGGGAAAGATGGGAGACACTTGCATGTCCCCCATCTTTCGCAGGCTTTAGTTATCCATGGCCCGGATCCGTTCAATCATAGGACCATACTTATCACTATACTTTTCGTAGACCGGCTGTACCGCTTCCTGGAAGGCGGCCACATCAACTTCGGTAATAGTCATACCGTGTTCAGCGATCTGCTCCAGGTATTCGGCTTCGTTATCGATGGACAGCTGGCGCTCATAATCCCGGGCCTCTTCAGCCGCTTCCACCATTGCCTGCTGGATGTCGGCCGGGAGACTGGCAAAGAGCTTGGCGCTGATTAAGAGGGGTTCGGCTGTATAGAAGTGACCGGTCAAGGATATATAGTCCTGCACCTCATAAAAAGCGTTGTGGATGACGTGGCCGGCAGGGTTTTCCTGGCCGTCAACAACACCCAGCTGCAAGGAAGAGAAGAGCTCGTCAAAGGCTATGGGAGTAGCGGCGGCACCGAGTGTGGTAAAGGTGTCGATGTAGACCTGGCTCTCGGGGACCCGGATCTTCAAGCCCACCAGATCCTCCGGCTTTTCGATGGGCCGGACCGAGTTGGTGATATGCCGGAAGCCGTTTTCCCAGTAGGCAAGGACCTTGAGGCCGACCTTTTCCAGTTCAGCGGCTACTTCGTCCCCAATTTCCCCGTCCAGAACCCTGTAGGCATGGTCCCGGTCGCTGAAGATAAAGGGAAGGTCAAAGACGCCGGCGGCATCGGAGAAGTTGGAAATAACCATGGTCGAGGTCAGAACCATGTCATGGGTGCCGAGAATTAAACCTTCAACCTCCTGCCGCTGGCCGCCCAGCTGGTCGGCGGGGAAGATCTGGATTTCTACCCGGCCATCGGTCTTTTCGGCCACCAGCTCAGCAAACCTTTCCAGGCCGAGGTGGTAGTAGTGATCGGGCGGGTTGTTATGGCCAACCTTGAAGACATAGGTTTCCTCTTCGACTCCTTCTCCGCCCCCATCGCCGCCGCTGGGCCGGCTGCAGCCGGCTGCCAGGGCTGTAAAAACCAGGATAGCCACCAGGAGCAAACTCAAAATTGTCCGCCTAGACATATGTCTTCTCTCTCCCTTCCAAGTAGTTTCTTTCTCCCCTAATCTTCCACCTTAAACCTGTTTTGGATGTCATCGATCTCGGGAAGGCCGATAAGTTCGTTAAACTCAGTAAAGGGAATCATCTTATCCATCATATTGGCGGCTGTCCCCTCTTCCTTCAGGGCCACCATCAGGTCACGGACTGCCTTGGCCGTTACATAGAGGGAAGAAAGGGGCCAGATGACCAGACCAAAGCCCATCTCCTCCAGCTCCTTGGCCGTCTTGAGGGGGGTGCGCCCTTTCTCAATCATATTGGCAAGGACAGGTACATTGAAGGAACTGCCCACCAGGCGCATCTCTTCTTCGTTTTCTGGCGATTCGATAAAGAGGATGTCGGCGCCGGCCTCTTCGTAGGCCTTGCCCCTCCGGATGGCCTCTTCGATGCCGTAGTTGGTCCTGGCATCGGTCCTGGCCATGATCATCAGGTCTGGATCCTGCCGTGCTTCTACTGCAGCCCTTATTTTCGCCACCATTTCTTCCATGGGGATTACATCCCGGCCCAGCATGTGGCCACAGCGCTTGGGCGCCACCTGGTCCTCCAACTGGATACAGGCAACCCCTGCCTTTTCATACTCCCTGACGGTCCGCATGACATTGACCACGTTGCCGTAGCCGGTGTCGGCATCGGCGATGACGGGAATATTGACAGCATTGGCAATATTCCTGGCTTGGGTGGCCATCTCCGTCAAGGTCAAGAGACCCACGTCGGGCCTTCCCAGAATAGTGGCGGAAGCACCATAGCCCGTCATGTAAACTGCATTGAAACCGGCTTGTTCGATAATTTTGGCGGTCATTACATCGTGGGCCCCGGGTGCGACCAGGATTTCCTTGCTGGCAAGTAACTTCCGCAGCATGGTCGTCTTTTTCATCTTCTAGCTACCCCCTTAGTGTCAATAGACAATTCTTGTCCCTTTCACCCCCTCTTTTTAAATTCCTCATCCCTCCTCTCCTCTTTTCTCTCTACCGCTGCTGTTGCTGTCCCAGCTTGTCCATCATTGGCATTGTAATCTGCCCCATCTCTAATAATCTCTATAAGCAAAATAAATGCCAAAATACAAAAATCCCGGTAAATCGCCACTTCTTGTATTTTGCCAATAATTCTACCGGGGGTAGTATGTTTCATATTGTAACGCTTCGTTACTATTTGTTACTTATTTAAGATCCGCCACAGCTGGGTCCGGCTGATACCCAACCTCTCCGCCGCCAGTTTTTTGCTGCCGCCCACTTGATTTATGGTCTCCAGCACTATTCTCTTTCTTATTTGTTCCAGATCTCCCTCCAGGGGCACAGTGAGGCTGGGGGCAGGCTGGGCAAAGTCAATATCGGCCATGGCCTGGCGGACATGCTTCTCTTCTACCCGGCCGTCGTGGCGGGCAAAGACGGCGATCCGCTCCAGGACGTTTTCCAATTCCCGGACATTGCCCGGCCAGTGATAGGCCGTTAAGGGTTTTAGGGCAGCTTCGGGCAGGACTATTTCCCTACCGGGCCAGGCCTTTTGTAAAAAATGCCGGGCCAAAAGAGGTATGTCGTCCTTCCTTTCCCGCAGGGGAGGCAGGGAAAGGGTGAGGACATTGAGGCGGTAAAACAAGTCGGCGCGAAAATCTCCCCTTTCTACAGCGGCAAGTAAGTCGATATTGGCAGCAGCAATTACCCGGACATTGATAGGGATGACCTGGTTGGAGCCGATGGGCCTGATTTCCTGCTCTTGGAGCACCCGCAGGAGCCGCGTCTGGATGGCCGGGGAAACGCTCCCTATCTCGTCCAGGAAAATGGTACCCCCATGGGCAAGGAGAAAAAGCCCCTGCTTCCCTCCCTTTCTCGCCCCGGTGAAGGCTCCTTCCTCATAGCCAAAGAGTTCGCTTTCCAGCAGGTTTTCCGGAATGGCGGAACAGTTGACGGCCACAAAGGGGCCGTGCTTCCTCCTGCTCAGGTTATGAATGCCCTGGGCAAACATTTCCTTGCCGGTGCCGCTTTCTCCCAGGATCAGGATGGTGGAATCTGTCCTGGCATACTGGGCCGCCTTCCTTTTCACAGCCAGCATCTTTTTGTTGTCTCCCAGGATATCCTGGAGCTGGTACCTGGCCACATGCCCCCTGGCCTGGATGTGGCGGCGGATTTTCCTTTCATACTCCTGCAGCCGGGTCACATCTTTGAACATGGCCACTGCCCCCGTGGTCTGGCCCTCCACCTTGATGGGCACCCGGTTGGTAACAATGTAGGTATCCGGCTGCACCTTCTGCAGCTCCCCCAGTTCGGGCTCTTCTGCCCGCAGCACCTTATCCAGCCTGGTATTGGGGATGACCTCGGTAACCGGCCGCCCCAGCACCTGGTCTGCCCGCAGGCCGAAGATACCCTCGGCCACCCGGTTAAATACGGTTACCATACAGTTTTGATCAATAGCTATAATCCCTTCCTGGGCAAAATCCATAATGGCCTGGGCGTACTGGGCCCTTATCTTTTCCTGCCGGCGCACGGCCGCCGTATTCCTGGCTTCCCCAAGGGCCCGGAGGATGGCTTCCCTGCCGTTCCTGATCAGCACACCCCCAAGGCCCGCCTGTTTGGCCAGGAGAACGGTATATATCCCTCCTACCACCACCTGGAAACCAGCTGCTTTGACGGCAGAGATAACCTGCTGCAGGTCATCCCGCTCATTGAACACATACTGCTTTAGTTCCACCTGGAGGAGTTCTTCCAGCATCTTCCTTTCCGAAAGGAGGCTCCGGGCAGTCACAACGGCTATCCTCTTTCCCAGGCGGCTGCCGTGGTAGAGGGCATTGAGGAGGTCGCTGTCGTCATTTAAGATATCGACAACGGGAATTTTCACCCGGCGCCGGATGGCCGCCGCCGTTGCCCCCCGGCTGATGATAACATCGGCCCCCTTCTCCTCGGCCTCCAGGGCTAGTTTTGCACCCCCATTGAAGATGCCCTCATGGACTTCAACGGGATCGGGAAAGTCCCTGGCCACCTGGCGACAGAGGGTGGCCAGTTCCGGATAGGGGGCGATGATAACCAGCTTGTAGGACATTATTCTGCCTCCTTCTCCTCCTTCAAAAGCCGCCAGATATGGGTGCGGCTGACACCTAACCTGGCCGCTGTCCGGGTCCGGTTGTTCCCTTCCAGGGCCAGGACCTTCAGCACAACCTGCCTTTCCATTTCCCTGAGATTGCCGCTGAGACAGATACCTTCCTGCCCTGACCTGCCCCCAGGGCCTTCAGGGGGGCAAAGGAGTCTATCGCCTTCCAGGGCTTCTTTGACCCCGGCCAGGGTAACCAGCTTATTTTCCTGCCCGGTAAATAGCACTGCCCTCTCTATGATATTCCGCAGCTCCCGCACATTTCCCGGCCAGGAGTATTCCTGGAGGTACTCTATGGCTTCCGGGCTTATTTCCCAGTTCCCGCCCAGAACCCTGCTGAAGCGGTGGAGGTAATGGTCGACAAGGAGGGGGATGTCCTCCCGCCGCTCCCGGAGGGGCGGCAGGGAGAGGTTTAAGACATTGATGCGGAAGAAGAGATCTTTGCGGAAGAGACCGGCCCGCACCGCTGCCCGCAGATCCCTATTGGTGGCGGCGATAACCCGCACATCTATAGGGAGGACCCTGTCGCTGCCGACGGGGCGGACCTCCTTTTCCTGTAAGACCCGCAGGAGTTTGGTCTGCAGGGAGGGGGGAATCTCGGCTATTTCATCGAGGAAGATGGTGCCCCCCTGGGCTACGGTAAAGAGCCCCGCCCTGCCCCCTTTCCTGGCCCCGGTGAAGGCCCCTTCCTCATAACCGAAGAGCTCACTTTCCAGCAGGGGCTCCGGCAGGGCAGCACAGTTGACGGCCACAAAGGGCCCTTCCCGGCGCCTGCTTTCATTGTGGATGGCCTGGGCAAAGAGTTCCTTTCCCGTCCCCGTTTCCCCCGTTATCAACAGGTTGGATTCAACCTGGGCAAACTGCAGGGCTGTCTCCTTGGCCCCTTTAATGCTGTCGCTGACACCTGTGATATCGGCAAAGGTGTAGCGGGCCTGGTGGCTGCGGGTGTGGAACTTGCGCCGGACATTTACCTCGTGTTCCTGGATCCTGGTCACATCCTGGAAGGTGGAAATGACACCCCAGATCTGGTTGTTGACGACAATGGGCACATTGTTGGTCAGGGCCCGGGCGCCGTTGGCAAAGGTCTGGAGATGGCCCAGGGAATTTTCCCCCGTTGCCAGGACCTGGGCGAAGGGCATGCCGGGGAAAACTTCCTTGGCCGGCCTCCCTACAACATCGCCGGCCGGCAGGCCCGTTATCCTTTCCGCCGCCGGGTTATAGACGGTGATGATACCCCCTTCGTCGGTGGCAATTATTCCTTCGGTGGCACTCTCGATAATGGCATCCAGCTGTTCTGTCTTGGCCCTCTCCGCCCGCTGGACGGCTGCAACCCGCTGGGCCTCTTCGACGGCCTTTAAAATAGCCTCCTTGCCTGTTTTAATCAGCACACTGGGGATATTGTTCCGGGAGGCGACGGTGCAGGTAACAACCCCCCCTATTATCACCCCGATCCCCTCGTTGATAACCTGCTGCACCCTGCTTTCTGCCTCCTCTTCTACACTGCCCTTAAACCCTTCCCGGTCGATATAGATTACCTTTAATTCCACATCCAGAATCGGTGCCAGGCCTTCAATACCCCGGATCATATTGGAAAAACCAACCACCCCGATCCTGGTGCTGACCTCCCGGGCTTCCTTCAGGGAGCGGATCAGGTCATAGACAGTCACGGGGATCTCCACGATGGGGGCCTCGAGGCCCCTTTGCTGCAGGAGAAAGGCTGTTCCTCCCCGGGAGATAAATACCTCCACTTCTCCCCTTCTTTTCCAGGCCAGGGCCTCCTCTACCCCCTGCTCCAATAAGCCGAGCCTGACCGCGACATTTTCATAGTGACTCACCAGGCTCTTGGCCAGGTGCAGCATCTCCCAATGGGGCGCCAGGAAAACGATCTTTTTATTACTCACCCCAGCTCACCTGCCCCTTCCTCCCCCGTCCCAGCCCGGCGGCCAGGCGCCGCAGGTTGGGGTTGGCCAGGATAGACCGCCTCCCGTCCCCTTTCCTGGGGATATATTCCCGCTCCAGGAGGCGGTGGAGGATGAAGATGGCCCCTTCCTTATCCAGGGGACGGTTGAAGTTGGAGCACTTGGGGGAATGGATGCAGCAGGGGCAGCCGGTCTCGCAGGGGCAGGCCTGGACTGCCTCCAGGGTGGCCGCAAGGAGATCTTCCAGGGCCCGGTAGGCCGCCTCACTAAAGCCCACACCCCCGGGATAGGCGTCGTGGATGAAGATGGTGGCCGACTGGGTCTGGTCGTGGGCCAGGGTGGATAGGCCGCCGATGTCGTTCCGATCGCACATGGCAAAGAGGGGCAGGAGGGCGATGGCGGCATGCTCGATGGCATGGAGGCCCCCCATGGGGTCCAGGCCCAGGGAACGGGCTTCGGCGATAATGTCTTCCTGGACCTGGAGCCACATCCCCACCGTCTCCAGCTCCTGGGGCGGCAGGTCCAGGTCCCCTCCCCCCAGGACCTGGCCGGTGATCTCGTGCTTTCGTAAGTAACCGGTGACCTGGGTGGTGACCCGCAGGGTCCCCACCCCCAGGCTGTTCCCGTGGAAGTCCCGCCGGGCCTGGGTCGCCAGAATCTGGGTGGCCTTGGCCCGCTTCACCATGGTGTAGTAGTCCACATCCACCTGCCGGAGGTAGGCGCACTTTTCCTCCAGGGCCAGGTCCTCCACCAGGTAGGTCTCCCCCTGGTGCATGTAGACGGCCCCCGGATGGGCTTCGGAAAGGGCCAGCTGGCCGTCGATGACCCCCACCAGGCGGTTTCTGTTTCCCCTGTCCCGGAGCTGGAAGGTCTCCCCGGCCGTGCGGATCTGCACCCGGTCGGCGGGATAGCCTTCCCCCAGGTAGTACCAGCGGTCGTCGGAATTGATGACCTGGCCGTCTTCGGCCAGGAGCAAAAGGAGATCCTGGGAGATGTCGTCCCAGAGGGCAAGATCAGCATCGGTCAGGGGGAGCTCCTGGGCGGCACAGGGCAGGTGGCCCATGAGGATATAGGGGTTGGCCGGGTCAATGAGGGCCTGTTCGGTGGGCCGGGTAAAGAGAACCTCCGGATGGCGGAGGAAATACTGGTCCAGGGGATTGGCCACGGCGATAAAGAGCACCAGGGAATCCTTCTGCCTTCTCCCCACCCGGCCGGCCTGCTGCCAGGTGGAGGCGATGGTGCCGGGAAAGCCTGCGATGATGCAGACCTCCAGCTCTCCCACATCGATGCCCAGCTCCAGGGCATTGGTGGAGACAACCCCCAGGAGCCGGCCGGTAAAGAGGGCCTGTTCGATCTGCCGCCGCTCCCGGGCCAGGTAACCGCCCCGGTAGGCTACCAGTTTCCCGGCCAGGCCCCCGGGCAGGGAGTTCCGGGCCAGGCGGAGGATCCGCTCTGTCACCTGCCGGGCCCGGGAAAAGGTAATGGTGCGGGCCCGTTCCTTCATGAGCAGGGCCAGGAGCCAGGCCACGTCGTGGATGTAGCTCCGGTTTTGGGGTGGGCTCCAGAGGACAAAATGGCGCTCCCCCTGGGGGGCCCCATTGTCGTCGATGAGGGTTACCGGCACCCCCGTCAGCCGCTGGGCGTGTTCCCGGGGGTTGGCGATGGTGGCGGAACTGAGGATAAACTGGGGCTCGGAACCATAGTAGGAGCAGATGCGCCGGAGCCGGCGCAGGATGTGGGCCACATTGGTCCCAAAGACACCCCGGTAGGCGTGGAGTTCATCGATGACGATAAAGCGGAGCCTGCTGAAGAAGGAATGCCACTTGAGATGATTGGGGAGGATGCCCAGGTGGAGCATGTCGGGGTTGCTGATGACAATCTGGGCCTCCTCCCGGATGGCCAGCTTCTCCTGATCCGGGGTGTCCCCGTCATAGACGGCAGCCGTGACGGGTACGGGAAAGGCCTGGACCGCATCCAGCTGGTCCCGGCTCAGGGCCTTGGTGGGAAAAAGATACAGGGCCCGGCCCGCAGGATCCTGGATCAGGGCATTCAAAACGGGTAAGTTGTAGCAGAGGGTCTTCCCCGAAGCCGTGGGGGTGACCACCACAACATTCTCCCCCGCCGCCACGGCATTGACAGCCGCCGCCTGGTGGCTGTAGAGATTGGTAATGCCCTGCTCCTGGAGGTGCCGGGCCAGGAGGGGGTGCAGGGGCACCTCCAGGCTGCCGTAGCGGGCTTCCCGGGGGGGAATTTTCTCTATATGTTTTATCTGTCCCTTATAGGAAGGGTGCTGTCTTATCTCAGCCAGCAGTTTTTCCGGGTGCATCTCTTTGCCTCCTTTTCTCAATCCTCTACTTCGACAGAGAGAAGTCTATCCCTCCCCATATTACAGTGGACAATTGACAGTTGACAATTGACAATTATTATGGTTACCGGCAGGAGCAGGGGGGACATGGTATTTTCAGAGCAATAACGCAGAAAAATGATCCAGATCACAGACGAAGACCTTTTGATATAATAAATTTGTTGTAGGACATTGAACTAAAAGGGGGAGAAACCGCTATGGTAGTGCGTAAGATAATCCATATTGATGAAGAGAAATGTGACGGCTGCGGCCTTTGTATTCCCAACTGTGCTGAGGGTGCCCTCCAGATTATCGACGGCAAGGCCAGGCTGGTGGCCGACAAGTACTGCGACGGCCTGGGAGACTGCCTGGGCCACTGTCCCCGGGGGGCTATCAGCATCATCGAGCGGGAGGCAGAAGCCTTCGACGAAGAAGCTGTGGCCGAGCGGCTGGCCAATATCGATGAAGTAAAGAATAAGTTGGGGGGCTGCCCCGGCGCCTGCCAGCTGAATCTGGCTGCGGAAAAGGAAGCACCAGCAGCAGCAGAAGCTGAGCCAGAAGAGACCAGCCCGTCCCAGCTGGGCAACTGGCCCGTCCAGCTGCGGCTGGTTCACCCGGAAGCCTCCTTTTTTGAAGGGGCTCACCTTTTGGTAGCGGCCGACTGCACCGCCTTTGCCCACCCCGATTTTCACCGGGACCTGCTCAAGGGCCGGACGGTAGTTATTGGCTGCCCCAAGCTGGATAATGTAGAAGAATACCTTGTTAAACTGGCTGCCATTATTAAGGCCAACAACCTCCAGGACATCACCGTGGCCTACATGGAGGTCCCCTGCTGCACCGGCCTGGTCCGCCTGGTACAGGAAGCCATCCGGCGATCAGGTAAGGAAGTACCTTTGCATACCGTTGAAGTAAAGATCAGGGGATAATAGGGGTGGAGGAGCACACTTTTATAAAGATCAGCCAAAAAAACAGCACTTCCGGCGAAAAGCTTAGAAGTGCTGTTTTCCTTTCTTGTTCGAGAACCTCGAACCTCTAACCTCTAGCTGCTAACTTCCAAAAGGGGCGACCACAGGTCGCCCCTACCATTTACCGGTCCACCAAACATGAGACACAGGGGGACGGTTCTTTTGTGTCCCCCTTTCCAACTTCCAACCTCCAACTTCCAACTTCCAGATCAGGGCTGTCCCCTTCCTATAGTAAAAAAACACTTCTGGCTTCGCTCCCAGTTCTCCTCGCGGAAGAAACTTGCGCTCCGGTTCCTTGTCCAGCGGGGTCGTGAGCCCATGGGACCTCCATGTCCCGCACGAAGGCTCCGGACCTCCTGTCCTCCGCCCCGCTGGCCTGCGGAACCGTCGCTAGTGCCCTTAGCCGCTCGTCGCAATGT
>FZPS01000219.1_pt19 | contig 36846 bp, 42 predicted proteins | sample 1817821 | NCBI WGS metagenome assembly FZPS01 (sample SAMEA104158645, study PRJEB21678) | metagenome | place: Germany | collected 2015-04-21 | reverse complement strand
CAAGATGCATTAAATCTAGAAATCATTGATTGGAAATTAGAGAACGGAATGGTACAGCACAATAATTCATTTCAAAAGGATTTGGAGAAAATTCAAAATGAAATCAGCAAAATTGAAGAAGAGTTAGCTAATATTAAGGATATAAAACAGGTTGAACGATTAAAAGGTAAAAAAAATCAATTAGAACATAAGAGAAGCATTATAGAAGGTTCTTTCAGGTTCGCTTTTGCTGATGAACATACTTTAAAAAAAATAAAAAAAGAACTAAATAGTAAGGAAGGACATTTAAATGGTCAAATTACACTAAACAAGTTAGGAATAAATAAGCCAGGTATAGTCTTTTTTAAAAAGGATGGACTGGAGAATGTTTTACATAAGGATCTGTTGGGAAACATTACACCTACATATTTTGAAGAGATTGAAAGACATATCTCTTCTAAAGAGAAAACAGACATTCATCATCAACATCAAAATCTAAAGATTATTGATGACAACAATATTTATCTAATAGCAAAGGTACCTAGAGAGTCTTTTTCAGATGAAGAGATAAGGTTAAGAAGTGTCTTGAAAGGAATTGGTACAACATGGGATAATGAGTATGAGAACTTCATATCCTATATTGAAAATCGAAAGGATATATTAGTACTTTTCCCTGCAATTCAAATGGAATATCAAGATTTTTTGATAGATGGATTCATAGTAGACATAAAAAATGAGCCGAAGGCAGATGAAAAAATACTAACTATAAAAATTGACTCTAATACCCATAGGTTAGCTGAGAAGAGAATACTAGAAGAGGTTTATTTATTAGATAACAGACATATTGGGTATATAATACCTAAGAGATCCCTTATAAAAAAGGATAATGTTTATGGGGTAATTATGTTAGGCAAAGCCAATGAGGAAATATTCGTAGAGGTCAAAATAAGCGAGGAACTTGAGGAATATATCATTTTAAAACCTGAGGAAAATATGGACATTAAGTCCGGGAGCAAAATTTTAGCAAAACCATAGAGGAGTGATACTTTGTTTAAGTACATCGACAAAAATATAAATCAAGTGTTAAAAAATATAGAAATTGCAGCAAAAAAAAGTGGTAGGGATCCGGAAGACATCACTTTGATATCAGTAACAAAGAATGCCGATATAGAGAAAATGAGATATGTTGCAGAAAAAGGATTTATAAATTTTGGTGAAAATAGGGTACAGGAGTTAAACTCTAAATATAACCAGATTCAGGATAAAAAAATTCATTGGCACTTTATTGGTCATCTACAAAGGAATAAGGTGAAGGATGTGATTCAAAAAGTTGACCTCATCCATTCTGTAGATTCAATAAGACTTATGAAAGAAATAAATAAGCATGCCATAAAAGTTGGGAAAAAAATGCCGATATTAATACAAGTGAATGTAGCCAATGAAGAAAGCAAATTTGGCATAAAAATGGATGAGATTGATGATTTTATAAATGAATGTAATAACTACTCGAATATTATAGTAAAAGGATTGATGACCATGGCGCCATGGGCGGAAAACATTGAAAATACAAGACCGATTTTTATGAAGTTAAAGGAAAGATATGATAGAATAAAGGAAAAAGGAAAAGATAACATTCAATTGAACTATTTATCTATGGGAATGACAAATGATTACCCCATAGCTATTGAAGAAGGATCAAATATGGTTAGGATAGGTACTGGAATTTTTGGAAAATAGAATGAATATGGAGGAGGTACTACCATGAAAAAGAATGTGTTTGGGAAGGTGTTAGATTTTATTGGACTAGGCGAAGATGACGAATTGGACTTCGAGGAATATGAAGAGGATGAAATGCAGGAAGAGATAGAACCCTACATACCCGTTCATAAAAGAGCAAAAATTGTTAACATACAATCTAGTAGCAATGCAAAAGTAGTCCTGGTGGAGCCAAGTAAATTTGATGATGCTCCACAGATATGTGATAATATTAAAAACCGAAAAACGGTAGTAGTAAACCTTGAAAAGGCTGAGCCTGAAGAGGCAAGAAAAATATTCGATTTTTTAAATGGATCGGTATATGCTCTAGATGGCAAAATTCAAAAAATTGCCAATGGGGTTTTCATTTTAGCACCCAATAATGTAGAAATACTTAGTGAAATAGGCGAAGAATTGAGAAATAAGAGTTTGTTTAGTTGGCAAAACAAATAGTTTCAGGAGGATATCAATGGGTTCACTATATAGAACATTTAGTAGAGCAGGAGACATCTTTTTTCAACTTATCTACTATTTAATATTGATTAGAGTTATATTTAGTTGGATAAGACCAAATCCTATGAATAGGATTGTTAATATAATAAATAATCTTACCGAGCCCATTTTAGAACCCTTTCGTAAAGTATCAAACCGATTTAATATGGGGATGATTGATCTATCTCCCCTTATAGCCATTCTTGCTATTCAACTCATTATTCAACCGCTTTACGGGTGGATCATTGCTATGGTTTTTAGATAAGCAGTATAAAGAGTGCGGAAATATATTGAGCAAAAAATATATAAAATTAATAAAAGGAAAGTAAACCATTCCGCGTTTTGAGCCATGAATATTATGAGAGAATGGTACTATTAAGAAAGGATGGGTGTACCAATGATAACACCGATGGAGATTCACAACAAAGAATTTAAAAGGAAAGTAAGGGGCTATGACCAAGACGAGGTAGATGAATTTTTAGACAAAATTGTCATTGACTATGAAAAAATATATAGGGAAAATGCCGAACTAAAGGATAAATTAAATTTACAGAACGAAAAGATGGAACATTATGTAAACATTGAAAACACACTTCAAAACACTTTAATAATGGCACAAAAGGCATCCGAAGACATTGAGAATAATGCGAAGAAAAAGGCAGAGATGATTGTAGAGGATGCTAAGAGAAGAGCTCGACAGATTATAGAAGAGGCAAACAATGAGATTGTGCAAATTTTAAAAAATAAGGAGGATTTGGCGAAGGACATAAGAGTATTTAAGGCCAAGATTAAGACATTATTGGAAGCCCAGTTGGAAATCATAGACAGTTTAGAGGATTTGGATGTTTCACAAAAAATAGAGGAATAGGAATGCTGCAAATGATAAAAATAAGAAGTGAATTGGTAAAATATCAATCACTTCTTTTCTTTTTGGATAGAAGAACAATGTTATACATAATAGGGCTATTGAGAGTAAGGAGGATTGGATATGAATGATGGGCATCGGAGTTTGTCACAAGATATTGGAAAGAAAATAGATCATCTCTCTGTCCAATTAGAAAGAGCAAAGTTGTTTGACTATGTTGAGCTTATGGATAATAAAAAAAAACTACTTTGGAATAATTTTATTGGGGGATTGGCGCGAGGTTTTGGCATGGCTGTAGGATTTACTTTGCTGGGGGGAGTCATTGTCTACTTCTTAAGATATTTGGTATTGCTAAACTTACCCATCCTAGGAAGTTTTATTTCTGAACTTGTAAGAATTGTACAAAATAATTTATAGAAGGTGAATGCATGGAAAAAGTTAAATTAAATCATTATAGAGGGATTCTTTTAAAAGAGAAAAAGGTGTTACAGTCAACCTTAGAAAAGATAGGGGGTAATGAGTTTAGTACAAATTTGCAGGATGAAATTGGTGAACTATCTATGTATGACAATCATCCAGGTGATATCGCAACCGAAACCTACCAAATGGAAATGCAATACGCCTTAGACAATCATCAGAAGGAACGGTTAAAAAATATAGATGAAGCATTGAGGAAGATAGAAAAAGGAAACTATGGTGTTTGTGAGTATTGTGGTAATAATATTTCAGAGGCAAGGTTAGAATTTATGCCAGAAGTGAAACTCTGCTCACAATGTGCAAAGGAAAGGACAGCTCCCAAGGATATTCACGGGGATAGACCCATTGAGGAAGAGGTACTATATCCCCCCTTTAGCAGGACGGATACTGTTTTTGATTTAGATGATCCAACGGTCTACGATAGGGAGGATACCACAGAATGATGGGCAGCATTCGAGTTCTACCAAAGATTAGTGAATCATCAAAAAAAATAATAGCCATTAGTCACAATACTACCCTGTATGATATAATTTCCAGTAGAATGAAAGGTAGTGAGGGATTAACATCTTTTTCTTAAGTTGGTGAATAGTATGCACGAGAGCATTACTTTTAATGTAGGGAATTGTGACAAAAATAAACGCTTGGATGTGGTCTTGGCAAACAAAATCCAAGAACTTTCTAGAAGCCAAATAAAAAAGATCATCAATGGGAATTATGTTAGGGTTAATAATCAAGTGGTTAAGGCAAGCTATAGGGTTGAAAGTGGGGATCGTGTTGAAATCAACCTTCCATCTTTTAACCAAATAGAGGTCCTACCCGAAAACATTCCGTTAGAAATTATTTATGAGGATTCGGATATCATTATTGTCAATAAGGAAAAGGGGATGGTGGTACATCCTGCTCCTGGAAATCATACAGGAACTCTGGTAAATGCCCTCTTATATCATAGTGAATCACTATCAACGATTAATGGTAAAATTAGGCCGGGCATAGTTCACAGGATTGATAAGGATACATCAGGCATTTTGATTGTTGCAAAGAATGATTTAGCTCACCAGAAAATTGCAAAACAATTAAAGGAACATACCATTACAAGAAAATATTTAGCTATTACGGAAGGTGTAATAAAAAATGATCATGGAACCATTAATATGCCTATTGGTAGGCACCCTATTCATAGAAAACGAATGGCGGTTATATCGAATACTGGTAGACCAGCCATTACCCACTTTAATGTTTTAGAAAGGTATAAGGAAAATACATTGGTAGAAGCACAGCTGGTAACCGGGCGAACCCACCAAATCCGTGTGCACATGGAATATATTGGTCATCCTCTTATGGGTGATCCCATATATGGATTTAAAAAGCAAAAATTTAAGCTACATGGCCAAATGCTTCACGCTAAAAGTATCGGGTTTATTCATCCTACTAAAGGGAATTATATGGAATTTTGTTCGGAGTTGCCGGATTATTTCAAAAGAATCATTCAGCTATTAAGGGCTAAGTAGAAAACTATTTAACCCTTTTTAGCTTTGATATCTTTTCTTCAGTGGGAGTGACATATATGGTTTTCTGATTTTCATAGTTCACCATGCCAGGCTTGGCACCCTTAGGTTTCTTTACAAATTTTGAATAGGTAAAATCAACTGGGACCTTGTTTGAATTTCTTGCCTTGCTGTAAAAAGCTGAAAGTAAAGCAGCATCCTCTATGGAATCCCTGCTGATCTCCTGATTTTGAGAGAGACTTTTTAGAATAACATGGGATCCAGGTATGTTTTTGGTATGAAACCATAGATCTTTATCAAATGCAAATTTTAAAGCCAAATAGTCATTTTGCTTATTATTTTTTCCAACATAGATATCTAGATTATCCCGTGATTTAAAATGCATGGGAGATGAAGGAAGAGTTGTTTTTGATGTTTGCTTGGATGAATGGGAAAGATATCCCTCTCTTACTAGCTCATCCCTGATCTCGTCAATCTCTTCAATTTCGGTACAATTTTTTAAGCTTTGAATTTGGGACTCAAGGTAGTAGATCTCTTCTTGGGTCAATTCTATTTGCTTTGATAATTGTTGTAGTGCATTCCTGCTTTTATTATAGATCTTAAAGTATTTTTGCGCATTCTCCGAAGGAGTTAAATGTTTATTTAGTGGGATCCTTATGATTTCCGCTGGTCCAGAATAAAAATTTTCTAATTCAATATAATCTAGTCCTTTTTTTAGCCGGTAGATATTTCCTATTATTAGCTCTCCATATAATCGATACATTTCCGCGTTCTCTGCTTTTTTGTACTCATCATATTGTAAGTTTAATTTTTTATAACTCCTTTCAATTTTATTTTTTAGCAGTTGCATTAAATCACTATTTTTTTGTTTTAATCTTTCTAATTTATCCCTTTCATAGTAGTAGGTTTCTAGTAGCTGGGAAATGGTATCAAAGTGTTTTTTCGGCATATCATTATATTGTTTTATAGGTATTACTGAAAAATCCAACACCTTTGTCTTGTTATGATTATATATAATGTTTGGATAGAATTTTTTCTCTTGGATTAATTCTAGTAACTTTAAGAAAGCATCCATAAGGTATTTTTTTTGCTTCTCTTTGATGGAGCCTACTTGTTGCTCACTATGGGTACCACTTAAAAAACAAATTTCCCGAGCTATAAGTGGGCTTATACCATTAAAGTTTTTAATAAAGAACTTTTCTATGGTTAAATTTTTAGAGTGTTCTGCCAATAAATCTTGCATGATATTGGGACGAACCATTAGGGGATTATGTTTATTCCTATTAGGTGGATAGATATAAGGATAGCCAGGTAGTACTTGCCTATACCTACTAATATTGCTTCCGATCCTTTTTATGCTGTCTATTATGATCCTACTTTCTTTTTCGATTAGAATGATATTGCTATGTCTCCCCATAATCTCTATAATTAGCATCTTTGGGACTAAGTCACCCAACTCATTAGCTGTTAAAATATCTATTTCAATAATTCTATCCATGTTTGGTTGCCTTATGGATACAATTTTACCCCTTATGAGACTTTTTCTTAGAAGCATGCAGAAGGTTGGGGGAGTCAAAGGATTCTCTTTTTGTTTGGTTGTAAGGTAAGCTCTAGGGTTATTTGAATTTGCTGCCAATAACAGGGTATAGTTTTTTTTATTGCTTCTTATGTTTAGGTACAGCTCATCCTTTTCAGGCTGGTAGATTTTTTCAATCCTGCCCATTATGATTTTTTCGTTAAGTTCATGTACAAGTGCATTTATAGTAAAACCATCGAAGGCCATTCCACTCACTCCTATACTAATTATTATATCATTTTAACACTTATAAAAATAAATATAAAGGAGCTTCCTTTGTTTGTCCCATGGGTTATAAAAGAGCTGCTCTTTATGATATAATATCTAAAAGTAAAATTATAAAGCAATGTATATTCATATAAAACAACTAGATTTTGGAAGGATGATACCATGAAAAGCATGACAGGTTTTGGAAGGGGAGAATTAAGGAATGATCTATATGAATGTATTGTTGAGATAAAAACGATCAATCATCGCTATAAGGATTTTTACATTCGAATGCCCAGGCAATTTAATAGCATAGAGGATAGAATAAGAAAATGTGTTAGCCAATTTATCACTAGGGGTAGAATAGAGATCTATATCAGATTTAATTTTTTAGGGCACGAGGAAAGAGATGTCGAATTAGATATGGGATTAGCCAAGGGGTACTATGGAGTTTTACAGGAATTAAAGGGCTTGATTCCCAGTTTACAAGATGATATAAGCATATCATTAATATCTCGTTTTCCAGACATTATAAGGGTGAACGAAAAAGAATATAATATGGATGAAATATGGGCACTTTTAGAGGAGACACTATACTCGGCCTTAAAGGAGCTGGATCGTACAAGAAACTTAGAAGGGCAAAATATAAAAAAAGATCTCATATTTCGATGCAATAAAATTGAAGGGATGGTTGATTCGATAAAATTAAAGGCACCAGAGGTGGAAACGGATTATAAAAAAAGATTAATTGAAAAAATAGTAGAATATACTGATTCTATTGATGTAGATGAAACAAGAATATTAACAGAAGTTGCAATTTACGCTGAAAAGTCAAATATTACAGAAGAAATTATTAGATTATATAGTCATATAAACCAATTAAGAGGTTCATTAGATGAGGATTCTGTTGGTAGGAAGTTGGATTTTTTGTTGCAGGAAATGAATCGGGAGGTTAATACCATTGGATCAAAGGCGAATAGCTATTCTATTTCAACTGAGGTGGTTGCCATAAAAAGTGAATTAGAGAAAATCAGAGAGCAAATACAAAATATTGAATAAGGAGGATAATGACTGAATATGTCAATAAAATTGATAAATATTGGCTTCGGCAATATCGTATCCGCAAATAGGATTATTGCCATTGTAAGTCCTGAATCAGCCCCTATAAAGAGACTAATGCAAGAATCGAGAGAAAGAGGACGGTTAATAGATGCTACATACGGTCGAAGAACTCGAGCCGTTATATTAACAGATAGTGATCATGTAATTCTCTCGGCAGTACAACCCGAAACAGTAGCACATAGATTGGCCTATAAAGAACATACTTTTGTAGAGGCTAAAAATGAATAGCTTAAAATACATAGATAGAAATCAAAATGGTCTACTAATTGTCATTTCGGGGCCATCGGGTGCTGGAAAAGGGACTGTATGTAAAGCTTTGTTGAACAACATGGGTAATATTCGAATATCTACATCAATTACAACTAGAAAACCTAGAACAGGTGAGATAGAGGGTATAAATTACTATTTTGCGGATGAAGAGAAATTCAAAAGGATGGTAAAGAATGATGAACTTTTAGAGTATGCAAAGGTCTATGATAACTATTATGGGACACCTAAAAAAAGGGTTATGGAACTTCTAAATAAGGGAATAGATGTAATATTAGAGATAGACATCCAAGGTGCTTTAAAAGTTAAATCTAAATTTCCAGAAGGAGTTTTTATATTCATATTGCCTCCATCCATGGAAGAGCTAAAAAAAAGAATAAATAAAAGGGGTACAGAAACCGAGGAAGAGGTAGCAAAAAGATTTTCAGCTTCCTATGAGGAAATCAATAATATCTCGAAATATAATTATGTTGTTATTAATGATGAAATAGATAAAGCAGTTGAAAAAGTCAAATCTATTATTATTGCAGAAAAATGTAGGGTAGATAGATTAAAGGATGGTTTACAAAAAATAATAGGAGGGAATTAATATGATCTATCCATCAATTAGATCCTTATTACAAAAAGTGGATAATAAATACTCTTTAGTAGTAGTAGCAGCAAAAAGGGCTAGGCAACTGGTCGATGGAAAGGAGCCATATATTGATATAAATTCTAATAATCCGGTTACGATAGCAACCAGTGAAATTGATGCAGGATTGATAGAATTTGAAGAGAATAAAGATCTAAATTATTAAAATATGGAGCGATTCATATGTTATCAAACAGGACAATTGTATTAGGAGTAACAGGTGGTATTTCTATTTATAAATCGCTTGATCTAGTAAGCCGATTAAAAAAATTAAGTGCAGATGTTCATGTAATTATGACTGATTCAGCAGCCAAATTTGTAACACCTTTAACATTTCAAACATTATCTCAAAATCTTGTGCTAGAAAATACTTTTCAGAGCATAAAATATTGGGAGGTTGAACACATTAGCATTGCTAAAAAGGCGGATCTTTTTGTTGTGGCACCTGCTACGGCAAATATCATAGGTAAAATAGCAAACGGGATAGCGGATGATATGTTGACCACAACGATCATGGCTACTAAAGCAGAGAAGTTAATTGTTCCTGCTATGAATACTCAAATGTATTTGAACCCCATCCTGCAGGGAAATATTAAAAAACTAAAAGATTTAGGGTATCACTTCATGGTACCTGATTCTGGATATCTAGCGTGTGGGGATATTGGTCCGGGCAAGCTACCACCTGTTGAAACTATTGAGCAAGAAATCATACAATATTTTAACCAGCATTCAGATTTACAGGGTAAGAAAATTTTGATAACGGCGGGCCCTACCCGTGAGCCCATTGATCCAGTTCGTTATATCACCAATCATTCTACGGGGAAGATGGGATATGCGATTGCAGAACGGGCGGTAAGAAGGGGTGCCCAAGTGACATTAATTTCAGGTCCTACCCATTTGAAGGTTCCAGAAGGTGTTCAAGCTATATTTGTAAATACTAGCCAGGAGATGTATGAAAAAGTTCTAACTCAATATAAGGATAATGACATTATTATTAAATCTGCGGCTGTTTCTGATTACAGACCTAAAATTTATTCTAATAAAAAGATAAAAAAGGCAGATCATGATTTAGTACTGACTATGGAAAGGAATAAGGATATTGCCTATGAACTTGGCAAAATAAAGGAACATAGAATTTTGGTTGGATTTGCAGCTGAAACCCATGATCTAATTGAAAATGCAAGAGAGAAAATGGGAAGAAAGAATCTTGATCTTATTGTAGCTAATGACCTCACCTTAGAAGGTGCTGGATTTGCAGGGGATACCAACATCATAAAGATCATAGATAAAGAAGGTCAAATAAAAGAATATCCTAAGATGACCAAGACTCAAGTTGCCGAGGAGATATTAAACGAAATCAAAAGGTTGATTTAGCGTACTCAGTACGCTTTTCTTAATAAATAAAAGGATGATTGTTTTGGAGACTCGATATGTTCAGGTAATAATCAATAAAAGTCATATAAACCTAGATCGTCCCTTTGACTATAAAATTCCGGATCGATTCTACGGAAAGATCCAGATAGGTCAAAGAATAATCGTTCCCTTTGGAAGGGGAAACAATACTGTGGATGCTTTTATTATAAGCGTATCTCAAACCTGTCAATTGGCGGATTGCAGATTAAAAGAGATAAAGCATATTGTAGATGAACGACCCCTATTATCAGAATCTCAAATAAAGCTTGCTCTATGGATGAAGAATTACTATTGTTGTTTATATATTGAAGCTCTTCAATTAATGATACCAGCAGGTCTTAACTTAGAAAAAAGAGAGATTATACATTTTAATGGGGAGAAAGCGGGGGACATAGAATTCAGACAGGGAATGGATAGGAATCTACTCCAAGTTATACAAAAGGGAAAGAAACTGAGCTATGAAACAATAAAGGAGAAATTTCCCTATAGTTCTTTAAATAAAAGCATAAAAAGATTAGAAAAGGATGGATTTATATCAATAGAAGAGAGCTTTTATACAAGGGTAAAGGATAAAAAAGTTAAATACATTTCCCTATCCGGGAAATATAGGAGGAAGGAGGAATATTTAGAGGAGATACAAAAGGGGGCCTATAGGCAGCGGGAAATTATTAATAAACTTAATTTTTTTCCAGTAAATTACTATAAATTTAAGAAAGAGTATGGATTTTCAAAGGAATCTTTAGATCGATTGCTTGAAAAAGGGCTCATTAATATCACCTCCAAAATTCAACTAAGAAATCCTTATAATGAAAGCTATAAATACCCCCCCTTATCTCTCACAAAGGAACAAGAAATAATTTTAAAGGACTATGAGGAAAGTTCAAAGGGAGAAAGCCAGAAAATCCTTATCCATGGAGTAACGGGTAGTGGAAAAACTGAAATCTATTTAAACATGATAGATATCATGTTAAGGAGGGGAAAAAGAACCATTTTATTAGTTCCAGAGATCTCTTTAACAACTCAAATGGTAGAAAGAGTCCTTGGAAGATTTGGCGATCAAGTGTCTATTTTACACAGTGGATTAAGTCTAGGGGAGAGGTATGATCAGTGGAAAAGAATTATTTCCGGAGAGATTAATATCGTCATTGGGGCCCGTTCTGCCCTATTTGCCCCCATAGATGATTTGGGCCTAATTATTATTGATGAAGAACATGAGACTACCTATAAATCCTCAAATAGACCTAGGTATCATGCTCGAGAGGTTGCCGAAAAAATATGTGAGCTCAAGGATTGCCATTTAGTTTTAGGAAGTGCAACCCCCTCTTTGGAAAGTTACTATAAGGCTATGGTGAATGAATATAAACTATATACAATTGAAAATAGGGTTCAAAATATTCCAATGCCTATCATTAGGCTAATTGATATGAGAGAGGAACTACAGAAGGGAAATTACTCCATCCTAAGTGATGACTTAAGAAAAGAGATCCGATTAAGATTAGAGAAAGGGGAACAGGTTATTTTATTTCTGAACAGGAGGGGCTATTCTACTTTTATTTCCTGTCGGCAATGCGGCTATGTAGAAAAATGCCCCAATTGTGATGTTTCTCTTACCTATCATATTCATAATAATCGATTGACCTGTCATTATTGTGGCTTTACAAAAAAAGCACCAAGGATTTGTCCATCTTGTAAGGATAAAAAAATAAAATATTTTGGTCACGGCACTCAAAAAGTGGAGGATATCATCAATAGAGTATTTCCTGAGGCAAGGATCCTAAGGATGGATATGGATGCAACCAAGGGGAAGGGAGCCCATGATAAAATTATAAATGCATTTAAAAATAAAGGGGCGGATATATTAGTTGGCACACAAATGATTGCAAAGGGCTTAGATTTTCCAAATGTGACCCTTGTTGGCGTTATTATTGCAGATACATCATTAAACCTCCCAGATTTTCGTGCTGCAGAAAGGACCTTTCAACTAATCACGCAGGTCGCAGGCAGAGCTGGAAGAGGGTGTATTAGAGGAACGGTGTTGGTGCAAACCTATGAGCCTAGCCATTATAGTCTGCTCTATGCCAGTAAACATGATTTTAAAGGCTTTTATCGGGAAGAGATTACCCTTAGAGAGGAGATGAACTATCCCCCTTTTTGTAATATGATCAATATCATTTTTTCGGGGGATGGTGAAGAGCAATTAATAAAAAAAGCAAAGGATTTTTATTATAGATTGGTCGAGCTTCTAAAAAAGGATAAAAAAGTTACCCTGATCAGGAACATCTATAGACCTGTCCCTTGCCCTATTTCAAAAATAAATAATAAATATAGATGGCATATGCTTATAAAAGCAAATGATATGCAATTGTTATATTATAAAAATTATCTTTGGAAAATATTTCAAAATATCAGTACAAAAAACAATGATATTAATATTGCAATTGATATAAACCCAGTTAGCACACTATAACTTAATTTTCTAAAAATCTTATATGTATGGTAGAATAAACTAAATATAAGTCTAGGAGGAAAGGTATGGCTATTAGAAATATAAGAAAAGAAGGGGATCCAATCCTTCGAAAAAAATCTAGAAGGATTGATAAAATAGATGATAGAGTGAAAACACTTGCTATGGATATGATAGATACTATGTATAAGGCGGAAGGGGTGGGCTTAGCTGCTCCCCAGGTGGGTATACTAAAAAGGATCATAGTCGTGGATGTTGGGGACGGACCCATTATATTGATTAATCCCCAAATCGTTTCAGAAGAGGGGCGTCAAGAAGAGATAGAAGGCTGTTTAAGCATTCCTGATAAAGCTGGTGTAGTTATTAGACCTGAGACAGTTAAAGTAAAGGGGATGAATTTAGAAGGGGATGAAGTTGAGATCGAGGGTAGTGGTTTTCTAGCTCGAGCATTTGCCCATGAAATAGATCATTTGGATGGTGTATTATTCACGGATAAAGTAATTCGATATGTAGATAAGTAGGTGAGATTATGGAGATAGTATTTATGGGAACACCCAAATTTGCAGTGCCATCCCTTTTAGGCTTAATAGAGAGTAAACATAATATTTTGGCAGTGGTAACACAACCTGATCGTCCTAGGGGAAGGGGTAAAAGGATTTTACAATCGCCTGTTAAGGAGGTTGCACTACAACATGGGATTAGGGTCTTGCAACCAGAGCGAATAGGGGAACCATTGTATGTGAACCAAATAGAATCACTAAAGCCTGATACCATCGTTGTAATCGCATATGGTCAAATTCTTCCAAAAAATATTCTAACCATTCCACCTAAGGGATGTATAAATGTACATGCGTCCTTACTTCCAAAGTACAGGGGCGCTGCTCCTATCAATTGGGCTATCATAAATGGTGAAAAGGAAACAGGTGTTACTACAATGTACATGGACGAAGGTTTAGATACCGGGGACATGATTTATAAAAGTCGGATATCAATCGATGATCACATGGATGCAGGCGAACTTCATGATGCATTGTCAGAACAGGGCAGAGTATTATTGCTAAAAACCTTGGAATCCATTGAAAAGGATCAAGCACCACGCATACCCCAAAATAATAGTGAATGTTCACATGCCCCAATGCTAGACAAAGAAATGGGGGAGATTAACTGGGAACGCTCTGCCATCGAGATCCATAATCTAATTCGGGGGATTAATCCATGGCCAGGTGCTTATACATTTCTGGGGAATAGCAGAATGAAAATTTGGGAGTCAAGAATCATTGGTGGGGTACATGACAATAACAAACCTGTCGGTTCGATTGTTGATTATAAACCCCAAATGGGCTGGATTATAAAAACAGGAAAAGGGCTATTAGCTGTTACAACTATACAGATGCCTAATGGTAGGAAAATGCATGTGGATTCTTATATCTGTGGTCATCATGTTGCTATTGGTACTGTGCTGGGAGGATCATTTGGGAAGTGATAAGATGTACGCCAAAATAGTAATTGATAAAAAGCTTTTTTTGATCTTAATCTTTTTATCCATCTCTATCCTTTTTATGTTATTAATTACAATTGGCATGTTCTTTATATATTATAACCATGAAGTTTACTTTAAGCTTATGCTATTTGTCCTCTATTTTTTGTTTTTTATATTTTTATTTGTTATTTTGGGAATATTTACCATATTGATTTCTCAGCCAAACAAAAAAGCACATCCATTATTATTGGCTTGGATGAAATGGAGTTTTCGGTTTTTTTATCCTTTTCTATACGCTACTGGGAATTTAGTTGGTATTGAAAAAGATCAATTAAGAGGATTATATACGCAATTAAATAATTACTTAGTTGGCAAGGATAGGATTAAGGTGCAAGCAAAAGATCTGTTACTTTTAGCACCCCAGTGCATTCAAAGAACAGAGTGTTCCTATAAGATAACAACAAATATCAATAATTGCATGGGATGTGGAAGATGTAAGGTGGTAGATTTGATTCATATTTCAAACAAGTATGGCGTACAACTTTCGGTAGTTACCGGGGGAACTTCAGCTCGAAAAAACATCATTGAAAAAAAACCTAAAGCTATTGTGGCCATTGCTTGTGAGAGGGATCTATCCAGCGGTATGCATGATGTAAAGATGATACCCGTCATAGGGATTATAAACGACCGTCCAGAGGGACCATGCCACAATACATTAGTAGATGTAGAAAAAGTTGAAAATTCCATACAATATTTTTTAGAGGGAGGAGATTTATAATGTTTTTATGGGGAGATCCAACTTTTATTTTATTAATACCTGCTATGATTTTTGCCATGTATGCACAGGGCAAAGTGAAATCTACTTTTAATAGATATCTAAGAGTTCGAGGTAACCAAGGATATACTGGGGCTCAAGCTGCCAGGAAGATTTTAGAGGCTGAGGGACTTTATAATATCTCCATAGAGTTAGTCAATGGGCATTTAAGTGATCATTACGATCCAAGGAAAAAAGTACTAAGGTTATCTAATGCAGTATATAATGGAACATCAGTGGCATCTTTAGGTGTGGCTGCCCATGAGGTAGGTCATGCGATACAACATGCCACAGGGTATGCCCCCCTAGCAATCAGAAATTCTTTAGCTCCTATTGCCGGTTTTGGATCCCAAGCAGCCTGGTTTTTGTTTCTGATGGGATTATTATTTGATATTACGAATTTAATGACCATCGGCATATGGTTCTTTGTTTCTGTAGTGCTATTTCAAGTAATTACATTACCGGTGGAATTCAATGCTAGTAGTAGGGCGATCAACCTTCTAGTATCACAGGGGCTATTAACATCCGGTGAAATCATGCCAGCAAAAAGGGTATTAAATGCTGCAGCCTTGACCTATGTAGCAGCTACAGTTACTGCAATAACACAGCTTTTAAGACTTTTAATACTGAGGGGACGGCGCGATTAAATGAAGGAAGAATATCCGCATAATCCAAGAGAAATAGCTCTGAGGGTTCTTTATGATATAGAGATAAATAAGGCGTATAGCAATCTTAGCCTAAAGTACCATCTTGGTAGGCAACACTTAGCACAGAGAGATAGGTCATTGGTGACTCACTTAGTATATGGTACTATTAAAAATAAAACCAGAATCGACTGGATCATTGCGAACTACTCCCATACCCCTATAAGGAAAATGACCCCTTGGGTACACAATATTTTAAGATTAGGGATATACCAGATTCTATATTTAGATAGGGTACCCAACTCTGCAGCTGTAAATGAGTCAGTAAAACTGGCAAAAAAATATGGTCATAAAAAAATAGCTGGGTTTATAAATGCTGTTCTACGAAACATAGCAAGAACAAAGGAAGAAAATCTTTATCCTGAAAATAAAAATACTGTGGATACCTTATCTATAAAATATTCCCATCCAAAATGGATGGTGGAAAAATGGGTGAAGGAATTCGGAGTAGATTTTACTATTGCTCTAATGAAGAAGAACAATGAAGTTCCCCCTTTAACAATTCGAACGAATACTTTAAAAATTGCGAGAAACGATCTCATGGAGTTATTAAAGAGGGAAGGGATAGGGGTAGAAGAAGGTTCTTGGTGTCCAGAGGCAATAAAAATTTACAATTCCTCAAACATAGAAGAAAGCAATAGTTTTAAAAAAGGGCTATTTCAAGTGCAGGATCAGAGTTCTATGCTAGTTGCTCACATAATAAATCCCCAAAAGGAAGAATTCATTATCGACCTTTGTGCCGCACCAGGGGGTAAATCCACCCATATTGCTCAATTAATGGAGAATACCGGTTTAATCCTTGCGAGGGATATTCATGATCATAAATTAAACTTAATGAAGGAATCCATAGAACGATTAGGTATCACCAATATTAAATTAGAGAGATATGATGCTTTAGAAAAGGATGATAGGTATCAAGGTAAGGCGGATAGGGTACTATTGGATGCTCCATGTTCTGGACTGGGCATTATAAGACATAAGCCAGATTTGAAGTGGAATAAAAAGAAGGGTGATCTAAAAAGCATAACCCGTTTACAGTTAAGGATGATTGAGAATGCAGCAAGCTATTTAAAGAAGGGAGGCATATTAATATATAGTACCTGTACCATTAACTCCGAGGAAAACATGGGAGTAGTTATGAAATTTTTAGAGCAACATAAAAATTTTAAACTAAAGCCAATTAAACCCATTACTGAAAAAATGAATTCCCATAATGAAATAAATTCTGGATATCTACAAGTTTATCCAAATATAGATAATATTGATGGTTTTTTTATTAGCAAACTACAAAGAGAAGAATGATTGGGCCCCATTATGCTGTACCTAATGGGGTCTTATCATGTGCAAAGTTGTACGCAACCTTTAATAAAAAGGATTGAAACTAAAACCTGGAAATCCAGGTGAACCAAAGCGTCCTCTTCTAAAGAGTCTAGAGAGTAAGAGAATTAATATAATGTTTCGTAGATTACTCCCATCTCTATCTCTGTATTGATAAGTTTGAGGATATAGACCATGGTATCTCCGATAAATGTTATCTACTATACGATCCATATCGTAGGGAGACATTCCGCGCCCGTCAAATCTGGATAATTCCTCATCGATCAAAGGAAGCAGTCTGTGATATAGGTCTGGATATCTATATGCATACTGAGAGGCAAGCCATTCATAATAGTTCACACTTGTTCTCCTCACTTTCTTATTGTTTTAAAAACAATTTATTTCTAATATCAGTATATTAGTGGGTACTATTATGTGTTCAGCTTGATGTTTGTTGTAAACGATAAATTTGGTATAATATAAACATTAATAAAATAGGATGAATTGCCGGATGAAATTGAGGGATAGATTTGCATAAAAAGAATCTAATGGGAATGGATCTTGAAGAACTGTACCGGATTATCGCAAAATATAATCAACCTAAATATAGGGCGAAACAGATCTTCCAATGGATCTATAAAGGTATATATGATATTGATGAAATGGATAATGTCCCAATCATTTTAAAAGAAAAAATGAAGGAGGATTTTGATATTTATCGATTAAAATTAGTAAAAAAATATCAAGACCCTGAGGATGGAACCATAAAATTTTTGTTTGCCCTCAGGGACAACAATATCATTGAAAGCGTGGTAATGCGCTATCGCTACGGATATACAATATGTATCTCAACTCAAGTAGGATGTAGAATGGGTTGTTCTTTTTGTGCTTCTACCAAGGAGGGTATAGTCAGGAATTTAGATGCAGGTGAGATGTTAGATCAGATCATGAAGGCGCAGGAACTTATTGGAGAGAAAATCTCTAATATTGTATTGATGGGAAGTGGTGAACCCCTAGACAATTTTGAGGAAACCATTAAATTTGTAGATCTTGCCAATCATCCCCTTTCTTTGAATATTGGTCAAAGACATATTTCTTTGTCGACCTGTGGATTGGTACCTGAGATATACCGACTAGCCGATAGAGATCTTCAAATTAATCTATCCATTTCTTTACATGCTCCTAATGATGCCAAAAGAAAAGAGCTAATGCCTATTGCAAAAAGATATAGTATAGAAGAATTATTGGATGCATGTGCATATTATATAGAAAAGACCAATAGAAGGGTAACCTTTGAATATGCATTAATAAAAGGGATGAATGATTCTTTCTACGATGCCATTGAAGTAGCTCATCTATTGCAGGGTATGCTCTGCCATGTTAATCTCATACCAATTAACCCAATTAAGGAAAAAGATTTTAATAAAAGTGAAGCAACCAGTATAAAATCATTTAAAGAAAAATTAGAATCCTTTGGTATACCTACTTCGATACGAAGGGAAATGGGAAGTAGTATAAACGCTTCCTGTGGACAGCTTAGGCAAGGATACCTAGAGAATAACATTTAATTATATTTATGTGAGGTGTAAAGATGGATTTAGGCTATAATACCCATGTTGGGATGGTAAGGGAACAGAATGAAGATTCGCTACTGGTATTAGAAAAACTTCTACCTGAGTTTAATGTATTTGCCGTAGCTGATGGGATGGGCGGGCACAATGCCGGTGAAGTGGCAAGCAAAATGGCAATTCGGGAAATCGAAGATTTTTTTAAGGATCATCAAAGAGATAGGGACTTTATTATTAGTAGGGAATATATTGGACAACTTATCAGCCATATTAATATGAAGATCTATGAGAGGGCAAATAGTGAACCTCATTTAAAAGGCATGGGGACAACTTTAACTTTGATTATCCATTTTAAACGCACAATACATATTGCTCATATCGGAGACAGTAGAGCCTATAGGATTAACAACCAAGAGATCCAGCAATTAACTGAGGATCACTCTTTAGTTGCTGGGCTGATTAAAGAAGGGAAAATTACAAAGGAAGAGGCCCAAGTCCATCCACAAAAAAATGTTATTACCCGTGCTTTAGGCACCGATATAGAGATTCAAGCGGATGTTTATCGATATAAAATATCTGACGGTGAAACAATTATGATATGTTCTGATGGTCTAACGAACTCATTGACTGAAGCTGAAATAAAAAATATTGTCAACAGGAATGATAGTTTACAAAAGGCTGCAGATGATTTAGTCCAACAAGCGAATATTAGTGGTGGTAGGGACAATATAACAGTAATACTATTTCAATGCTAGGAGGTGGGAAAATGATATCAGGAAGGATATTAAGCAATCGATATGAAATTATAGAGGAGATTGGTCAGGGAGGCATGGCCATCGTTTATAAAGGGAAGGATCTATTGCTAAACAGAAATGTCGCAATTAAGATTTTGAGGAAAGAATTTATACATGATGAACAGTTTATTAAAAAATTTAAAAGAGAATCCCAGTCAGCTGCTAGCCTATCCCACCATAATATTGTCAACATCTATGATGTAGGTGTAGAAGGGGATATACATTATATAGTAATGGAGTTGGTAAAAGGGCAAACGCTTAAAGAATTGATTCGTAAAAATGTTAAATTAAGCTGGGAAAGGTCCATCCGTATTGCCCAGCAAATTGCATCAGCGCTTGAACATGCCCATAAAAATCACATTATACACAGAGATATAAAGCCCCACAATATTATTTTAACTGAGGACGGGATTGTGAAGGTAGCAGATTTTGGTATAGCTAGAGCGATTACTAGTTCAACCATTACGCAGGTAGAGGACACTATGGGCTCAGTGCACTATTTATCCCCTGAGCAGGCAAGAGGTGGCTTTGTGAATGAAAGATCGGACCTATATTCCCTAGGAATTGTCATATATGAAATGATAACTGGCGAGGTACCCTTTAAAGGGGATACCTCTGTTTCCGTAGCAATCCAGCACTTACAAGATGAAGCTAAACCACCTATAGAAATCAACAGCTCTATACCTATAGGTTTAAATAATATTATATTAAAATTATTGAATAAAAATCCGGATGAAAGATATGCTAACGCAACCGAATTAATAAGTGATTTAAATAGAGTTTATTTGAATCCTGAAATGATCATAAATCGTAATAATTTTGATGAGAATGCGCCAACACAAATTACACCAATTATAAAAGAGGATCCGTATCACGGAGATGCGGATGAAGCTAACTCCAAAGCTGATAAGAAAGAAAGCAAAAAAGGTCGAGTAAAGCTTATTGTAACTTTAGTATCACTATTCTTAGTAGCAAGCACAATAGGTGCACTGGTATTTTCCTTAAGTAATTTATTTGCAGTTAAGGAAGTGGAGGTTCCTGATGTTATAAACAGACCAATAGAAGAAGCGATTAAGATGTTAACTGATGTAGACTTAGAGATTGAAACTGAAAGGGTAAATCATAATGAGGTTCCACGGGATCATGTAATTAGTCAAGATCCAGAGCCTGGCAAAATCATTAAAAAGAATCAAACTGTAAAACTAGTCGTAAGCAATGGGCCTAAGCAGGTAATGGTTCCTGACTTAAGGGGGAAATACGAAGTTGAGGCTACCAATGAGCTGGATAACCTTGGATTAGAAGTTGGCGAAATCAAATATGAATTTAATGATGAGTTTGAGAATGGCATCGTTTATGATCAATCTCCCAACGGCAATGTGGAAGTCAGGGAGGGAACAAAAATCGATCTATTTGTTAGCAAGGGTAAGGAAACAATAAAAACACCCTCCTTAGTAGGGCTACATTTAGAGGATGCTAAGGAAAAATTAAATTCGGCAGGCTTAAATATAGGTGAAATTAAATATAAAGAAAGTGAAAGTTATGATAAGGATCATGTAGTTGATCAAAATCCTAAATCAGGTGATGAGATCATTAAGAATGCTGTAGTTGATATTACATTAAGTAGAGGCAGGTTAAGCACAAAAATTGTTGAGGTCAATTTAAATAACTATGAAGGCGAGCCAGATGAAAGTGTAAAAGTAACTATAGAATTAATCGATTATCAAGATAATACGGTAAAAGAGGTTTATAAAGAAAATCATACACTAGAAGAGGGGTTACTACAAATACCAGTTAAGGGAACAGGTTTCCAAGTATACACTATAAAGATAAACGATAAAAAGTTTGCTGAAGGTTTTATTTCTTTCTAAATAAGGAGTTGTGTGAATGCAAAGGGGTATTATTATAAAGGGGATTGGAGGATTTTACTATGTAAAATCTAATCAAAATATTATTGAATGTAAAGCCAGGGGGATATTTCGTAAAGATCATGTAATTCCTATGGTAGGAGACCAAGTTATTATTTCTAAGAATGAAGATGGACAAGGAATGATAGAAGAAATTTTGCCAAGGAAAAATTTATTGATAAGACCTCCTGTATCAAATGTTGACCAAGTAATTATTGTATTTGCCCTTTTGAAGCCCAATCCCAATTTTCAGTTATTAGATGGTTTCCTAGTACATGGTGAAAAGCAAAAACTATCTATTATTATATGCATCAATAAGGTGGATTTAGAGGACCAATCAGGCACCCTTAAGGAAATCAAAGAGATTTATCGAAATACTGGTTATCCAATCATATTTACAAGTGCAAAAAAGGAAATTGGCATTGAAAAATTAGTAGGGCATCTGAACAACCATATCAATGTATTTGCTGGGCCATCCGGGGTGGGTAAATCCTCCTTACTTAATAAGATCAATGAGAATTATAATCTTAAAATCGGCGATATTAGCAAGAAAGCAGAAAGAGGAAAACATACCACTCGACATGTTGAGCTTCTTCCTTTCGGAGAAAATGGCTATGTGGCTGATACTCCAGGATTTAGCTCTATAAGCATGGGGGAGATGGAAGAAAAGGAACTTATGTTCTACTATTCTGATTTTAGACCCCATATAGGGAATTGTAAGTTTAAGACTTGCCTCCATATACACGAGCCTGGTTGTGCTATTAAAGAGAGTGTAAAATCTGGAAAAATCCATTATAAAAGATATCAAAGCTATTTAAATTTTATTGAAGAGATCAGGGAAAATACTCCATATTGATGAATATGAATGAGGGGTAGAATGCTATGAAAGCTTTTATTATTGGGAATGGCTTTATGGATAATGATGATTTTTATATTAATCTTTTTGAGACTAATAAACCGGATTATATTATATGTGCTGATGGGGGTGCAAGACACTTACGAAGACTTGGATTTATCCCTGATATTATAGTGGGGGATTTAGATTCTATCGGAGAAAAGGAATTAAAATATTATAGGGAAAATAATGTTGATATTAGAAAATATCCAACAGAAAAGGATGAAACAGATACCCAATTGGCCATAAGAACTGCTATGGGATTACCTGTAAATGAGATAGTATTATTAGGAGCTATAGGAAGTAGAATGGATCACACCCTGGCAAATCTATATTTGCTACAATCCATCGTGGAAAAAAATTATAAAGCTTGTATCATTAATGAGAGGAATACCATATATTTAATAGATAAGAGGATAGAACTCGAAGGGGAAAAGGGTACTCTCATATCTTTATTACCCTTTTCGGATCAAGTAACGGGGATCACTACCAAGGGATTGTACTATGCCTTAAATGATGATAATATGCACAAAGACAATCCCTATGGTGTTAGTAATAGATTCGTAGAAGATTCAATAAGTATAAGCATAGATTCAGGATTTCTTTTAGTCATTTTATCCGTCGACTAAAGGTTTATTGTAACATAAATACAGACCTATAATAATATATTATTATAGGTCTGTATTTATGTTGTACATTACTATAGTTGATCTAATGGTGAGTCCAATGAAAAATGTGAATAGGCCATCCTAGCCCTTTCTTTAATTGCGATTGGTTTTTTGATTATAAATCTAATACTTCCCCTGTGGATGTTGCGGGTTTTAATAATAATTTTATTTACTATTTTAATTATTCAAATTTTAAACTGTTTTCATTACAAAAAGAAGTATTGAGGGTGTGGTTTTTTGAATTGGAAAATTTGGCTACGCTATAGGAAAAAATACATTCTTCCGACAATTATCCTGATACTTATTCTTTTAATATTATTGGCCCTCTTATCAACGAAGTTCTACGCCCTATTATGTGCCATCCTATTAATTGGGGTGGGATTTTGTCTGGTAAGGTAAAATATTAAGGAGGCATTTATATGAGAGTACTATTTATAAAAATACCTAAATTTTTAAAAAATCTTTTGATAAGTTTAACCAAATCAAAACAGTATAAGTAAAATCATTTATGAAAAGTAAAATTTTTATATTTGTTTATTATCACATTTATAGGATAAAAGACTTTCTATTATTCTATTAATAAAAAACGTGCTGTGAACAATTCTCACATGCACGTTATTTATTAGATAGCCCTTTCAACTTTCCCTGAGCGTAAGCATCTTGTACAAACCATAATTCTTTTTGGAGTACCGTTAATGATAGCTTTCACTTTTTTAAGATTTGGCTTCCAAGTTCTTCTTGTGTGCCTAGTGGAGTGGCTAATTTGATTGCCTGAAATAGCTCCTTTATTGCATATACTACATTGGTTTGCCATTTATTCCACCTCCTTCATAAAGGGAACTGGTAGTATTATCTGCTAATTTTACATATTTAACATGGCTATTATAACATAACAATAAAGATTATTGCAATAAGAGCTTTTTGATAACCATTGTGGTTGAAGTATTAATAAGGATGGGTTAAAATATAAATATATTTTAAAGGACATCCTACTTTTTTGAAATTCCTAATTTTCTTGTTTCACAACCCTTTACTATCAGCGATGGCTGTTATCTTGATCAATATGGAAGAGATATTGTCTTTTGCTAATCATGAATAGGGCTTATAGGGAACCTAAGGTTTCCTAACAATAGAAGCAGAGGTTCTATCTCGTAGATTATTATAAGGGAGGTTCAAATATTGCCTGCTAAAATAAGTAATGAATTAGGGAATCTATATATCTCTGAAGACTTGCTTGCTAATATTGCTGGCCTTGCAGCAATGGAATGTTATGGCATTGTCGGTATGGCGACGAAAAAAGGGAAGGATGGTATAGTAGAGCTTTTAAAAAGGGAGCATCTAAGCAAGGGTGTAAAGGTTATAGAGAACCAAGGGAAATTGACCATTGATCTCTATGTTATTATTGAGTTTGGAATAAAAATTTCTGTCGTAGCTGAAAATGTTATAGATAAGGTAAAATACACAGTGGAGCATTTAACAGGTTTAAGGGTAGAGAAGGTCAATGTGAATGTTGAAAGCGTCAGAGTTTAAAAGGCTGTGAGGAGGTACATATTTTGAAATATATAAATATTGATGGTCCCTTGCTAAAAAAAATGATTCTATTTGCTGCAAAAAACTTAGAAAATAATAAAAAAATTGTCAATGACTTAAATGTTTTCCCAGTGCCTGACGGTGATACAGGTACTAATATGGCATTAACTATTCAATTTGCTGCAAAAGAGGTATCCAAACTTCAAAGCAATGATCTATCAAAGGTTGCCGATGCAGCTTCAAGCGGATCACTTATGGGGGCTAGGGGAAATTCTGGTGTAATACTATCCCAACTTTTTAGGGGATTTGCAAAGGCATGCAAAAATAAAAACATCCTAGATATAAAGGATCTAAGTATCGCTTTGCAATCTGGTGCTGAGATGGCATATAAGGCTGTTATGAAACCAACTGAGGGCACAATGCTAACCGTCGCAAGGGAAGGCGCAAAGTACGCTTTAGATAATTATACTAAGCATGAAACATTGGAGGCGTTTTTGGAGGGGGTAATTCATCAATGTAATTCTACTCTAAAACAAACCCCTAATATGTTGCCTGTTTTAAAGGAAGCAGGAGTAGTGGACGCCGGAGGGAAAGGGCTGATTTATATTCTTGAAGGTGCCTATAAGGCCCTTTTTGAACAGGATATAGCAGATATCGGCATTGAACAATATGATCAGGGATCGGCTGTTAATATGCAGGAGCTATCAACTGCAGATATTCAATATGCTTATTGTACCGAATTTATGATTCTTACTCCAAATGCTCCTACCAATAAATTGAAAGAAATTCTATCCTCAATGGGTGATTCATTACTAGTAGTAGGGGATGAGGATCGAATCAAGGTTCATATTCATACCAACAATCCCGGTCATGCAATAGAACTTGCTTTAAAGCATGGAGAGCTAACAAATATAAAAATTGATAATATGAAAGAGCAACACAGAAGACAAATGGATTATCAGCAGGAGGGTAATATAGAGGAGAGTAACACCAACAAAGAGATTGAAAGTTTAGAATATGCCTTTATAGCAGTGGTCTCTGGGGAAGGGATTGAGCAAATTTATAAGGATTTAGGTGTGACTAGCACTATTAAAGGTGGACAAACGATGAATCCTAGTACAGAAGATTTCCTTAATGAGATTAACAAAATAAATGCAAACCAGATCTATATTTTACCCAATAATAGCAATATATTATTAGCTGCCAATCAAGCAAAGAAAATTTCCAATAAAAAGATTGAAGTTATTCCTTCCAAGACCATTCCTCAAGGGATCTCCGCTTTATTAGCTTTTAGTCCGGAGGAGGCTCATAAGGACAATTTGCAAAATATGCATAATGCAATTAAGGATGTAAAAACCGGCCAAATTACTTTTGCGGTAAGGGATACCCAAGTAAACAATATCAAGATAGAAACAGATGATATTATTGGGATATATGACGGAAACATTATTGTAGCAGGAAAAGATATTAACGATGTTGCTTTACAATTAATCAATGAGATGGTTGATGAAGAGGATGAACTAATAACTATTTTTTCAGGGGAAGAGGTGTCAAAGGAACAAGTCGCACAACTGCAATCAAAAGTGGAAAATAGCTATGCAGATGTAGATTTAGAGGTGCATTATGGAGGGCAACCATTATACTACTACATTATAGCAGTAGAATAGAGATCAGAAGTGCGTGCTTTTTGCACGCATTTTTTATAAATTAGATCTAACCGAGGTTATGAAATGCAAACCTTTAGGATAGATTGAGGTATAAGTGAATATAAGCAATGTTTGAAGGTGAATCAAATGTTAAATCATTCCATTGGAACACTAAAAGGAGTAGGGCCTAAAAAATATGAAGAATTTAGCAAACTTGGAATAAAGACTTTAGAGGATTTATTATACTATTTCCCTAGATCCTATCAAGATAGAGGACAGACAAAGTTACTCAATGAATGCAGAGATCAGGAAAAGGCTGGTATTATTGTAAAAATTATTGGAAAAGCACATGGGACAAAAATTAAAGGAAGAAAATTGCATATAACAAAAGTGCCAATCAAGGATATGAATGACACAAGGGGCGAGTTGGTATGGTTTAATAATTTTTATATTAAAAACATGCTAATGGTTGGACGGATATACTATGTATACGGGAAGGTAAAAAGAGGTTACAATATGATACAAATAGAATCGCCCGATATTAAATTAGTGGAGGATAAGAACTTTAAGGGGGAAGGGATTGTTCCTATCTATAAATTAACCACTAGGATCAGTCAAAAAGAGTTACGAAAATTTGTTAAACAGACTTTACAGCGAGTTCATGGGGAGGTATTTGACTATTTACCTAAAATCTTAAGAAAAAAATATAAACTTTGTGAAATTAATTTTGCACTGGAGAACATTCATTATCCTGAGGATATGGCTCACTATAAATTAGCAAAAAAAAGACTAATATTTGATGAATTTTTTATGATTCACCTGGCACTAAGGGAGATAAAAAACAATTGCAAGCAAGGAGAAGGCATTCTGTTGAATAAACACCAAGAGGAAGTCCAAGATCTAATTGAGGCACTACCTTTTGTCCTAACAAAAGCCCAGAAAAAAGCACTACAGGACATGATGTATGATTTCCAATCTGGAAGTAAGATGAACAGATTACTTCAAGGGGATGTTGGCTCTGGGAAAACCATTATTGCTATTATAGCCCTATATTATACTTGTTTAAATGGATACCAGAGTGCTATGATGGCGCCAACAGAAATATTAGCTATACAGCACTATGAAGAAGTAAAAAAAATACTAGCAGACTATAATTTGCGAATCGAATTGTTGACAAAAAGTATAGATGCAAAGGAAAAGGCGGATATAGTAGAAAGGGTTAAAAAGGGCGAAGTTGATATCCTTATAGGAACTCACTCCATAATCCAGGAGAATATTAAATTCAAAAACTTAGCTATGGTTATAACTGATGAACAACATCGATTTGGTGTTAGGCAACGATCTGCATTAAATAGAAAGGGGTCCAATCCTCATGTTTTAGTAATGACGGCAACTCCTATACCAAGAACATTATCCTCTATTCTATATGGAGACCTGGATATTTCTATTTTAGATGAGCTACCGCCTGGTAGGAAAAAAGTCAAAACTTATCATATTACAAGTGATATGGAGCATAAATTATATTGTTTTATTAAGCAACAAATAAGGTCAGGAAAACAAGCATATATTGTATGTCCCCTAGTTGAGGAATCAGAAAACATCGATGCAAATTCGGTAATTGAACAGGCTGATCATTTAGTCGATAGATACTTCAATCAAGAAAAAGTGGCAATTATTCATGGAAAAATGAAAGGTTATGAAAAAGAAAGGATCATGGGAGAATTTAAGAATGGATCTATTGACATCTTAATTTCAACATCTCTAATTGAAGTTGGGGTAAATGTTCCAAATGCAAATATTATGGTTATTCAGAATGCTGAAAGATTCGGATTAGCTCAACTACATCAATTAAGAGGGAGAGTAGGACGAGGGGATTCCCAGTCATTTTGTTTTTTGCTATCAGATCATCCAAGTGCAACCAACAAGCTTAGGATTCAAACCATGGTGAATTCTAATGATGGGTTTGCCATATCGGAGAAGGACTTGATGATTAGAGGACCAGGAGAAATATTGGGTGTTCGTCAACATGGGTTGCCTGAATTTAAAATTGCTGATATTTTTCGAGATGTAGAAATCTTAAAAATGGCAAAGCAAGCATGCAATGATATAGAAGGGCTTAAGGAATTTTATTCAGTAAAGGAATATATAAAGAATAAGTTTAATAAAAAAATTTCTGAATTTCCTTTTTACTAGCATTTTACCATTATAAACATGTATTCCATTTAATTTCTAGTTTATTTTTTTGCCAACTGGTTAAATTAATGATACTACAAAATCAGGAGGTGAAAAAATGGCAACCCAAAATAAAACAGGGAGAAATAGAGTATTGGTTCCAGAGGCTAGAAAAGGTCTTGAACAATTCAAGCTAGAAGTAGCCAATGAATTGGGGATTACGAACTATGATAATCAAGATAAAGGAAATCTATCTTCTAGACAGAATGGTTATGTTGGTGGATATATGGTAAAGAAGATGGTAGAGCAATATGAGAGATCAATATCTGGACAATAATAATATATAATAAAAAGGAAGTAGCCTAAGTGGTTGCTTCCTTTTTGTTATGATAGCCAGCATTTCCAGATTAAATCTTTATGCCTTTTTATGATGGTAAAACTATGCTACAATTAAAATATTACTAGGGGGCAGGCAAATGAGAGTTATAACAGGTATAGCAAAGGGCAAAAAGTTAAAAGCTCTAAAGAGTAATAGAGTTCGGCCTACTTCAGATAGAATTAAAGAAGCTATTTTTAGTATTATTGGAGATGATATCATTGATTCTATTTTTATAGATTGTTATGCTGGAACAGGCAGTATAGGGATTGAGGCCATAAGTAGGGGGGCGCGAAAATGTTACTTTCTTGAAAATCATTTTGAAAGCATTAAATTAATTAAAGAGAATCTTAATCATACAAAGCTAACAAGAAAAGGGATTATCCTATCCAAAAATGTTTATAATGGGTTAAAGGAGATTTCTAGTATAGGTGATAAAGCAGATATTATTTTTATGGATCCTCCATATGCTAAGGATTATCTAAAACCTACTCTAGAATCAATAGTAAATTACGATATATTACATAAAGAGGGCTATATAATTTTAGAGCATAGCAAAAATGAGATTTTAAATGATCAAAAGGGCTTAGAGAAATACAGAGAAAAAATTTATGGAAATACTGTGTTATCTTTCTATAAAAAGGAGGAGGTTTAATGAAGACCTGTATATATCCAGGCAGTTTTGACCCAGTAACTAACGGACACATTGATATAATCAATAGGGCTGCTAAGACTTTTGATAAGGTAATTGTTGGCGTATTAAATAATCCCAACAAAAAACCATTATTTACAGTAGAAGAAAGAATTGAGCTACTAAAAAAAACCGTCGGTCACATAGAGAATATAGAAATTGAGAGTTTTTCCGGTCTTTTAATTGATTTTATGGTGGAAAAAAACTCTAATATTATCGTTAAAGGCTTAAGAGCAGTTTCAGATTTTGAATATGAATTCCAAATGGCGCTGATGAATAAAAAATTATCCCCAGAAGTAGAAACATTGTTTATGATGACAAATAGTAATTATTCCTATATTAGTTCTAGCATTATTAAAGAGATTGCTACATTTGGTGGCTGCATAAAAGGTTTGGTTCCAGAAGTTGTAGAGCGGGCGATACTAAATAAGTTTAATTAACCTGTTAAAAGGGGGAAGAGGTATGCAGATTATGTATTTAATTGATCAGATTGAGGATATTATAGAAAGTGGGACTGGGGTTCCCTTTTCAAGTAAGGTATTAGTAGATGCGGAAGAAATACTATCCCTAATTCAAGATATCAGGGTAAATTTACCAGATGAAATTAAACAAGCCCAGTGGATAAAGGAAGAAAGAAAAAAAATATTGATTGAGGCTCAGAAGGAAGCAGAAGCTATTGCTAAGGAAGCAGAGGATTACATAAAAAAAATGGTAGATGAAAATGAAATAACAAAAAATGCATATCTTCAAGCTGAAGAAATTCTGAAAAGAGCTCAGGAGAATGCTAGGGAAATAAGATTGGGTACAAATGAGTATGCCGATAGCATATTATATAAATTACAAAAACAACTAAGCGAACTACAAAATACGATTGAAAACAATCGCAAGGAACTAAAAGGGATAAAAAAGAGCTAAGTACACAGGCTCTTTTTAAATTCTATTTATGCAATATTCTGTTCTTATTTAATATTAAAACCAGTAATCCAGTGAAGATCAAGGTAGATATAGTGGATAGGAAAAGAATTGAGCCTAAAAAGAGTAAATTTAACCAACTATAACTAATAAAGGGCTGTATATAATGATTAAAAACCGGTGTAGGGATATCCAGTTCAATTGACAGTCTCAAAAGGATATAGAAAAGAATACTGGAATATATTCCATGTATTAGTTTACCCAGGAGGTAGGGCATTATCCTCAAATCAGTTTTGCTTATAAAGCTAATTGCTTGGGCATGTATAGAAAATCCCCCCCAAGCAATTATAAAGGATGTAAATATTCCTTTTATTAATAAGGGGTCGCTTGTTTTGCTTATTATGTTTGCACCATTTGTAATTTCGAGGATACCGCTTAATAGACCCTTTATCAACTCTTCAGATACATTAAAAATGGAAAGGAGTGGTGATAGGAAGAGGCAGAATAATTCAAAAAAATTAATGATTGACAATAACTCTGTTAGTACGGAAAAAAATATAATAAAGCTTCCAATAATCAATAAAGTATTGATAGAATTTCTTGCGGCATCACCTAATAGGATACCCAATTTTCTTCCGTCCTCTATTCTTGCTTGATAAAGAGCTTGAAATGGACCTTGTTTTTTAGAGGATTCCCAACTTAGATCCCTTAGGCGATCATTTCCATAATTTCTGAAAGTCAATCCTGTGGCTATAGAACCTAAATAGTGAGAAATAGCAATTAGCCCACCTAGATAGGGGTTTTTAAACATACCAATCGAAACCGAACCAATGATAAATAAGGGTCCGGAGGTACTACATAAAGAAAGCAACCGCTGTCCCTCTTCCTTTGAATATAGATTGCGGTTTCTTAATTCTGAAACTATTTTTGTACCCATGGGATAACCGGAAGTAATACTCATTGTATAGATAAATGATCCGATTCCTGGAACATTGAAAATTGGTTGCATAATAGGTTCTAAGAGAATTCCAATAAAGTGTATTACCCCTAATCCTATTAATATTTCACTACCAAAAAAAAATGGAAGGAGGGCAGGTAGAACATTATTTAACCAAATATAGAGTCCATTCTTAGCTGCATTGAAGGAATTATTTGGGAACAACACTAATAGTAAAAGTAATATTAGAAAAGTAGTAGCAGTTATAATATGTAATAGATTATTCCTCTTCATGGATTTCCCTCGCATCAATTTAAACTTATTATCTATGTATATTTTTATTAAATAATATTATGCTATAATAAATATCGAATGGAATGCCATAGGGAGGAGTAGGGGATGGCAATAAGATGACAATAAAAAGTTTTTTTAAATTAGTAGAGATACAGACGAAGGTAGCTAGTGTCATACCTTTTTTATTAGGTACATTTTACTCCATCTATCATTATAATAGATTTATTATAAAAAATTTTTTTTTAATGTTTATATCGTTATTAGCCTTTGATATGGCAACCACCACGATAAATAACTACATAGATTATAAAAAGGCAAAAAAAACCAAGGGGTACGGCTATGAAGAGCACAATGCCATTGTCAGAGATCAAATAAAGGAAGGGCATGTACTGTTAATTATCGCTATTTTATTGGGGGGGGCGGTAATCTTTGGTTTGCTTTTATTCCTAAACACAAATTATGTCCTTTTATTTTTAGGTGTTTTGTCCTTTTTGGTAGGTATTCACTATACCTATGGCCCGTTACCCATATCGAGAATGCCGATTGGTGAGATTTACTCTGGTTTTTTTATGGGTTTTATTATTGTTTTCATTTCCATTTACATACATGTATATGATGAAAATATAGTTAGCCTCTTTTACCAACATGGAATATTAGGTTTAACTTTAGATGTATTGGATCTTATCTCAATATTCCTAATTTCAGTACCAGCTATATTAGGTATTGCTAATATCATGTTGGCCAATAATATATGTGATATAGGGGAAGATTTGGAGAATGAAAGGTACACTTTACCTATTTATATTGGTAAAAGTAAATCCTTGAAGCTTTTTAAAGTATTATACTATTTAATCTATTTGAATATTGGCATTATTATATTATTAGGGATAGAGCCTATCATTTCAATAGTTCTGTTCGCTACAGCTTATCCTGTAATGAAGAATACCAATGAATTTTTACTCAATCCGTCTAAAAAAGAAACCTTTAAAAATGCCATTATGAACTTCATATTAATAAATGGTACTAGACTGGTTTGCCTATTCATCGCTATTTTATTAAAGGCTTTAAAGTAATAGTAAGGGGTGCTTCAATGAAAAGAATTATACTTACTGGTGGAGGTACGGCAGGACATGTAACTCCAAATATAGCCTTACTTTCCTCCCTAAAAGAGATGAATTTTGAGATCTTTTATATTGGTACTGAAAATGGTATTGAAAGACAATTAATAGAAAAGGAAGGTATTCCATATTTCCCCATAAAGGCAGGTAAGCTTAGAAGATATTTAGATGTAAAAAACCTAACGGATACCATTAGAATATCCCAGGGCTTTTTCCAGGCATTTTCTATTATTCGAAGGATCCATCCAAATATCATATTTAGCAAGGGGGGATTTGTCTCCTCGCCGGTTGTCTGGGCTGGATGGGCGAGGGGAGTACCGGTAATTATCCATGAATCAGATATTACACCCGGCCTTGCTAATAGGATATCCGTTCCTTTTGCTAAAACAATTTGCTATTCCTTTCCGGAAACGGCAAACTTTCTTCCCAGAAATAAGAGCATTTTAACAGGAATACCCGTTAGGAAAAATCTTCTATCTGGTAACAGTAGATTTGGGGAAAAATTATGTTCATTTGATGGAAAGAAGCCCAAATTATTAATCATTGGGGGCAGCTTGGGTTCAGAAAAAATAAATAGGATCATAAGGGATACTCTTGGGACATTATTGAAAGAGTTTTATGTGTGCCATATTTGCGGTAGAGGAAATCTAGACAGTTCTTTTGCAAAAGCTCAAGGCTATAAACAATTCGAATATGTAAATGAAGAATTATCACATCTTTTTGCGATGGCTGATATCATTATTTCAAGGGCTGGAGCTACGACACTGAGTGAGCTATTAGCCTTGAAAAAACCCAATATTCTAATTCCTCTATCAAGAAAGGCGAGTAGAGGGGATCAAATCCTTAATGCTGAATCCTATAAGAAACAAGGTTTTAGCTTTGTCATTCAAGAGGAGGAGCTTAATGCTGACTATCTATTTAACACCATAAAAGATGTTTATCAAAATAGGGACCAATATATAGCGAATATGGATTCAATGGATGCAAGGGACGGTATAACAGAAATAATGAAGCTAATAGACAAATATACCCTTTAAATCTACTCTGCTATTTGATTAAGTGTAGCTGTTTTTATAAAATAATCGGTGGAGTTAAATAATCCATATTATTTTTAAAACTTGATGTCTTGGCAAAATGGGCATGGTATATATTAGTTGCAAGAATATCATAGTCGATTGCCCTTCTTTGCATGTTATCTAAATCACTATAGGATTTAGATAGATTTGTAATGATGGGTAAATTTGATCGCTTTTTTAATAATGGCAAAATTTCTCTTCCTCTCTTAGAAAAACCAAGGATCCTGATATATTGTGCTCCGCCATTATCATTATAATTTTGCAGTTCATCTTTCTTTAAATCAAGCAGGATATGGCATAGGATTCTTTGAATTCTGGTATAGGTGTATCTTTTGGTTTTTATTGAAGCGATGTATTTCTCAATAGAATTAGTGTGTATTAGTCTATAGAATCGATCCTGTAATCCTTCATTTATATCCAAATAATTTTTCAAATCGGAGCGATCCATCCTCAATAAAAGAGTAAATATGCTTTTAGATAAAGCTTCTAATTGACCTGGACAAAAATATTTTAAACTATTCCTAATAATGAAGGAACTACTCGAAGGCAAATAGGTCTTTAATTCATCTGGAAAACTACTACTATGAAGTATTTTATCTCTTATTGCGGTAGCACTTGCAAAGCCATGACTTAAGTTCTTACTATGATAGCCAGAACCAATCCTTTGTATTGTTATAGGTTGAATAGGACTTTTTAGCCGAAGCAACCATTTGATATATTCAATACCTAAGATATCGTTAGGATTTTTTAGTACATGAAGGCTTGCTAAAGAAGCAGAATCATGCCTACTAAAGAAATGTTTTAAAGCATTAGAGCGTGCTTTTGGAAAGGAATGACCCTCTTTTAGTTGAATTTTTAAAATATCTTTATAAGTTTGGGGCTCGAAGGCTAAGACTTTAGAGATATTATAGAGATCGTCTATATTGTTGGTTTCGCTCCCAAATATAAGGTAGTCGACAATATTCAATTGATCTAAAAGATTGACAGCACCAAAGGCAAAGAGTTCTGCACTTTGACAGCTGTAGATGGTGGGCAACTCAAGCACAATATCGACACCTGCTTCTAATGCCATCCTTGTTCGAATCCACTTATTAAAAAGGGCAGGCTCCCCTCTTTGTAGAAAATGACCACTCATAATGGCAATATTGTAATCGCTTATTTTTTTTACTTGGGAAAGATGATATAAGTGTCCATAGTGAAATGGATTATATTCAACGATTGCTCCAGATATACTCATAACAACCACCTTTGACAATATAATATAGTTTTATATTAACCTATCTTGAAGAAAGAAGAAAGAATTTAATAGTTCTTAAACATAAATAAAATTTTAATAAAGTTATGTTAAAATATAAATATAATAAAGTACAAAGGAGGAGAAAGAATGAATGTTTTGGTAATTAATTGCGGAAGTTCATCCCTAAAATATCAGCTAATGGATATGACCGATGAACGGGTTATCGCTAAAGGTTTGGCAGAAAGAATTGGTATTGAAGGCTCTGTATTAACCCATAAACCAGAGGGCAAAGAAAAGGTTGTAATAGAAAAACCTATGGAGAATCATAAAATAGCCTTGGAAATATTAATGGATGTTTTAGTGGATGAAGACAATGGGGTATTAAAATCCATGGATGAAATAGCCGCCGTTGGACATAGGGTCGTCCATGCAGGGGAAAAGTTTGCAAGCTCGGTATTAATAAATGATGAGGTAATGGAAGCTTTGAAGGAATGTATTGAAATAGCACCTTTACATAATCCACCAAATATTATGGGTATAGAAGCATGTAGGGAGATTCTTCCTGATGTTCCTATGGTAGGTGTATTTGATACTGCTTTTCACCAAACTATGCCCAAGGAAGCGTATATTTATCCACTACCCTATGAATATTATGAAAAATATAAAATTAGAAAATATGGTTTTCACGGAACATCCCATAAATATGTTGCACAGAGAGCTGCAAACATGCTACATAAGCCAGTTGAGTCATTAAAAATTATTACCTGTCATCTAGGGAATGGAGCTAGTATTACTGCAGTAAAGAATGGCAAATCCATTGAAACCAGTATGGGTTTTACCCCCCTAGAAGGGTTAGCAATGGGAACAAGATGTGGAAGTATTGACCCGGCAATTTCAACTTTCATTATGGAGAAGGAAAATATTCCATGTCAAGCAGTTAATGATATTCTAAATAAAAAATCAGGAGTATTAGGTATTTCAGGTGTTAGCAGTGATTTTAGGGATATTGAAGAAGCTGCAAGTAAGGGAAATGAAAGGGCACAATTAGCATTAGATATATTTAATTATAGAGTGAGATTGACCATAGGGGCTTATGTTGCTGCCATGGGTGGAGTAGATGCCATTGTGTTTACTGCCGGATTAGGAGAAAATTCCGCTTCAAACCGCAAAGAAATATGTAATAACCTACAGTATTTAGGACTATATATTGATGATGCAAAAAATAATATTCGTGGAAAGGAAGCTATCATCTCTACTGACAATTCAACGGTAAAGGCCATGGTTATCCCAACGGATGAAGAACTGATGATTGCAAGGGATACTGTAGAAATCGTAGGACTTTAACTCAATGGTATCCTTGACAAAAATGATAGTAGTTTATATAATGTTCAAGTAACTATTTGGTGGAGATATAACAAAAATTAGCAAAGAATGGATAAATAACAAATAGAATGTGTTATTCCCCTGTGAGGAGGTGTTGGAGAGTGGCAGTACCTAAAAGAAAGACATCAAAAGCCAGAAGGGACAAGAGGCGAGCAAACTGGAAATTATCTGTACCCGGATTAAGTACTTGTCCTAAATGCGGTGAAGCAAAGTTGCCCCATCGAGTATGCAAGTCCTGCGGAACATACAAAAAAATGGAAGTTATCGAGGTAGAATAAGGATAGTAAAAAATAGTAGTCTTTTGACTACTATTTTTTAATTGATTTATTAAAAAAATTATAATATACTATTAGTACCTAGTGTTAAAGTTAGGTAATAAAGAGGTGTTTAAAGTGAGGAAGAGAATATCAAAAAAAGAAAGACATACGCAATTAGAAGAACAATTAAGGGGGGACCCATTTCTTACTGATGAAGAGCTTAGTGAGATTTTCGCCGTAAGCATTCAAACTATTAGACTAGATAGGTTGGAGTTAGGTATTCCTGAATTACGGGAGAGAATTAAAAATATGGCAGAAAA
>FZPS01000198.1_pt90 | contig 36870 bp, 39 predicted proteins | sample 1817821 | NCBI WGS metagenome assembly FZPS01 (sample SAMEA104158645, study PRJEB21678) | metagenome | place: Germany | collected 2015-04-21 | reverse complement strand
TACCGTTGTCCCGATGGCACCAGCCCAGGATCATAAGCAGGTTTACGACGGTGATAGAGGGCCCAATACTGGCGGAATGGGTGCCTATTCACCCCTGCCCCACATTGATCAGTCGGTAATTGAAGCAGCGGTAAACAAGGTGCTGATTCCGGCAGCGGAAGCCTTGGTTCGGGAAAACCGCAGCTTTACCGGAGTGCTTTATGCTGGGTTGATGCTGACGGAACAGGGGTTAAAGGTGATCGAATTTAACGCCCGCTTTGGGGATCCAGAAGCTCAGGTGGTCTTACCGCGGATGGAAGCAGATCTGCTGGAGATCATGCTAGCATGTGTGGAGCACCGTTTAGATCAGGCTGCAGAGATTACCTGGAGCAGGAATGCGGTGGTGGGGGTGGTGCTGGCCAGCTGCGGTTACCCAGGACCATATCCGACAGGGAAGGTGATCTATGGCGTTGAGCAGGCGGAAGCTAGATCTGGAGCTGCTGTGTTTCACGCAGGCACCACTCTTAAACAAAATCAATTGGCAACAGCTGGCGGACGAGTGCTTACAGTGGTAGGGCAGGGAGCAGACTTAAAACAGGCGCAGAACCTGGTCTACGCAGCAGTTGGGGACATCAGTTTTGATGGCATGCATTTTCGGCGGGATATCGCAGACAAGGCACTGATGAAATCGGGGCAGAAGCAGGTAGCGGGCAGCTGATGCAGGAATCCTTACCGCTTCAATTGAAATAATCAGTAAGTCAGGTGTTAGGGGGGTTAGGATATGGCTGATACTTATGAAAACTCCCGGCGCTATCTCAATGCATTTATTGATATCGAGCAGGCATTGGGGAAAATCGTCAAGAACGAACGGCATATCCCCTTTTACCAGCTGGTGGATGCAGCGGCGCGAATTGATCCTTTTGTCCGGGATATTGCTGTTGAGCTGAAAGAATACGGTGATCTGCGCAACGCGATTGTACATGAGCGAATTAATGATGAACCGATAGCCGAACCCCATGCTGATGTGGTCAGGCGCTTAGAGTGGATCCGGGATCTCCTCAGAACCCCTCCCACTGTTGGTGAGATCTTTTTAGGTCCGGTAGTGACGTGCAGGCATGACGATACTTTACGGGAAGTTGTCAGCCGGATGCATGCTAATGCTTTCTCCAAACTCCCTGTTTACCAAGGCCCCAATTTTGTCGGCATCCTAACGGCGGAGGCGGTTACTTATTGGTTAGCCGATCATATTGACAACGGCCTGAATTTAGGCCAAGAACGGGTGGAATCGGTGCTCCGGTACCTCCATAATCCCGATAACTATCAGTTTGTAGCTCCTGATTGCTCGCTCTTTGATGTACTGCGCATTTTTGAGGATTATAGTCACCGGGGGAAACGCATCCAAGCAATATTAATCAGTGATGACGGTACGGAAATAGGACAGCTGTTGGGAATTATTACTGTCTTTGATCTGCCAAAAATCTACCACACCATCGATTTAAAATAGCTCTCAAAAAAGAGAAGAGCTATCTGCTGAGATAGCTCTTTCGTTTATTCAAAGTTAACTTTAGCCTCGGAAACTATTGGGTCCATGCTTCCGGTGATAGTAATAATTAGGGTGTAGGTTTTGCCTTTCAGTTCCGCATTATACAGCTGCTCGTCGAGGTAAGTCAGCTCTGCCGGCAGATCAATTGTTACTGCTTCTGCGATGGTGATTCCAGGAACAATAACACTGGACTGCTCAATTGGTACTGAGGTTGCCCACACTACTTTGCTGTCGGGATCCTGTAATTCCAGCTTTGCTTCATCTACTGTTAGACTGCCTAAGCCTGCTGTTGTAAATTTCAGTGTAACATCCTGCTTTTCGTCTCTAAATTGAAACTTGATGGGATCAGGCTCAATTCTAATCTTGAGCGATGGTGTTAATATTCCAAAGCAGCCTGTAAGGAACAGCGAGACTGCTGTGATCAGCAGGAGTTTGGTTGCTGGGAACCGCCAGCTCGTTTTCATTTCGGATTCCCCCTTGATAGAAAATTACCTACATAGTAACAAAGAATTCTTCAAAATCTGAGGATTTCCTGCAAATTATTTGACATAAAGTGCTATTACGTGTATTTTATTGTTAGAACTGCATCAAGTCGATGGGGAAAGCGGCAGGAACCGCTTGTATTTATACTTTCAAGAGTGGTAAAATAAAGCAGAGATTGCTGTCAGCAGTGAGAGGATGGGGATAGATGAGTAAAGAAAATACAGGCATTAATCTCAAGCCAACTAATTTTATTGATAAAATTGTGGCAGAGGATGTTGCGAACGGATTGGAAGAGGTAGCTACCCGCTTTCCACCCGAACCCAACGGTTTTCTGCATATCGGCAGTGCCTATGCGATCAATATCAGTTATTCGATCGCAAAGAAGTACAACGGCAGGTTTAATCTGCGCTTTGACGATACTAATCCACTGAAAGAAGATATTTCTTATGTCAACGCGATTATCGATGATTTTAAGTGGCTTGGTGTAGATTTTGGTGATGAGCCGTTATATGGATCGGACTATTTTGAGCAGATGTATGAATATGCAGTTTATTTAATTAAGAAAGGTAAAGCCTACGTTTGTGACCTTTCGCCTGATGAAATTCGGGAATATCGGGGTACGTTAACTGAACCGGGTAAAAACAGCCCTTATCGCGATCGTTCGGTTGAGGAAAATCTGGAACTCTTTGAACAGATGCGGGCTGGTAAGTTTGCTGATGGGGAAAAAGTACTGCGGGCTAAGATCGATATGGCAAGTCCCAATATTGTAATGCGGGACCCGGTGATCTATCGGATTATTCATGCAGAGCACTACCGCACAGGGGATCAATGGTGCATTTATCCGATGTACGACTTTGCCCATCCCATTCAGGACTATATTGAGGGCATTACCCATTCCCTCTGCTCAAATGAGTTTGTGAATAACCGCGAGTTATATAACTGGGTTTTAGAAAACCTTGACTTACCAAATAGACTGCCTCAGCAAATTGAGTTTGGCCGCTTAAATATCAGCGGTGTTGTCACCAGCAAGAGATACCTCAAGCAGTTGGTTGACAGTGGGTATTTAGAGGGTTGGGATGACCCAAGACTGCCGACTATTCAGGGAATGCGCCGCAGAGGTTACACTCAAGATGCGATTTTTGCCTTTTTAAACGAGATTGGCGTGCCGAAAACCGAAAGTACTGTTGATGTTGAGATGCTGGAGTACTTTGTCCGTCAGGATCTGATGGAAAAGGCAGTCTGCCTGATGGCAGTTGTGGATCCGATTAAAGTTGTGATTACCAATATGGATCCGGATACTGTGGAATATCTGGATGCGGATAACAACTATAAAACTGATGCAATGGGCACGCGCAAAGTTCCCTTTACCCGTGAGCTTTATATTGAACGGGAGGACTTTATGGAGGACCCTCCGAAAAATTACAACCGCTTAACTGTCGGCCGTGAGGTAAGGTTGAAGCATGCTTACTATCTTAAATGCAATGAAGTGATCAAAGATGAAAATGGCAAAATCGTGGAGCTGCGCTGTACTTATGATCCAGAAACCAAGAGTGGGTCAGGTTTTAGCGGCCGGAAGGTAAAAGGCACGATTCATTGGGTCAGTGCTAAAGAAGCGCTCCGCTGCACTGTGCGCCATTACGAACCTTTGTTCTCAAATCCTCCGGAAGAGGATAATCTGCTGGAATCAATTAACCAGAATTCGCGGCAGGATTTCACTAATGCGGTGATTGAACCAGCTATTCTTAATTTTATCGATCAGGGAGCAACCCATTATCAGTTCCTGCGCAACGGATTCTACGTGTTGGACAGTAAATTAGGTTCCAAAGACAACTTAGTCTTTAACCGCATCGTCCATCTCAAAAGCTCATATCGGCCGCAGAAGTGAGAAGTTGTCCATAAAACATGTGGGGATCAATTTAGTCCTCCCATGTTTTTTCTTTGTTCATAAAAACGGTTTTAATTAACAACACTAACAAAAATAGCAGTGTGCTGAAAAGAAGGGAGTTTTATTATGTCTAGTGTGCAAATTAAACCGAATGTTTATTGGGTGGGTGCGGTCGATTGGAACATCCGCACCTTTCACGGTCCTGCCTATTCCACTCCGCGAGGCACCACATACAATGCTTATCTAGTTGTTGACGACCAAATTACGCTGGTGGATACAGTTTATGGACCTTTTGCTGAAGATCTGATCAGGCATATCGGGGAAATCATCGATCCGAGTAAAATTGATAATGTGATCATCAACCACATTGAATCTGATCATATCGGCGCTTTTCCCGAAATTATGAAGCTGAATCCTAAGGCTAAAGTTTATGCTACTGCTAATGCAGAAAAGGGAATTAAGAAGCTGTTCTTCACTGATTACAATATTACAGTTGTGAAAACCGGCGATTCAATCAACACTGGTAAGTATACATTTTCATTTATTGAGGCGCCGATGCTTCACTGGCCGGACAGCATGTTCACTTATATCTCGGAACTAAAGCTGCTTCTGCCAAACGATGCTTTTGGACAGCATTATGCTTCTAACTTTCGCTTTGCAGATGAGGTTGACCTTGGGTTAGTAATGTTTGAAGCACAAAAATACTACGCAAATATTCTTAATCCATTCTCACGTTTAGTTTTAAAGAAGCTGGAGGAGGTTGCCGAGCTAGGATTGGAGATTGATATGATTGCTCCCAGCCACGGTTTTATCTGGCGCGGTAATCCTGAGGTGATCATTGAGGCCTATCAGCGCTGGGCGCAGGGTGCAGCGGAGAAAAAGATTGTAATTGCTTATGATACGATGTGGCAGAGCACAGCTAAGCTGGCCCATGCGCTGTTGGAAGGAGTAACAGATGCCGGTTATCGAGGAATTCTTTATCAGATTTCCAAATCTGACCACAATGATATTATTACCAATATTTTTGATGCCCGGGGTGTCTTTATTGGTTCACCCACATACTATAATGATACGCTGACCACAGTTTCCCCTTTACTTGATGAGCTGATCGGTCTTAAAGCTGAAGGTAAGTTTGGGTTAGCTTTTGGTTCTCAAGGGTGGGCTGGCGGTGCAGCCAAGACAATTGAAGCAAAACTAAAATCAGCCGGGGTAGAACTGGCTGCACCAGCTTTTACCGTCAAATGGGTGCCTACTGAGGAGGAGTTAGATCAAGCCCGCAGTTTGGCCCGCTCCATTCTCAGTTAACACTTTTTCCAAGGTTAAAAGGGAACGTTTAATCGGCAGCCCACAGCTGTAACCCCCGAGGCCGTTGGCGGCAAGAACGCGGTGGCAGGGAACCACTATTACCAGTGGATTTGCGCCGACAGCTCGTCCCACCGCCCGATAACCTTTGGTGCCGAGCTGGTCTCCGATCTGTTTATAGGTAAGGGTTTGTCCATATGGGATTTTCACAAGTTCATGCCAAACTCTTTGCTGAAAAGCGGTACCGGAAAATTTGAGCGGCCAGTCAAAGCTGATTGGTTCACCTCTAAAATAGCGATCCAGATCAGCCGCAAAAGGATTTGGCAGGGAAGGAGTATGCTGATGATGAGCCTGCTCTTCGTCTGGAGCTGCAAACCAACTTTTAATAAATCGGTTACCTTCTACTGCTAGCAAAAATAATCCTAATGGTGTATAATGCTTATAAATATCCATGGGTATCCCTCCCGCAGGAAGATATCAGTTTTAGGTGCTGGTCCGAACCATTTATGGGTCGGACTAGTGTTATTTACTAGAGGTGAATCAATTGTGGCTGCGAATTTTCAACTAAACAATGCACAGATGCAACCAAAAAACGTGAACAGAATTGTTTTTGCTTTAGCTCTGCCAGCGATAATTGAGATGCTGCTGCAGCTGACAGTCGGTATCGCTGATACAGCCATGGTCGGCAGGCTGGGAGCAGAAGCGTTAGCAGCAGTTGGCTTAGGAAATCAGCTGCTGCTTTTGCTGTCAACAATCCTTGGTGCAATCGGCACCGGCAGCACTGCACTAGTGGCCCGGCATGTTGGTGCTGGTGAGTATGAGTCCGCGGGCAGTGTTGCTAAACAGGCAGTAATTCTGGCAGTGCTCATCGCCCTGGTTTCCGGAACGATTATCCTGGCTTTTGGGGAACAGATTCTGGGATTCCTATTCCGCAAAACTGACCCAGGTGTAGTCGCTTTGGCTGCCAACTATGTCGCCATTGTCGGACTGGCCCTTGCCTTTAATTACTCCTTGATCCTGATTAATTCTGTGCTCCGGGGAGCCGGGGATACCAAAACCCCGATGCGGATTACGGCAATCGTTAATCTGATCAATATTGTTGGCAACTTTTTCTTGATCTACGGTATCGGACCTTTTCCTGCCTCAGGGGTGCAGGGAGCGGCGGCTGCAACTGCCTTGGCCCATGGCTGCGGCGGTGTACTGGCATTTATCAGTCTGTTAAAGAACCCGAAAATTCAAGCCAGCTTTAAGCAACCACTGCAGATCGACAGCCAAATCGTTAAGCGCATTCTTAACATTGGTGTTCCTGCAGCGATTGAGCAAGGTTCGATGCGGATTGGCCAGCTGTTTTATACAATGATCATTGCTTCATTAGGAACTGTTGCTTATGCTGCCCACCAGGTAGCCCTCAATGCCGAATCGATTTCCTTTAACCCCGGCTTTGGTTTTGCCCTGGCAGCCACCACACTGGTCGGTCAATTCCTGGGAGCAGACAAACCGGAATTAGCAGAGCGCTTTGGGTACCGCTCCTGTAAAATGGCAGTGATTTTTATGTCGATTATGGGTGTGGTGTTCTTTTTCTTTGCTGAGCCAATCGTAGGTCTGTTTACACCAGAACCAGAAGTGATCGATCTTGCCGCTGTGTGCCTGCGGATTGTTGCTTTAAGCCAGCCAGCACTGGCAGCCCAGATGGTTTTTGCTGGCGGCTTGCGGGGAGCAGGTGACACCCGCGGTATTCTCTGGATAACCCTTTCTGGATTCTTGGTAATCCGGGTGGGATTAACCATAGTTTTAACTCTGATGCTCAATCTAGGCTTGATTGGCGCTTGGATTGCTATGTGCATCGATGTCTACTACCGGTCGCTGTTGATGTGGACCCGCTTTCGCCGAGGTAAATGGAAAACCTTAAAAATATGAGCATGCCGATTAAGCATGCTCAATAATGGAAACTACCAGTTCTGCTGCTCTAACCAAGTCTGCGATTGCAATCGACTCGTTCGTGCTGTGCACATCCTGGTAATTGAGGCCTAAGACTACAGAAGGCAGGTTCTTACCGTTAAGGATGCTGGCATCGCTGCCGCCGCCTGTCCCTTTAATCTGGGGAGTAATGCCGATTGCCTCTGCTGCTTTAACTGCAAGCTGGATTACTGGATCAGATTCGGGAATCTTGAAAGCGGGATAGGAATCTTCCAGATGGATATCTACTTTAGTACCGTATTTGGCAGCAGCATTTTGGGCTGCAGCAATCATCTGATCCACCTGAGTTTTCAGTTTATCCGGATCCAAGGAGCGGATTTCACAGTTGGCAGTGCACAGCTCTGGTACAATATTGGTGGCGGTGCCGCCTTTAATTAAGCCGACATTAGCTGTTGTTTCATGATCAATCCGACCGAGATTCATCTGGGCAATTGCTTCTGCTGCTATTTTAATGGCATTGATTCCCTTTTCCGGACTAACACCGGCATGGGCTGCTTTACCATAGAATGTTATATCGAGGTTTTGATGGGAAGGAGCTTGGTTGATAATTGTTCCCACTGCATCATTACTGTCGAGAAAATAGGCGAAATCAGCTTTAAGCTGAGAGCGGTCCAGGGCTTTGGCGCCAAACAGTCCTCCTTCTTCCGCAATGGTAAAAACAACCTCGATACTGCCGTGGGGGATCTCAGCGGCCTTGACCACCCGAATCGCTTCTAATATTGCTGCAATTCCAGCGGCATCATCAGCTGCTAAAATAGTGGTGCCGTCACTCTTAATGATGCCGTTTTCTATAATTGGCTTAATCCCTTTTCCCGGGGCTACCCGATCCATATGAGCGCAGAACATAATCGTTGGTTTGCCAGGATCACCAGGCATTCTGGCAATTACATTACCTGCATTTCCGTTTATCGTTTTACCAGCATCATCTTCCGTTACTTCGAGTCCCAGCTGCTGCAGCTGTTTGATCAGATAGTCAGCTATTTCTCGTTCTTCGCCGGCAAAACTATCGATCTGGACTAATGCTAAGAATTCGTTTACTAATCGTTCCTGATTAATCTGCATGAGTATACCTCCTTTAAAATATTATATTTTTCTCTGTTTGTATATAATGTCCTGCTCTAATCCTGCCAGTAAAGGGTATTATCCCTACAATAGAGAATAATAGGAAAGAATTGGCTATTATTTTTATGTGAGGGTGAAACAAGTGGATAGAACGGTCAATATTAAACTGCCGAAGGGCAATGTAACTGTACCACGAGGAACCTCCTTAGCCGAACTAGTTAAAATGCAGAACATTCCCAGCAAAGTGACAGCAGCTTATGTCGATAATACGCTTCAAAGCTTGAATTACCGCCTAGAAAGAAGCTGTACAGTAGAACTGCTGGATCTAACTACTGATGATGGCATGCGGGTGTACCGCAACAGCCTGATCTTTGTGTTAGTGCGAGCAGCCAAAGAAGTGCTGCCCGGCTGTCGGGTCCATATCGAACACGCTTTAAGCAATGGTCTTTACGGTGAGATCACTGCGCAGCAGCCGCTTGTGGAAGCCGATGTGGAGCGAATCGAGCAGAGGATGCTGGAGATCATTATGGCGGATGAACCGTTTGTAAAGCACATTCTCCCAAAACAGGAAGCAGTAGAGATTTTTACTGAGCAGAATCTGGCGGATAAGGTGAAGCTGTTGCAGCAGATTCCGGATCGGGAAATAGTGGTCCACAGCTGTGGAGATTACTACGATACTATCGCCGATGTGTTTGTACCGTCTACTGGATACCTGCTCCTGTTTAAACTGAGATTTTATCTGCCTGGCTTTATTTTAGAATTTCCCAAACGGGAAAATCCTATCGAGATTCCCGAATATGTTGAACACGGTAAACTAGCTAATGTTTATTACGAGACAGAGAAATGGGGAAAAAGTGTCAGCATCAGCAATGCAACAGAGTTGAATGAACTGATTGAGGCGGGACAGTATGGTGATTTGATCAGACTCTGTGAAGGATACCATGAGAAGCAGATCGCTAAAATTGCTGATCAAATTGCGGCTGAGCGGGATCGCCTCCGGATTGTATTGATTGCGGGACCTTCTTCATCGGGTAAAACAACCTTCGCACAGCGTTTGTTGATTCAAATGCGGATCAACCGCCTGCAGCCAGTGGTAATTGGTTTAGATGATTATTTTGTGAACCGTGATCAGACCCCCCGCGATGAGAATGGGGACTATGATTTTGAGGCTTTAGAAGCAATCGACATCGAACTCTTTAACGACCATCTTTCTAAATTAATTCAAGGGGAAGCAGTCAACATCCCGTCTTACAATTTCCATAAGGGACAGCGGGAGTGGAACAACCGCATTCTCCAAATTGGTCCGGAGCAGCCGATTATTATTGAGGGGATCCATGGATTGAATGACAAACTAACTGAAGCCATTCCGAAAGGCCGCAAGTTTAAAATCTATATCAGTGCGATTACCCAGATTAATATTGATGACCATACTAGAATTCCCACAACTGATGCCAGGCTGATCCGCCGCATTATCAGAGATAATCAGTTTAGGTCTCATACAGCTTTAGATACTATCTACCGGTGGCCTTCGGTGCGGCGTGGGGAAGAAAAGCATATCTTCCCATTTCAGGAGGATGCTGACGTGATGTTTAATTCAGCAATGGATTATGAATTAGCTGTGCTTAAGAAATATGCAGAGCCGCTGCTGTTAGAAATTACCAATGATCAGCCGGCATATCCCACTGCCCAGCGGCTGCTTAAACTGTTAAGCTATTTTAAACCAATGCCGTCGGAAGCGGACATTCCCTGCAACTCTATCTTGAAAGAATTTCTGGGAGGCTCCTGTTTCCGAGTATAAATTACAGAAATAAAGGAAGTTGATCAATGAAAATTTTACTCACCACTTTAAATGCAAAGTTCACTCATCACAATTTAGCCCTGCGCTATCTGAGAGCATACTGTCAACCGGAGTTTCCGGAGCTGGTTGTCAGGGAGTATAATATCAATCAGCAGTTATCCCTAATTCAGTCTGAATTAGTGGATCAAGACCCCGATGTTTTGGGGTTTTCTTGTTATATCTGGAATATTGAGCAGACACTTGAGTTGATTACTAATATTAAGAAAGTCCTGCCGGATGTGGTGATCGTTTTAGGTGGACCGGAAGTATCTTATGAGTACGAACCGCTGATGAATACTTATCCCCAAATTGATTACATCGTCTCAGGTGAGGGGGAAGAGCCATTTCTGCGGCTTTTGAAGCTTCTCGAGCAGACTAAAGCGCCTGATTTGGACCAGTTAAGATCTGTGCCAGGGTTGGTGTACCGCTCCGGCAGCGCAGTTATCAGCAATCCTAATATGGTGATGGATTTGGCTCAGGTTCCCGGAGCATATCAAGATCACCTTGATGAACTGGAGCACAAAATCGTCTATTTTGAAGGCAGCCGCGGCTGTCCCTATCGGTGCGAATACTGCCTGTCGTCCCGCACCGGAAAAGTGCGCTATTTTCCACTAGATCAGGTTAAAGCGGAGTTAGCCAAATTATCTAAACTGGGAATTGAGCAGATCCGCTTTGTTGATCGCACCTTCAACTGCGACCGTCAGCGGGCATATGAACTGCTGGAGTTTATGATTGAGCTGGATACCAATACCCGGTTTCAGCTGGAAATTGGTGGGGATCTGCTCACTGAAGAACTGATTCAGCTGCTGGAGCGGGCTCCGGAAAACAGACTTCAGTTTGAGATTGGGGTTCAATCGACTAACCCGGCTACCCTTCAGGAGATCGGCCGAACTACGGATCTAAATAAATTAGCAGAAAACTGCCGCAAGCTGCGGGAACGCACTAAAGTCCGTTTTCTGCTTGATTTAATCGCCGGCCTGCCTGATGAGTCCTTTGAGCGGTTTGGCCATTCCTTTGATTTCGTCTATGAACTGAAGCCAACCAAAATTCAGCTGGGTTTTCTCAAACTGCTGAAGGGATCCCGCCTGCGGGAGCGGGCAGATGAGTTCGGCTGCGCCTTTACCGACAAAGCTCCCTATGAAGTGCTTCAAACTGACAGCATCAGCTATCAAGAGTTAGCGTTTATGAAAATCATTGAGAGCTTGGTTGACAGTTTTTACAATTCCGGTAGATTTACCGCCAGTCTCGATTACCTGATCGCCCGGGATCATCTGCGGCCTTTTGTGTTCTTTTCCCAGCTTGCGGAGGAATGGAAGGCCCGGGGCTATCATTTAGTATCCCACAACCTGTTCAATCTGTACCGAATGCTGTGGGAATTGATGGGAGAAAATGATCCAATTCTCCATAATTATTTGCGCTTTGATTTTAGAGCCAATGAGCAGAAGCGGGCAACACCCGACTGGCTTCAGGGCGGGAAAACAATAGAAATCAGCCGCCGTTTGATCAACGATGGCACTATCTTTAACTTCCTGCCGCATTTAGAACCATTAAAGCTGTCGCCGCGGGAACTAAATAAATTGTTTGTAGTGGAGCAGTTTGATTATCGGATCTATCCGTGGAGTGAAAGTCCTGGGCTTGAACAGCAGTATCTGCTGTTTGATTATTCCCGCTTCCCGGTGGTTAAGATCCATGATCTTTCGCATTTTGTCGGCTCCAAGCTGTAGGAATTCTGGTGACTGCAGCGGTTGCTTCGTCAAGAGACACGAGATCAGATCGATCTACCTGATGAATCGATGTCTTGCCTAGAGCCCGTACCCCCTCCATCATTTCCAGGGTACAGGATGTGATGAATTTAGCAACTGATTTAGCCCCCTCTTTCCAGTTAAAGCGGCTGGCGTATTTGCCTCTGGCCCAAACAACTTGGGTTGGAGGCTCAAACGGCAGCGCTTTGAATGATTGGGTATGGGTCAGGGCAAACAGAGCGACTGAACCTATGTACACAGCATCGGCGCCTAAAGCTAGAGCTTTAAGCATATCTCCCGGCGTGAAGAAACCACCAGATACTATTAGGCTGATCTCGTCCTTTACACCGCGCTGCTCTAAATGCTCCACTGCTCGGCACAGCCCAATAATTGTGGGCAGCCCAAAATCATCTTCGAGAATGGGAGCTGCACCTTTTGTAGCAGCTTGAGTACCTTCTAAGGCCAACACATCCACTCCGGCATCAACTGCAATATCAATCTCTTGTTCAATCGAGTTGTTGAAGGCGAGTTTTACGCCAATTGGTACACCACCAGTTATCTCCCGCAGGCGGTTCACCAGCTTGGACAACCCATCTTTCTCCTTCAGTTCATGATGGAACGCTTTCACAATCAAATCTTTATGCTGAGGGATTTTCAGCTGCTTCCTTAGTTTTTGCGGCAAACTGCCCGCAGGGGCATAGTGGCTGACCCCGGCGATTGCTCCCTGTCCCAGCTGAATCTCAATCATGTCTCCTTGCTTTAAGATTTGGGGATCCTTGCACCAGCTGCCTCGGTTGTATTGAATAATCAAATTCTCAGCTAAGTCCCGCTCTTCCTGGAGCCACAGACCTTCACCAGTATTGGTTGCAGTCCCGGCAAAAGCTGACCCCTGGGCCAGGGCACATTTAGCTTCTTTCGAAAGGGCGATACCATAAGCCATGCCGGAAATAATGATCGGGGTAGATAAAATCAGTGGTTTTTTGCATTTTTTTCCAATAATCGTTTTCGTTTCGATTTTTGTACTCAGCGGTGTAGGCAGCCGCGATAGGAAAACTGGGCTGAAGGCTAATCCATTAAAGTCGAGCACTTTCCGGGGTGAGCCAAGGGGACGGCTGATTACCTGTCCAGATTCTGCCCGCAGATTAGTTTCCCAGATGTTTTGCGCCCCAACGCGGTATCCTGCTGAAAGTGCTTCAGCAATATTTTCTTGGTATGGATCAGTGGTAAAAATAGTTCCGATTCCCTTGACCAGCTGGTGGACAAGCATCCGGGAACCAAAGAATAATCCCGCAGTACCGGTTATACCTGCCAGCAGCCATTTATATTTTTTCTCCATATTTACGCACCTCAAAGATATGATATCCATTTGGGAATTGTTTAAGCGGGCAGGATTTGGATTTGAGATTGCAGAATTGGACAGTAGCAGGTAAGTTTTGTCTTTCAGGAGGGCTTAATTGGTGGATTCGTACATGCGGCGTCTGGTTTTGATTTGTATAGTGCTGTTTATTACAGCGGCTGAAGCGAAAGCGGATGTAAATTTTACCGACCCCCACCGAATTTTCAGATTTACCGTTCCAGCTGGGTGGATTTACCAGGCGGGGGAGAGTAATGACCGGTTGCTAGTGTTTTATGGACCTGATACTGAGCAGCTGCTCTATATTGAGTATTTTACCGATCTAGATGTCGAGGATTCCTACCAATTCTGCAACCGGGTTTTGCGGCATTTTAGTGCTGATTATGGCCTGCCTGATTTTGAGCTGCTGGAGGAACCTGTGGTTTGGAATTTTGCTGGAATCGAAGCTGCTGCGGTAGAATATGGTTTTGTTGGGAGTAAAGAGCGAATTGAACGGCGGATTTTTGTGGCTAAGGGCAGTGCCGGCTTAACAATTACCTTTAGTGATGGCCGACCTTATTTTGCTGAAAGCTTGGATCATTTTGACTTCATTCTCAACAGCTGGAGTTGGGAGGTGAGTCAGTGAAAATCCTAGTTGTGTGCCTGGTAGGGTTGATTCTCTGTTCCGCTGTGACTTACTCAGCCCAGTCCAGCTTTATGGTTCACTTTGAGCGGGCAGTGGGTAAGTCGGCAAAAGAGCAGTTAACTGCTGCTTATGGCGGTGAGATTCAGGTTTCTCTTCATGATCATCTGCGGCTGCAGGCAATCTTTGAGCGGCTGTGTTCAGCCTTGGACAGCAGTGAGTATCAATATTCTCTAATTGTGCTCGCTTCGGGTAAAGTGAATGCTTTTTCCCTTCCAGGAGGTTTTATTTTTGTTACACGAGGTATGCTGAAACTAATAGGCGATGATGATCAGAGACTGGCAGGTGTGCTGGCCCACGAGATTGCCCATGTGGAGAAAAAACATGGAATAAATGCTCTGATGCGGCAGTTGGGGCTCAGTGTAATCGTGGAATTAGGTAAGCGTGTCCTGGAAGTCCCAACCAATCAGGCTGTTCAGATTGCCAGTCAGGCTTTGATTGAAGTAGTGCAGTCAGGCTACAGTCGCGAGGCAGAATTTGAGGCAGATCTGCTAGCCCAGTATTATCTAGTTCAAGCTGGATTCGATCCAACCGGAATTATCCATGTTTTATCAGATTTGGCAGTTTACGATCGCGAACACCCCAGCGGTGAAGTTTTTCGTTCTCATCCCCATATTCACGCTCGCATTGGACATTTGCTAAGTACTGCAGGTAGTTTTTGGTCTGAGCCGCAGCTGGTTGAAGCTCAGGAACTGCAGTTTAGCTCGAAAGCGACAGATCCCTTAGGGCGCTTTTTGGTTGAAGCCTGCGCATCGGAATCAAATCCAGCAAGGCTGACCCTGTACGATCAGCAGAATGGGCAGCAGGTGACCTGGTTCGATCCGCTGTTCGTTACTGAGCTGGCCTTTGCTCCTGATGGCGCCTTGATGGCGACAGCTGTTTGGAATCAGGTAAGCTGGGATGTGTGGCTGTGGAACCGCTACGGTTCGGTGGTTGAACGCTGGCATTTAGAATCTGCGGATCAGATCCGCAATTTAACCTTCGCCCCAGATGGTAAAAAAATTGCTTATACTCGCGGCAGCGGCGATCAGGTTGAGCTTTGGGTTGGTTATGTAGGGGAGGTAAGCAGAATAAAAGTAGCTGAAATCCCCTTGGTGGAATCATTGGTTTGGCAGGTTGGAGGCATCACTGCTGCAGCAGCGACTGGTGAGTGCTATCGGATTGCTCCTCCCGCAGTTGTGCCGGTAAAAACTTCAGACCCAATACCCGTGGTGATCGAACGCAAACCGCGACTAAGCCCAGAAATTGATCAAGGACTTAAGGATTCGGTTAGGCTGACACGTCCGAGTTCGATCGAACTATAAAAGAAAAGGAAGGTGGTTTTTATGAAAAAATTTTCTGTTGTTGTGTTAGTATGCTGTTTGTTAGCTGGAATTACCGCTGCAGTTTCCGCTGCTGAGCTGGACTTTGCAGGTTTGGCTGATGTGGTGGAGCAGAAACTTGCTGGTATCGAGGATGTCCGGATGATTGTTGAGTTGGATTTAGTGCAGCAGGGACAGCCAACCAGTATTGTGATGAATGTAAAAAGCAGCAAGTCTCATCAGCTCACCCGAGTTGAACTGCTTGCGCCTGATGTTGTTGCTGGTCAAATTATGGTAATTGATCTGGAAAATAATGAGATGAAGATGTATATGCCGGTCTTAAACCAAATTATTGTTCAACCGCTGGCCAATTCAGCAGCCGGTTTAGGGTTTAACCTCGAGTTTACCGATCTGACTCAAACCCTAAATCTCCAGGGTTTATCCGGGGAAATTAAAGAGGTAACAGCTGTTGAAGCTGGTTTGGAGTATTTAGTGGTGATTAATGATCTTGGGGATCAACTGCCGTTTATGCAGGGTATCGATGTTGATCCACAGGAGTTGGTGCAGTACATCTGGATCGATGCTGAATACATACCATATCGCGTAGAAGGTTATCAGGGAACTGCTTTGCTTGGTAAATTAGTTCTGACAGAGTACGAATTTAATTCTGGTATTGCAGTCGATGAACTCCTTGAGATGCCGGACGTTCCAGTACTGCAGTTCTAGGAGGGTTAGGCGTGAATAAAAAGATCAGTATCCTTTTTGCGCTCGTTGTTGTCCTGCTGCTGCCTGGACTGGTGTGTGCTCAGACCAGATTGACTGTAGGGTACACTGGGTCCGAATGGTATACTGGCCTTGAGGCACAGACTGAGTCGCGGAAGTTAATTGGTTTTGTTGGCTACGAAACTACCGCTGCTTCCGGCTTGCTTGCAGTTACCAATGAAAACCCTCAGCTGTTAGGCTATGTCCAGATTGGCAGAGAAACCTTTCTCGGCAACCTGAAATATGCCCTGGGAGCCCACGCCGGAAATCCCCATTTTTATACCGCTGCATTAGCTGACAATAAGCTTGGGGTCAGGGGAGAGATTATGCGGCTGAGCGGCAGTAAAGCTTATGGAGCGGAAGCAGAAGTAAACCTACTTGGAGCCCCTTCTTTTAGTGTCAAGCCTTATCTTGAATTTAGAGGTGACACCCGGTTCAAAACGCAGCTTGGACTAGGGACACATCCGATATATTTGGCCTTTGTTTATGGATTCACCCCCAATCCCCAAATTAAAGCCGAACTTTTCGGGACCTATAATATCGGTGAGCGTTTGGACTATGGCGTAAGCTTCACTTTAGCCGACACTCTGAAAGTGCGCCATACCCTGAACACCGATAATGACATGACCCTGTGCTTAATCTGGGATGGGGCTGACCATCCATTTAAGCTTGGTATTGTTTGGAGTGAAGATCAAGTTCAGTGGCATGTGAGCTATGCACTGAAAATCTAGACAGAGAAGATCTATTGCTTAGATGTAAACTTTGCGTTATAATTAAGTTTGTTGGTTACATTAACTTAATTTTATATAATAGCGGTTGGCAGAAGGGGATCTGTTTGCAGTGAACATTGTATTGTTTGAACCAGAAATTCCAGCCAATACTGGGAATATAGCTCGGCTCTGCGCTGTAACAAACTGCCGTCTGCATCTAATTAGACCTTTAGGATTCTTCTTAGATGATCGGCATTTAAAGCGGGCTGGGCTTGATTATTGGGACAAGCTGGATTGGCAGATCCACGATAATTGGGAGGCGTTTCTTGCGGCTCATCAAGATCAGAGAATCTTTTTTGTGGAGACAGGCAGCAGGAAGCTGTATACCGATGTAAGCTATCGTCCCACTGATTGTCTAGTTTTCGGGAGTGAGTCTAAAGGGATTAATCCTGAGCTTTTTAGAGATTGTCCTGACAATCACATATCCTTACCAATGGTTAATCCCCGCTCGCTCAATCTCGCTAACACTGTCGCAGTAGTCTTGTATGAAGCATGGCGGCAGCTGGGTTTTCAGGACGTCTTAAGTGAATAAAGTAACTCGTTTGAGGTGAGTAATAGTGAAAATCAGAAACTTTAGGGGTGGGGTGCATCCCGAGTACAACAAACATTTCACCAGCGACAAACCAATCAAGGTTCTGCCGGCACCAAAGCAGGTGGTTATTCCTCTCACCCAGCATACCGGTGCTGCTGCTGAGCCAACTGTTGCCAAAGGTGACGCAGTACTGCTCGGTCAAGAAATAGGAAAAGCAAGCCATGCTGTATCTGCCTCTGTTCACTCATCAGTTTCAGGAACTGTTGTTGCTGTTGAACCGAGACCAGCAATTAACGGCCGCTCAGTGCTGTCGGTAGTAATTGATAATGATGGGCGTGATGCAGCAGAATCAATGAGCGGTCATCACGATCCGATCCAATTATCTGCTGAAGAAATTAAGAGTCGGGTAGAGGCTGCCGGCATTGTAGGTTTAGGAGGCGCAGCTTTTCCCACCAGCGTTAAGCTGAATCCCCCTGAAGATTATAAAATTGAGTACCTGCTGCTTAATGGCAGTGAGTGTGAGCCTTATTTAACTGCTGATCAGCGGATAATGGAAGAACATACTGAAGATGTGATTTTAGGTGCAAAGCTCCTGGCCAAAGCTGTTGGCGCCGATAAAATCGTGATCGCTGTTGAAGCTAACAAACCTGAAGCAATTAAAAAACTGCAGGCACTAGCAGGCTCACATCAGATTGAAGTTGTGGCTTTAGCAATTAAGTATCCTGCCGGTGGTGAAAAACAGCTGATTAAGGCTGTACTCGGTCGGGAAGTTCCCAGCCACGGTTTGCCTTCCCAGATTGGTGTTTTGGTGCAAAATGTCCAGACTGCCTGGGCAACTGCAGTAGCCTGCAGGACAGGGAAACCTCTGATTGAACGAGTGCTGACTGTTTCAGGAGATGGGATTAAAGAGCCAAGTAATTTCTTAGTGAGAGTCGGAACTCCATTTAAAGATGTGATTGAGGCAGCTGGCGGATTTGTCGGCGAGCCCGGAAAAGTGATTGCAGGAGGTCCCATGATGGGATTGGCCCAGTTTGATCTGGATGTTCCGGTAGTGAAAGGTGTGTCCGGCATTCTTGTGCTTTCCAACAAAATGGTCAAGCAGTATGAGCCGCTCCCCTGCATTAAGTGTGCCCGCTGTGTAGATGTCTGTCCTGTGTACCTCATGCCGGTACGGATCGAGCTGTATGCAATGAACGGAATGTGGGATCACGCTGAAGATTATGGCGCTATGGATTGTATTGAGTGTGGATGCTGCACTTATATCTGTCCGTCTAAGCGGGAACTGCTGGATTGGATTAGGGTAGCCAAGACCGAGATAGTTGAAGCACAGAGACGCCAGACTAGCTAATAGATTAGGAGGATATGCGGTGGAAGGAACACGTTTAGTTTTATCTCCATCACCTCATGTACGTGATGAAGATACAACGCAAAAAATCATGCTGACAGTTGCAGCTGCATTAGTACCTGTATGGGCTGCTGCGACGTATTTTTTTGGTTTTGATAGTATTCGCTTAGTAGTGGCCAGCGCCCTTGCCGCAATGGGTTCCGAGGCCTTGTTCTTGGCCTTGAGGCGGAAACCAATTACCATTTCCGATGGCAGCGCCCTGGTCACAGGCATGCTGTTAGGTTTAAGTCTGCCGCCATCACTACCGACCTGGATGGCTGTGTTTGGTGCATTTGTTGCTATTGTAGTTGGCAAACAGGTTTTTGGCGGTTTAGGCTATAATCCATTTAACCCAGCTTTAGTAGGGCGTGCAGTACTGGTTGCTTCCTTTGCTACGCAGATGACAACCTGGACCGCCCCCTTTACTGATGCTGTGACCCAGGCAACCCCTTTGGTAAGTGGAACTGCAGGTTATTCAGAGTTGTTTTTCGGGACAGTTCCCGGATCTCTGGGTGAAACCTCTGCCTTAGCTATTCTTTTAGGAGGAATTATCCTCTTCTATCGGGGTGTATTGGATTATCGAATTCCGGTTGGTTTTATTGGTACAGTGGTTGTCTTTTCACTGCTCTTTGGCCAAGATGTCGTCTATCAGCTGTTAGGTGGCAGCTTGCTGTTTGGCGCGGTGTTCATGGCAACTGATATGGTTACCTCTCCGATTACACCTGTTGGACGCTGGGTGTTTGGAATAGGTTGTGGATTGATCTTAGTAGTGATCAGGTTTTGGGGCAGTTTACCAGAAGGCCTGACTTACAGCATTCTGCTCATGAATGCTTTAACACCATTAATAAATCGGTGGACACGTCCGCGGATTTACGGCCGAGGGGTGAAAGACGCATGAAAGAATCAGTTAGAATGGTTGTAGCGCTGGCGCTTGTGGCGATCGCATCTGCTGTTGTGTTGTCTTTTGTTAATAATTTTACTTACGAACACATTCAAAGTAACCGAGCCCGTGTCCTTCACGGCAGTATTTTTGCAGTACTGCCAGGTGCAGTGGATGTCAAGGTAATCGAAGTAGGTCCTCAAAACATTTTTGATGATGACCGGTCAACACTGAGAAATAAACCAGACAGTGACAGTGATCCACTGCTGCTCTACCAAGGTCTGGATGAGCAGGGCGATCCGGTCGGTTTTGCTTATGTTGGTGAAGCAGCTGGGTATGGCGGCATAGTCAAGATTATGGTAGGAGTTGATCACAATACCGAATTGATTTCCGGACTAGCAGTTTTGGAACATGCGGAAACGCCTAATCTGGGCAGCAAGATTGAAGATGAAAGCTTCCGGAAACAATTTGTCGGCAAAGGACTTAATGATCCGATTGCTGTTGGACAAGATATAGATAAGATTACAGGTGCAACTGTTTCATCAGTAGCAGTTACAGAAGCAGTTCGCGCTGACTATGCTCTTGCTCTTGAAGCCTATAAGGAGGCGGTTTTGAATGACTAAAATGGTTAAAGATTTTCTCCGCGGCCTCTGGGATGAACACCCAACCTTTCGCTTGACCATTGGGCTCTGCCCAACGTTAGCTGTAACTACTAGTGCAGTTAATGGGTTGGGTATGGCACTGGCTACAACATTCGTGCTAGTTTGTTCCAGTTTATTGGTCAGCATGCTGAAAAAATTGATACCTGGCGGAGTGCGGATTCCGGCTTACATCATTATTATCGCAACTTTTTCAACTTCGGTTGGATTGCTGATGGAAGCCTTTACTCCTGCTCTGCATGAGGCTTTAGGGGTGTTTATTCCGTTAATTGTCGTAAACTGTATTATTCTTGGCCGAGCCGAGGCTTATGCATCGAAGATGCCTGTGATTTGGTCAGGATTTGACGCTTTGGGTATGGGCTTGGGCTTTACCTGGGGCTTGACTTTAATCGGTTCTGTGAGAGAATTGTTCGGTTCAGGAACAATTTTTGGTAAACAGATTATGTTTGATGGATTTACACCCATTGCTTTGTTAACTTCGCCACCAGGAGCGTTTATTACTGTAGGAATTCTTTTAGCACTAATGAATTTTATCGGCACGAAGATTTCGGAAAGAACAAACGCAAAACGGCAAAAAACAGCTAGCTAGGGGGGAAAGACAGTGGAGTATTTGCTGTTGTTCATCGGTACTGTTGTGGTTAACAACTTTGTATTAACGCAGTTTTTAGGACTCTGCCCATTTATTGGGGTATCAAGGCAGGTTTCCACTTCGATCGGAATGGGGGCTGCTACCACCTTTGTTATGGTTATGGCTGCCCTAGCCTCCTGGTTGATTCAGCATTTCATCCTGATTCCGCTGGGATTGCAAGTTCTTCAGACTGTGTCGTTTATTTTGGTAATCGCTGCAATGGTACAGCTTGTGGAGATGTTTCTGCACAAATCCAGCCCAGGATTATATCAAGCGATGGGAATTTTCCTCCCTTTAATTACTACAAACTGTGCTGTGCTGGGTTTAGCCATTAATGGTGTGACCCGGGGTTATAATTTAGGTGAATCTTTGGTTTACGGATTTGGAGCAGGAGTTGGTTTTACATTGGCGCTGATCTTGATGGCAGGAATTAGAGAGGAATTGGAATTTGCTGATATTCCTAAACCATTAAAAGGCGCAGCAATTGCTTTTATTACTGCAGGATTGTTATCGCTGGCATTCAGCGGCTTTGCCGGAATGATTTAGGTATTATGAAGGAGTGAATAAATTGACTAACAGCCTATTTGCTGTGTTGAGCATGGGGGGAATTGGGGTAATTTTAGCAATCGGTCTGGCTGTTGCTTCTAAAAAGTTTGCTGTAGAGGTAGATCCGAAAATCGAGGAAATTGAAATAGCTCTGCCCGGTGTAAACTGCGGTGCTTGCGGCTTTGCCGGATGCCGCAGCTTGGCAGAAGCTATTGCCGAGGGTAAAGCCCCAGTTAATGGATGTCCCGTTGGGGGCATAGATGTTGCTGAGAAAGTTGCGGAGATTATGGGGGCTGATGCAGGGCTTGCTCCTGAACGCAAAGTAGCTCAGGTGCTGTGCAAAGGCGGCCACGCCGAAGCGGTTCAAAGGGCTGAATACAATGGACCGAAAGACTGCCGCATTATGAATTTGACTCAAGGTGGCGATAAAGGCTGCACTTACGGCTGTCTTGGCGGCGGTACCTGCGTTAAAGCCTGTCCTTTTGATGCCATGTATATGAATCAAAATGGTCTGCCGGTTGTAATTGAAGAAAAATGCACCGGCTGTGGTGAATGTGTTAAAGCGTGTCCCCGCAATATAATTGTTTTGGCTGGGGAAGAAATGGGTGTGCACATCCGCTGCCGTTCTCTAGCATTAGGTAAGGAAGTGCGCAAGGTTTGTCAAGTAGGCTGCATTGCCTGCCGCCGCTGTGAGAAAGAATGTCCAGTAGATGCTATTACAGTTACTAACAACTTAGCAGAAATTGATTATGACAAATGCATTAACTGCCGTAGGTGTGTGGCTGTTTGTCCAGTTAACACAATTGAATATCAAGAAGGCAAACCTGTCATCAAGCGTAAAGCAGGCTGAAGGATGATCGTATGAAAAACAAATATATTCTTGTTGTTGTGCTTGCGCTGGTGGTAATCGGCACGGTTATCGGTGCTGTGGTAATGCATAAAAGATCACCAGCGCAGTCTCTTACTTCTGCACAGCAGACCAAGTTTTTGATGGATACTGCTGTAGAAATCAGGGCTTTTGGGCCCGATGCCGAGGCTGCTGTTGAAGCTGCCTTTGCAGAAATGGCTAGAGTCGAACAGCTCTTCTCCCGCCATCTGGAGGACAGTGCTGTTTCCCAGATCAATGCCCATGCTGGCGAGTGGGTTACAGTAGCCCCAGAAGTTGTCGCTCTGCTTGAAAAAGCGCTGTATTACAGTGAAATCAGCAGCGGCGCGTTTGATATCACTGTTGGTGGGTTAATTGACCTTTGGAACTTTGGCGGCAGTCCGCAGCGGGTTCCGGCTGATGAGGAGATTGCGAGGGTTTTGGCTGCAGTGGATTATACTGCGGTTGAGCTTGATGCGGATGCAGGACGCGTCCGCATACCGGTGGGTACAATTATAGACCTGGGCGGCATTGCTAAGGGATATGCTGTGGATCGGGCTTGCCAGGTCCTTAAACAGCATGGGATTACCAGCGGGATGATCTATGCCGGAGGCGATATCACCACGATAGGATCAAAGCCTGATGGCAGTTCCTGGCGGGTGGGCGTACAGCATCCCCGCCAATCCAACAGCTTGATTGCGGTATTAGAAATGACTGACAGCTCAATAGTAACATCCGGTGATTATGAGCGGTATTTTTTCCAAGACAACATTCGCTATCATCATATCCTTGATCCCCAAACCGGATATCCTGCCCAAGGTCTGATCAGCGTCACAGTTTACGGCGGTGATGCCGCAGATGCAGATGCCTTGTCAACTGCCCTATTTGTATTGGGTTGGGACAAAGGAAAGGAGCTTATCGAAAGTTTAGCTGGTTATGAAGCAATTCTGATGGATACATCAAGTAATGTTTGGGTATCATCAGGATTAAGAGATCTGGCGCAGATTTTATAGCCGCTTGCAGAGAAACAGACTAACTGCTATAATACAGTTAGTCTGTTTCATATTGCTAATCATTACTAAAAGCGGTACCGCTTACCAAATTAAATAGGGGTGTTTGAGATGTATGATCTAGCAATCTTAGGTGGTGGACCAAGTGGTTTGACCGCGGGAATGTATGCTGGTCGGGCAAACCTTAAAACAATTGTTGTGGATAAAGGGTTACCTGGAGGTCAGATGCAGAATACTCTGGAGATCGAAAACTACCCAGGATATAAATCCATTACCGGTCCCCAGCTCTCTGAGCTATATTATGAGCACATGCTGGAGTTTGGGGCTGAATGGAGACAGGCGGAGGTAGTGGATGTTGATTTAGCCGGTAGTGTTAAAAAGATAATCTTAGCAGGTGGGGAGACAATAACTGCCAAAGCTCTGATTATCGCCACTGGTACCCAACCCAAAAAACTAAATGTACCCGGTGAACGGGAACTAGCGGGGCGCGGTGTATCATACTGTGCTACATGTGATGGTGCTTTTTTCCGCAACAAGCATGTGATTGTTGTTGGTGGCGGAGATTCAGCGGTTGAAGAAGGAATTTTTCTGACCCGCTTTGCAGCGCAGGTAACCATTGTACACCGCCGTGATCAGCTGCGGGCTGCCCCAATTCTGCAGCAGCGGGCTTTCGCAAATGACAAAATTCGGTTTGTTTGGGATACAATAGTTGAAGAGATTGTCGGTGAAAATCGGGTGACCCAGGTTAAATTGAAAAATATGAAAACAGGAGAAGTTTCCCATTTAGACGCTGATGGAGTGTTTATTTATATCGGTTATCTTCCCAACACCGGCTTTCTTCAGGCAACTGGACTGCTCAATGCCAATGGATATATAGACACAGACGGGACGATGGCTACTAAGATCCCAGGAGTGTTTGCCGCCGGTGATGTCCGGGAAACCTATCTGCGGCAGATTGTGACCGCAGCTGGGGATGGAGCGGTGGCTGCCATGAGTGCTTATCATTACTTAGAAACACTTTAGAGGCAAAATGAATAAAATAAGACGATTCAACCAATACTTTCATATAAAGGAAAATATTGCGCAAGTCAATCTAACGGGAGGGAAATATGAAAGTCAGGTTTGTCGTCTTATTAATTTTGCTGCTATCGCTGTCCTTACTGACGCCAACCAGCATTGCAGATGGGTTGGGTTCGCGCAATCTGCGTCTGGGAATGCGCGGAGCTGACGTTGAGCTCCTTCAGGAATATCTTTTTGCCGCGGGTTACCCGGTGGCAGTGGATGGAATTTTTGGTGCTGAAACCGATGCAGCAGTACGACGGTTTCAGCGGGATCAGAATTTAGCTGTCGATGGAATCGTGGGTCCCCAAACTATTGCGGCACTTCAAGCAGGCATAGCACAGCTGCAATATATAGTAAAAGCGGGGGATACCCTTAGTCATATTGCCCGTTCCTATGGCGTTTCAGTTCAGGAGTTGATCGAGGCTAACCAATTAACTTCGACAGTGATTTATCCAGGGCAAAAGCTGGTCATCCCTGGGTTTGAGCAAGAATATGTAGTGAGATCTGGAGAAAATCTGTCAGTTATTGCCCAAAAATTTGGCCTGTCCGCTGCTGACCTAGCTGAATACAATTCAATCAGTGATCCGAACCGGATCCAAGCAGGACAGCTGCTGACAATCCCAACTTCCGCCAGAGCAGTACCGGCAGTCAGCAGAACAAAGTCGCCGCCAAAGTTCATTTGGCCTGTCTCAGGCAGGATTTCATCCCCATACGGCTGGCGCAATCATCCGATCACCAATATTAGGCATTTCCACGGTGGGATTGATATTGCGGCCCCAGAGGGGACAATTGTCCGGGCAGCAGCTTCTGGACGCGTGATTCAGGCGGAGTGGATGGGGGATTACGGTTATGGTGTGGTTATTGACCACGGAGGTGGGTACACTACCTGGTACGGGCATAATTCCCAACTACTAGTTAGAAAAGGTGATCTGGTCAATACGAACCAGCCAATCGCTAGAGTGGGTTCAACCGGTGTATCGACCGGGCCGCACCTAGATTTTCGGATTAAATATCATAATGAAACTGTCAATCCCCTTGATTTCCTACCATAAAACAACACGAGCAGTGTGAACTGCTCGTTTGTTAATTAAGCAAGCGTTTTAAGGCATGCATCAATTCGTCCAGCGCATCAACCTGACCCTCTTCGATTGCTTTCAAAAGACAGCTGTGGCTGTGTTCTTCAAAGATGATCATGCCAACCCGGTCTAAAGCAGCCCGCGCAGCTGCTACTTGTGTCAGTACATCAATGCAGTACTTGTCATCTTCAATCATTCTCTGAATGCCTCTGATCTGACCTTCAATCCGTTTTAACCGCTGGATAATTTTCTTTTTACCTTCACTATTATCCATGCAGAAATCACCTCAATAATTGTATGATACCGGGTATGGGCATATTTGTCAAATCCATTGATAACGCAGGCTTAACCCAGCCTGGGGAACGAGACTGTCGATAATTGACAGCAGCCGTCCTAATAAACTGGGCTGCTCTTGATAAGTTTGAATATAATAGGGACCGGTGATGTTGGCTAACTCTAACGCTTTTTGTTCTGCATCCTCCAGAGTACCGATGGCATCTACCAATCCCGCTTCTAAGGCCTGCCTGCCGGTCATAATGCGACCGTCGGCGACCGCTTCCAGCTGTTCTCTTGGCAGATTTCGAGCTGTTGCCACATCCTCAACAAATTGATCCCAAGCATCCATGATCAGATCAGTTAAGAGTTCTCTTTCATCGTCCCTCATCGGACGGGAACTTGAACCAATATCCTTAAACTCTCCTGACTTAATCACATCCACATCAATTCCCAGTTTGTGATAAAGTTCTGTCAAATTTGTGGTCTGCATGATTACTCCAATCGAACCGGTAATTGTCGATCCGTTGGCATAGATATAATCAGCTGCCGCGGCAGCGTAATAACCACCAGATGCCGCTGTATCGCCTAAGGATGCTATTACTGGTTTGCCCTGCTGCCGAATGCGGAGCACTGTTTGGTACAGCTCCTGAGAAGCAGCAGCTGCTCCACCCGGGCTGTTGATGCGGAGGATAATCGCTTTAATTTTTGGATCTGCCGCAGCCGTCTGCAGCTGTTCCAGATAAGACCCGCTGGATCTGATCAGGGCTGAGCCGCCGCCTTCGCCGATTACTCCATCAATTTGGATCAGTGCAATGCCATCACCAAACTGGATCCGATTTAAGCGCCCAACTCCAATTCTAATAATTACAGCTGCAGCTAGCAGTACCAAAAATATTTTGAAAAACTTCTTGCCATCAAGAACCATACAGATTCCTCCGTTTGAGAATTTCTACAGCTGCACGCAGACTGATTTCTTTAACATAAACCAATCCATCTCTGCTCATTGGCTGCCAGTAGCGCTCCTGCCAGTGGATTAACACCAGCTTGTTGTTAATAGTGTAGATTTTCGGAATGCGCCGATTGACTGCTGTGCGGCGCGCTTTAATGTTTACCACTGCACCGTAAAGGTCAGGAGCGCGGGGGTGGTCCGTCAGATCAATGCAGCACATACCCATCGCAATTTTACCAACAATTGGGCAGCTGATGCCGTCAACCGATACCTGCAGCGGGTTGTGGACTAAATGGATGAGTGTTTTGCGCAGATACTGGCGCAGACTGTGGTTTTCCGGTGCCAATCCCAAGCCGTCGCTGTAACCGATTGGAATCACACCAATCAGTGAATCGCGTTTAGCTATATATGCTTGATTATAACCAACCGGTTCTCCTTTGGCAACTTGATGCACCTGGATGATCCGAGTGTACAGATTCCAGGTGTTTTGCAGGGCAATGCCCGGAGGGAGCTTAGCTAAAGACTGCCCAAACAGAGCAGTGCCGACCCTAACTAGGTCTAAGTGGCTTTCTGGGAAAGTGAACAGCGCTGAGCTGTTAGCAGCATGCCAGATTAACTGAGTAAAACCGCTGTGCTCCAGTTCCTCTTTTACTGCCAATAGGCGATTTAACTGTGTTTTTGTAAAGCTTAGATCACTATTTGCTTCGGCAAAGTGGGTGTAAACACCTTCGAGTTCAAGGTATTTATGTTTAGCAATCTGACGGGCAAATTCCAAGGCATGAGCTGGAGGAATCCCGACACGGTTCATCCCGGTATTGACTTTAAGATGAATTTTGATTGTTCTGCGGTGAGTTAAAGCCTGCTCTGCCAGAGCTGTTATTACCTTGGGATCAGACACGGTGATTGTCAGATCGTGGGCAGCTGCAGAGGAAGCTTGTTCCGGCAGGATCGGGGTTAATACCAGCACAGGAATGTTAACTCCTGCTTGGCGGAGTTCAGCAGCCTCATAAATATCGCTCACTGCAATATAGGGCACCTGCTGTTGTTCGAGAAATAAACTGACTACAGCAATTCCGTGGCCGTATGCGTCTGCTTTGAGCACCGGACACACTTTTGCTTTAGTCAGACTCCTAATGGTGCTCAAATTGGCTGCAATTGCACTTAAGTCCACAGCGAGCCAGGTCGGACCTAACCATTTCATCAAAATTTCATCCTAACGATTATTTTTTCTCGTCACCTTGTTGTAGATACTCAGCGCTGGATTCCACAGACGGTACAGAGGTGAAAGGGGCAGATCAAATTCGCCTACATACTCGACCAGCTGAGCGCCAAAGCCTTCTTTAAACCGGTACAGACCGTACAGCGGGTTTTCCGGATTAAGATCCCCCGATACGCCCCGGAAATCGTAAGTAGTACAGCCTAAACCTTTGGCCCAGCGGATCATCGCCCACTGGAGAGCGTAACTTGCCTGTAAATTCCGTTTTACATTGCTCGATGCCCCGTAGACATACCACGCCCGTTTACCTAACCGAAAAGCGATAGCTCCCCCTAAAGGTTGGTTCTGATGAAACGCTAAAAACAGTTGGGCAGTGCGGGGGATAACCAGTTCATCCCAGAGATGCTCGAAATAAGAAAAGGAGCGGATCATAAATTTATCTCTCTGGGCTGTTTCTTCCAGCAGGGGATAAAAGATTTCCAGATCAGATTTTGACTTACTTAAGTGGACAGTCACTCCTTTGCGTTCCGCATAGCGGATGTTGTAGCGGGTTTTGTGCTTCATGTTATTTAGAATAGTATCTAGGGACGGTCTGATATCCAGCTCCATAATAAATTTGGGTTGAACACCATTGAAGTCTAATCCAGTATTGATTTCAATCAATTTTTGGGAAAACTCAGTCCAAGCAGGGTCACCTTTTTTGAGTGCGGGGTCCATTTTCCAGAACAGTGCACCGTGAGTTTTAGCTAAATCACGCACCGCCTCCAACAGATGTTCCAAAGCGGTGGGAGAGGAAAAAAGCGGTCCTCGAGGTGAATAAAAAATACATCTGCCCAGCATGGGCACTTTTCGTTTTAAAATCATGGCACTAGCTCGAATTTGTCCGGATTCAACAACAGCTATTGGCAGAGGCTGCCATCCTGTATGGGATTTAAGCTCACCCCAGTATGTAGTCTGGAGCAGATCACCGGCAGGATGGGAAGCTACATAATGATTGAACCTATCCGGATGCTTGTCAAACAGCTTGGCTTCCACGGCAAGTCACTCCTCAAAAAAAGCAAAACTACTAGCATTATATGCGGAAAGCGGTAAATATGTGATTTGGATCGTACTAAGAACAAACTTGACAGCGTATGATTTGATGTAACGGGTTGAGGGGGGTAAAGGATGGATAGGAGAAAGTGGATCAGCTTACTACTGCTTTTTGCACTCTTTGGGAGCCCAGTGGCTGGGCAGGAACTAGAGTTTTCAGATGTTTCAGCTGTAGCGGTGGTAATCTATGATGCGGATTTTGATCAAGTGGTCTATGCCAAAAATCCGCACCAGCAGAGATCGATTGCCAGTCTAACCAAAATCATGACTATTCTGTATGTGTGCGAGCTTGTACAGGAGGGCAGGATCAGCCTGAATGATGTAGTAACCGCCAGTGCTAATGCCGCCAGCCGCGGTGGGACTGAAATCAAGCTCAAAGTTGGAGACCGATTCACAGTAGAGGAGCTGCTCTTTGCAGCCGCTCTGGCCTCGGCTAATGATGCTTCAGTAGCTTTAGCGGAGTTTGTTTCTGGTTCCGAATCGGAGTTTGCCCAGGCAATGACTCAAAGGGCGCGGGAGTTGGGGTTAACTAACACCAACTTTGTGGACTCTACAGGGCTGCTGTCCATCTACAGCGGCAACTATTCAACAGCTTATGATATGGCTGTGCTGTCACGCATCGCCATGGAAAATGAACTCTTTCGCAGATTTGTATCAACTAAGGAGTATGAACTGAAGCCCCAGGGGAGAACAATCCGCAATTCTAATACTCTGCTGCATGAAGTGGAAGGGGTTAACGGTATTAAAACAGGGGCGACAACACCGGCTGGACACACCCTGATCACAAGTGTTGAGCGGCAGGGACGCAGTTTAATTATTGTAGTGCTGGGGGCTCCCAGCAGAGAAACCCGTAATGAGCAGTCGGAGGCACTGGTGGAATACGCCTATTCACGCCTGAAAACTGTTATTCCGGCGGGTCAAGTAATTACCCAAGTTAAAGTGGTGGACGGGGTTACTCACCTTGTGGATGCGGTGCTGAAGCAGGATCTATCCATTTTTGCCTTTACACCGGAGGATGCTCAGGTGGAAACCAAAGTAGAGCTTAAGGAAAACCGAGCTCCAGTCGAGAAAGGGGAAAAGGTTGGCGAGCTAATCATTCTGAGGGATGGCGAGGAATACGGCAGAATGGATTTAGTTTCTAATCAGAGTACTGGGTTGGCTTCGGTGCTGCGGCGGCTGTGGAACCGAATTGTAGAATTCTTTTCCAGACTCTTTTAAGGAGGGGATGCTGTGCGAGTCTCCAATACAATGGTAGCTAGGCGGATTATCGTCTTATTTGTGGTTATTATTGGCGCAGTAGCTTTTCTAACAGGCCGCTTGATCTATGTCCAGTTTTTTAAAAATCCCTTTTTCGTCAGCAAGGCGATGGATCAGCGGCTTCAGAAAATCCCTGTTGATGCAAGACGGGGTGCGATCTACGATCGCAATGGGATTCCGCTGGCTATTTCAGTCAGTGCCAATGCGGTCTATGTTATCCCCAACGAAGTTAGGGATAAAGAAAATACCGCAAGAACCTTGGCTGAAATTCTCGCTGTTGATTATGAGTTTGTGCTGCAGCGGCTAAATAAACCTACCGCTAGTGAGTGGATTAAAAAACGGGTAACAACCGAAGAAGCACTGGCGGTTCACCGCGCCAATTTACCTGGAGTTGGAGTGGTAGATAATCCAGAGCGCTATTATCCCTATGGTTCAATTGCACCCCAGGTTTTAGGTATCGTTGGTATTGATAACCAGGGATTAGAGGGCATTGAGCTGTATTACGATCAGTATTTGCGGGGAATCCGGGGCGAGGCAGTCTTTGAGCGTGATGCAGTAGGAAGGATGATTGAAGGTGGACTGAAAGGATATACCGCAGGTATAGATGGTGCTGATATTGTCCTGACCCTGGACTTTTACATCCAGCAGATTGCTGAGCGGGAAGTTCAGCGCGCTGCTCTAGAAACTGGTTCCCGCCTAGCACTGATTGTAATTGCTGATCCCAAGACCGGCGAGATTCTAGCAAATGCAATTTATCCCAGCTATGATCTGCTCAGTTATAACGACTATCCGGTGGAAAACCGGAGAAATATTGCGGTTACTGATACTTATGAGCCAGGCTCAACCTTTAAGGCTGTAACGGCAGCAGCAGCTCTCGATGCGGGAGTTGCCTCTCTGCATACGCATTTTTTTGATCCTGGGTATATTCGAGTGTCCGGCTGGACTATTCGCTGCTGGAATCGGGGTGGGCATGGTCCCCAAAGCTTCACGCAAACTTTAGAAAACTCCTGCAACCCATTTTATGCCAAGTTAGGTATTGATCTCGGCGGTGAACGGTTTTATCAGTACTTGCGCACCTTTAAGTTTGGTCAAAAACTTGGCGTAGATTTTCCCGGAGAAGCACCAGGAACGCTGCGGCCTCCATCAGATAAGATCCCCTTGGTCACTTGGGCTAATATTGGCTTCGGTCAGGGCTTGACCACTACACCCCTGCAGCTGTTAGCAGCTTTTGCGGCAATTGCTAACGATGGTATCTTTAACGTACCGCACTATGTAAAAGCAATTCGGACACCGGAGGGTGAAATTGAACCAGAGCTTCCACCACCGGAGCGGATTTTAGATCAGGAAATTGCCAATACAGTAAGCAAAGTGCTCCGCTCAGTAATCGCTAACGGATCGGGTAAAAGGGCAGATGTAGATGGTTATTCAGTGGCGGGGAAGACCGGGACAGCGCAGCTGGTTGAGAATGGGCGCTATTCCCACTCGAAAACAGTTACTTCCTTTGCAGGATATGCTCCGGAGGATGATCCGAAAATGGTAGGTTTGATCATCATGTGGGAACCCCAGGGTGCGTTTTATGGCGGAATCATTGCTAGTCCAGTCTTTGCCAGGCTTGTGGAACAGATTATGCCTTATTTAGGGGTTAAAGCAAAAGAGACTGGGGGAATAGATCGGAGCACCGCAGTGAGGGTGCCAGATGTGTTGGGTCAGGCAACTGATGATGCAGTTAGAATTTTAAACGAAAATGGATTTCGGGTTGAAGTAGCTGGAGGCGGAACACGCATTATCGATCAAATTCCTGCTCCCAATGCAGAAGTTCCACCCCAGACTACCGTGATTATTTATACAGATTTGGACTACCTGCCGGCCTACAGCGATCTGCCTAACCCTATTGGTGTTTAAAGGCGGTCCGGCAGAGGTGATTGAGGGGGCATTCCTGGCAGTTAGGTTTTCTTGCCCTACAGATCCGCCTGCCGTGGAGGATCAGCCAGTGGTGCACATCCTTCCATAAATGCTCCGGTACTATCGCTGTTAACTGCTGCTCTGTCTGAACAGGGGTGCTGCTGTCAGCCAGTCCTAGGCGGTTGGCAACCCGGTGAACATGGGTATCAACAGGAAAGGCTGGTATATTAAAGGCGTTTGCCAGGACCACATTAGCAGTTTTCCGGCCTACTCCGGGAAGCTGCATCAGTTCTTCCCGGGTTTGAGGCACTGCTCCATCAAACTGTGTGATAATCATCTCACAGGTTTTCTTGATATTGCGGGCTTTGGTCTGCCATAAGCCCGCAGTCCGAATATATGCTTCCAATTCAGCTGTTGTTAGTTTGTGCATTGATTCCACAGTTGGATGATGGGCAAACAGTTTGCGGGTAATGATATTCACCCGCTCATCAGTGCACTGTGCTGAAAGGATAGTCGCGATCAGCAGCTGAAAAGGAGTTTCGTGCTCCAGTGCAGTTTTTGGATTCGGATAATTCTCAGCTAATATTTCTAAAACTGCGGTAACTGCAGTTTGATCCAGCATAAACTTTCGCTCCTTTTAAGGCAAAGAGCGCTTAGTTATTTCAAAGCGCTCTTCACAATTTGTGCATGCCCTGAACATCGTCCTCACTGAGTATCATTGGTTCATCTACTCGTGCAGCGGCACCGCGATCGCATTTGACGCAGGCTTCACAGTTTTTAGTCACTTTCACCAGTCCATCTTCGTCAACGATCAATCCATGGGGACAGTCGTGGACATTATCATTTAGTCGCAACAAACTGTTGATTACATCGAAAATTTTATCTTTCAGCGTCTTTTTTTCTGAAGGACGCAGATCTGCTAATGCTTCTCGATATGTTACATTTTCCTGGGTTAATCGGGATTTAGCGATGCGGTGGTAAGTGGCATAGAGGAATAAATCCGCTTCAGTTCGGTTGGGAAAGTCGTCAAGCAGTTTTTCCCTGCGAATCTCTTCGACTACAGGCAGGTAAATTTCGTGGTACCACTGTTTTGCTACATGGAGAAAACTGTCGTTAATGTAGTAGCGCTTATACTCCTCTTGTTCGTACCGTTCGATTTGCTTCAGCAGCTCTTGGTAAAGTCCTAACTCAGTAAACTGGATATCAGATAGCCCGGTACGGTATTCAAAATTTGCTCTTTCGCGCCAGAGCAGATGCTGGACTGAGTCTCCAGCTGGGAGGAATTCTGTTACGTATGCGTCGATATATATTTGGCCGATTTCTTTCGCAGCTGCTACCCGGTGATTGCCATCAACTACATAGTACTTATCTTTAACTTTATATAAATCAACAGGTGGGAGTACAACTCCATCTTCAAGTGCTTTCTTGATTCTGGCATATCGCTCCATAGCAGTGCGGGAGGTCAACCGGAAACGAAACTTGGAATCAAAATCCTGCCAGCGGTTAACAGAGCCAACAATTTTTTTAACCTCTACAGTGCGTAGTCCCAGCTCGATTGTTTCTGTGAGGTTTTGCTCCGCTACTTGGCGGTTGAATGACTCGATTGTTCCACGAGAGAACATATGGCCACCTCCTTCAGGCGTGGACTAATCCTCATCCGTATCTAAAATGTAGTAGCCGTATCCGTTAATGACCTTAGTACTGTTAACTACATCAATTCTTTTTTGTTTAAGACCGTAATTCAAATGGGTGTGACCATGAATAAAGTATCTTGGTTTATACTTATGGATCATTTTAGAAAAAGTCAAGAATCCTTTATGGGGTTGATCTTCTGCATCGTGAATGCCAAATGGAGGTGCATGGGTAAGTATAATGTCAATTTTCTTTGCCAGCATGATTTTTAAGCGCATTTTCTGCCATTGCCACCACATTTCCCGCTCGGTTCGCTGCACCGCTCTGGGGGAGTGATAAAACATGGAACCTTCAAAACCCATGATTGTGAGATCTTTCGCTTTCACGATTTGGCAGTCAATATTCTCTCCACCCTCCGGAGGTTCCCGATCATAGTCATAGTCATGATTGCCGCGAACATAGTAGAGGGGAGCATTAAAAACTGACATTAAATAAGAAAGATACCACGCTGGCAGATCGCCCGCGGATAATATTAAGTCGATATTTTCGGGGAAACGATCACGTCGAAAATGGTCATAGAGCATTGGATCGACGGTATCGGCTACAATTAAGATCTTCATGTCCTCGCCTCCCTTTTAGTATAGGGGTAGATATGCACTAATAGCAAGGCTTTCCCTGTAAAGCTTTAGTGAAATTGCTGTCAATTGTCTTCTGACTCCATAAAATAACTGGGAGAGCCGTTTTCTTCAGCAGCCACTCGTCTTTTTTCTTCAACTTCTGCTAATACCTTATCTTCGAAGGAGATTCCCCTCAGCTTCTCGAAAATAGTAGGGGGGGTTACGATGGTACTGTAGCGTTTAGGAGCATTGTACCAAACAGTTTTTTCACCTTGCACCGCTTCAACTTTAGCATGGTTTTCGTAGAGTGTAACGCGGATCCCCCACCTTTTTCCAGGTTCAATTTCAATATAAACGGCCGATTTATCAGTAGGACGGGTCCATTTGCCCTTATCTAACGATTTGATCAAGGCATTCTTCCTTTCGTTTGTTCTGAAATAATCTGGTCAACGATGATTATATTCGACACAGACTGCAAAATTCCTAGGAGGATTGTAACACATGATGATTATCCTGGTGGGATTGCTCCTAACTTCGCTGGTATGTTCTCCGGTGTCTGCTTCTGCAGCAGCTCCAGTTGAAGTGCAGGGACCAGCTGATGGCCTGCGCTTCTCTGATCTGGGTTGGTCTAAGGACGAGAATGATTTCTTTGAGTATGTCCCGAATGAAGGCGTTTTTGAGCGGGGCACCCGGGTTTGGGGATTTATGGAGGTAACTGGATTTGAAAGCTATTTTGCGGATGGACTTTATTACAACGACCTTACTGTTGATGTGTTTTTAAAAACCGGGTTTGGTTTGAGATTGTTTGGAAAGCGTGATGTGATTGAGTTTAATGATGGAACAGATGAACCTCAAGAGTACATCTGGTTTTATCTATGGGTGGATATTCCTTGGTGGGCGCCACCGGGAACGTATATTGCTGAAGTTGTTGTTAGGGATCGGGTGGGGGAACAAGAGGTTGTTCATGCTGAAAAACTAAGGGTGCGTTAGGATAAAATCATTTTGGGGGGAGATGAGATGACCATTCGCAAACAGAGGAGAAAGGAAGGAATTCCTCGGGGAGTTATCAGCAGGCTGCCTAAATACTATCGGTATTTATCCGGGCTGTCTCAAGCCCAGGAGAAGATTTCCTCCGCTGAACTAGGCAAGGCGTTAAATATGACTGCAGCTCAGATTCGCTCCGATTTAAGTTATTTTGGATCGTTTGGTCTGCACGGTTATGGCTATCGCGTTGATGAACTGAAGAATCATATCTCAGCGATTCTGGGACTGGATCGGGAATACAGTTTGGTGCTTATCGGTGCGGGCAACCTGGGGAGAGCAATTGCTAGTTACCCCAATTTTCGCAAACGGGGATTTATTATCAAAGCTATTTTTGATGCGGATCCGGAAGTAATTGGCACCGAGTTAGCCGGTTTGACGATCAGGTCCATCGATACACTTGAAGACTATTTACAGGCAAATCCCTGCGACATTGCGGTAATTACCACTCCGAAGGAGGCCAGCCAAGCAGTTTGTGATCGGATCTGCAGAGCAGGGATAAAAGCGATTTGGAACTTTTCCCCGCTTGATTTGCGTGTCCCTAATGATGTTATACTGGAGCATACTCATCTGACCGACAGCCTGCTCCAGCTTTCATTTCAAATAACCAACAATGAGACCGAAAAATCGAGCTAAACTGATTGACATTTTCTGGAATCCCGATATGATAGAAGCAATACACTGTAGTTTTTAGGTCAGCAGGAGGATTCGATTCTGATGTTGTTGGGAACCATTGTCAATACTGCAGCGATAGTATTCGGTTCTGTTCTCGGCATGATTATTCATATTCGGGATGAAATCAGAACCACCATTATGCAGGGCTTAGGCTTAGTTGTAATTGTGATCGGTATGAAAATGGGCTTGGACCATGATAATATTCTCATACCCTTGGCCAGTCTGGTGGTAGGTGGTTTTATTGGCGAAAGCTTGAAGCTGGAAGCAAAATTGTCCGCTTTGGGTGAGTGGCTCGCTCGAGGTCATGGACCGGGTGAATCAAAGCGTATAACCCAAGGCTTTGTTACAGCATCGTTAGTGTACTGTGTAGGAGCGATGGCAGTGATCGGTTCTTTAGAGAGCGGACTGCAGGGAACCCATGATACTCTGTTTGCCAAAGCGATGCTGGACGGAGTGAGCGCAGTTTTTTTTGCTTCTTCCTTTGGGGTGGGAGTGATGTTCTCAGCGGTACCTGTTTTGCTCTATCAAGGCTTAATTACCGTATTTGCTAGTTTGTTAGAACCGCTGTTTCATGCTGGTGCCCTTCAGGCACTGGGAGCAACAGGGGGAATGCTGATTGCTGGTATTGGAATAAATATTCTGGGGCTGGCTAAGATCTCGGTTGGAAATCTGCTGCCCTCGCTGGTGGTTGTAGTACTATTATCGCTCTTTTTTTAACCAATTAAGACAGAAGCTGCGCAGTGAACCAGGGTGTTCGCTGCGCAGCTTATGTGTGCCTGGCATGCTTACTGCGCCGATGGGCTGAAAGAAGCCCTGTCGCCTAACCAGCGGGAAGACAACCAGCAGGCAAGGGCGACACTGGTAACAGTGTTGTCTGGAGGAAGCCGAGGGG
>FZPS01000171.1_pt12 | contig 36917 bp, 32 predicted proteins | sample 1817821 | NCBI WGS metagenome assembly FZPS01 (sample SAMEA104158645, study PRJEB21678) | metagenome | place: Germany | collected 2015-04-21 | reverse complement strand
GAGAAACATTAAGAGCAAGAAAGGTTAGAAATCAAGTAAAAGAAGTAAAAGTTAAACTAATAGTCTATAATATAAACAAAAAAGTAATACAATTATTATGGATTAAATTAAGGATTTCTACAGAGCCATTATATTCTTAATTTTTAAGATGACTCGGCTAATAAAATTCATATGCATTACCGTTTTCTTTTGCTTTAAAGTAGTATAGAATAGAGTATACTTATTATAGATATTTTGTGAGTTAATACTGAGGAATGAAGGTTTAAAGTATTAACTATTGAAAAAAATATTATATAGTAAACCATCTATCAATTACCCATGTGGGTAGAAGTGGGCTCTTGCAGGCATCTTTATCTGCAGGATAGTTACCCTGAATCTGTGTGGTGACCCGATGCTTTGACAAACTCGTACCTGACCTGAACCAGAAGTTAAAGGTATGGAAAATCAAAAGTTCGGATTTTCCATTGCTATGATATTTTTAAATAGTTTCTAATTATATTTAGATATTGCATTTTCGAATTAGCCTAAATATTTATATTTTTATTACTTATGATATATATTAGACATAATTCTGCTAGTTAAATTTAAATTTGCTAACCTGTTATTATTTATCTATATAAGGAATTGAAGAATGAAATTCAATCAAACCCCTGACGGAGTAAGCCAGTTAATCGCTAGTAAGTGGAAAATCGGAGCAGCCCTGGCGGTAGCCCTGCTTCTATACTTCGCTTTTCTAATCCTGCTGCCCCTTGCAGACGGAATTGTACTGGGCATAGTCTTTGCTTACATTGCCAGGCCTATCCAGATAAAATTCAGAAAGTATAGAAAAATCGGGGCTCTCATAGCCAGCCTGTGCATATTCATTCCTATAGTATTCATTGTTGGGGCAGGCATTGTTGAGATTCTTAACCAGATCTCCTGGGTTATTGAGCATCAGACAGCAGTTGCGGCAGCAATTCTAAATTTTGTAAATTCCCTGAATATTCCCAGAGATATATTGGTAAGAATTAATACTGCTATCTGGGATCTCTTTACCTCGCTGCTCCCTGCGGTGGGCAGCATAGGGCTTCTTTCATATGCACAGAGTATCGGACTTTTTGTCATCAATTTTATAATTTCGATCATCTTCTGCTATTTTATACTTGCAGACGGAGACCGGCTTTACTGCGCTTTTCTTGGCGTGATACCGCAAGAATACAAGGAAATAGTAAACCGTTACGCAGGTCATCTCGATATGATCCTTAAAGGAATTTTCGTTGGCAATGCTTACTCTGCTCTGATAGTAAGTGTGACCTCGGTTCTTGTTTTCTACGCATTTGGGTTTTCCCATGTACTGGCCCTTGCAACCCTGGTCTTCATAGCTTCGATAATTCCTCTTTTTGCCGGATACATGGTACTTATACCTCTTGCTTTAATGCGGTACCTGGAGCTCGGGTTTGAGAGTGCAGCGTTTTTCTTTTTAGTCTCTTCCATCATAATCTACGGCCCTCCGGAACTGATTCTAAGACCTTACCTGACCAGCCTGAAATCGCGGATTCATCCTATGCTGCTCATGCTTGCTTTCCTTGGCGGAGCTTTTGTCGGAGGAATTGCTGGCTTTTTTGCAGCTCCTATTCTTCTGGGAGCTCTGGTTGCAGCTTACAGGGTTTATCAGGAGCAAATCCATCCCGAACTTGTAGAGGCTAACCTCGACGTTAAAAACGTTGGATACCATTGCAGTGCTGGCTCAGAGAAGTAACTTCCAGAAAATCAGGCTATATAAGTAATCCGAAGAAGGTCTGAGACATAAAAGTCTGTACGATATGAAAATATCAATCGAAAGGGATTGTTTTATATCGTTGAAGGATATTAGGACTGTCATATATTCTTCTTTACTCCATTTAATCGAGCTCTACTGACGGGTACATACTGCAAACCGTCTTGAATAAATTAATTGTTTGATTCAAAACCGAAGCAGTCCGGTACAGAATTCCAGACCGAAGTTAATTCGGGATAAAATCCCATTGTGAAAACAGGTGATAGAATGCAGTTATTGCTCATTCACTCTGATTATATTGAATACGAAACCAAAAAACAAACTCCAGTTGCTGAAAAAATCGAAGAAGCCTTAAAGTCCGGCAGGCTTGAGGAAGCACTTACCGCTTTTATGGCTGTGGAAAGTGTAGACGAGGCAAATCTTGAGGAAACCATAGAAAAAACGGTTTCCGAAATCGAGAAGGTAGCAGCCCAGGTCAAAACCAACCGTATAATGCTTTATCCTTATGCTCACTTAAGTTCGGATCTTTCCTCTCCCAAGGTTGCAGTACAGGTCCTTAAAAGAATCGAGACTGCGCTCTCAGGTAAGTATGAGGTTAAACGTGCTCCCTTCGGATGGTATAAGGCTTTCAGTATAAGCTGTAAAGGGCATCCGCTTTCCGAGCTTTCCAGAAGCATCCGCCCTGAGGCGACGGCAAAGCCGGCAGACAAGGTAGAAGAAACCGGAGAAAAGGAAGAGGTTGTTTCCGAAGCTCTCAAAGCCGAAAGTACGGCAAAATCTTACTGGCGTATCCTCACTCCTGATGGAGAACTTCATGAAGTTGAGAATTTTGACCTTTCTCCTTACCCCAAACTTCAGCAGTTCGTAAACTACGAAATTTCCAAGAGCAGGGCTGTTGAACGTGCTCCTCCCCATGTGGAGCTTATGCGGAGACTTGAGCTTGCAGATTACGAGCCTGGGTCTGACTCCGGAAATATGCGCTATTATCCCAAAGGCAGGCTTGTAAAATCCCTCCTTGAGAACTATGTGCTTGATGTCGCAACCGATTTCGGGGCAATGGAAGTCGAAACTCCTCTCATGTACGATATGAACCACCCAACCCTGAAAAAATATCTTGACAGATTCCCTGCAAGACAGTACTCCATCGAGTCCGACAAACGGCAAATGTTTCTGCGTTTTGCAGCCTGTTTCGGGCAGTTCCTTATGAATCACGACATGACAATTTCCTACAAGAACCTGCCTCTTCGGATGATTGAAATGACCCGCTACAGTTTCAGGAAGGAACAGCGGGGAGAACTTGTGGGCTTGAGAAGGCTTCGAGCTTTCACCATGCCTGATATGCATACTCTCTGCGCAGATATGGACCAGGCTGTGGACCAGTTTAAGCAGCAATATGACCTCTGTATCGATGTGCTTGAAAATATTGGAATCCATATTAATGATTACGAGGTTGCTATCCGCTTTACCAGAGACTTTTATGAGTCGAATAAAGAGCTTGTAGTCAATATGGCAAAAACGGTCAATAAACCCGTGCTTGTTGAGATGTGGGATACCCGCTTCTTCTACTTCGTGCTCAAGTTTGAATTTAACTTCGTAGATGCCCTTGCAAAGGCAAGTGCACTTTCCACGGTTCAGATTGATGTTGAAAACGCAGAGAGGTACGATATTTCCTATGTAAACCCGGATGGCAAACTGGAACGACCCATCGTGCTTCACTGCTCTCCCAGCGGGGCAATCGAGCGCTGTATTTACGCTCTTCTTGAAAAGGCTGCAATGGAAACTGAAAAAGGAAAGGTTCCCATGTTGCCTGTCTGGCTTTCTCCTACCCAGGTAAGGATTGTGCCGATTTCAGAAAAACACACTGCCTTTGCTGAAGAGGTTTCACAAAAACTGGACTGCAGGGTTGATATTGACGACCGCGACCTGTCAGTAGGCAAGAAAGTCAGGGATGCAGGCAGGGAATGGATTCCTTACGTGGTGGTCATTGGAGATAAAGAAATCGAGGAAGGCAGCATTAACGTAACCATCCGAGCCGAGTCTGCACAGGATAAGCCGAAAAAAGTGCAGATTACTCCGGAAGAACTCAACATGAGGGTCAGAGGCGAGATTGTAGGAAAACCGTACCGAAAACTGCCGCTTGCAAAGTGTCTCTCTTTAAGACCGAAGTTCTTCTAAATGCTTTAAAACTCAATAAATTATCTAAAAAGGGTTACCTGGAGACCATCGAGGAAGCAAAATTCCTTATTTGCTTCTTCCTTCTGGCCTTTTCGGCATAACATATATATTGACGTAATTCTTATTAGTGAAAAGGGATTCCTTTTGAATAAAAGCAGTTCTAGGGTTATTCTTCTTCGCTTCTGGACGAAATGATCCTGACTCAAGTTTTCTGGACTGAAATTTTTACCAATTATTTGTAAGTTACGGGGAGTTACTTCTTATAAGGTTTACACTACATGCAACATTTCCTGTTGCATGGCTATACCAGTTTCCCAGAAACCTTTTTGTAAGGCACTTTCTGGTTTTGAATAAACATTAAAAAGTTTATACAGTGAAAAGTATAAGGACAGCGTACTGATGACGAGTTTAAATGAAATTCCAGCACGTACGGAAACCGTCGAGCTTGAACCCCTGAGGGAAGATAAAAAGAAAATCTTCGAGGATATTCTGAAATATTTTGAAACCAATCAGAGCGGCTATATCAAGGTTCCTACAGGCTGGGGTAAGACCTTTCTTTCGAAGCATATAATGAAAAAGTACTATGATGAGGGAAAATTTGTGCTTTTCCTTGTCTCGAAAAATAACCTTCTTCTTAGCCAGACTTATTACAACAGGAAGAAAAATCAGCCTCTTTTTCCCAACAGCGCCCTTCTGTCCTCCGAACGAAGGGTGGACAGAAAAGAACTTGCTGCTACTTTGAGAGCCCTGGGTCAGAAAAAGGGCGAAGGTTTCGTACTTTTTGCCTCTCTGCAAACTGTACTCGGGAAGCAGAGCGCTGAGATTAAAGACCTGATTCTTAAATTTACTGATCTTGTTATTGTAGATGAGATCCATAATTTCATAAATAACCGGGGAAATGATTTTCTCAATGAGTTCGGGGAAAGGACAAAAATTCTGGGAATGACCGCAACCCCGTTCCAGGGTGTTGTCGGGAACGTCAAATTCGTGGATGAAATTGCAGGGGACATGAGGGAGATATACGCAAAAACCCTTCCTGAGTGCATCCTAGACAATGAACTTGCACCCCTTAAATATACGATTGCTGAGAGCTCGGAAGATATATTTGAGATTTTTGACTTTGAAAAAGGACTTGGCGAGCTTGATAAACAGGACCTATTCCTTGATTGCAGCACTCCCGACCGATTGAAAAAGGTAATCAGAAGAACTCAGCTTGCAAAAGATGTGTATGATTCCATGGTAATACAAAGGCATGCAAAAACGCTTGTCTTTTGTGCCCCTGTCAGGAAACGCGTCTATGGCGCAGGGGGAGACGATAAAGAAATTAATGCTTTCCATGCAAAGCTTGCCTCTTCGATTTTCAATGGGGATATTTCGGCCAAGAAATTCGAGAAAGATATAGAACCTGTTCTACCTGTAGATTTTAAGAACTATACTTCTGAAGGGAAGTTCCGGGACGCTGTTTTTATAAGCTCCGAGCTGCCCAAGGATGAACAGAATACTATTCTTGCAGCTTTCAGGGAGATGGGAAAGCCTCCCTATGTACTGTGTACAGTCGGCATGCTGATTGAAGGTTTTGATTTTCCGGGACTGGAAACTCTTATTTTGCTGCGCCCCACCCTGAGCATGCGTCTCTTTGAACAGCAGGTAGGAAGGGTGACAAGACTTTCCCCCATATCAGGAAAGCAGCAGGGCAACATCTTTGAGATTTCGGACAGTATTGATTCTCTCTACCAGCGTTTTGGGGAAGGTGTTTTCTCCGGGGAGAAGGTTGACCAGGTTCAGATGCTCCAGCCTGAGATCCGCCTTGAAGAGCTTTTCTCCGAAGGGGATGCAGCCAGGGCAATCGAGGAAGGGAAGATCGAGATTAAGAAGGTGGAACTCGGGCTCCGTGGAAAGGGAAAAGGTGCTAAGGTTACGGAAGTCCCTGTAAGGCTTCCTCCAACTGCCATTCGGGCAAAATATTTCTCACGCTTGCTTGCACTGACAGAGGAGAAGGATGTCGGGGCTTTTGAACGGGAAAAAAGAGAACTCATGCGGGCTGCTCTGAAATTCCGGGTCAGGGAACTCAGGGATGCAGAAGAGTTAGCAGAGCTTTCAGCCAATATTAATAAGCTCAAGCGGGAGGCCTATGAAGACCGCAGGCTTGGGGATGTCTCAAGGCAGCACAAACCTAAGGTTTTCGGTGAAGTCGAATGGCTGCTTAAACTCCAGGCTCTGAACTCCCTTAAGTACGAAGGAGGACACCTCTCATTGCCAGAGAAGAACCGGATCTTAAAAACCATGGGTTTTGAGCCCGACTTCCGGAAAATAGACAGCCACAGGCTCAAATGCCTGAAACTCGGTTCGGCGCAGAAAACCATCCCTGAGCTTGTAAAAGTGCTAGGCTTTGTAAGCCGCCTCTCATCTTCGGAAACCTACCAGTTCCTTGACAAGAAGAAAAAAGAACAGTGGAAACGGGAGCTTCTGCCTGCGGTTTACTGGGGTTTCTGCTTTATCGAAGATTCTCCGGAACTGAAGGAGCTTTTTGAATCTACGGAATGGGACAGGCGGGTCAAGAATATCATAAGGCAGAAGTAATCGGCGGTCCTTGATTAATACTTGAGAGTATCCAGCAACACATATTGCTGGAATTTTATTTTCTCTTTTGCTTCCTTGCAGAACTGAAATCGGCTCGCCGGTCTGATAAGTAATTTATTTGACCTGTAAATCGCTTTTTAATCTAATGGTAATATATGCTTCCGCCAGCTTGTCTGGCAACCATTCAAAAAAAAGAAGGTGCAGATCGGCGTGATACAGTGAATAATGTTATATTGTTAAAAACACTTGCATCTAGTTCTCTTGAGCGCAATATTCCATTAAATGTAACACCTTCATAGCCAATATCATTTAAATTTGGCATCAAAGAACAGATGGTAAATTTTTTATGTGAGGAGGTCTTTCCAGACTTAAGAACTTGACTGGTGGAATATATGTAAAATGTACTTTCACGGAATAAAAATAAGAAATTAAGTAATCATTGTATCCTTCGTCCATGCAATTATCAAATCAATATATTCCACAGGCAAAGAAAAAGGAAATAATAAGTCCTGGCTGTCTAAATAGTCGTTCTTAACAGGTTCTGATACTAATGGCTCAAATTATCGTCGATGAGAATAGCTGCACGCGTTGCGGTATTTGTGTAAAGATTTGTCCATCGGGCATTATAGGTCCGGTTGATGAGGATCATCTCCCGCAGGTACAGGATGAATATGCTTCTCACTGTATGTACTGCGGGCACTGTGAAGCTTTTTGCCCTTCCCGGGCTCTCACTTTGAATTTCCGTCCTGAGGAGAAGGTTTCCCTGCCAGTCGATGCCGGTATAATTTCCGCGGAAGACATAGGGTTTTATCTTAAAAGACGCAGGTCTGTGCGGCATTATACTTCAGAGCCCGTGCCAAGGGAAAAAATCCTCGAGGTGCTCGATATTGCCCGCTACGCCGCATCGGGAACCAACAGTCAGCCTGTCGAGTGGCTGGTTATCCATGATCCGGAAAAAGTCAGGAAAGTTGCCGAACTAACCATTGAATGGATGAAGAGCCTGGAAAATACCCCGAATCCCATGAGTGGCTACGTGCCAGTACTTATTTCGGCATGGGAGCATGGTAACGATGTCATCTGCCGGGGTGCCCCACACCTGCTTTTTGCCCATATCCCAGAGGAAAGCCCGATTTCACCTGTTGATGCCATTATCGCCCTTACCCATTTTGATATAGCTGCGCCAGCATTCGGAATCGGAACGTGCTGGGCTGGCTTTGTCGCAGCGGCAGCCACCTTTTATGAGCCTCTCCAGAAAGAACTCGGCCTGCCCGCAGGAAGAAAATTTGCCTATGCAATGATGTTCGGCTACCCACAGTACAAAGCACATGGAATCCCTCGCAGGAAACCTCTTAAGGTCACATGGCAGTAAGATCCTTAGATTTGAGAGGATTTAACGGTTTTAAGAAACTATAAAAGCTTTTGAAAAGCTTTTAAGAGTTTTTAGGGGTTTTTAAACGTTTTAGGAACTATTTAGTCTTTCTTATTATCTTTCTTATTATTATCTTTCTTATTATTATCTTTCTTATTATTATCTTTCTTATGTTTTAGGGAATGAGTTAATTAACATGAAATAATATTATAAAGAAATAAAAGAGGTTCATATAATGGACATATTGAAAAAGATCTTTGGTAAAAAAGAAGCCGAAACCAGAATGGAATCTAAAAAAGCTAGAGATGATGCAAGAAGAGAAAGAATAAAAACACCTTCACCGTCAAAAACCTCAATTATTGACAAAATTAAATCACAAAAAGCACAGAATGCAAAGAAGGCACCAAAAGGCAAAGCCGAACGTGCAGCACAGAAAGCCGCTCAGAAATCAGCACAAAAAACGGCACGGAAAGCAGTAAAGCGTAGATAAACTGTTCTTATTCTCTTCAATCTATATTTTAATTCACAACCGACAGTCCATTTTAATTTACATGCGGCAAACTAACATTAGATTTGAAGCTATCATGAAGTTGAAACTATTATGAAACTGAAACTATTATGAAACTGAAACTATTATGAAACTGAAACTAGTAGGAAACTGAAACTAGTAGGAAACATTACTGATGGCGTTTCATTCGCTCAATGTTTAAAATAATGTAGTTCGCCTGTATCTCTTTCCCCTGTCCGGGTGGTCTTCCTTCGGAGAGTAATCTATAGCACTCATAAGTCTGTCAATAAAACCTATCTGTCCTTTTCGGATTTTCTTCCTGGCCAGCTCGATATCAAACCAGCCTGCTTTGTCGACTTCGGGAAACTCCTGTATTTTCCCGGAGTTTTTTGGCCACTCAAGCTTAAATGTATTACTTACAACACTTGTTACATCCAGATCTCTTTCAAGAGCCCATACGTGCACTATCTTCTTGCTTGGCTGGTTTAACTCTCCCAGATCAATGAACTCTCCGTCAACCTCAAAACCTGTTTCTTCTTTAAACTCTCTCTTTGCTGTGTCAAGGGGAGTCTCATGCCCCTCGGGCAGCCCTTTAGGTATTGACCATGCTCCTTCGTCTTTTTTTGTCCAGAATGGCCCACCTGGATGAACCAGCATTACTTCGAGTCTCTCATTCCTGAACCTGAACAAAAGAATGCCATAACTATAAACACTCACTTTTCTACTTCCTCTGCAGACTGCTTTGATCTTCAGATTTTATAGTAAACTAATAGTGCTTCCTTCTAAATGAAGCGGAACAACCACTAGCCGTTTAATAAGATCAAATGATTTATTGATGTCTGTGTCTTACAATCAGAAATGCCCCAAACAAGCCTGTAAGTGCCCAGAAAGAGCTTATAAACGGGACATTTTCTGATTCCAGTGTGGAACTTGAATTTACTTCCTGTTTGGCTGTATTTTCTGTACTATTTGATATTTCTTCACTATTTGATACTTCGGAGTTATTTGATATTTCTTCACTATTTGATACTTCGGAGTTATTTGATATTTCTTCACTATTTGATACTTCGGAGTTATTTGATATTTCTGTACTATTTGATATTTCAGTATCATTTGCCTTATTGTTGGTCTGACTAATCGTACTCAGCAACTCGCTCAGAGTGATGTTCTCATCAGGTGTTATGGCTCTCTCATCATCGGTTAATGTATATTTTCCCTGGTAAAAATTCGTGACAACGAAATGTTCAGGGCCAATATCCTTTGTAGCAGGGCTAGTATCATTACACAGATAAAGCAAAACCTTTTCTGAATTATTGAATTTTGGGTCAGCATCTGTAGTTATACTAACTCTTCCAACAGTCCCGCCCACAACTCTCACAATAACCTCTCTGGATGGTAACGGGTTTTTAAGGTATTCATCAACACTTATAACGATGTCAGTGTAGATGGTGTCGTCAAAATAGTCAAGTTCAGCAGCTGGTTTACCAGGATGTTTCCCATCTTTGGTATTCCATCTGGATGGAAGTATCTCTTTAACGGTACCTATTAAAATTGTGTCGGAGTATTCTATTAATTCTTCGTGATCGTATAGTATAAAGTCTATACATATGTTAATATCAATGGGTTCACGGCTTCTGTTCTCGGTTTTGATTCCAGCCTGAGAGGAATCATTATTTTCGAGTTTGATACTTTCATCTGAAGGACCGGACAGTACTACCGCATTTGATGTCAGTAAAGAAAGAGCAACAATCAGAAAAAGTCCGTATTTTAGAATATTGCTTATGGTCTCACCTGCTAATGCATTGAGTTAAAATAAAATTTATTAGTACTCTAAAAACTATTAATTACTTTTGAATAAATAACTATATGTTTTTCTGCCAATTCTCGCAATTATCTTCTATCCTCCGTTGTTATGAGAGAAATAAATTGATAATTTATAGATACTTTTGATTCTTATAGCAATAGTATGAAAAATAACATAATTTACCACTATTGTAGCATGGATTCATTCTTTGGAATCATTACAAACAAAAACATCAGATTATCCGATGCCTACAAAACAAATGATTACATTGAGTTAGAGTGTATTTTTTCCGTTATGGAAAAATCTATGACCAATCTTCTTAAATCTGAATTTGTACACGCAATTCAGGGAAGTTATCAACGATGGTTGGAAACTTATTTTAGGCCACATATAGCTTGCTTTTCTAAAAAAGGAGATTTACTGAGTCAATGGAGAGCTTATGCAAATGATGGGAAGGGCATCTCAATAGGGTTTGACAGGAGATATTTTGAATCAATAAAAGAACTCGATAACAAGGAATTTGAGATATTTGATGTAATCTATCGATATGAAGAACAAGAAAAATTGTTAAGGAATCTGTTTTCTACAATAAGAGCAGACAATTTAAAAGCTTTGGAAGATTTTTATATCAATAAAGGAAATAAAAATTATTTTCAAGAAATTGTGCTTGCTAGTGTACTTTTAAAATATAGGGTAATATTTAAAAATGAAACTTTTTCTGAAGAGAAAGAAGTTAGATTAGTTCATGGTTTTGATAGAATTGCCGCAGAACCAGATATATTTGAATACCGAGTTACTCAAGACGATTTAATTTCTTTTGTGGAATTACCAATAGATATTAAAACTGATTACCCTCCAATCAAAGAGATTATCCTGGGACCAAATTGTAAAGTAAACCCAGGCAGTTTGAGACTTTTTTTAGAACAAAATTTACCTCATACTTCATCTGAAATAAAAATAGAAAAATCAAAGTCAAGTTACAGGTCATAGTTATTACATGCAGCCCTATTAGTCAGAAAAATTTCATTTTCATTTCTATCATATAACCCTAAAGAGTGGATAAATATCTTCACCGTGTTGTCAATCTGCTTATAGAACTCTCATACTGGCTTTTCTGGCTCAACTTTTCTCATTTAACGGTCAAAATATGAGAAACTTTTAACTTAATTCCAAGAATTAATAGTCGAGGCATCCATTGTCATCGTGGGCTTTCCAGTTTTTAAAAGTAAGCATAGCGGTTTATAAAAACTTGCCTCTATAAAGTCAATGAAATCCAACTATGTGCTTTAATAAGAGCGTTGCACAAGATAAATATTTTAACATATTTTTCCTAAATTTTTATATAATCAGTGAACAAGTAATATACGTTAACTAAATTTCTCGAAAAAGAACTGCATACCTGAATCTTATTACAACCTAAAATTTCCTACGATTCAATGCAGGCTACAATTACAAATTCTCTATAACTTTATACTCCATATAAACTGCTTTATTACAATTTTCCCTGTGATTCCATGAAAGATAAAAATAACCGTTATATTCCTAACCCCAGGGAGTTTGCCAGCGAAATAACAGAAGAAACCAGGCAGCTCCGCCAGGAAATTGTTGAGGGGATCACGCGTATATATTATCCTCTGGACTTGAGGAGAAATGATTCCCTTAAAAGCCTGAGCCGCAACCTGATTGATTTACTTGAAAAGAGACTCTGGCTGAAAATCCTGATAGGTATGGGACTTGGGGTACTTTTCGGACTTTTTCTGGGACCCTTTGGAGGATATATCGATCCTGTGTCTGCGGAAATTATAGGAGAATGGATTGCTCTTCCCGGCTATATCTTCCTCGGGCTCCTGAAGATGATTGTTGTTCCTCTTGTTTTTGCATCGATTATCCTAGGGGTAGCCTCAAGCCAGAGCCTTAGCGAGTTAAAAAAGACAGGGTTCTTTACAGCCGTCTACTTTGCAGTGACCACGGCAATTGCAACGGCAATAGGACTTGGGATGGCACTTTACATCCAGCCCGGAAAATACATAAGCGGAGATCTTATTGAAAGTGCGCTTGGAGGAAAGGTTCAGGCGATGTCTGCCAATATGACTTTTGACGCTTCTATTCTTACTCTCCCTTCTTCGCTTGTTGGAGGGCTCCTTCCTACAAACCCTCTCGGTGCCATGGTTAATGGAGAGATGCTTCAGGTTGTCATTATTGCAACCATTATAGGTATAGCCCTTGTTTCTCTGGAAAAAAGCCAATCCACCCCTATGGTCAGCTTTCTGAATTCAGTGCAGGCTATTTGCATGACTGTGGTCAAATGGAGTATGTCGCTTGCTCCTATTGCCGTTTTCGGGCTCCTTACCAAGTTCACAATCAAGCTCGGGATAGACGCCCTAATGGGGATGGCTATATACATCGGCACAGTGCTTGCAAGCCTGCTGCTCCTTATGTGCTTTAATCTGCTAATCATCACTCTTGTTGCCAGGTACAATCCTTTCAAATTTCTCAAGGCTATCCGTGATGTCCTGCTTCTTGCCTTTTCGACTTCAAGTTCTGCTGCGGTTATGCCCGTGACTCTAAAAACCGCAGAGGAAAAGCTGGGAGTAAGGCCTTCAATTTCCCAGTTCGTAATCCCTCTTGGTGCAACCGTGAATATGAACGGGACTGCGCTTTATCAGGGCGTAGCAACAGTCTTTCTGGCCGATGTCTTCGGCATAAACCTCGGGCCTCTCCAGCTCCTTATCGTGCTTATTATGGCTGTTGCGGCTTCCATAGGGACTCCTTCTATCCCTGGCGTAGGAATTGTCGTCCTTGCTATGATCCTTGAGAGTGTCGGAATCCCTGCAAGCGGGATAGCGCTCATAATTGGAGTGGACAGAATTCTTGACATGAGCAGGACTGCAGTAAATGTAGCTGGAGACCTTGTAACCTGTAAGGTTATGGACCGGTTGCTCGGAGAAAAAACAGAAAAATCACAAGAAGAAATATCTGCCAGGGCACAAAAGGCTTCAGAAGGCAAAAAAGAAGAAAAGGCTTCAGTAAACAGTGAGCATGCAGCACTCGAAAGTTCTAACGTTTGAATTCAGTCCATATGCTCACTTTCCATTCACAATACCATTGTGTTTTCTTTACCGAAGGCATCCCAATAAATAGTTAAATAGTCATTTATAAGATTTCTTAACTCACACCCCTCTCTTTTCCCTGTACATCTTTAATGCCTGCCTGACCCTTTCTTCCTCAATTATCCCTGTAGTCGAGGGTGTTTCAAAAAACCTTTTCGGGAGAGTAAGATTTTTGAATTTGAAACCGAATTTCTTCTTCAGTTCATATTTTTTCCTGAAAATGTCCTTGCTCAGAGCTTTCAATTCTTCTTCGGTTCGATCTATTCCTATGGACTTAAGAGCCAGGATCACGTTTTCGTATGTGTAAACATTCCTCCCAAAAAGGCAGGGAACAAGACAGTTAAGGATACTTCTGCGGTCTTCTTCTTCAATTATGGTATCTATAATTTCCTCATCCGACATTGGATGGTTAAAGGCTTTCTGATCTGCACCATATCCCGCATTGTCAAGATGGGAGTGCCGAAAGCCTACAGCAAGCCCCACAATATTTCCAAGCCCTGTATGGTAGCCAGGAATTTCCAGACCCCCGAGCTGGACTGCAAAATCTTCTCCCCCATACTTTTTTGAAGCATAGACTACTCCCTTCCCGAGAGCTCTGTAAAAGTCATTTGGAGCCTTGACTAAAAGGTCTATTGCCCTGAGATATGCACCTTTATTCCCCCAGGAGAGTTCAAGCCCCATAGTCTCATCGGTTGAAATCTTCCCACGCTGCTGCATCTCCGTAGCCCAGGCGAGTACGACTCCCATGCTAATAATATCAACACCTGCCTTTTCACAGGCTTCAATAAGCTCAAGCACGGCTTCAGGATCGGCTACTCCCAGATTTGAGCCCAGGGCATAAATCAATTCGAAATCATAGGAAATGTTTAAAGCTTCATACTCATGGGCTTTTGAGAAAGCCCGTTTCAGCATGGCTATATGGACGCAACCGATTGGACAACCTGCGCAGGAAACCCGTCTCAAAAGATACTTTTCGGCAAAAAGTTCTCCTGATATAGTTTCAGCTCCTTCGAAGAAAGCTGCCTGCAGGTTTCGTGTAGGCAGGCCTTTAAGCTCGTTCAGTACCAGGATGTTCTCGCTTGTGCCCAGATTGTGGTACTTCTCGGTAAGTTCGGTTTTCACAATTAAGTCATAGAACAGGCTGCAGGTCTTCCGGTAGGCTTTGTGATCAGGGCTTTTCAGTTCCCGGTTTCCTGAGATGAGCAAAGCCTTAAGTTTTTTTGCCCCAAAGACCGCCCCAAGCCCGAGGCGCCCGAAGTGGCGGTAAGTATCAACATTAACATCAGCGTATGTAACCCCTATTTCTCCTGCAGGTCCTATCCGGATGATGCTGCGCCTGCCTGCACCGGGTTCTACCTCGCGCAGGATTTTCCCCACATCAATTGCTGAGGAAAGGTGCCATATGGAAGATGCGTCCCTGAAGGAAACTTTGTCGTCGTGGACTGCCACATACACAGGATATTTTGAAGCTCCCTTGATAACAATTGTTTCGTACCCTGAATAACGCATGGACATGGCAAGATGACCGCCTGCGTAGGATTCTCCCAGTTCTCCATTATGAGGGGAGCGGAACAGTGCAACAGCCTTGGTACATGTCGGGTAAACGCCCGAGAGCGGACCTGTACTGAGGATAATCGGCATTTCTGGGTCAAGCGGCTCCGTACCTTCTTTATACTCTTCAAGCATGAGGTTTGTGGCAACTCCTATGCCTCCCAGATATTTCTCATAAAGGTCCGGTCTTTCCTCAACGTGATAGCTCTGGCTGCTCAGGTCAATGTAGAGTATATTCTTAAGCCCCTCGATAGCGTACTTTTCGGTTGTCATTTTTCCTCCCCAAGCTCTTTTCCCCCATAAAGGTCTTTATGGGATGCAGTCGGGCTGATCGGGCTTGTATCCGGAGCCGGGCTTGTATCAGTAATTATTATTTCCCCACTGTCCTCAACCTCAATCATCTCCAGCACATCATGGGGACAGAATTTCGGGCAGACCCCACAGTGTTTGCAGATTACGGCTTTTTTTTCCGCATCTAGATGGATGGCTCCCATTAAGCAGGCTTCTATACAGTTTCCGCAGCCATCGCAAATATCTTTGTTGAGGTTTACCCCTCCCCCTTTCCGTTTGGACAGCGCACCAATTGGGCAGGCCCTCATGCACGGAGGGTCTATACAGGCATGACAGACGATTTGAACATAAGAAGTTTCGATACCACCGCGCGTCTGTATATCAATCCGGCTGTTTTTCAAAGATATGGTATCATACCATGTCCTTGCGCAGGCCATCATACAGGAGTAGCAGCCTATGCAGCGGGCTGGATTAGCGACCTTTAATCTTTTTGCCATTATTCCCCCCTCAGATTTTCCTTTAGGAAGTACGCATCTCCGGTTTATATAATCTGGTATTGTAATTCCGCAGCGGATCAAGTCCCAGGCTTACGGAACATTATGTTTCCTAAAAACGGCAAGGCTTTCCTGTATGATATCTAGGGCTACATTTAAGGAGACACTTACTTTAATGTGAATCGAAATGTTTTTATTTTCGATTCGCGTAATAGGAAAGTGGGTTCCGGTTTGTAAGACGATTTAATAAAAAGCTATCTAAGATACTCTCGCTTGGAAGGTTAATATGCAACAGATTGAAACTATACAGCAAAACAAGATGATGCAGCAAAATAAAGTGATAATCGGTGCTTTCAGCTTACTGTTTACTTTGTTGACGCTTATAAGCTTGTTCTGGATCTGATTCGGCTTCATTGTGATTCCTCGGGAAGCGGCAATTTGACTTTCCGAATTATGGAAAGTTTTCTCCAGAATATACAGGGCTTCTTGTGAAGCACAGATGCAAAGAAAGTTGTGTCAACCGGAACCGAGGTTTTCTTTGCGGTTCCTTCAATTATTTTAAAATCTTCCTTAATTTAAAAAACTCAGATTTTCCCTGGCTTACAGCTAATTTCAGCCTTATAGTGCAGGTTTAACTATTCTAGCTAATAGTTTGTTTCTGGGTTTTTATCTTTCACCAGCAATTTACGTTTTCCTGCGAGCTTCCTTGCTGGAATGCTACTTTTACTATTTCTTCCAACAGCAAAAATTATTTTTTATAAGAATTAAGTTATACCTTCAAAACATCTATTTGTGTGAACTTATATTGCTACTTGAGGGTGAGATACATGGGAAAATGTGAAAGCTGCAGAAAAGAAGTTGATAATTTATTAACAGTCAAAGGGCAAAGACTCTGCACCGAATGTGCCGTTAAAGCCCAAAAGGATCTTGATCCCGACAGCCTGAATTTCAGCGCATGCATTTGACTATCTGATTGGAAAGAGCTTTTCAGGCTTATTTTTCTTTTTTAAAGCAGAATGTTTTCTTCTTTAATTTTCCATTATGACACAATCGCGTATAATATCTAAAATAAACACTAAAGCGTGCTTTTATGAAATTTTCGCCTTCAATCTTTTGATAGTAATATTTAAATGATATATGAGTATATTCAAATATACTCATATATGATGTGGTATTAGTGGACATCGTTCATATACTTAAGGCACTTGCTGATGAAAATAGAATAAGAATGATAAATCTCCTTAGAAATGGGGAATTATGTGTCTGTGAAATTGAAGCAGTTTTAGGTGCTAAACAATCTAACGTATCCAGGCATTTAAATAAACTGAAAGTTGCAGGGCTCATTACTTCTGAGAAAAAGTCTCAGTGGGTTTATTATCGGCTTAACGAGCCTACCTTCCAAAAATTTCCCTTTCTTTTAAACATTATCAATGAAGAGTTAGAGAAAATCGACATCTGTAAAGAAGATTTAAAGTTATTAGAAAAGTTCAGGAAAAGTTGCAGATGCTGCGATTGAATAAAAAAGACCAGTTTGCTAAAAAAGTGACCGGAGTAATCGTTTTGGAAAACACAGTTTCATCGAGATTATCATTCTTAAATCGTTATTTGACTTTATGGATTTTTCTAGCAATGTTTATTGGTGTAGGGCTTGGTTTTGTCTATCCTGGTTTTGCAGTTTTCTTGAGGAGTTTATCCATAGGAACGACTTCGATTCCCATAGCTATTGGTTTAATAGTAATGATGTATTCTCCTTTAGCACGGGTAAAATATGAAGAATTAGGTAAGGTATTTAGGAATCACAAAGTATTAAGCCTGTCCTTATTGCAAAATTGGATTATTGGTCCTATTTTAATGTTTATACTTGCAATTGTATTTTTGAGAGATTATCCTGAATACATGGTAGGTGTTATTCTAATTGGTCTGGCCAGATGCATAGCTATGGTAATTGTTTGGAATACTCTGGCAGATGGGGATAACGAATATGCTGCTGCTCTTGTTGCTTTCAATTCAATCTTTCAGTTAGTCTTTTTCTCAATTTACGCTTACTTTTTTATAACTGTGCTCCCTGAATGGATAGGATTAAGTGGAATGGAAATAGATGTATCAATAGTAGAGGTTGCTCAGAGTGTTGCTATCTATCTTGGAATTCCATTTGCAGCTGGCTTTTTAACTCGTTATTTCTTACGCCCCTCAAAAGGAGCAGAATGGTACGACAAAAAATTCATTCCAAAAATAGGCCCTATTTCTCTTTACGCTCTTTTATTTACAATTGTTGTTATGTTCTCGTTAAAAGGAGAATACATTGTTACCCTGCCTTTAGACGTAGTAAGAATTGCTATTCCCCTCTTAATGTATTTCATAATTATGTTCACTGTCTCCTTTTTTATCGCTATGAGAATAGGGGTAAATTATGGACAGACAACATCCCTTTCTTTTAGTGCAGCAAGTAATAATTTCGAACTGGCGATTGCAGTGGCGATAGCAGTTTTCGGCATTGACTCCGGGCAGGCATTTGCAGCAGTAGTAGGTCCTTTAATTGAAGTGCCGGTTATGATAGGGCTTGTTAATGTTGCACTTTACTGGAAAAAGAAATATTGTGTTTCCTTCAAAATGTGTGGAGAGTAACCTCACATCATCCACCTATGGAGACAAATCTCCTGATTATGGGAGTTAGAATGAGAGTGATTTTCTGGATAAACAATCTAAAAAGAACTGCAAATCTAATCAATAGGTGCATATTCAATTCTCAGGCGTTGATAAATTATGGATGCAAATGAAAAAAAACAGGTAATTAAAGAAAAATATGGGAAAATTGCAATGGTAGGCGGATCCTGTTGTTCTAGCAGATGCTGCGAGGATTCAAATGTTATAGATCTCTCAAAATCTATTGGTTATTCTGAAGATGACCTTAAAGCTGTCCCGGACGCAAATCTTGGCCTTGGTTGTGGCAACCCCGTAGCTTTTTCAGAACTTAAAGCAGGAGATATTGTTCTTGACCTTGGCTCAGGTGCAGGATTTGATTGCTTCCTTGCTGCACAAAAAATAGGAAGCTCAGGAAAAGTAATCGGAGTTGATATGACTCAGGCCATGATTGAAAAGGCGCAGGCAAATGCCCTGAAATATGGTTATTCAAATGTCGAGTTTCGGCTTGGAGATATTGAAGACCTGCCTGTTGGGAGTGAGTCAGTAGATGTTATTATTAGCAATTGTGTAATTAACCTGGCTCCAGACAAAGAAAAAGTTTTTAGGGAAGCCTTCAGGGTTTTGAAGCCAGGAGGTGCAATGTATATTTCGGATACGGTCCTGCTGGCTGAGCTTCCAGAGGAATTGAGAAAGGATAAAGACTTACTTGCAGGCTGTGTCGCAGGTGCTTTGCTTAAAGAAGAGTATCTAGCCCTTTTGAAAAAGGTTGGATTTTCCGTTGAAATCCTGAATGAAGATCTGGATATAAGTAAAAGAAAATATAATGGGCTACCTGTAGAAAGTTTGCAATTTAAAGCCTGTAAATAAGGTTAAACTTTGTTTTGCTTCAATAATCTTTATTAGATCTTAAGTACTGATCCAGGCTTATATGATAAGTCTGGAGAAAGACTTGAAGCGAGTTTTACAGGAGAATAAAGTTTATGCGCTGAAGGTGTTGTGCAAACACACACAGAAAGCAATTCATCCCTCAAGGAAATCTGTCCTAAATATAATTAAAATAATAGGTTAAATACAAAAATTATTTGGTATTGTTAACTAAATATAGATAACTCTTTATTTCTATATTCCATTAAGAGAAGAACCGAATACTTTAGCATCTCATCTCAAGACTCTTAGTATAACACTTTGTCTTTCGTCCAACCTTGCCAGAAAGTGCCTCAATATGCTATTATATCCTTCAGTTGTATACGTTTTTGCTTTGGATTGAGATATGGGGATACAAACTTATTCATAACAATACGATAATTATAACTATAATTATAAGTATAACTATAGCAAATATATCATAAAGATTATAAACTTTAAAGAATATTTTCATTTTATGTCCAGATTATTAACAGAACTCGAAGAGAATATTTTTGACTTTATTGAACAACGTGGTAATGTCAGAACAAGAGAAATTGCTGAAGAGTTTGGCGAAGGCGAATACGATATATCAGTTCCAACAAACATGTTTATAGCATGTGGATTTTCTTATGAAGTAAAAATAGCTTTGAGAAATCTGATAAATAGAGGTATTGTCTTTTATATTCCAGATACAGAACTTATTGAGTCTTATGATCCTGCTACTTCAATAGCTGAGTTGATATATGAAGTTCCCAGAACTGGATATGTTCAACCTTTTTACCTGCCCTGTCGCCTTTATACTTTTGATAGTGCTTATGACTATGTACGAGAAAATTTTACAGATCCAGATCAAAAGAATCTCATGCTATTGTTTATGCATGAGAAGAAGCAGGCAGGCTGTGATTAATCTCTACTGTAAGATTTAAATGACATGTTAGTATCTGGAATACATGGCTTATAGAGCAAGATCCGAAGGGTATATACGTTGTGAAAGTCTTTCCTCCCTGATCGTATTACAGAGAGAGCTACTCTTGAAGAAGCCCTAGCAAAACCAAATATGCTCCACAGCACAGAACTGTTTAATTATATCACAATTGACTTCCACCACAGACCAATTGTCTCTTACAATCCTATTATAAGGACAATTAATAGGTTCAAAAGTATCATTATAAGGTAGTGTGCATAAGGTAGTTCAATCACATTTAAAAACCTTGATTTTAGACATATTTAGCATATTATAACTCAACTCTATCTTATGAAGCCTCACTATTGAAAATTTATTGATAAAGTATCTACATGTACAGTGGATAGCTATGTTATAATAGCTATAGTTTCTGTGTTAATTATATAAACATTGCTGCCGCTGTTCGCTAGGTATGAAAGGTTTATCATTCTCAGTAGAACAAGAGGAAATTACTAGTTTGCCGAATAGCTTATAGGTCCTGACTTCGTGGCTTCAGTCTCCAACGAGTTTCAAGTTAATTGCAATTTTTTATGTTTTAAAGACAAAAATAGAAAACTTTAAAATCACAAGACTCGACAAAAAACTTGAACTGTTAGTGCCTACACAGAGTTGTCGAATTCTGCATTGAAATTACTGTATATACAAAGTTTCCATAAAAGACAATTATAGAATTCATCCGACTCTTATGAAGTTTGATTAAAGGAAATTAAAAATTTGAAAAGCTGAGAGAAAAAACATTTCAAATTTTTAAAGCTTTAAAATATAAAGGAGAGCTTTTGCATTGGCTGAATACAGTAAATCCCTTTTATCTAGAAGCAATGATTTTGAGTGGTCACAAATTGAATATATAAATTTTGAAAAAGGTGACCAGGGTTTTGTTCGGCCTGTAGCTAGAACCAATGGTCTTTGTTTTTATCTTGATCCATCCAAATTATTAAGGACACAGAAACCTGAGGTTTTTGTCCTTAAACCTAAAGTGCCTATTCCACCAGCACATTCTTTTATTAAAGTGACCGTTGCAGAAACTGAGGAAGTCGATGATGTTGAGCCGATTGGCAACTGGAATTATTTTTATGTAGGAGACGAGCATAACAATCTGGGTTACAAAAATCCTACAAAAACTTATTACAAGTATGTTTCCGGTTGGGAACCTCTGGATATCACTTCTGCTTTACTTAAAGATGGAAGGTTTCAGGACTTGAGAGCCAGATTCTCGGATTATATGACAGGCTGCTTTATTGCTCCTGAAGATGATCTAGCTATGATTGAAGCTTGTATGAGTATGTATTGTGCATCTTCTCCTGCATTTGTTGCTCAAAAAGGTGGAGTAGATACTTCTATTTTCGGCAAAACTCGTCAATGGGCATCGTTTACTAGATCTACTAATTTTATACGTCCAGAGTTCCGAAAATCCAATTTCCCCTATTTTTATAAACCTTTAAAGAAGAATGAAAACCCAGACATTACAAAATGTATTGAAGTAAATAGGGCGTATAATAACAGGCAAGAAGTTCCTATATTACTCCCCATGGTGTTGCCTAGCGAATTTGAAAAGGTAGCTTTTTTTAATGAGAAAAATAAGGCATATAGGCCCTATGTACAGGCGTTCATGATTGATATGATACACATTGATCCTATAGTTTCTCCAAAATTATCAAAATTTATTGAAGAATTTATGTATGAACTAATTAATGATATTATGACAGGAGATTGTGCTTATTATAATCAAGATATAGGTTCTATAGCTTCAAAACTTCCTATTTCTCTTGCAAGAACTAATTTAAAGCCAGAAGCCTCAAAAGAGGATATTATAGAAAGTGCAAATGCTTGGGCTAATATGTATTATCAAGCAAGGCAGCATATCACGAGTCCTTTAAGTAATGATCAAATGTATAAATTATCACAAGATGCAAGAACATTATACCTTGAATTGAAGAATAGATATGATACTGGCATGTCCATGAAGGTAGTAGATGTTAAGAGAGATAGTAAAGTATTTGAATGGAATTTTGAAGATGCTCTTCAAAATTTAATTCGGGCAGGGGTTGTGTTTATGCCTAATGTGTACGAAATTGGGCTTGTAAATTTAAAACAGTAAAAGTGTAACTGTTTCAGGGATTTACCCTTCAGCTTTTATCCGCAATTCACCTTTGTCCCTGTAATAATTTACATAGTCATAAATTAAATAGAAGAACTTGATGACAAATTACACTCTTTAGAGATTCACGCAAAGCAAGGTCGCTCAAAACAGGATGAGAAATCTGCTAAATATAGAGCTTTGGATAGGAAATATATTCAGCCCCTCACCAACTGGAACTTTATCGAAGTTGTGGGGGATGGCAGACGGAAGGAGATCCGGATTACCCCTGAAGGAAAAAACATCCTGGTATTCTTGGGTTAACCTTGAGCCTAAATACGAATGAACGATTATATTTTATAGGGTTCTTTAAAATCATTGTGTGAGTTAAGATCTTTATTCCTGTTTAACTGAACCTTCCGATAAGGGCGCTTATGCTTTCACTTGTAACCATGCCTATGACCCGGTTTTCTGAATCAATGACCGGAAGCGCGGAAATCGAGTAATCTTCCATTATTGAAGAGGCGACCTCGATTTTTTCGCCCGCGTACACACATTTTACATCGCGAGTGATTATTTCATCCAGTTCCGTGATCTTACAGGCGACAGCTTTTGTGATATCCCAGGAGGTTACTATGCCTTCAAGCTTTCCGTCCTCGGATACGACAGGCAGATGGTTTACTTTCTTTTTTACCATGAGCATTGAGGCATTTTCCAGAGTCTCATCTCTGGAAATGGAATAGAAATTCGGGCTCATAATATCACTTACAAGAACCTGTGAGAGAAAGCTCCTTATAAGGTAGTTGAGCTGCCCCTCCTCAAGCAGAAAAGCATCATGCCCGTACTGGGACCTGATCTCCTCGTATCTGGCATCAACCCCGTTTGCAGTAAGAGCAGAAACAATTTCCTGAGACTGGTAAGGGGGATAAAGCCAGTCTGAGGTTATGGCAATTACGAGATATTTCGCTTTGACTCCGGAAAAACCCTCTATAAGGGACCCGTTATTTGAGAGGTCAAAGAAGTCCACGGCTTTTGTAATATAAAGATAGGAATTGGCATCAAAACGCTTAGTAAAGGTATCGCCCTGATAATTCAGGTAGCTCTCGACCTGGAAATTCGAAAAGCTATCAGGGAAAGTTTCAGAAGAAGTTTCGGAAGAAATTTTTGATAAATCCTGACCTGTTTCAGCCAATTGAGCCCTTCCGAACTTCTTTTGCATTGAAGCATCGCTTAAGTATGTGATGTGGCCTATCATACGGGCAAGTGCAAGACCCTGTGCAGGAATTTCCTTTCCGTAGTAATTCCCCCCATTCCATTTTGGGTCATCAGTTATGGCTTTCCGACCTATTGCCCCAAACGCAATCTGCTGTGGAGTCGTGGATGCGGTTGTTGCGATTGCTATTGCCTTCTTTACCATTTCAGGATAGCTGACAGTCCATTGAAGCACCTGCATACCGCCCATTGAGCCGCCTGCAACTGCAAAAAGCTGTTTTACTCCAAGATGCTCGATAAGTTTCTTCTGGGCATTTACCATGTCTGCTATAGTGATTATGGGAAATGAGACGCCGTAGGGTTTCCCAGTCTCAGGGTTAATGGAAGAAGGGCCTGTAGAACCTTTGCATCCCCCGATTACATTTGAACAGATGATACAATATTTTTCAGTATCAAAAGCTTTATTCGGGCCGATTACAATATTCCACCAGCCAGGCTTTTTGTCGCCTGCATGAAATCCGGCAGCATGGGCATCCCCGGTAAGAGCATGACATATCAGGATAACGTTGCTCTTATCCGCATTCATCTTCCCGTACATCTCATACTCTATCCTGATGCGGGAGAGGGTTTTTCCACTCTCAAGCCTGAAAATCCCTGGAGTTTCATAGTTCATTGAGCGGACTATTCCCAGGTTCTGACCTTTTTTTCCCGAAAAATGGCTTTTAAAAGAAGAATTCTGAGCTGAGAACTCCATGATCAAACCTCGGAGAGTGCCTGCTCGATATCAAAAATCAAGTCCTTTTCATCCTCAATACCTATAGAAAGCCTGATAAAGTCCTCTGTTACGCCGCAGGCAAGCTGTTCTTCCTTAGACAGTTGTTCATGGGTGGTTGAAGCCGGATGGATTACAAGGCTCTTTGCATCCCCGATATTTGCAAGGTGGGAGAAGATCTCAAGCCTTTCAATAAACTTTTTGCATGCACTGATTCCACCTTTAACCCCAAACCCTATCAGTGCTCCATAGCCTGATTTAAGGTATTTCTTTGCAAGCTCATGGCTGCTGTGGGATTCAAGCCCGGGATATGAAACCCAGGAAACCTTAGGGTGATTTTCCAGGTATTTTGCAACCTCAAGGGCGTTATCACAGTGTTTTTTCATCCTGAGAGGTAGAGTCTCAAGCCCCAGGCTTAGCAGGAATGAGTTAAAAGGAGAAATGCATGCCCCTATGTCCCTCATTAACTGCACCCTGGCTTTTGCAATAAAGGCTGCCTTTCCAAAGGCTTCCTTATATCTCAAGCCGTGATATCCGGGATCGGGCTCGCAGATTTCAGGGAACTTTTCAGGGCTCCAGTCAAAATTTCCTGAATCAACAATTACTCCTCCTAGCGACGTCCCATGACCGCCTACGAATTTTGTAGCCGAAAGTACTACTATATCGGCTCCGTGCTCAATTGGTCTCAAAATCAGGGGAGAAACCGTATTGTCCACAACAAACGGAATTCCTGCGGCATGAGCGATCTCTGCGAGGTTTTCAAAATCAGGAATATCGAGCCCCGGGTTTCCTATTGATTCCACATAAAGGGCTTTTGTTTTTTCGGAGATTGCGGCTTTGAAGTCTTCTGGCTTATTTGAGTCTACGAATTTCACGGTTCTACCGAGCTTTGGGAAAGTATAGTTGAAAAGCTCGTAGGTGCCCCCGTAAAGCTTACCTCCTGATACAATCTCGTCCCCGGGTTTTGTAAAAGTGAGAAGGGCTGTTGTAATTGCAGCCATCCCTGAAGAGGTCGCAAGTGCCCCTATGCCTCCTTCAAGGGCAGCGATCCTTTTCTCAAAAACGTCGGTTGTAGGATTCATAAGGCGGGTATAAATATTTCCTTCTGCCCTGAGCCCGAAAAGGTCGGCTGCATGCTCGGTGTCCTCGAATACGTATGCTGCAGTCTGGTAAATCGGAACTGATCTTGCTCCTGTAGCAGGGTCAGGTTTTGCACCTGCATGCACAGCAAGTGTAGAAATTCCCAGATTTTCTGATCTGGCTTTTGTCCGACTTTCCTTATTTCCCCTGCTCTCTTTTTCGTTCCAATCTATGATCTCATCCTTCATTTCATCTTACCTCAAGAATATATTTCTTTATCCCGCCAGACTACTCTCAGAGTTTCTGGATTTGATTTTGTTTCAGCCTTTTGAAAAGTCAGAAGTGAGAATCGAACTCACATAATTCCGGGTTGCAGCCGGAAGCATAACCACTCTGCCATCCTGACGCTTATGGTTATTGCATATGTTCACAATTGTGATTGCATCTTCACAATTGTGATGCTAGTATAAAAAACTATCTGTAAAAAAGAAACCACAAATAGAGAATGGAGGAAAATATTTTGTTGAATAACTTTTTCGCGAAAAGAGCGCCGATGGAGTCAGGAAAGAGAGCCAGTAAGCCCTTACCTGTGTTTTAATTCCCGCTGATCTCAAGCATCCTGTTCAGGGCTTTTCTTGCTTTCACCCTTATGTGTTCCGGAACGCTAATTTCATATTCCATGTTTTGCAGACTATTCAGGACAGCTTCGAGGGTGATTTTCTTCATATTGTAGCAACAAGCTTTCTCGGATGCAGGATAGAATTTCTTATCCGGGTATTTCCTTTTCAGGCTTCGAACAATTTCCTTTTCGGTTCCTATTATGAATTCCGTGGAACCTGACCTTTCCACCTCTCTTATAATTCCTGAGGTACTGAGAACCCCGTTTGCATAGCTCAGGACTTCAGGCCTGCACTCGGGGTGTGCCAAAAATTCAGCATCTGGATGCAGTTTTTTCAATTCTTCTATGTCCTTACCCCTGATGTTCTCGTGAACATGGCAAAATCCAGGCCAGAGATGTATTTTCTTGTCGGTATGAAGGGCTACGAAAGCTCCAAGGTTTTTATCAGGGACAAAAAGAACCTCCTGGCCTTCAATTGAATTTACCACTTTTATAGCATTTGCTGAAGTGCAGCAAATATCAGATTCGGCTTTTACTGCCGCAGAACTATTCACATAGCACACGATTTCAGCTTCGGGATGTTTCTCTTTTGCATCCCGCAGAGCCTCCGCAGTTATCATATCCGCCATAGGGCAGCCTGCATCAGGTACGGGTAAAAGCACCGTTTTTTCAGGAGAAATTATCAGTGCCGACTCTGCCATGAAGTAAACGCCTGCAAAAACTATAATGTCGGCTTTTGAATCAACTGCGGCTTTACAAAGGGAAAGAGAATCCCCGACAAAGTCCGCAACTTCCTGAACTTCACGCCTGGTGTAAAAGTGAGAAAGAATGACTGCATTCCTTTCGGCTTTAAGTTTTTTTATTTCTTCTATAAGTAACTCGTTTTCCATAACAATCTTATTCCCTATACTGCAAGCATATTCCTGTACTCAAGGAACAGACCTGCTAAAAAGCTTTTTTTGGTTTTTGACTTTTAAGGATGTGAATAAATGACTAATAATAAATCAAGGAGTATGTAAAGGATTACTGATAAATAAAGGTATGAGGAAGTTTGGATAAATGGCCTTCCAGCCAGGCGCAGGTATGCAGCACTGCATGGTGTTCAATAGAAGAGGTGATAATGTGTTTTCCTTTGTTCCGGTTTGCAAAGGCTATTCCCTTAATTGCCCAGTTATCGGACTCAGTGCCTCCGGATGTGAAATAAATCTCGTTTTCTTCAGCCCCGAGCGCATCAGCAACCTTTTTTCTTGCCCTGTCTATTGCATGCTTTGAGGTTTTTCCGATCTCATAAATGGAAGAAGGATTTCCAAAATTTTCTGTCAAATAGGGAAGCATCTCTTCGACAACTTCTTTTTTACAGGAGTTGTAGCCGAGTTGTCCATGTAAACTGCCTTATTTTCAGTGGTCACACTTTCACCTTCACAATTGTGAATTGTCATAACAATTGTGACTATTTAAGTTTTATCATATATGTAGAAAAGAAGGCATTTTAATAAGTTTTAGAACATTTTCCGAAAACAATCTGGATACTCTTGAAAACAGAACCATCTGCCTGGATTTTTGCTTCTTATGTTGCTATCCGGGCAGTCCTATTATTATTTTTTTATACTGATAATAAATATATGTACTTAAGCTATATCTTCTCAATTGTAAACCCTAAAAAAGGATGATAACTATGGAAACTCCGTGTCAGAAGATTGTGTGGGATCTGGTCCCCGCAATAAGGGCCAGTCTTGCAATCGAACTTGTAAAAAAAGGACAATCACAGGCAGCAACGGCAAAACTGCTTGGGATTGCCCCATCGGCAGTTTCCCAGTACATCTCAGGAAAAAGAGGATACAGGATCGAATTTCAGGGCGAGACGAAGGAATTAATTGAAAAGCTTGCTCAGGATTTGATCGACAATAAGGTTCCTGATTTTGTAGCAAGAATCTGTGAGATCTGCGTAAGTGCCCGGGGGATCGAAAAAAAGTGCAATACCGGCTGCGCCGAAGAGCAGACAGATAATAAAACGGAAGATAAAGCAGACGATAAAGCAGGAAACCAAACAGAAGATAAAGAAGATTCTAAAGAAAATTCCGAGGCATGAAGCCGGTTTTTGTCGGTCTCTTCATTGTTTCCTCCATCCTTGCATGGATTTTTCAGTTTGAATGCGTAAGTCTTAGAATTAATTAAAAACTAAATTTGAATGTTTTACCATCTAATATTTAGGAACAAAAAAGAGATAGGATTCACTTAATCCCGACCTGAAGGATGGGATATTCGTGACCCTCCACACTCTCGATGTAATTAATAAAAAATAAGCTTAAAAATATGCGTATAGTTAAAGAGATAAAGGCATAAATTTTTCCTACCTTTCCGACACCACTATCCATATAGCCACTTTCACAGCCTCGGGGGAATGCTGCCACTGTGGACTTGAGAACTCGGAAATGCAACATAGAAAGTAAAAGCATATTGCGAATGTCTATGCTCAATGAGTTTTCCGAATATTCCGATTTCATTTAACCATTTATAGGGTTTATACAACTGAACTGAAAAATCGGTAGGTGAGTTCTTTAAAAAGTTCACAGTAGTTTGAGAGAATCCAAAAAACTAACCGTTTCCAGATACTTTTTTAGAAAAGATTTTAGAATGAGAGCCAGAATTTTTCCCGGTTAAGTTCTTGCACACGAAACTCCCCACCTGCCTGCACACAGGCGAAGAGCTCCAGAGTTGCAAGTCCGATTAACAGATTTAGGAGGCGTCTTTTTTATGACTTCGGAAGAACATATATATATGCTAAACTCATATTATGCTAAACTCATATTTAACATTTTTCTTTAAATTTATACAATCTCATGTTATTATAATTAATTTTCGTAATACGATTTAAAAAGAAATGCTTCTTTTAAGGAAAAAATTATAGAATCCATATTTAGAGTAATCAGTACCAATAACCTTAATTTACCCCTATTTTATATAGTTTTAAACAACGTATTAATGCGATTGACTGGTAAATCAAGATTATCTGGGTTTGATATGATGGGAAAAGGGCTTTTAAATGTAGGAATTTCTCTTCCTGATGCTCTTCTAGACGAGTTTGACGAGTTTATTGAGAAAAGAGGTTATTCTTCCCGCTCTGAAGGCATAAGGAATGCGATCAGAAGTTATATTTCATACTACGAGTGGATGGGTAACATTAAAGGTCATTTTATTGGAACTATTGCGATTATTTACGAGAATACAAAAAGAGATATTTCAGATGCCCTGGATGTCCAACATCATTACTCTCACCTGATAAGATCTTCAGTGCATATTTACTTCGGTCAAGACGACTGTTTTGAAGTTGTCCTTCTGGATGGGAGCGGTGAAGAAATAAAAAAACTTGCTGAAGCTATGATGACACTGAAAGGGATAAAAATCTCAAAACTCACTACTTTAGCATTGAAAGAAAAGATCTGATTCTTTTTCACGAATTTCTCTATCCACTCAGAAAGTGTTCTTTTAACGCGCCTGCTTGGTCTTGGATTAAACCAATCTCCATCTATAGCAAAAATCTTACCTCCTGGTTTAAGCACCCTTTTCCATTCCCTAACAGCACAGGAGGGCTGCTGAAGAGTCCATAGAAGGAATTTGTTCGTGACCAGATCGAAAGAATTATCCTCAAAAGGCAGGTTTTCCGCATCCCCATGGAAGAAATCAATCTCAAGTTCCTTATTATCTGCATTCTGCTTCGCTTTCTCAAGCATGCCTGTAGAAAGATCTACTCTATACCTCATGCCCCATCTCGGCAAAAAGGAGGGCTAGAAAACCGGTGCCTGTACCCACATCCAGTATTTTCAAACACTCTTGGGAAGGTAGGGAGTTTTCAAATATTTGTTTCCAGACCATGCGTTCTTCTTCATCAAAACCATTTATTCAGTTTGTGTATGTGGAAGACCTAATATTCCAGTATATTGGTAATCACTTTCTTACAATCTATACAAATCCCTCCAAAATGTCCTAAAAAAGTTCTTATCTGCTGTTCTTTTTCATGTTTTCCCTTTGTCTTCTCAAGTTTTCTCTTTATGGGGAAAATTTCAGAGTTATCAGGATAATTTTCACGTGCTGAATAAAATTCAATGGAGAATTTTTTTGATGCAGCTTGGAGTTAGTCAGGATTGCAGATTTGGGGTAAATTTGAAGTCGATTTTCATGCATGTTAGGATTTGATTCTACTAAATTTGACATCTTTTAGTGTCAGTTTCTTTAATACAAGAGGTTTGGATGTCAGACCTTTTATTTTCAGGTTTCTTATGCGTGTATTTTTTAATTTAATAGTTTTTGTTCTCGTAATTTCCTCAGACATATTTACTCCTTTCCTTGCCAGTCAGAGTTTTTTCAATTTCTGACTCTTACTCTTTATAACGTTCTTAGAATAAATTATTTCTTATTAGTTACTAATTTGCATACAAGCTGTTAAATTTGTTTATGTAAATAACACTAAAATATAACATTATAAGGTTGATCAGGCAAAAATTAGCATTAAGAAATTATAAATATCTTATAGATCTGCAGAAAATTGGTTTTGAGAATTTGAAATTCTAAATTCCTGCTATGGGAGCTGAAAAAGTTCTAAAGAACTTAGGTAATTTGAGCAATAAGAGGAACAAATCTCGGCGCATATTCTACAAAAAAATTCAAATTTTTACTCAAAAAATGGGTGAAGAGAATTAAGGGAATTTCCTGAGGTTCGGGTTGAGAAATAGGTCAGGATATAACTGTCACTTAAATCTTTGCGCTTATCTATTTTTTCCTGAGGATCCCAATTTCTGTATATGTAGATTATTAATAATATCTATAGATTATTACTAATATCTAATTTAGTATGATAAAGTATTTATATTTAAAAATATTGTATTATTAATTATTACGAAATTCTATTTTCGTATGATAAAATAATGCAAGGAAAAGGACCATGAGGATAGATTTGTAATGAAGGGAATAGGAACAAAAGAAGTTTCACTAAAGGAAAAGAGCAATTTGCCAGTACATGGGTCAGGGGGGAAGTTATTCTCTGCATCTCCACCAGCCCCTCCTGTTGTCCAGTATTCATTTCCTTTTACTTATCCTGTTTCTTCGCCTGCTCCTGAACGCTTGCTTTATCCTCCAGGGCTTCTCCATCTTGATCTGAACATTTACCGGGAATCTGTGATAAAAACTCTCATCAAAGAAAAAAGCGATGAGCTGTATAGACTGATAAAAAAGGTCCATTTTGACGGAAAATATTATCGGGTAAAATGTATGAGTTCCGGAGAATGGGAGTACTGCTGGGATCTGGCGGTCCGGGTACAGTTTTTCGGGATGATACAGGGATTAGCCTTCGAGCCGGAGAAGATCGTTTCCAAAAAAGATGGGAAAATAATATACAGATCTCTTGTCTTAGTAAATCCATATGAGTTGTGGGAAATGGAACTTGTCGAAAAGTTATGGAACCTCCAGGATAGAATCGAGTTCTTGATAGCAAAAATCCTCTTTCACGAGTGCATCCATATCCTTATCTTCCTCGGAAAAACTCTGCCCTCAAGTTTCACGCAGACGGATATTTTCCTTGAATTCACAGAGATGCTTAAGTTTGCAAAGTCGGAGAAACTGTGCCCCGAAAGTCGTAGCGTCCAGTGTTGTCTCCGGAATTTGGTTGACCTTGTCCAGAACTTTCCTGAAAGTTCTGAAAAAAAGATTGATCAGGTTTTTGAACTTTACGAGTTTCTGATTCATGAAAAATACAGCATTAAAAAAACTGATCTGGCTTTCGGCCTTTCATGGAGCAACAGAAAAGTTTCCCGGGACTATGCTAAAATTACAACTTTGAAAATAGGTCCCTGTCCGGAATCGAATAAAAGACTCTGGAAAAATGAAGTTAATAGGTTAGGCAAGAATTTGAAAGAACTATATGACAGGATAGATAGTAGTCAGGGTCTGGATGTAAGATAAATTGAAAAACGTCCTTGAGAAGCTTGAACATAATGAGCTTGAGGAAATGTCAGAAGGAGAACCAGAGAAAGGTGAGAAATTATGATTGAAAATTATAAAAATAACGTTCTCTCAATAAAAAAGAAGGTAGATAAATGGCAAGAGTTATGATCGTAGACGATGCCGAATTTATGCGAATGGTAATCAAAGACACCCTCTTGAAGCACGGACATGAAGTTGTCGCTGAGGTCGGTGACGGAGAAGAGGCAATTCAGAAGTATCTCGAAGTAAAGCCCGATATTGTGTTAATGGATATAATTATGCCAGATATGGATGGAAAAGAGGCACTGCAAAAGCTTCTTACTGTAGACCCGGAAGCAAAGATAGTAATGTGCTCCTCCCTTGGACAACAGGCGCTCATAACCGAATCAATGAAGATAGGTGCTATGGGTTTTATTGTAAAGCCTTTTGAGCCTGATGGAATGCTGGATGTGATTCGAAAAAATGCTGAGCCAAATTAGCCTATGAACTCAAAATAGGACTTACATTAATGAAATAACAAACCAGAATCTAAAGCACAAAATTACTACGATGTTTATGCCGATCATCTTTCTCTACGTCATATTTTTTCATTATTATGTAGGTTCTTAAATCCCTCAACTAACTTTCAATGCTTTGTCTCTGCAGGACAGCAAATTCTTCTGTAGTTAATGTCCTAAGTTGTGTAAGAACATAATCATGAAATTTAATAATTGATAACAAAAAAGATAACAAAATTATTAAATATTAGTTGATAGTATAAGTAAATGTCCCTGCCAAACGGATTATGTGTCTCTACCACACAGACACGAAGTCTAAGTCTCCTCCTAAATTATTGAAAGCACCTGAACTCCTTTTACCCCTGTCTGTGGTAACAAAGCAGGCAGGGGCCTGGGTGCAAAAACAGGCTGGTTGAAACCCCTTAGATCTAAGCTACAGTCGACTTAGTATCCCTTTTCGATCCTTGAAAAATGATCCACCGATTTTTTACATTAACTTTCATAATAGGTATGGATTATGGCAGCATGAATATGTGAGTATTCGACTAAAAAAATGAAGATATGATAATGAAAAGGTTTACTAAAAATTGTCATAAAAAGTAATACCAAAATATATATATGTAATACTGAATTATCTAATAATTTATCAGAAAGCTTTCAAGAATTCATACCGAAACAAATAGTGAAAACAGCTATAGTAGATTAATAAACAAGCTTTTGTTCTCATGAAAACATTTTGTAAATTTAGATTTCATTTGATTTTATACTTTATAATGAATGTTCTGAAAAACATATTAACTGGAGTTCATAGTTAAAACGGAAGAAATAAAAAATAAGGTGTAAAAAGAGGGAAACGAGAATGCATATACCTGATTCATTTATACCGTTAGCCCAGGCAATCGTCTACTGGATAATTGCCCTCCCATTTATAATAATGTCAATGAAATGGGCAAAAAATGAGCTTGACGAAATGAAAGTACCTGTTCTTGCCGCCCTTGCAGCAGGGATCTTTGCAATCCAGGCCATGAACATTCCTATCGGAATGGGAACAAGCGGGCACATGGTAGGAGCAGCCCTTGTTGCTATCGTCTTCGGGAGTCCCTGGGCTGGAGTTCTTGTGCTGACGGTTGTGTTGCTGGTACAGGGTTTTGTCTTTGCTGATGGAGGGATAACTACAATGGGCGCAAACATCCTGAACATGAGTGTTGTGTCTGGATTTATTGGATATTATACCTATCTTGCCCTTCACAGGAGGGCAGGCACGAGCATTGCAGCCCTCGGAGGCGCCTGGCTAGGTCTTTTTATCTCGGCAATAGTCTGTGCGGTTCAGATGTGGATTGCAGGTACTTTCCCACTGGTTTCAGGTCTTATTGCCATGGGTACCTATCATCTGATAATTGGCTTTATAGGAGAAGGGCTTATTACCTCAGTTGTGATCACAACTATTGCAAAATCCCGCCCTGATCTGCTTGAAAATAATTTCACTGCCAGACCGGATAAACATACAAAGGAGATCCGTGCATGAGCAGGAACTCGAGCATGAAATTTTTTTACGTTGGAATTGCAATTGCTCTTTTGCTCTCAGTTCTAGCGCCTTTCCTTGCATCTCCCGATCCCGATGGGCTAGAAAGTCGCTTCCGGCGTGATCGAGGATTCCAGGTTATCCGAGCTTGAGGAACAGGAACCATTTTTAATCGGGTCCATTTCGGGATCTGTAAAACTTAATCCCTGAAGTGGTAAAGGGATGTCCCGGATCGTGACCTTGCCTCCGGTACACTTTAAAAGGAGGTACTTCTGAACTCAACATCCATGATTCTATGCTTTTTCTCGATAACTATATTTAACATGAAATATGTTCACAATTGTGAAGTTATTTCGAATCAACTGCATGCTGCAATAGTGTTGCAGCTAAAAACTTCGGAGTTTCAGGCAGGGTGGAGTATAGTGCATATACTGTAATGAAGCCTGAAAAAGGTTTGAGTGAAAAAACATACATCACTGGCAGTTTATAATATAACCTTAGGGGAATAAAAACTTCATGGAATCTGGAAGAAATAAGATGCAGAAGACGGCAGGTAAGGAGACGGTAGAAGTATGGGGCGAATATTTTCCGATGTAACCTGGACAATTGGCAATACTCCTCTTGTCAGGCTAAACCGCATAACCAAAGGGCTGCATGCGGATGTGCTGGCAAAAGTCGAATCCTTCAATCCCATGGGCAGTGTGAAGGACAGAATAGGGCTGGCAATGGTTGAAGAAGCCGAACGTGAAGGGAAAATCAAAGAAGGCACCACTATTATTGAAGCAACCAGCGGCAATACCGGCATTGCACTTGCATGCGTTTGTGCTGCCCGCGGCTACAATCTCATACTGGTTATGCCTGAAACAATGACCGTAGAACGAAGAAAACTGCTTAAAGCTCTGGGAGCAGAACTTGTCCTGACCCCGGGGGCGGAAGGAATGAGGGGGGCAGTCAATAAAGCCGAGCAGATGGCTGCCGACAATCCTGCGCTTTATTTCATACCCCAGCAATTCCAGAACCCTGCAAATCCTGAGATTCACAGAAGGACAACAGCCGAGGAGATCTGGAGAGATACTGACGGCAAAGCCGATGTTATTGTAGCGGGCGTGGGAACTGGAGGAACTATTACAGGGATTGCCAGTGTTATCAAAAAACGGAAACCTTCTTTTAAGGCGATTGCAGTCGAACCTGCAGAATCTCCCGTACTCAGTGGAGGAAGCCCTGGCCCGCACAGAATTCAGGGAATCGGTGCAGGTTTCGTTCCTGATGTTCTCCAGCTTGAGCTGGTCGATGAAATTATCAAAGTTACAGGAGATGAAGCTGCTGCCACAGCCCGGAGACTGGCAAAGGAAGAAGGCATCCTTGCAGGGATATCTTCAGGTGCTGCTACCTGGGCTGCACTTCAGGTCGCATCCAGGGAGGAAATGCGCGGAAAGACGATTGTTGTAATCCTGCCGGATACAGGAGAGCGCTATCTGAGCACTGACCTGTTTGACTGATTTACTTGAGAATTAATACCGGAAGATTACGAATGGGAATCAGAGAAGATATAAGGACTGTTTTTAAAAAAGACCCCGCAGCAAGGTCTACACTTGAGGTAATCTGCTGCTATCCGGGCCTGCACGCTATCTGGATACATAGAGTATCCCACTCGCTCTGGAATAGACACTTCTATTTTCTGGCTCGTTTGCTTTCTCACATATCCAGAATGTTGACAGGTATTGAAATCCATCCCGGGGCAAAGCTTGGAAGGCGAGTTTTTATAGATCATGGGTCCGGAGTAGTCATCGGAGAAACGGCTGAAGTCGGGGATGATGTTCTTATATACATGGGGGTTGTGCTGGGGGGTACAGCTCTGGAGAGGAAAAAACGCCATCCAACTATTGAAAACGATGTGGTGATCGGCTCAGGAGCATCCGTACTCGGGCCAATCACTGTTGGCAGAGGTGCTAAAATCGGAGCTGGTTCGGTCGTTATCCGACCTGTCCCTGCCGGAGCTACGGTTGTGGGAGTACCTGCAAGGATTGCGGAGCCACGGCCATCCCCTTCTGCAGGACAACTGGACCATGATAAGCTTCCTGACCCTGGACTTATTGTAATAGGCCAGATACTTGATCGGCTGAGCAGGTTAGAAGACCAGTTCAAGGCACATGAAGAGTCAATTTCCAGAGAGGAGAAAACTACACAGGGAGCAGCACTTAAGGACGAGCAAATCTATTCCCTGCTAAAAGACGTGATTGACCCTGGGGTAGGCATGGATATAGTAAAACTGGGACTGGTCAAGGAAGTAATAGTGGACGGTCCAAATGTGGATGTAAACCTTGTATTGACGACAAGTTCCTGCCCCATGATCGAGTACTTTAAGGAACAGGTCCGGCGAAAAGTCCTGAGCGCTGGAGGGATAGAAAAAGTTAACGTAAATATCCTTGACGAGCCCTGGAGCTGGGATAAATTCAAAAAACAGGCAGCGCGTTAAATATGCACCTGATACTCTGACAGGTTAGATAAAAGCTCAGAGTGTTTATTGAGCATATTTTCAGAAAATATTAATTGATGTAAACAACTGTGGAGATACAATGCGCTTTTTACGAGTAAACTGTATCACTGGCGTTGGGATGGCAATAGATGGTGGAATAATAGTCAGTGGTGGGATGGAAACACATGGAGAACCTGAAACAGTAATCTAACTGTCCTCCTACGTTGACTATTTGCATATTGAATATAGAGAAGTAATTTTCACATATCATAATCCCAGAAAGTCTCAAAGAGTTTCAAAATTTAAGATTCTTTACTGATTCTCGAGAAGTTATAAGAAGTGAACTACTTTTGGGAAGCTTTTTTTTGTTTCCTGCACTCATTAATTCTTGAGCTAATTGTAAAAATAAGAGTTCGATTTTTATAATATTGTTTTTTGGGCTCTGTAGAAATCCTTAATTTAATCCATAATAATTGTATTACTTTTTTGTTTATATTATAGACTATTAGTTTAACTTTTACTTCTTTTACTTGAT